>ENA-OXUB01000046-OXUB01000046.1-human-gut-metagenome-genome-assembly--contig:-NODE-46-length-76195-cov-20.171040_pt1 | contig 76195 bp, 75 predicted proteins | sample MGYA00249345_ERZ652652 | MGnify/ENA primary metagenome ERZ652652 (study PRJEB26925, sample SAMN05826496) | human gut metagenome | biome: ENVO:2100002; feature: ENVO:00000062; material: ENVO:00002003... | reverse complement strand
TAGCACCTGACTGTTAATCAGGGTGTCACTGGTTCAAGTCCAGTCGGGGGAGCCAAACTCTATACTACAAGAACCGCTTTCAGATTCGTCTGAGAGCGGTTCTTGCGTCTCATCTGAAAACTGCTCGAATTCCCGTATCTCTTCGAATGTGACGGCTTCCTGCGTGTTGTTCAGCGTGAGGACAATAACTGCATGGTCGTCCCATAGGAATACCTCTTTCACAAATGCGTGGATAACTTGGCGCTGAAGAGAATTTTCACAGCCGTCCACATTTGAGAGCCTATCGAACCATTCTACGTTTGTTTTCTTTGTTCAGCTGCTTTACCTCGCTTCGAAGCTGCCGGATCTACTCCGCCAGGCTCATTGCGTTTTTGGGGGTTCGTAGTATATTCTTTTGAGCGTGGGGTGTCAAGTTTTATTATACAACATCACGTTTTTCTTAAGTGGCAGCAGTTTTATATGTTTTGGACTATGCGGAGAAAGGCGTTGCATTTTTATTGTTGAAATGATATAATTAAATATATCATATTAACATTGAATGGGGTTAACAATATGCTGCAATTCTATCTGTCAATGATGAACAGCGGGGAGGACAAGGCGCTTGTCGAGTTTCTCTACAATGAGTACAAACAGCTTATGTTCAAAACGGCATACGCGATTCTTCGCAACAGGGAAAGCGCCGAGGATGCGGTTCACGACGCTTTTTTGAGGGTAATTAACCATTTATCGAAATTCCGCAGCTATTCATGCAAGGAAAACGTGTCTTACCTTGTTATTATAGTGAGGGGCATTGCACTGAACATGGTTTCGAAGTCGAACAGGCAAGCGGAGCTCGACGAGGAAACACCTGACGGTATGAGTGTTGAGGACAGCGTGTTATCCGAGCTGGCGTATGAGGAGATAGTCGAAAACATCAAGGCTCTTTCGCCCGCGTTAAGGGATATCGCGTATCTGTCCTTCGTTGAAAACTGCTCTGCGGGCGAGATATCGGAGCTTTTGGATATGAAGATAAACACGGTGCATTCCTCAATATCCAGAGCAAGAAAAATCCTTTCAAGAAAGCATACGGAGAATAACCAATGAACAACAATCAGCTTATAGCCCTAGCGCTCCAAAACGATTTTGACGCCGAGCTTGCCATGTATGACGGAATGCCCGAGCACAGGTTTTCGCTTCGGTTTCGGAGAAGAATGAGGAAACTGCTCGTGGGCGGTGTTTCAGAGTGGGAAACAAAGCGTGTCCCTCTTAGGAAAGCCGTTACTTTCGCGATTATCACGGTTATCCTGCTCGCTTTTCTTACGGGAGCGACCCTGCTCATCTATAAGATGTGGGATAAATTTCAGCTCCACGACGTGGGAGAGCATTCTTTTCTGGTGGCATTGGATATTGAAGGCGCACCGACGACTTTGGAGGATAAATACCGCTTGGGCATTGATTTGAGCGGGTATTCTGAGAATATCCTGCTTGACAATGAATATGAATATCTGGTTGAGTATCACGAAGTCAATGGAAATCGCGTGCTTGGCTTTAGTCAAGCGATAAAAGACCATTATCAAGGTGAAAGCTGTTGGCTTAATACTGAGAAAGCTATGGCCATGCCTACTGAAATAATAGTAAACGGCTGCAAAGGGTTGACTTTTCAAACATATCATGGAATAAACGTGTTAATTTGGGATTGTGGCGACTATGTGATTTATTTGTCAGGTTACAATATTGGTCAAGATGAACTGATATCGACCGCTGAAACTGTGCAAAAAGTAGAATAAAGGATTCGAAAAAGAAAATATGCAAGTATCTGTCGAAAATTGCTGTTTACTGTATAGAGGGAAACCTCAAAAAGAAAATGGAGGTGAGTATATATCGGTTGTTCTTGCGCTTGTTGTATTCTTTGTATGCGCTGTATCAGCGTATGCTATTAGTTTTTTTGATATGGACTCGGCACGCAAAAGCAGTATTTTGGATAAATCATCTACAACTGCTACTTGCCAAAGCTCTTTTATTGACGGAACCGGAGTCGTAACAATAATCAAGATAATGCTCTCATTAGGCTAATCTCTAATTATTAGTACGACAACCCGCCCAGGGGCATTTTCTTGTGTATCTCCTTGAGCTTCTCGGCGTTTATCTGCTTGTACTCGTCGATTAGTGTCTGCTGGTTCGCGTTCAGCAGGGAATCACGGTGTTTGAGCATTTCCCGGAACTTCTGTAAGCCCACGCACTGAATGAATGTGTCTATGCTGTTTCTGCTTTTATTTACATATCTTCCCATATCAATTGAAAAATTAGTTGTAATTTGTTATAATATAGCAGTAACAGTATAACAATTTTGAGGAGGTCGTTATGGGTAGATTTTCAACAACAGTACACGTAAAAGATAACGTCGGAAGGATAGAGTTTATAAATTCTTTCTGTGGCATTATGAAAAATCACGGGTTTGTGCCGTGTTCGGAGGACGAGGCGGAACAGTCGTATGTGTTTGCATTCGGCGATGGTTGGGTTACGTTAGTGAACAAGGACTACAAGGATGACCGCCTGAAGGCGGGTGACGACGCAATGAATATGTCGGCGGCGCTGAAAACAAGCGCGTTTATGATGGATGTGATAGACAGCGACTTTGCGTATATTCACCTTTTCGCTCCGAACGGCGGCAAGGATGGGGTTGCTGTCGGGGACACCTCGGGATATGGCGTTGAAAAACCGAAAAGAGGAAAGCAAAAATTTTGGAAGCCGCTTCTGGCAGAAGGCAAAACATGGGAGCAGTTCTCCGAAACAGTGGCAAAAAATGCAGTATTTGTCGAGGAAACTTTGGTGGAGATGGCGGAGGAACTCAAAATTGATCCGGATTACATTTACGCGGATTTCAATGAGCTGATGAACTTGGCGGGTGAAAATAAGAATGTCCAGCCGTTTTACTTCAAAAATGCCGCAGGGAAAAGGGTCACGCTTAAAGCGGCATTTAAGCGGGTATTCGGTGAGGCTCTCGAACCGCTTGGATTTAAGCTGATAAAGGGCAAATATCCTTATTTTGTTAGGGTTGTTCCGGGAGGGGAAATTATTCACATCATATCGTATATGGAAGAGTGGTGCCCTGATCGGGGAAAGAAAGCATTTAATGTTATAGGCGGTATTGCCACTGTTTATAGGCATAAAATTGATTTGGGTGTGTCGCCAAAAGATAATTACGAATGGTTGTATTCAATTGCTAAATTTTATTGGATGACCACCCCAAAATCTGAGTATGACAAAGAATATGGACAAAGCATATGTCATTTTATGTTTGATGAGAATAGTGAGTCTTCATTGTACGATGCAGTGAATTATACGCTGGAACTGACGAGAAAGCATATTCTTCCACAGCTTAGCACCGCTGTTGATATTCGCTCAAGCTTAAGTTATCTCAAAAGATTAGGGTATAACTGTTGTATAAACAATTTCGATAGAGACTTAAGCTTTGGCGGTTGTGGTAATGCTGATGAAGGATTCTTATATATTGTAGCTGATGACGAAGAATTGAAGGGTATGCTAGAAAGCCAGATTAACGGCACCATACCCACCACTGAGGAGGAACATCAAAGAGCGGTGGAGCATTATGAATTCTTTAACGACCCTGTGATACACCCCAAGGTGCTGCTTGAGATCGAACGCCGCAAAGCGCAGAATACGGAAATCCTGAAATCGTATGGATTATCCCTTTAAGTGGATATGATATTTTCGGTAGGTTATCTAAATGAAAGGTTGGATGTACAATGAAACATTGGATTCGTAAGTTTATTTCTTGCATTTTAACAATTGCAATTTTTATGTCAGCAATAGTATTACCTGTCGGTGCTTATGATTTCAGCATGAATGAAGTAATACATCAGTATAATCCTCATGCTTTCACAAGAAAAAATACTCCTGCTGTAAAATGGAATGGAAAGACTGAGTTAAAAGAGAACTCATATTATTACACTACTTCGGCCGTCACGATATCCCGTGATGTAATACTGCCGGAGAATTCAACGCTGGAGATAAGAAAGACGCTGAAAATCACTAATGGTGCAAAGCTTACCGTTCTTGGAGACCTTTTGGTGGACTATGACGCAAAGGTGAATCCTGTGAATGGTACGCTTACTGTTGGCAAGAGCGGTTATATTCACGATTATGGGGCACTCGCTATAAGCAAAAAAGGCAGACTTGAGGTTTATGGGCATGTATATGTTATGGTTCCCGGAAGCCTTAGCGTTAAGGGAATCGTGAGTGTATCGGAGGACGGCTGCGCAGTATATGCAGGCTCGTTCAAAAAATACCCGGGAGCAAAAGTGAACGGAAATATCACCGCTGCCGTTAATGTGACGGATCAGCTTTCCGAGGAATTGTCGGAATTTTCTGAAAACGAAAAGATATGTGTCAACTTTCTTTTTTACGACTCAGAAACAGCCAGGAACACTACGGTTGACGGCAAAAACATTCTGGAAATATCCCTTGAGATACAAGAAAAATATGCGATCCCCGCTGTAATTTCTCATGTGTTGTTCGATGATGAAGGCGGAAGCTATAAGGAATACAAGGATTTGTCTGATAAACGAACAGACGTTTTCCTGCGCTATCTCAAAACTAATTTTGGCGGTTCAAAGGGGTACAGGCGTTATTTGAGCAATGATTATTTCAGCAATATTATTCCAAACCCTGCTTTTGAGAATAATTCAGCCGAAAATCCGTCAGACAATAAGTATATTGTATCCGACGATTATCGCAGTATGTTCAGCCTAAGAACCGAAATAGCTTATAAGCTGAACCAAGCTCTTTATGATGAATTAACAGTGCTTGGGTTTAATGAACTGTATATTCGCAATACGCTGAAAAATGGATATGGCGCGTTCTCCGCTGAGCTGACGAAAGCGCAGATAGAGTCACTCTCTGACGACAGCCGCTTTCTGTTTCAATCGGTGAACGACGGCAAGACAATGACTTCCGGAACAGACAAGCTATATGTCAGCAACGGGAACAAGAAAAAACTTGGAGTGTCAGATTGGGATAAGATAACAAGCCTTTACGGAAATACATTGTGCGTTGTAACAGCAAACGATGTGGTTTCGGGAGGGGTAGCGGCAACCGATGATGTTTATGAGCGCATATCCTGCTATACCGATGTAAAATGGAGCAAGGATTCGGGTACAATGTATAGCCATTCTGCCTCGGGTTATTTCAATACGGAATTGTTTTATAGGACGCAGTTCAAAGGTTTGTATAGCTTTGATGGCTTCTGGGAGGAGCTGCGCAATGCGAATCACAGTGTAACCAAGAATTTTGTCCTGGACAACTGCCTGACATACGGTTTATTTAATGACAGCTATGTATACCATAGTGTGACAGTTTCATCTGCCGCAGAGCTGGAAAAGCTTATCGCTGATGAAAATGTACTTCTCATAATTGAGGAGCAGGCTGAGCAGGAGTAGTGTGAAGGTGTCAAGCTGTGAAGCTTTTATATTAATCTTCTTCACGTCCTATATCTGTTTACCCTTTGGGCACAAAACACTCTACCCCAATCTTCCTTTAGAGCAGGACGAGGGTGAGCCAATCTTGTTAGCACCTATACAGGCTTTTGTATAGATGCTTCAGTCTGTCGAAAAAGCCGCAGAATAAACTCTGCGGCTTTAAAGTTATTTAATTAGCACATCACTTACGCCCTGGGGGTGGAGTAAACTAGGTCAGCCGGGGACCAGCCGCACCACTGACCGTCAAGATACGACCTGACAATGAAGCCGTATTTCTTTCCGTTTGTAAGACCCTCTGCGGTGTAGCCGGTATCTTCAGTGTAGCCAAGTTTGGTGTACTTTCCATCGGCGTAGATGTAAACAACATACATCTCAGCACCATCTACCTCGCCCCATGTGAGGTAAACCTCCTGATTGCCGGCGGCCGCCTTAATATTCAGCGGCTTATCGAACGCGCCGACAGGCTCAGCGTATACTGCGTCGTCGTTCGACCAGTCGTTCCACCTGCCGTTTACCCACGCCTTTACTATGAATCCGTATTTTCTGCCGTTGGTAAGGCCCTCTGCAGTGTATCCGGAATACTCGGAGTAGCCGAGTTTTGCGTAGTTGCCGTCAACATAGCTGTAGATAACGTATTCTTCAGCGCCGTCAACATCGTCCCAGATCAGGTGGACTTCCTTATCGCCTGCCATAGCCTGAACGTTCTGCGGCTTTGCGTTCACCGGAGTTGCAAATATAGCGTCGGAAGGCTGCCAGCCGCACCAAGTGCCATTTGCGTAGGAGCGCACGATGAATCCGTATTCCTTGCCGTTGGTAAGACCGGTCACGGTGAAGCTCGTGGTATCGGAATAGCCCTGCTTGGTGTACTTACCATCTGCATAGCTGTAGATAACGTAGTTTGTCGCGCCGGATACCTTATCCCAGGTGAGCGCAACCTGACCGTTTCCGGGAACTGCCTTTACATTGCGGACGTCCGTGCCGCCGACCGGAGTTGCGTAAACCGCGTCGTCATTCGACCAGGCGTTCCAGCCGCCATTTACCCATGCCTTTACGATGAATCCGTATTTCTTGCCGTTTGTGAGTCCGGTTGCTGTGAAGCTGTTGGTTTTGGAGTAGCCGAGTTTATTGTATCCGCCGTCGACGTAGCTGTAAACCACGTAGTCCTCCGCGTTCTCCACAGCGTCCCATGTGAGCGTTACCTGACCGTTTCCGGGGACTGCATGCACATTCTGGGGCTTGGTGTTCACAGGAGTGGCGAATATCGCGTCGGAAGGCTGCCAGCCGCACCAAGTGCCGTTTGCGTAGGAGCGCACGATGAATCCGTATTCCTTGCCGTTAGTAAGACCGGTCACGGTGAAGCTCGTGGTATCGGAATAGCCCTGCTTGGTGTACTTACCATCTGCATAGCTGTAGATAACGTAGTTTGTCGCGCCGGATACCTTATCCCAGGTGAGCGCAACCTGACCGTTTCCGGGAACTGCCTTTACATTGCGGACGTCCGTGCCGCCGACCGGAGTTGCATAAACCGCGTCGTCATTCGACCAGGCGTTCCAGCCGCCGTTTACCCATGCCTTTACGATGAATCCGTATTTCTTGCCGTTTGTGAGTCCGGTAGCTGTGAAGCTGTTTACGTCGGAATATCCAAGCTTATGGTAGCCGCCGTCGACGTAGCTGTAAACCACGTAGTCCTCCGCGTTCTCCACAGCGTCCCATGTGAGCGTTACCTGACCGTTTCCGGGGACTGCCTGCACATTCTGGGGCTTGGTGTTCTGAACCGGAGTTGCGTAAACAGCGTCTGCAACGGACCAGTTGTTCCACTTGCCGTTTACCCACGCCTTTACGATGAATCCGTATTTCTTGCCGTTTACGAGGTTCTTTGCGGTGAAACTGGTGGAAGTGGTGGTGCCGAGGTTATGATAGCTGCCGTCTACATAGCTGTAAACGATGTAGTTGGTAGCGCCATTCACAGCGTTCCAGGTGATTGTTACCTGTTTGTCGCCGGGAACCGCCTTTACGTTCTGCGGCTTGTTTGCTGATGCCTTCGGAGTTGCGTAAACCGCGTCGTCGTTCGACCAGTCGCTCCACTTTCCGCTGACATACGACCTGACGATGAAGCCGTACTTCTTGCCGTTTATGAGGTCGGAAGCGGTGAAACTGTTCGTGGTGGAGTAGCCAAGCTTTGTATAGGTGTTGTCTGCATAGCTGTATATAACGTAGTTGGCAGCGCCGTCCACCTTATCCCAGGTGAGCTTTACGTTGTTGTCGCCGGCGGAAGCTGTTACGTTCTGTGGAACCGTGGTTTTTACCGCCTTTGTGTACGCCTTTATTCTTACGTTAGATTTATATTTTGTGGTGCAGTCAGACCAAGTGTTGTAGAACTTGTAGAATGAAAGTCCGGTGCTCGGGCTGTATCTGTCAGTGATGACGTAGTGCTTTCCGTTTTTGTCATAGAGGTCTACTGCAACGGCGAATTTCTCCCCAGCCTTGACGGGAACGCTCACCGGGAGGTCTACCGTGTGATAACCCGCGTACTCCTGTGTGCCGGAAATCACCGCGGATTTGGCAAGCGTGCCGGTGTCTGGTGTGGAGCCGGTCAGACCGGTGTAGACATTAATGGTGTAGTTCCAGCCCGCTTCTGCGGAGTAGAAGGAGACCGCCGTTATTTCGTCGTTCTTGTCGGCGGTGAATACATTCGCGCCTCCGCCGATATTGGTATGCGACACCCGGCTGGTTGAGTATATGTATCCGTTCTGGCGAAGGCAGCCGCCGTCATACTGGTATATACTGCCGTAATTAGTGGTAGGTTCCATCGTGAGAGATGCGAACTCGCCTACTGTGGCGTCATTGTAGGACAAATAGAAGTATCCGCTTGTGCCCCATGTGCTGCCCCAGCTATTTCTGCACAGCCATGCACCGTCGTTGTTGGGGGTGCCGCCTGTCCTGAAGTTGCTCTTCGAGAAATTATCGTCCCAGCCGACCACGGTTATGGAGTGATTGGAGGTATATCCATTTGGGCAGTAATACGCGGTGTACTCGCCGGAGTTCTTTGTAAGGTAGTTTGAAGATGCGTAGTAGGAGATCTGTACCGCGCCGTCGCGCATGATAGCTTCCTTAATGGAGTTGATGTCTTTCTCGTCATACAGGTTGACATTCTGAAGGTGCGCGTAGGAATGATAGCGGTAGGATTCGTCAACGCCGGAGTTGAAGTCCGCGTAAGGAACGTTGGATTCCTCCTCAGCGCCTATCCAGGACATCATGGTGAACATAATATCGACCATGTTGCCGCCTGCGGAGTAAGCGGTGGGTGCGCCCAGACCTGAGAAATCGCCGTAGAGGGAGTCACCCTGCGGTGCTGTGGCACCTACAGCAAACCAGGCGAGGTGCTTCTCGGAATAATCAACCGATGAAGCGGACGCATAGCCCTGTTTTATCATGCTTGATTCTGCCATAGCCATGCCGGCATGCGCCCAGCAGCTTCCCTCGGAACCCTGGTTTCTTACCGCCGGGAGATATCCCCGGTCGACCATGCTGTATTTGGACGGCAGGGTGCCGTGATAGGCGAGCGTCCCGGTCGGGGTAAGGTTTGGCGTTACCTCGTTGCCGTTCTCGTCGATGTACTTGTAGTGAACATAGCCGTACTCAGAAGCGTCGCCATCAGCTACAAGCGTGATAACCTCCGGGGCGTCGTTTTCAGAGCCTGAAACCTCAGCCCGGGCGCCGAGGCTCACAGCCGTTGACAGCATCGCGGCAGCCGAGAAAAGTGAAACGAATTTTTGCAGCAGCTTCACAATAAGTTTCCTCCTTTTTAAATATAAAAACTTCCAATTTTTATTATAACAAAGCAACCCATAAAAGTCAAGCAATAATTACAATTCGGTTATGTCTGTTACCGAATTGTTACCATATTGTCACCGCTCTGTAATTGACTGTCAGAAAAAAATATGCTATAATTAAGCTGCAAACAAAATCGGCTGATACAGGAGGCGGCAGCATGAAGAAACTGAGGATAATTTACGCGCTGATATTCAGCGTTACGCTGTTTTTTGCGATTCCGCTGAACGCAGCCGCAGATTTCGGACCCAAACCGACCGTGAGTATAAGCTTCCGCAATGCGGACGGTCAGACCTGCTATTCCGCGGTGCTTGCACGCGGGAGTTTTCAGCCTTCGCTCGGGGAGCTTTTGACCGAGGACGCCTACAGCGATTGGTTCGGGGAACTCACCCCGCAGGAGCAGGAGGCGGCGCGCGCGTTCGCGGACTACGCCGGACGCTCCGCACCGGACGGCTACGCGCTCTTCAACAGGCTGTGGGACGTCAGCCGGGAGAATATTGAGATGACCTACCTGCCGCCAGATGACTTCATAGTGCTGGCGTACTTCCCGGACAGCGGCAGGGTGATCGCAAGCGATATCTGCCGCACCTATGTGTTCAACAGCTATTTTACCGCCGACCTCTCACGCTCCGACAGTTTGCTGTACATCAAGCAGTCCTATAATGTCGGAATATGGCTGCTGGAATTCGCGGCGCGGGTGCTCATCACTATTGCGGTGGAGCTTGTCGTGGCTCTGATCTTCGGCTACTGGGAAAAGAAAACGCTGCTGTTCTTCGCGGCGGTCAACCTCGCTACTCAGGTGCTGCTGAACATGATACTGGCTCTGGTCAATATCCGGTACGGCTTCCTGCTATTCCTGTTCGCGTACATGTTCGGGGAATTGATCGTGGTAACGTTCGAGGCTGTTTTCTACAGCGCGTTCATCGGGAAGTACAGCCGTCAAAATGGCAAGGTGCGGGCGGTTTTCTACGCCATCTGCGCGAATCTGGCGTCGTTCTTCGCCGGAGTGGTTTTTTCGGTGAATTTCACGGCGCTGATGTAACCTTTATTCCGTGCGGCTGTCATTAAAGGCAAGGAGGGTGATCATATGAAAAATACGAAACTCATAACATTACTAGTCGCTGCGGCGCTTCTGACCGGGTGCAGCGGTTCAGCGCAGACCGGCGCTGATTCACCGACGGAGGACAACGCACATGCGCAGACAACCGCGGAGCAGTCCGGACCGGAGACCTCGGCAGGTTCCGCTGACGCTGCGGGATCCTCCCCGACTATTGCGGAAATGCTGGGAGTCACGGACTACGAAGCGCCCTGGAACCGCTCGGAATATCCGGAACTGGAGCTGTCAGAGGTTCCAGCAAAGGGAGAGGGCAGCGTAAAAATGACCCTCAGCCCCTACGCCCTGGACGACGTATGCGTGTGGCTGCTCGCCGACGACGCGTATTCCGACGGCGGGAAAATATACTGCACCCGCATGTACATAGGGCTGACAGTCAGCGGCGTGGAGCAGGACATAATTGAAGCTCCTCAGACCCTAGCCGCCCCGGACGGCACGTTTGAATTCGACCCTGCGAATCCGCAGGAGCAGGCAGGGTATACCTCCATGCCGCAGACATACTACGGCATAAACGGATTTTCCGCCGACAGCGCCGCCGGCTGCGAGTACTACACCATCGGCAGGCGCGGCGAGCAGGACGGATTCTATCTCAGCCCGCTGGGTCACACCGATGAGCGCTGCATGCTCACTCCGGGCGCGGGATTCACGCTCCCGCCGGAGCAGCTCTCCGGGGAGTACACTATCTCGACATGCCCGGCGGTGGTAAGCTGCGACGGCTCGCTCCCGCAGCAGGAGGCGCTTGATATACTCACGGAAAAGTACCTTGATTTCCTCACCGGAGAGGATACGAACCGCAGCTTCACCGTGCTGGAGTATCGCGGCGTAACCTCGGAGATACTCGGGCGCACCATGGAGGCTCCGGCGGGGGAGGACGGCTTCGCGCTGTCTCCCTGGGACAGCCTCCAGACCTGGGAAATGTCCTGGGAATCGTGGCTGGTGGACATCAACGCAGAGTTCCGCGGGGAGGGGTACACTGACGACATGGCAATAGGTCAGCTTGATCCGGATGTCTGGTACAGCCTGCCAGGCGGAGGATTTCCGAAGGCGTGCTGGCTTATGTACGGCGACGGGGACAACTGGTATCTCTGGTCGAGGTACGCCTACAGCGAAATACCCCGCGTCCTGAAGTAAACTGACCCGGAAAATCACTTGACATGCCCCGGCGAATGTGGTATAATTCTATTTTACATCGTTCCGGAGGTACTGCATGAACTGGTCAGAAATAAATCTGAATAACTGGGTTTTGTGGCTGGGGCTTGGTATAGTCGCCCTTGCCATACTGATATGGATATACATACGGCTGCACGAGAAGCTCCCCTACGAGCTGAACGAAACTATACTGACAGAGCGCGAGCGGGCGTTCTACCGCATTCTGAAACCCATCGCGGACAAGCTGGAGCTTCAGATATGCCCGAAGGTGCGCGTAGCGGACATCGTGTCGATAAAGAAGGGCACGAAGGACTGGCAGAAGTGGTTCAACAAGATACGCTCGAAGCACGTGGACTTCCTGCTGTGCGACTACGACATGAACATCGTGCTGATGATAGAGCTTGACGACCGCAGCCACGAATCCGAGCGCGCAAAGAAGAACGACGCGCTGAAGAACGCGATCTTCGGCGGCCGCCTTGTTCGTATACGCTCGCTGAAGGACGACGTTGAGGCTGAGATAACCGCCGCGCTGAAAAAACTGTAAAAAACGACCCGGCACCGAGATGGCGCCGGGTCAGCTTGTCGAAAAAGTCAATTTTGCCTGCGAAGCAGGCGTTTGTAATCCGTTTTTTGCCTCAGCTCTGCCGAGGCAAAAAACACTTCTATCCCAGCAAGTGTGCGGGTTGGCGGCAAAGCCGCCAAGACGTGCGCGCGGCTGGGATGTTTCGGCGGAAAAGTCACTTTAGTGACTTTTTCGACGGTCTAAGACCCGGCACCGAGATGGCGCCGGGTCGTTTCTATGAGTCCTGAAACGCTTGATTACAGCTTGGAAATAGCGTCGTTAAGCTCGTTGATACGTGTGTCGATGGTGGCGAAGTTCTCCTCGCGGAGCTGAGTGTAGGTCTTTTCGCCGGTGAGGAATACCGTCTTGGTGAGGGATTCAACCGGGGACTCAGCCTTGCCTGCGTCGGCTACGTCGGTGCCTATGCCGTTCTTGAAATCGAAGATAGGCGTGAGCTTGCTGGTGCCGTCCAGGGTGGTCTGGCTGTAGATGAAGTCGAGGTTGTAGTCGGTCCAGCCGTTCTTGTCCTTGCTCTGCTGCTTGGAAGCGGCGGTAACTGCCGGGTCGAGCGAGGAGGTAACGGAGCAGTCGATCCATGCGGCAACGCCTGCGTCGTTCGTGGAGCCCTTGCACCACATCATAGCGTCCTGCTTCATGAAGTGGTAGTACTTATCTGCCTGCGGGTCGCGGGGGTAGGGAACTACGCAGATCTCGTCGTCGTTCCAGCCGAAGCGCTGTGCGAACTTGTTAAGTCCGGAATCGCCCTCGAACTCCCAGGTGCCGCCGTTGCCGTAGAACAGGATATCGCCCTGCGCCCACGCCTTGGGGTTGACCGACCAGCCGTTGAGCTCGTGCAGCGGGTAGCGGAGGTTCTCCTTCTGGAGAGTGGAGAGCAGGTCCATAACGCGCTCTACGTTAGCGTTGTTCATATTGTTGATGAGCTTTGTGCCGTCGTTCTCGATGATGGGCGTACCGGTGGAAACAACGAACTCGTTCTCGGGGTTGTATCCCTCGATAACGTACTTGCCGTCGCCGGACTGCTGGAACTGTCTTGCCATGTCGAGGAACGTATCCCAGGTCCACTCGTCGTTCTCAAACAGTGTGCGGGGGTCCTTCAGACCTGCGCCCTCGAGGACGCTCTTGCGGTAGTAAAGCAGGGAATCAAAGGATATCTCGTAGATAGCGCAGTAGTATCTGCCGTTGAGGCGGAACTGGTTGAGTACGTCGCGGGCGCCGTCCCACTTGGAGCCTTCCAGGTTCAGAATGGTGTCAACGGGCTGGTATCTGCCCTTGATAACGCCGTAGGGGAAGTCGCGTATCTCGAACGGGAACAGGTCGGGGGAGTCGCCGGACTGGATAGCGGTAGCCAGCTTGTCGTAGCGCTCGCCGTAGGCTACGTTGATGTACTCGAAGATCCTGCCCTCGCGGGAGGGGTCGTCGCCGGCAGCAGGAACGCCGTAGACGCTCTTGAACATCTCGGCTGCCGCGGTGGTCTCGTCGATATCCCACCACGCCATCCACTTGATGCGCTTGTCGACCTTCAGGTCGGGGTTGTCGAGGCTTGCGGAAGCCTCCTTAGCGGCGTCGATAACGGCGGGGTCTGTGTCGTAGGTGGTGGTTACGAGCGGGGTGGTGACAACGGCGTTTGCGTTGGCGTCGGGAGCCGCGTTGCTTGTTCCGGAGCCGCTTACTGTAGTACCGGACTCCTCGTCGCATGCGGTCAGCGACAGGATCATACCTGCTGCGAGGACGCCGGCTGCGGCTTTCTTAAAGTTTATCATAGTGTTCCTCCATACATGCCCGAAGAATCGGGACTTCCTGAATAGGGCGGGCTTGCCCTGGCTACTATAATTATAGCCCTATTTCAAGGTTGTGTCAATGTGATAAACATATGAAAATCGCGCGTGAAATTGTGGATATTAAATAAGTTAATGGCGGCAATTAGTTTTGTTTAGGTTAATTGGGTGATTAGTGTGATCGGGAAACTTGTGTATGTTGTGTTTGGATTTCGAGCTGCATGGAGTGATAAATTGTTGTTTAGAGGCGGAACGTTGCTTGTGAGGGAAAACTATAATTTAGCGGCGAGTGTTCAACTTTGAGCAACCCCCTATCGGGAGTCAAGGGCAGAGCCCTTGTCGCCGTTAGGCGAAACCTCCGCACAGAGTGCGGATACTTCGTGCGAAAGCACGGCAACTCTGCGCGCCGGCGCGCAGTCAAACGTCCAAAAGGCGCTAAAGGGGTGTGGGGGAAAACAAGAGTTTTCCCCCACATGCAACATATTAAATTCGAATGTGCTGTTCCTCCGAAACAGTCCGGTGGACTGTTTCGGAAGCATAGTGCGCCTTTTGAAACGAGCTTCGAAAAATCGCGCAGTCCCTTTAAATGTTCATGACGTTTTTATTAACCAGTATGCGTAAGTTTCAGCGTGAATGCTGTTTCAAAAACAGTCCACCGGACTGTTTTTGAGGAAAGGCACTTTTGTATTTAACATGTTGCTAGTGGGGGAAAACTCTTGTTTTCCCCCGCACCCCTTTAGCGCTCTTTTGCGTTTAGCCGTGCTTACGCACGGAGTAACTGCGCGCCAGCGCGCAGAGTATCCGCACTTCGTGCGGAGGTTTCGCCTGACGGCGACAAGGGCTCCGCCCTTGACCTGCAAGGGGGACGCGTCCCCCTTGACTCCCGATTTGGGATTGCAGTAAGCGGAACACTACGCCGCTAAATTATAGTTTTCTCTCACAAGCAGCGTTCCACCTCTAAACAACCATTCATCACCCCACAAATCCCCGACAAACTGAAATGCCTTCCGTAAACGGAGGTCACTAATATTTACTTGATCTTCTTTCCGTCGCTGAACGCGTTTCCTACTTTCTCACCGATCACACAATAAGCATTGTTTACCGGATCGAATGTGATCGGACGGAGCTTCGCCAGATCAATTTTTCCATCGGTGAGCACGCTCTCGTCAGCGCTGACGTTAACTATCTCGCCGATCATTATCATGCTGTCCTGATCGTAGCTTACGAGTCTGCACTCCACCGCCATCGGAAGTTCCTCAATTAACGGAGCGTCAACATTTTCAGCCTTTACAGTGTGGAATCCCGCCTTTTCGAGCTTGTCCGGCTCCTTGTTTGCGGATACTATTCCAACGTAGTCGCACTCGGCAACATGAGCAGCGTCAGCCATGCTTACTGTGAACGCCTTGCGCTTCAGAATATTCTTGACAGTCTTGTGACCCGCGCTCAGGCACATGGAAATCTCCTTGTCACCGCAGATCCCGCCCCAGGCTGCGTTCATTGCGTCGGGCTTGCCAGTCTCATCGTAGCTCGCGATAATAAACACCGGCTGCGGATAGGTTATCGGCTTTGCTCCAAAATTCTTTCTCATATTATATACCTCCTGTTATAATAACTATGCTTTGCAGGGTCAACTACCCTGGTAAGTATATTATACATCTTAGAGCACACTCTAAGTCAATACAATTTCCGTAATTTCACAATAATTTCATCTTTCTGGCCGGTAACTTAATGAGTGTTCACTAAATTTTACCCATATTGAAACATAAAGATTTTTGTAATATAATGAATATCCGGGATTCACCGCATATTCATAGAAAGGACTGAAAATATGCCGAAAAATAAAAATGTCAACGTAAAAAAACTCACCATGAGCGCTGTTATGGTCGCTCTGTCCGCCGCACTCAGCATGGTGAAAATATTTGAAATGCCGCTGGGAGGATCTGTGACGCTCCTGAGTATGCTGCCGGTCTGCATGCTTGCAATCATGTACGGCTGCAAGTGGGGACTGTTCTGCTCGTTTGTTTACGCGCTGTCGCAGCTTCTGCTCGGTATCGGAGCCGTTCTCGGCTGGGGACTTACACCCGCAGCGCTGGCAGGCTGTATCGCATTCGATTACATCATAGCGTTCACGGTGCTGGGTTTTGCCGGCCTGTTCAGAAAGCACGGAGTTCCCGGCTACATATTCGGGATCTCTCTTGCTCTCGTAATGCGCCTGGTAAGCCACGTTATAAGCGGCGTTATCTTTTTCGCAAGCTGGGCTCCCGAGGGCTGGAATCCGTTCATCTACTCGGTAAGCTACAACGGGCTGTACATGCTTCCGGAAATGGCGTTCACCATCATCGGCGCAGTGTTCCTCCTCAAGGAACCGCATACCGCAAAGCTGTTCAAGGTGGAGCACCCCTCAAAACCCGCCGCAAACGGAATTTAATTCATACTGAAATTCCCGCCGAACCACTGGTCGGCGGGATTTTTCTATTTGTTGAGAAGTATCTCCATCTGAGTCTCTTTAACGAACATTCCCATTTTCTCATAGAATCGGCGGGCGTTATCGTTGCCCTCCCACACGTTCAGCATGACGTCATAGCAGCCATTATCCCTGGCGTACTGCTTCACATAGTCGAACAGCAGCGTTCCCACATGCTGACCGCGGCAGTTCTCGTCAACGCACAGGTCGTCGATGAACAGCGTGCTGAAATCCTTCATGTTGGTGCTGAACGGCTGACGCTTCATAACGCAGAACGCGTACCCTACTACCTCGCCGCTGTCGTCGGCAGCGACAAACACCGGGGTCTGGTCGTTGTCGAATATCGCCTGGAGCTCCTCACGGGTATACTTTGTCGTGCCTGAAATGAAGATATCCGGACGTATTTTCGCGTGAAGCTCCAGCACCTCGCTGAGAAGTTTCAGCGTTTTATCAAGGTCGCGGGACTCCGCGCGTCTTATTGTTATTGCCATTTTATGTACCTCGCTTTTTCTGTGTTTTCTTCACTTTCCGCAATACGCAATGCCGTCTACCTGGAACAGCAAACCGCCTGTTTCGCCGCCGACATGCGCAAAATTCGTCTGTATCGACTTGCGAACGGGATATCTTCCGTTAAACCGCTCTTTTATCACTTTTTCCATCACCGGGATATTCCATACATCGCGGAACAGGCAGTCCATCTGAACCACGTTTTCCAACGTAAGCCCAGCCAGAGCCAGGCGACGTTCCATCTCGTCGAACGCGCCGTTTATCTGCTCTTCGACAGTTCCGCCAACATTCCCCGCGCAGTAATTCAGAAAGCAGAAATCACCTGCCCGGATCATTCCGGAATGCGCCCATTCCTCGTTTACATCATACCTTGTTATGCCTTCCATAATCCCTCCGTGTTCATATAAAAACATTCTGCAAGTACATTATATCACGGCTCGCTTATTGTGTCAATATGACAAAAACCCACCCCGTTTCCGGAGTGGGTCTTGTAATTAAGCTATCGCTTTCAGATCGCGATTTATCTGAGTGCAGCCTGAGCAGCAGCCAGTCTAGCGATCGGAACACGGAACGGAGAGCAGGATACATAATCCAGACCGATCTCGTGGCAGAACTCAACAGATGTCGGGTCGCCGCCGTGCTCACCGCAGATACCGCAGTGCATCTCGGGACGGGTCTTCTTACCCAGCTCAATAGCCATCTTCATCAGCTTGCCAACGCCAACCTGGTCGAGCTTAGCGAACGGATCGTTCTCGAAGATCTTAGCGTCATAGTAAGCGTTGAGGAACTTACCAGCGTCATCTCTGGAGAAGCCGTATGTCATCTGGGTCAGGTCGTTTGTACCGAAGCAGAAGAACTCAGCTTCCTTAGCGATGTCGTCAGCAGTCAGGGCAGCTCTCGGGATCTCGATCATGGTACCTACGGAGTACTTCAGATCAGAGCCGGAAGCAGCGATGATCTCGTCAGCAGTCTTAACAACGATGTCCTTAACGAACTTGAGCTCCTTAACCTCGCCAACCAGCGGGATCATGATCTCAGGAACGATAGTCCAGTCGGGGTGAGCCTTCTTGACGTTGATCGCAGCCTTGATAACGGCAGCAGTCTGCATCTTAGCGATCTCAGGGTAGGTAACAGCCAGACGGCAGCCACGGTGACCCATCATCGGGTTGAACTCGTGCAGGGAAGCAATGATGTTCTTGATGGTCTCAACGGACTTGCCCTGAGCCTTAGCAAGAGCCTCAATGTCAGCTTCCTCAGTAGGAACGAATTCGTGGAGAGGAGGATCAAGGAATCTGATGGTTACAGGATTGCCCTCGAGTGCTTCGTAAAGCTTCTCGAAGTCGCCCTGCTGCATCGGCTCGATCTTAGCAAGTGCTGCTTCTCTCTCTTCAACAGTGTCGGAGCAGATCATCTCGCGGAATGCTGCGATTCTGTCTGCCTCGAAGAACATGTGCTCGGTACGGCAGAGACCGATACCCTCAGCGCCCAGCTCTCTTGCCTTCTTAGCGTCAGCAGGAGTATCAGCGTTGGTTCTAACCTTGAGCTTTCTGTACTTGTCAGCCCAAGCCATTACACGGCCGAACTCGCCGGCGATGGAAGCGTCAACGGTCGGAATGATGCCATCATAGATGTTACCAGTTGTACCGTCGATGGAGATGAAGTCGCCCTCGTGGTAGGTCTTGCCTGCCAGCTCGAACTTCTTGTTCTCCTCGTCCATCTTGATGTCGCCGCAGCCGGATACGCAGCAGGTACCCATACCACGAGCAACAACGGCTGCGTGGGAGGTCATACCGCCACGAACGGTCAGGATACCCTGAGATACCTTCATACCTGTGATATCCTCAGGAGAAGTCTCCAGACGAACCAGAACTACCTTCTCGCCCTTAGCAGCCCACTTTTCAGCGTCGTCTGCTGTGAACACGATCTTACCGCAAGCAGCTCCAGGAGAAGCGCCCAGACCCTTGCCTACCGGTGTAGCAGCCTTCAGAGCCTTAGCGTCGAACTGCGGGTGGAGCAGTGTGTCGAGGTTTCTCGGATCGATCATCAGAACAGCTTCCTGCTCGGTCTTGTGGCCTTCGTCAACGAGGTCGCAAGCGATCTTCAGAGCAGCCTGAGCGGTTCTCTTACCGTTACGGCACTGGAGCATGTAGAGCTTCTTGTTCTCTACGGTGAACTCCATATCCTGCATGTCGTGATAGTGGTTCTCGAGGGTGTCGCAAACCTTGATGAACTCTGCGTAAGCCTCGGGGAACTCCTTCTCCATCTGAGCGATGGGCATAGGAGTACGAACACCAGCAACAACGTCCTCGCCCTGAGCGTTGATAAGGAACTCGCCCATGAGCTTCTTCTCGCCGGTAGCAGGATCACGTGTGAACGCAACGCCGGTACCGGACTCGTTGTTCAGGTTGCCGAATACCATCGGCATTACGTTTACTGCGGTACCCCAGCTGTACGGGATATCGTTGTCGCGGCGGTATACGTTTGCACGGGGGTTGTCCCAAGAACGGAATACGGCCTCGATAGCGAGCTTGAGCTGCTGAACAGGATCGGACGGGAAGTCCTCGCCGAGCTGCTTCTTGTACTCAGCCTTGAACTGCTCTGCAAGAGTCTTGAGGTCAGCAGCGGTCAGGTCGATATCGTACTGAACGCCCTTCTCAGCCTTCATCTTGTCGATGAGCTGCTCGAAGTACTTCTTACCTACTTCCATAACTACATCAGAGAACATCTGAATGAAGCGTCTGTAGGAGTCGTAAACGAATCTCTCAAACTTAGGATCGGGGTTGCCTGCGATCATAGCGTTAACAACGTCGTCGTTAAGACCGAGGTTAAGAATGGTATCCATCATACCGGGCATGGATGCGCGTGCGCCGGAACGTACGGAAACGAGGAGCGGATTCTTGAGATCGCCGAACTTCTTGCCGTTGATCTCCTCCATCTTCTTAACGCCTTCCATAGCCTGAGCCATGATCTCGTCGTTGATCTTTCTGCCATCTTCGTAGTACTGAGTGCAAGCCTCGGTAGTGATGGTGAAGCCCTGGGGTACGGGCAGACCGATGCTGGTCATCTCGGCAAGGTTTGCGCCCTTACCGCCGAGGAGATTACGCATGGTCATGTCGCCTTCGCTGAACATGTAGACCCACTTGTTTGCCATTGGTATATACCTCCTGAATTTGTTTGATCGCTGAACCGCCCGTGCACGAGCAGGCACAGCGTTTTTGATTTTTTCTGACAGAGAATTCCAATTACAAGAACACACTCTATCACATCATTTATTATAACAGATATTCTGAAAAATTGCTAGATGTTTTTTAAAAAATTCTGAAAATTTTCGCATTTTAACGGGATTTTTTCAGACTAAATGCTCGGCAGCCCTGTCAAGAGCCTGAGCGAGGTGCTCCGGGCGGAGCATTCTGTGACCGGTCTCCTCGATACACAGCCGCTGAATATGCGGGTTGAGCCGCAGGAATTTCTCGGTATCCGCACGGGCGACCAGCTCGTCGCGCCCTGCGTAGACCGCCAGCACATCGGGGCTGTCCCAGATATCGGAGTGCCGCACTTCGTTCAGTTCCAGCAGCATGCTGTAGAATTCATACGGAATATTCAGCTCCCGGCTCATTTTAACGTGGAATCCGCTCTGCTTTGCAGCGTCAAGCGTGAATTCCGGCTGAAACAGCCGCATGCACCGTATCAGCGAATCCGCCATGTTGACCGCCGGGACCCTCAGCGCCACCTTCCGGAACGAATTTCCGTAAAGCTCCATTCGCTTTAAAAGCAGGCACCCTCCGAAGCTGGTGCCGAACGCCGAGACCTCCCCGCCAAGCCCCCGCAGCCAGCACTCCACAGCAAGGATATCAGAAAGGCAGCGCTCCGGAGTCAGCTCGCGCTCTTTTTCGGTACGCTCCCCATGACAGGGAAGGTCGGGCGCGGCAACCCTGAACCCCTTATCGCAGAGCCGCTGAGCCAACCCCTCTATAGCCAGGCTGTCCTTGCTTCCACCAAAACCATGCACCGCGAGCACCGATTTTGCCGGCTTTTCCCCGGTGAATAATTTAACCGGAACAGTTCCGATGTATTTTACTTCTGTATTCATTTTTTCTCCTTTGAAAAAAGCGGAGGGCGCTGTGCCTCCGCTTATGCTTTATTCAGTGGTGACTGCGGGTTCCTCGGAGCCGTCGTTTTTTTCCGTCTCCTTCGCCTCAGCGGAGGTATCCTCGGCTTCTGCCGGAGCATCCTGACCGCCCTGCTCCGTCTGTTCGGAGTCAGCCTTATCAGCCGCATTTCCGCTGTGCTCGGCGGAGTGAGCGTCAAGACGTGCCTGCTGCTGTGCCGCGGCGCGCTCCTTCTTGCGGCGGATATCCTCAAGGTCGGAGTACCACAGCTTCTCGAAATCGGCAATCGGCATAGGTTTCGCGAAATAGTAGCCCTGAACCATCGCGCAGTGTATCTCGGTCAGGAACTCCACCTGCTCGCGGGTCTCGACGCCTTCGGATATCACGTCCATATCAAGGTTGTTCGCGAGATCGACAACGGTGGAAATTACTGCCCTGCCCTTCTGGGTGTTCATCGTGTCGCTGAAGAACTCCTTGTCGATCTTTACAACGTCGACCGGCATATCCTTGAGCATGTTCAGCGAGGAATAACCGGAGCCGAAATCGTCCAGGGACAGCTTGAAGCCTATCTCATGCAGCTTGTGCATTATCTTGAGCAGCTTCTCGGCGTTTTCAGTAAATACGCTCTCGGTAAGCTCCAGCTCGATGTACTCATACGGAATATCGTATTTATCGACTATCTCGCGCAGGCGCCAGATATAATCGTCGTAATTTAGGTGGAGTCTCGACTGGTTAACGGAGATTACCACCGGCTTCTTTCCGTCGTCTATCCAGCGGCGCATGCAGCGGCAGACTTCTTCGAGAATGAAGAAATCCAGCTCGACTACGAAGCCGTTTTTCTCTGCTATCGGAATGAAATCTCCGGGGGAAATGAACCCGAAATCCGGGCTGTTCCAGCGTATAAGAGCTTCCGCGCCTTCGATGTTGCGCGAACGCAGCCCGTATTTCGGCTGGAGGTAGCACTGGAACTCGTGGCGCTGGAGCGCTCCCGGCATAATGCTCTCATAATCCTTCTCGCGGAGCGCGCGGTCCCTGATGGAGCCGTCGTAGAACGCGATGGAAGAGAAATGCGTACCCTTGAGCGTGCTCTTTGCGATCTTGCAGCGGTCGATAGCGGCGTTGATGTCCACTTCGCCGTGCTTGCTCTCATGAACGCACTGGTTCAGCCGACAGATACCCGCGCTGAATACGACAGGGTACTTTACGAAAAGGCTGTTGCGGCGCATGAACTCGTTGAATATCTCGCTTATGCGCCCGTTAAGCTCGATATCTGTCGCATTGTGTATGGTCAGCACGAAGTTATCGTCCGCCATGCGCGCGAAAACCTCGTCGTGATCAAGATGATCGGAGATGGTCTTGTAGAGGCGTTCCAGCATGCGGTTGCCCTCCTCATAGCCGAGGCGGTCGTTGACATACTTGAACTTGTCGATATCGAACAGCGCGATAGCCCAGCCCTCCGGGTTGGAGCGCTTGAGCAGCTTCTTGGTATCCTCGAAATACTTCGCCCTGCTTCTGCCGCCGGTGAGCGGATCTACGTCAGCCACCCTGCGTGAGCGGAACGAGGACACGCATACGATAACGAACACCGCCGCAAGTATGGCAAGTATTCCGGCGATTATCCAAACGAGGTATTTCTCAACGAACTCGTTGGCAGCGGAATGGCTGCCGCCGCTTACGATATAGGCATAGGTGTATACTCCAGAGCTGTTGGAGTTCATACCGCTGATGATCTTGCCAAACATATTCGACAGCTCCGGCATGTCAGAGCTGAACGCGAGGCACTCCGCATGTATCGCGGGGCTGACATCTATGATGTCCAGGCCGTCGTAGCCGCGGTCGAGATAGTACAGCATTTCGTATGCGCCGGCGAACGCAACGTCCGCTTCGCCGTTCTGAACCGCGTCAAGACACTTCTGCTCGGTGTCGAAATGAAGTATCTGCGCGCCGGGATATATCTCGGAAATGTACTTTGAAATATCATCGCCGATGGCAGGGATCGCTATCATAGAATGCGCGCCGACGGAAGAGCCAGCCTTTCCGACAGCGACTATAGGCACCTTAGTGTAGGGGCGTGATATTTTCAGTCCCTGATACTTCGACATACTGTTGGAATTCACGCCGCCGCATATTATCTGCGCGGAGCCGTTATTCAGCGCTGTCACGCAGTCGCCGAGGGAGTCGCAGCCTATTACCTTTATCTCCAGACCGGTTGCTTTGGAGATCATTTTCAGAAGTTTGTCCGTGGGGCCGCTCAGGGAGTCAGTGCTGCTTTCCAGTCGGTCTATAACAGCCGCCTGGCGGTTATAGGCAACAGTTATCACCGGGTTCTTTTCAATGAAGTGCTTTTCGGCTTCGGTGAACGCATAGCGCTGTGCGCCGTACTTCGTGACATACTTCTCGTAAATGTCGAAGGTGAATTCCGGGTCGCTCATGATAACGCTTGCAACGGCTGTGTCCAGCGCGCTTATCAGCGTCTCGTTCGCGGAGGAGGTCATAAAGTAGCAGTCCTCGGTGGCTACCTGGCATGCTACCAGCTCATCTCCCCAGATACGGTAGCAGTCCTTAGCAACAGCGTCTATCTTGCCGGATTCGAAGTCGTTTTTCATCTGCGACTCGGAATCGTATCCGACGAACTCCGCCTTGCGGATGTCAGCGCCGATGAACGCTCCGTTTATGAAATACTTGCTGTAGTCTTCCTTTAAATAACCTATGCGGCTGCTTTTCAGCGCTTCGTAATCCTGGAACGATATGTCGCTGTCAGCCGGAATATATATCGCGGTGTACTTTGTGGTGAGCGGAAGGTTCGTGAGGGTAAGGCGGAGGGGGGCGGTGGGTTCTGCCGCGGAGGTCATGCCCTGCCATGCGTCTAGCTCATTTGAGCTTACGCATGGGATAACGTCGACCTCTCCCTTTGCTATCTTTGAAGCCAGCTCGGGCGCGGTGCCCTCCACGAAGGTGAAGGTCAGGTCGGAGCGCTTCTGTATTTCTCTCAGGAAATCGAAGGCGTAGCCCGTGTAGTTCCCTCCCACGGCGGAAATGCCGTAATCAGCGTTAACGCCGACAACTACCGTGTTTCCGACGTCGGCAGCGTAAACGGCGTAAGCCCCGGCGGGAATGAACATCAGCGCCATCATCAGCGCTGCCGCCAACGCTGCGGCTTTCTTCAAACACTTCCTTATCATGAAGCACCTCCGATATATGATGCGGTGGATTTACTAACATTATTGTCAAAATATTACCGCGTAAACACCAAAAAAAGGCAATAAACAAATTAAACCAAAGATATTATACCAAATTGTTTCGTTAATTGCAAGGGCTTTGTAAAAGTTTTTCATAGAAAGGCAATAAAATATAAAATAAATTGTAGAATTTGCACAAGAAACTTGACATAGGGTTACAAATGTGATATACTGTATTTGCACACTTTTAGAGATTTTAGCTAATTTCTCAGTTGTTTACGACATGCTTTATATGTAAAACATCTTGTGAATTGCACGCATCTCTTATGGGAAACTCTAAAAACCGGTGTGAAAAGCAAAAATGGGCAGAGTGTGCCAGATTCTAGGAAAGCCGACGAAGTAAGGCTGTATGCCTTACGAGGAGGTTTGACGACGAAGATGGCGCGCACTGCACATTTTCGCTCACATGAGGTTTTTAGAGGTGACCTTATTTAAAACCTAAGGAGAACTGCTTTATGAACTGGTTTGAAAACGCTGTATTCTATCACATCTACCCAATCGGATACTTCGGCTGCCCCAGGCAGAACGATTTCACGTCTGAACCGACCCACAAGATACTCCGGGTCATTGACGATATCCCGCATATAAAGGAGCTTGGCTGCAACGCCGTATACTTCGGGCCGGTATTTGAATCCTCCGCGCACGGCTACGACACCGCTGATTACACCAAGATAGACCGCCGCCTCGGCACAAACGAGGATTTCAAGAAGGTCTGCAACGCGCTTCACGAAAACGGTATCAGGGTCGTTCTGGACGGCGTGTTCAACCATGTCGGGCGCGACTTCTGGGCTTTCAGGGACGTCCGCGAGAACAAGCTCGGCAGCGCTAAGAAAGACTGGTTCCATGTCCGCGAGGGCAACGACGGCTACAACGACGGCTTCTGGTACGAGGGCTGGGAGGGTCACTACGAGCTGGTAAAGCTAAACCTCTACAACCCCGAGGTGAAGCAGTACCTCAAGGACTGTATAACCGGCTGGAAGAATGAGTTCGGAATCGACGGCCTGCGCCTTGACGTAGCGTACTGCCTTGACCTCAACTTCCTCAAGGAGCTGCACGGTCACTGCAAGTGGCTGGCAGAGGATTTCTTCCTGCTCGGCGAGACCCTCCACGGCGACTACAACAAGTGGATGAACCCCGAAATGCTCGACAGCGTTACCAACTACGAGTGCTACAAGGGACTGTTCTCCAGCTTCAACGACATGAACATGTTCGAGATAGCGCACTCGATAAACCGCCAGTTCGGAAGCGAGAACTGGTGCCTTTACAGAGGAAAGCACCTCTACACCTTCGTTGACAACCACGATGTGAACCGCATAGCTTCCATGCTTAAAACAAAGGAGCATCTGCCGGATATCTACACGCTGATGTTCATGATGCCGGGAATCCCCGCGGTTTACTACGGAAGCGAGTTCGGCGTACTCGGCGACAAGAATCAGGGCGGCGACGACCAGCTCCGTCCGGAGTTCGACCTTGAAAAGATGAAATCCGAGGGTATCCGCGACCTGACCGCCCACATAAAGGCGCTCGCCGAGATCCAGAAGGAGCATCCGGCGGCTTCTCAGGGCGACTACAAGCAGGTTCAGCTCACCAACAGGCAGTACGCGTTCTCGCGCAGCGCCGAGGGCGAGACTCTGCTGACCGTTATCAACGCGGATTCGAATCCGTTTACATTCAACCTCAATACCTCCGGCGCAAAGGAGGATCTCCTCACCGGGGAAACAATGGAGCTTGGCGGGCTGACCCTCCCGGGCTTCACAAGCGCAGTTTTCAAGCTGTAAATTACCAGGATCACTAACGCAATACCGTCGGCAAGGTCATCATAGGACACTCACCGGCGGTATTTTTCTACATATTTATTGCGACACGAAAGAGGTGCAGTATGAGGAATGATAAAGCTGTAGTCCTGCTGACGTTCATCAGCCTTATAGCGCTGAATGCTTCAGCGGGAGCGACCGTCCTTTTATGGGGCATGCTCTTTTGGTTGCCCCCGTTTTCATGGGGAAACCTGATACTCGCTCTGATAAATCTGGTGATATGTCTGATAATGCTGAGGATAGAGACAAAAGCTGCATTCTCACTGAGCACAAAATTCTGCTGGCACGGGTGGCTTTCAAGACGATTGTTCTGGGTATGCTCGGCAGCTCCTGCGGGGAGCGTCTGGCTTGCGGCGCTTTTTCTTTCGATCGCTCTCAGCAGTATCGGAGTGCTTCCCCAACGCTTTATTTATTATGCTTTTTCAGGTTTTGCCTATATGGCAGTGTTTGCGTCGATCCTCGGCTATAAATGTACTGTTAACAATGAATAGAGGTGCGTTATGAAAAAGGCTCTCCCTGTTATACTGCTTATCCTCGGCGGTATGCTCTCCTGCGGCATCGGATTGATAATCAGCGGTCTACTGCTTATTGCCGCATTAGATGTATCAGCGACAGCAGTGATCCTGCCGCTCGTGATCGGCGGTCATGTGACTGGCGCTGTGTTTCTGCAAAGGCTTTATCAGCGGCGCTGGCAGATAGGCAAGGTGATTTTCTGGCTTTGTGCCGGGCTTCCGTCAGCGTTGATCGGCATGAGTTCATTCGCAGTCGTTCTCATACTTGATAAGCTGAACTATTTCTCCGGATTTTTTGCCGGGCTCGGCGAATTTGTTCTGACGCTTGCCATTCTGATTTATTCCGGCGCGTTCTTCGTGGTTCTGGGGATAGTTCTGCTGATAATTCATGTTGTTTCTCACATCAAAAATCGGAAATTGCCCGAAAAAACTTGAATCTGACCGAATTTGTGATATAATGTAATAAAAGAGCGTCGGAAAGGCGGCAGTTATGAAAAAAGTTTCCGCAACGATCCTGCTTATCCTAGCAAGCTCTGCACTCATGTTCGTGATGTACATAATTACAGCAATGTCGCTGCTGGCGGTCGTTGGAGTTCCGCTTGCCTTAGCCCTTTTCGCGGGGCATGTCTGGGCGGCTTCGCTTGTGCAGAAACGCTTCGAAAATAACGGCTGGCTCAGAAAACTGCAGTTTCTTCTATGCGCGGGCGCTCCGGGCATTATAATGGGAGTTTTGCTGACCGCATCAGCACTGGCTGCACAGGACGATTTCGGATTCGGAGCCATCGCTGCGTACCTTGTATTCTACGCCGCAGCGTTCACGGCGGTGCTTGGAATGGTAATGTTGGTGAGATATTCGCGCTCACGCAGAAATAAAATGTAATTATATGGCGGCGGAAAGGAGCCAGTTATGAAAAAAGCTTCCGCAGTTACCTTGCTTATTCTCATCGGCATACTGACATGCTGCCTTGGCGCTTTCGGGTGCTCTGCCCTTATCGGGCTTTCTTCCGTTATCGGGTGGTTTTTTGCTTTGCTGTTACTTACCGGGCATATCACCGGGGCTGCATACGCTTTCAGGCTTTTTAAAACGCGCAGCCGGCTTGGCGAACCGGGAACATTGAAATTCTGGTTATGTACCGGCGTACCCTCCCTGGCTGCCGGAATCATCTTAAAGCTTATTGACGCGGCAATCAGCGGCGCATGGCACTTCAATTCCGGAATGCTTTCCGTTATCTCTTTATCGCTTATAGTGTATCCTGCCGTTTTTCTTGCATTGTTCGGCATCTGGCTTTTGGGCGAACGTCCTGTCGGAATGCAGAAAAACCAAAAAGATCCCCGCGCAAAATAACGAAATTTAAACCAACAGGAGTGATATCATGAAACCTTCAACAATAGAAGTCTGGCTATGGCTTCTGCTTGTTATGTGTCCGTATAACCGCAAAACCACAGAGCTTCTGGAGCACTTCGATTCCGCCGAGGAACTCGCCTGTGCGATCCGCGACGGCAACTGCCCCGGGCTTTCCGAGGCCGAGAAGCAGCGCGCACGCAATATCCGCAGCCGCGAAGTCGGCCAGATCATGCAGGAGTGCGCACAGAACGACATTCGGATCATCACTCTTGACGACCCGGAATACCCTACCCTGCTGAAAAACATCTACTCGCCGCCTATCGTGCTTTTTGTACGCGGTTCGCTCATGTGCCTTGAAAACGAGGTTTCCCTCGCCGTGGTAGGTCCCCGGCACCCATCGGACTACGCCCGCAGAGCCGCCCGAATGCTGTGCAGCGATCTCGCGCGGCTCGGAACTGTTCTGGTAAGCGGACTTGCAGTAGGCATCGACGCAGTAGCCCACTCCTGCGCGGTGGAGCATGGAACTCCCACCATCGGAGTTCTCGCCTGCGGTCAGCTTGTGAATTACCCCGCAGAAAATGAGGAGCTGAAGCGCCACATAGTGGCAGGAGGCGGCGCGGTGATCTCAGAGCTTCTGCCGCATGCAGGAGTTGAGGGGAGGTACTTTCACCAGCGCAACCGCATGATATCCGGGCTTGGACTCGGCACCCTCGTTGTGGAAGCCTCCACGCGCAGCGGCTGCCTTATCACTGCAAATCACGCCATTGAGCAGGGTCGCGACCTGTTCTGCGTACCTCCGGGGGATATCACCCGGGAAAGCTGCGCAGGAGTTGTGCAGTTCCTGCGCGACGGCGCTATCCCGGTGTTCGACTACCTCGATATCGTCAACGAGTACATGTATCACTTCCTGAGCAAAATACACGGCGAACCCGGCACGCAGCAGTCCGCCGAAAGAACTCAACGTCCTAAGCCGGAACGCGCGGCGCCAAGCGAGAGACCTCCGGAAGCTCCCGCGCAGACAGCGCCGGAAACAGTGCAGGAACCCGCCCAGGAAGAGCCTTCGAAACGGCAGGTTCCACCGGATATCTACGCTGAACTCAACGAGGTGCAGTCAAAGCTGTTGAAGCTGATCGAGGAATCTCCGCTTTTAGTCGACGAACTTGTAGACAAGACCGGGCTTCCCTACGCCCAGACCGTGGAAGCGCTCACGGAGCTTGAGATACTCGGACATATTCAGCTAGAGCCAAACGGGAAATACTCGCTGACTTAAATAACCTTAAACGCAAAAGCGGCTGTTATCAACAGCCGCTCAATTATTTTACACTTATCATGCAGAAATCTGCTGAACCGATATTCCGTCCTGCGATATAGTCACGACTGAATGCGACACGCTGGACGACCTGAGCGGTTCGGCAAGCTTATCCGATGAAAGATCCCGGAAAGCCAGCCACTCCCGCAGGCGGTCCAGTGAAGCCGGAGAAGCCACGCCGAAGCTGTCCGCGCCGCAGATGACCCGTGCCGCTCCGCCCAGCCCGACCAGCCTCCCTGCAAGCGCAAGCGCCTGCTCCATGCAGGTATCGTCAGAGCCTGGAGCTATAACGATATCCGTGCTCTGCGCGGAGGTATTCTCATCGCGGCGCACCATCAGCGTGCGCTTCTTGGCTGAAAGCTTGTAATTTATGCGGTTGAGCGGGTCTCCGGGTTCATAGCCGCGGTGTTCGTACCCCGGGAAACCTCCCGAAACCGAGCCTTCCTCTGCTTCCTCGTCATTGTCGGACGGAAGCGCGCTCGGCAGCACCTCCGGCCCCATATACTCCACGATATCCGGAAGCACAGCCGCCGCACCGCTCTCCGGAATAATGTCAGACCGGTAGGTTATAAGCCCCAGGCTGTCGCGGAGTATCACATCTTCTATACTGAGCCTGTTAAGGCCGCAGTACTCCGCAGCCATGGAGATCTCCACACGGCATGTTCTTCCGATAAGGTCGCAGCGCACTGTAAAGGGCTTCCCCATGAAGTCTCCGTTTACCGTGATGTGCGGCAGAATGCAGAATCCCTTCGCACGGAACACCAGTTCAGCTTTCACTGTATCACCCTTGCGGTACAGTCCGGAAAAGCTGCTGCACTCCACCGTAAAATGCTTGTGCGACGCCGCGAAAACCACCGTGGACGCCGCGATACCCGACGCGATAATGTAGATCATTCCCCAGCCCGCTTCACCGTTGATAAAGATAAGCAGCATCGCTGAAAACAAAAGCGCCTGGACATACCCGAGAATGTTCAGCCGAAGCCGTTTGTTCACATTCACTTTCCGAGCCTCCTTCTGCGCCTGCGAAGCGCCTTCAGATACTTCAGCAAAGCCTTCGGATCAACTTCTGAAATGTTCCCGCCGGAGTACATCAGCGCATCAGCGGCACTGCATATAGCGCCGGATTCCTGCGGCATTCCGAGGCGGTCGGTAAGCAGCCGCCGAACCTCTCCGGCCGACATGCATTCTTCATCGGCACCGGACAGCCCCGCAGCAAGCCTGCGCGTATAGACGTACACTCCGCGTACCTTGCTTTCAGTGCTCCTCAGCGGATAGAAAAGGGTGAATCCCGCCCAGGCAAGCGGCTTCCTCAGCAGGAACACCGCCAGTATAACCGCCGCAGCTATTGCGGCCGCGAACACCCAGTCCGGCATTTTGCCGCCGTCCTCTGCAAGGGCGGCGCAGCGCGTTCCATCGAGGGCTATCCAGCCTCCGCCGGGTATGTAGACCTCCGTCCAGGCATGAGCCTGCGAACCGGTAATATCGTACGCTCCGGTGATCTCGTTGTAGGCGCTCTGCGGCATTGCGAAGCCCTCGCAGTACCGCGCGGGAAGCCCCGCCGCTCTTGCAAGCAGCGTCAGCGCGGAGGCGTAGTCGCTGCATATTCCGCGCTTGCTTTCAAGCAGGAAATAGTTCGGGGTATGCTCCGCCGGAGCGTAGGAAAGATCGTATACGAAGCCATCGTCGCCGAACCACTTTTCAAGCGCCTCCGCCTTGTCGAAGTCGTTGGTAAGTCCGGCGGTTATCTCGTCCGCAAGCGCCTGTATCTCCGGAGTTATACCGGTATCCCCGACCGTTTTCCGGTACGTCTGCGCGGCCATATACTGCGCCCTGAGCGCGGAAGACCTGTACGTAGTTAAAGAACTGTCGAGCAGCCCGAAGAACGTGTTTTTATCCATTCTGCGCAGGAATTCCGCATTAGGAGCCGGGTTCGTGCAGCGCAGGACATACGACGTACCGTCCGGCATGGGCTTTTCAGAAAAGCAGTCGCCGCGGGGCGTCATGTAGCTCCTGCCGCATTCGTCCGGTATCGACATCATATAGGTCGTCTCCGGGTGGAGTATCACGTAGGTCTGAACCTCTCCGCGCAGGTAGATTATCATTTTGTAGTTTTCGAGGTCGGAATCCGGCAAACCATCCGTAAGATAGCTGTAATTCTCGTCTACCATATCCGGATAGTAAACCATATCCTCAAGCAGGCGCTGGGCATTGCATAAATCCGCGTTGTTCTCCCAGCCGGCTTCTCCGTTGTTAAAATCGTCGAGCGCCGTCCAGCCGTCCTCGTCATACTGGTCGAACACCCAGCGCTTGAGAAGCTGCGGCTTTTCCGTCACCACTGAAAACAGTATTTTGTCGGGCTGCTGATTATTTCCCGTGTTCACTGAGGAACGTATCGCGAAGTTCTGCGAAAGCCCCGCGTTGATGTTGTAGCCGCCGGTCTGCGGAACCATTTTATTGAGGTAGTCCTCCAGCGGAGTTTCCGTGCTTTTCGGGAGAACCGCCGCGGCCAGGGTCATCAGCAGGGACGCAGCGCAGGACAGCATGGCGCGGCGCAGGCGCGTGTGCTTTCCCTCAAAGTTCTTGACTCCCGGGAAGCATGGCACGGAGAGGTTCGCCGAAGCGAAGATGAAGCACCCGGTCATTATCAGCATGAAATACACCGGAAGCTCCCGCATAGTCCTGGACGAAAGTATCAGCGGGATAAAGCTGAGAAGCAGCAGGAAGCACGGCCGAGGGCTGTCCACCGAGAAATAGAACCCGATAAAGCCGATTATTGACGAAAACATGAATATCGAAGCAGCCGCGAATACTATGTCAAAATTCGCCGAAGCAGTAAACAGGAAATTCATGAATCCGCCGTCTGCATTCTCGTGCCGCCCCGCGATGGTGCCGCTCACCCACGACCCCACGATCAGCAGCAGGACGCACGCCGTGATCCACATCGGCTTTTTCCTCAGGCAGTAGAACAGCATGAATATTCCCGCCGTAAGCGCTGCCATTATCAGCGCGCAGGGCAGGAACTGGCTGCGGCACAGCGTGTACATCAGCGCAGCGCACACTGATACAAGATAGCATATTATCGGAACCGGAGAGGCTCCGTCATATCTGACGCGTGTTTTTGTAGTCATTTTGAAAAAATATATCATCGCTGCCGCTGACCGGTTTTCCGGACAGCGGCAGCGGGCGTTTTCGCGCTCATTTGAAGTAGGAATACAGCCGGCAGAGCATCATGCCGTTATAGAGCTTGCGGTTCTTGTCCGCCTTCTGCCCGAAGATGGTCTCGAATTCTTCGTCGGGCGTGATGATATAAAGCTGCGAACCGTTCAGCGGAAGCAGCCTTTCCCCCATCGCACGGTATATCTCCCTCGCCTGCTCCACCTCGAGCATACGCTCGCCGTAGGGCGGGTTGGTGATTATTTTGAGTTCGTCTGCGGGCGGGACATAGTCCCGGATATCGCGGCGCTCGGCGGTGATATTGAGCTGCGGCGCGGCTTTCTTCGCGTTGGACAGCGTGAGCGATATGCACTCGCCGTCGATATCGTAGCCGAACGCCCGGAACTTCGCGCCGCGCTTTATCGCGTCCGCCGCCTCAGAGCGAGCCGCCCTCCACGCCTTGTCGGATACGAAGCCGAGGCGCTCCGCCGCAAAGCTGCGGTTGAGTCCCGGCGCGATGTTCAGCGCTTTCAGTCCGGCTTCTATCAGCAGCGTCCCCGAGCCGCAGAACGGATCGCACACCGTGTCGTTCTCGCGGATACGCGCGAGGTCGATGATCCCCGCCGCCAGCGTTTCCTTGATTGGAGCCGCGTTGGATTCCCGGCGGTAGCCGCGCTTGTGAAGCCCTACGCCGCTGGTATCCAGCATCAGGGTCACTTCGTCCTTCATGATGGAGAAGCGTATCTGAGCTGTCGCGCCGCTTTCAGGCATGGTCTGCAATCCGTAGGCCTTGCAGAGGTTCACCGCCATCGCCTTCTTCACGATCTTCTGGCAGGCGGGAATGCTCTTCAGCACCGAATTCAGCGAGTGACCCGTGTTCGGAAATGCGTCGTATCTTCCGATGTACTCCGACAGCGGGAGCGCGCGTATCCCCTCGAACAGCTCGTCGAACGTCTTGGCGCGGAACTGCCCCAGAACTATGCACACTCTCTCCGCTGTGGAAAGGCAGATGTTAGCCTTGGCGCAGAGCTCCGGCGAGCCGCTGAACGCGACCTTTCCGTCCGATACGGCGATGTCCTCGCCGCCTATCTTCTTCACCTCGAAGGAAAGGGTCTTTTCTATGCCGAAATGACAGGGCGCGATGTATCTGTAATTTGTCATGTTTATTCTCCGTTTTTGCATGGATAAGCTGAATATGTGTACTTCATATTATATCAAAAAAAAACTGTAAAGTCAACAAAAACACTTGATTTTTATTGCAGCATGCATTATAATATCAGGGAACCTCTAAAAACTGGTTTGAAAAGGGAAAATGTGTAGAGTGCGCCGAATGCGATGAAAGCCGACGAAGTAAGGCTGTATGCCTTACGAGGAGGTTTGAAGAAGCAGGCGGTGTGCTATACACATTTTCACTCAAACAAGGTTTTTAGAGGTGACCATCACAAAGGGAGGGATCGTTATGAAAAAGCGCATTCTGATACTCGCTTCGGCGCTGCTGCTTACCGGCTGTTCCGGGAATACTCCGTCAGATGACGCGCCGGACGTATCCAACGCGTCTAGCTTATCCAACCTATCCCGCGAATCAAGCCAGGGAACGCCGGGCGCTGAGCAGTCCGGGAACGTCCGGACTTCAGAAGCAGAAAATGAAAAGCTGTTTACAGTTGGTATTCTGGTCGCGTCCGTAGGATAAATGATTCAGCGGCGGCGCAAAATGCGCCGCCGCTTTTTGTTAAACATGCACATTTTTCGCAATGAAATTTCGTTTTGTTTAATCAAATTCAACAGCTTGCCCGAAAATCTGTTGCAAAAAAAATAAATATAAGGTATAATAGAAACAGGCATAACCGGTGCGGCTCAAGCAGGAAACCAGTTCCTGACATTATATAGAAATGTCGCGCCGCGAAAGGAGAAATCTAGATATGGCACTCAAACTTAACGACAGATATTTAAACAGTTTCGTTGCAGAGCATGAACTCACTGGCATCGCTCCCGCAGTAAAGGCAGCGCACGACCAGCTCGTTAACAGAAACGGTCTGGGCAGCGACTTCCTCGGCTGGATAGACCTCCCGGTCGACTACGACAAGGAAGAATTCGCACGCATCAAGCAGGCTGCCGCAAAGATCAAGAAGGACAGCGATGTCCTCATCGTTATCGGTATCGGCGGTTCTTACCTCGGCGCAAGAGCAGTTATCGAGGCTATCAAGTCCTCCCTCTACAACAGCCTGAAGAAGGACACACCCGACATCTACTTCATCGGCAACTCCATCAGCCCGACATACCTCAGCGAAGTAGTTTCCCTCGTTGAAGGAAAGGACTTCTCTGTAAACATCATTTCCAAGTCCGGCACCACCACCGAACCTGCGCTGGCATTCCGCGTATTCCGCGACCTGCTGGTTGAAAAGTACGGCGAAGACGGCGCAAAGGGACGTATCTACGCTACCACCGATAAGGCAAAGGGAACTCTCAAGGAGCTCTCCGACAAGAAGGGCTACGAGACCTTCGTAGTTCCGGACGACGTAGGCGGCAGATTCTCCGTTCTGACCGCAGTAGGCCTTCTCCCCATCGCATGCGCAGGCTGCGATATCGACGCGCTCATGAAGGGCGCCGCTGACGCACGCGCCGCTTACGCTGACTGCGACCTCCAGAAGAACGACTGCTACAAGTACGCAGCGCTCCGCAATATCCTCTACCGCAAGGGCAAGAGCGTTGAAATGCTCATCGCATACGAGCCGAGCTTCGCAATGATGAACGAGTGGTACAAGCAGCTCTTCGGCGAGAGCGAGGGCAAGGACAACAAGGGCATCTACCCGTCCTCCGCTGTATTCTCAACCGACCTGCACTCCCTCGGCCAGTTCATTCAGGACGGTTCCCGCGTAATGTTCGAGACTGTTATGCAGTTTGCAAAGCCCCAGAAGGAGTTCTTCCTCAAGGACGATCCCACCAACGTTGACGGTCTGAACTTCCTTTCCAACCAGAACATGTCCGTTGTAAACCGCAAGGCTTACGAGGGCACCGTTATCGCACACACCGAGGGCGGCGTTCCCAACATCGTTCTCGAGGCTCCCGAGCTTAACGAGTACGAGCTTGGCTACATCATCTACTTCTTCGAGAAGGCATGCGCTATAAGCGGCTACCTGCTCGGTGTAAATCCGTTCAACCAGCCCGGCGTTGAGAGCTACAAGAAGAACATGTTCGCTCTCCTCGGCAAGCCCGGCTACGAGGCTCAGAAGGCAGAGCTCGAGGCTAAGCTCGGCCTCTGATCCAACAAAGGCAAAAATGGAGAGATCCGCGATCTAGCGGCGCTTTCCTCGCAATAATACAACACTATTCATGGAGGTATACTATGATTAAGCTTATCACAGGCAAGAGAGGCACCGGCAAGACCAAGATCCTTATCGACGCTATCCACGAGGCAGAGAACAAGTCCAACGGCAACGTTGTTGCTATCCAGAAGGGCTCTTCCCTCAACACCGACATCACCCCTAAGGTTCGCCTTATCAACATCGAGGACTACGCAGTAGAGGGCGTTGACGCATTCTACGGCTTCGTTTCCGGTATCCTGGCTTCCGACTACGACTGCACAGATCTGTTCGTTGACGCTACACTCAAGATCACCGGCAGAGACTACGCTAAGGTTGGCGAGCTGTTCGAGAAGCTGGCTAAGATCTCCGGCGACACCGTTATCACCTGCACTATTTCCGCTGATAACTCCGAGCTGCCCGAGTCTATGAAGAAGTTCATCGTTTAATTTCTGGCTGACTTTTTCAGGCTGGCGCCGGGCTGAAACGCTCCGCGCCAGCCTGATGATTTTAGTCAATAATTCCGTTTTGGACGAGCAATTCGGGTGCAAAAGTGACTATTTCGACAAAACCCGGAATATTTTTTGTAAAATGTCCGAAAACCCTTGACAAAACGGATTTCGCATGTTATAATATTATGCGTGACTGTAAAAGGGTTCATTGTATGAACTCTTAGGAAATGAAATGTTATATTAAGGGGGTGCAATAATGGCAGTTCCGAAGAGAAAGGTATCCCGCGCAAGACGCGACAAGAGACGTTCACAGGTATGGAAGTTATCTGCACCGTCCTTCTCTCGCTGCAAGCAGTGCGGTGAGCTCAAGCTCGCTCACAGAGTATGCGGCAATTGCGGTTATTACAATGATAAGGTCGTTATCGCTAAGGAAGCATAATTTGCCTTCATTCAGTAACTAAACACAAGTTTACGGGAAGTCCCTCCGGTTCAGCCGGGGGGATTTTTGCTGATTATAAACAATTTAAGAGTTATCGTCAAATATACATATAATTCCTTGAAAATAACGCTGAAATATGCTATACTATAGTTATATGGTTTAAAAACTGAGAACAGGAGAAATAATATGCAGGTAGTAGCAATAGTAGGACGCCCGAACGTGGGAAAGTCCACACTTTTCAATAAGCTGGTGGGTCAGCGCCTGTCCATCGTGGACGACAAGCCCGGCGTTACCCGCGACCGTATCTACAGCCGCTGCGAGTGGCTCGGCAAGGAGTTCATGCTCATCGACACCGGCGGTATCGAGCCCAAGACCGACGACGTCATCCTCGCGCAGATGAGGGAGCAGGCAATGCTCGCAGTGGAGCGCGCCGACGCAATCATATTCGTCACCGATATCACCACCGGAGTCACCGCCAACGACAGCGACGTAGCCTCCATGCTGATAAAGAGCGGCAAGCCGGTAGTCCTCGCCGTAAACAAGGTGGACGGCATCGGCACTCCGCCTCCGGAAATATACGAGTTCTACAACCTCGGTCTCGGCGACCCGATACCGGTTTCCTCCGTGCACGGACACGGCACCGGTGACCTCCTGGAAGCCGTTTTCGAGAACCTCCCGCCGGAGGAGCCGGACGAATACGACGCTGACGCCATCAAAGTAGCCGTCATCGGCAAGCCGAACGTCGGAAAGTCCTCGCTCATCAACCAGATAGCCGGCGAGGAGCGCTCCATCGTCTCCGACATTGCCGGAACCACCCGCGACGCGATAGACACCGAGATACAGCGCGGCGAGGATAAGTTCATCTTTATCGACACCGCCGGAATGCGCCGCAAGGCTAAGGTCATCGAGAACATCGAGCATTTCAGCGTTCTGCGCGCCCTCATGGCAGTCGACCGCGCCGACGTGTGCGTTATCGTCATCGACGCGACGGTAGGCTTCACCGAGCAGGACAGCAAGGTCGCAGGCTACGCCCACGACAAGGGCAAGGCGTGCGTAATCGCCGTAAACAAGTGGGACGCAGTCGAGGACAAGACCGACCGCACTATGGACGATTTCCGCAAGAAGCTGGAGATAGACTTCTCGTTCATGTCCTACGCGCCGTTCGTGTTCATTTCCGCAAAGACCGGTCAGCGCATAGACAAGCTGTTCGAGCTGATAAAGTTCGTACACGAGCAGCACTGCATGCGTATCTCCACCGGCGTGCTCAACGATATGCTGAATTACGCGACCTCACGCGTGCAGCCGCCGTCAGACAAGGGCAAGCGCCTGAAGATCTATTACATGACCCAGGCTTCCGTATGCCCGCCTAATTTCGTTATCTTCTGCAACAGCCGCGAGCTGTTCCACTACTCGTATCAGCGCTATATCGAGAACCAGCTCCGCGAGACCTTCGGACTGACTGCAACGCCGATCAAGCTGACCATTCGTGAAAGAGGAGAATAATGAAGCAGATCCTGTCGGATTTCATACGCCGCCGCACCGGAATGCTCATTAAATGCGCGCTCATCGCCGTGGGATTCGCCGCGGCGGCGTGGATCCCGCTGAAGTTTTCCGGCGGCTGGGCGGACTGGTTCAGGCTCGTCTGGACTATAGGAGCCGTCGTGGTCTCCGCCGCCGTGGCTTCACTGCTGGTTAAGGCGTTCGTAGATATCTTCGGAGTGGCAAGGTGCCGTCTGGAGGAGCAGCTCAGCAATATGCCGGAGGCCGAACGCGAAGGCGTTATATCCGCCTACCCGTCGGCAAAGACCCTCGGGGAGCGCTGGTTCATGCCGGAGCATATACTGTTCTACACGGCGCGCAGGGCGCTCCTGCTGCGCTACGACGCAATAAAAATGATAACCCTGAAAAATGACGGCGACCTGCTGCTGGTGACTTCCTCCGGCGACATAACCATGCCGGTAAAACCCAGGGAAAACGCCGGGGTGCTGTATGCGGTGCTTCGCAGCAAGAATCCGGAGATAAAGCCCGGAACCGCTGAGACCGTAGAAAAAGAAAACGCGCAGAATTGACCCGCGCCTCCAAAAAACGAAAGGACATAACACACAATGATGTGGCTTTGTTATATAATCATGATCGTCGTTCCCTATCTTCTGGGCGGCGTTAATACATCAATAATCGTCACCAAGCTGAAAACGGGCAAGGATATCCGCACGATGGGAAGCGGCAACGCCGGACTCACCAACACCCTTCGCACCCAGGGCAAGGCGGTTGCCGGGATAGTACTTCTCGGCGACGTTGCAAAGGCAGTCCTCGCGATTTGGGCAGTCAGGCTCGCGTTCCAGTTCATCGGCGGCGTTGACACCACCGTGCTCGAAAACGACATGAACTGGGTAGGCTACATGGCAGGTTTCATGGCTGTAGTCGGCCATGTGTTCCCAGTTTACTACGGGTTCAGGGGAGGAAAGGGCGTTCTCGCCGCTATCTCCGCTATTTTCACGCTGGACTGGCGCACCGGCTGCTTACTGCTCGCCGTGTTTATAATCATCGTGGCTGTTACCCGCTACGTTTCCCTCGGAAGCTGCATTGCTTCCTCGCTGTACGGCTTCGGCACGCTCGGATTCGTGTACTTCATGGACGGCGACCCCGCCGGTATCGTCTGCACATTCATCGCATTCTTCACCGCCGCGCTCGTTATCTACATGCACCGCGGAAATATAAAGCGCCTTGCCGCTCACACTGAGAAGAAGCTCGGCGAAAAAGCAAAGTAAATTTCGGAGGCTGTCACAATGGCAAAGATCACTATTCTGGGCTGCGGCTACGGCACAGCTCTGGGCGTATTATTCACCACATTCGGGCACGAGGTAGTCACCTGGACGAAATTCGAGCAGGAAGCGGAGCTTCTCCGCACCGAGCGCGAGCACAAGCGGCTCCTCCCCGGCGTAAAACTGCCGGAATCCCTCGGCGTCACCACAGACCCGAAATGCGTCAGCGGCGCAGATATCGTGCTTGTGGCTATCCCCTCGCCGTTCTTCCGGGAAGCCATTCAGACCGTGAAGCCCTATGTGGATAAATCCACCATCATGATAAACGTCAGCAAGGGTCTGGAAGCCGCTACAGGCTACAGGCTGTCCCAGATAATCTCCGAGGAGCTTCCGGAAAACCCGGTCGGCGTTATCACCGGTCCCTGCCATGCAGAGGAAATCGCACGCCTGGTTCCCACAACGGAGGTCTGCGCAAGCAATAACGACGGCGTTGCGGAGTATATCCAGCGCACGCTCTCAAACGAGAAATACCGCATTTACGTCAACGACGACGTTGCCGGCTGCGAGCTCGGCGGCGTACTGAAAAACCCGATAGCCCTCGGCTGCGGCATCGCCCGCGGAATGGGTCTCGGCGACAACACCGTAGCCGCCCTAATGACCCGCGGAATGACCGAGATAACACGTCTCGGCGTAGGTCTCGGTGCAAACTGGAAGACCTTCACCGGCATGGCTGGAATAGGCGACCTTATCGTTACCTGCACCTCGCTGCACTCACGTAATTTCCGCGCCGGAAACCTCATCGGCAAGGGAATACCAGCCCCGGAGGCAGTAAAGCAGGTCGGCACCGTGGAAGGCTACACCAGCAGCATAATCGCCTACAAATTAGCGCAGGAGCGCGGCATAGACACGCCGATAATCGAACAGATAGTAAAGATATGCTACGAGGGATCTGACCCGAAAGCGAGCATTTCCGCGCTTATGACGCGCAAGAGCAAGCACGAGCGCGAAGTATTCTGGATGGACTGATATAACCCGACAACCACGACCAACTATTTGAAAGGTGCCCACATGAATCAGAAGATACCAGCCACCATAAAGGAACAGGTACAGAAGCTGCGCGACCGCGGCTGCGTCATAAATGACGAAAAGCTAGCTGAACAGACCCTGACCTACATCAACTATTTCCGACTGTCGGACTATTTCGCACCGTTCACCGTGTGTAAAGGGCAGTACGAAAAGGGCACTACATTTGAAAATATCCTGCGTGTGTACGAATCCGACCGCAAGCTGCGGAGCATTCTGCTCGCCTCACTTGAGGAAACGGAGATCTCAATGCGCGCCGCCGTTTCGAACTACCACGCGCTGAAATACGGCGCCCTGGGCTACCTTAACGCCTCCTCGTTCGACTTCCGGCACAACCACCAGCAATTCATGAACAAGGTGAAGCACCTCATAGAAGTCAACGACGACCGGGAATTCGTACGGCACTATAACTCGAAATACTGCGGAGCGTTCCCGCTGTGGGTAGTTATGGAGCTGTTCAGCTTTGGCACGCTGGCGTTTTTCTACAAGGATATGCACTCCGGCGACAAAAAGGAGCTTGCCGACCGCTACTACAGCTGTTCCAGCGCAGACCTTGACAACTGGCTGTTCTGCCTTAACGAACTCCGCAACTACTGCGCGCACTACAACCGCCTTTACGGAAACACGTTCCAGGTAGAGCCGCGCATTCCAAAGGGGCTTGACCTTGAGCTGAAACCCGATGTTTTCGGGTACATAATCGTGCTCAAGCAGCTCGCGCATGATCACGCAGCATGGAATCAGCGCGTTGTGAAGCCTATTTCAAGGCTTATCTACAAAAATTCCGACGTACTGCGGCTCAAGGATCTGGGATTTCCGGAGGACTGGGAAAAGCTCATCGCATTCGACGACGAGAAGGCCGACGAACCGGAAAGATCAGAGAATGCAGGAAATTCAGAAAACTAAAGACAAAACGGCGGAGCATTCTGCCGTTTTTTGCAAAAAGGGGTGAGCGCCGTGGCTGATAAATTCCGCCTTATGATGGACAACAACGCAAAATCAAAAGAGGAGATACAAGAGGAACTCCACCGCATGATCGAGCTGAAAAATCAGCCCGTGGATCCCGTCGAAACGTCCCACGAGCAGTTCGACCCCGCCGTCCGGGAAAAGGTCAGCGAAGCGGTGAAGCGCTCCATACAGAACAAGATAAGCTCCATAGTGAATGAAGCGATAAAAACTGCGGAGAAGGACGAAAGATACTACGGCGAGAAAATACCGCCACGCCCGCCGCGTGAAAACCTTGATTACCTCACCGGGAAACCCGTGGAACAGCAGCCGGAGCGCCTCCAGCCCGACGAGCTTGCATATGCTCCGTCCACGCACGAGACCGACGACGAGGGCGCCGATATCCGAGCAAAAATTACTGAAATGCGCTATCTTTCGCACACGTTCTACACCGGCTTCATGCTCAAGAAGAACGCCGGCGAAACCCTGATAAAGCAGGGCGAGTTCATGAAGGACGTCACCGACAATTTCGGCTGGAACTGTTTCTGCAACATCGACCGCCCGATATACGGCGCTATGTCCACCGACCAGCTCCGCACCTACTTCACCTGGAGAACAGCCGCCCGAAACGGCGTGTACAGCCAGACCGACAAGCCCTACATCATTCTCTACTGCTACGAACTCCTGAACAAGATCGGCGTGATGTCCTCCGCCGACGCGTACAACCGGCTCTCTGCCGTGTGGGAGGGCTGCCGCGGCTTCTGCCCGGCTCTGGACACCGTCCTCCCGCGCTGGCTCAAGGATTTCCGCGCCTACAACGACATCGGCGGCGTCGCCGCCTGTCCCGCTGAATCCGCCCTGGACACCCGCCCTCCGGACGACCTGGATATACTCGAATGCCGCTACTCCGGCAAGCTGGAATACCTCATGGGTATCTCCTCCTACAATCTCCGGGGGAGCATATTCCTGACCGACGAGACCCGCCCGCTGATGGAGGGCGCTCTTGAGTCCGCACTGACCGCGCTGGACGGCTATTTTGAAAAATCCGGTGTGACTATGTTCGAGCTGCTGTGCGGAAAGCTGCGAAAGGATTTCTTCTGGTCTCCGTTCAACGGCGCATATGTCGACATTTCCCGCATGGACGGCTTCCACAATCTCAGGATAAGCCCTACCGAACAGTACACCACCAAGCGCGGGGAGCCATGCCTCGAGACCTTCGAGCCGTCGCCCTACCGCAGTTTCGTCGGGTGGATACTGAAAAGCGTAGAATCCGTGCTCCGGAAGCGCACCGGCTTCCGCTACGGAATTTCGCCAAATATCACCCCGGTGCTGAACGATTTCCTGAACCGTGACAAGCTGGTACGCGCCGCGGACGCTCCCGAATTTTCGGAGCTTATCCCGAACGCGGTGAACGCGTGGTGCGATGAAAACGGAGTTTTCCCACCGAAAAAGCAGGCGAAAAAACGCAGCTGCTATAATTATGACGAGGTTCCCGCAGAAGCGCCCTCCGCCCCGCAGAAGCCTGTAAAAATCGAAATCGACATCTCCAAGCTGTCGCAGATACGCGAGGAGTCCGACGAGACAACCCGTAAGCTCATAGTCGAGGAGGCGGACACGGTAACTCCCGAGGAGCTCACCGACCGCATATCCAGCATATCCGAGGACGATTTCGACGAACAGACCGCAGGATTTGCTGAGAGCTATGGAAACCCGGATACTGCCGAATCTCCTGCGCCAGCGCCGCAAATGGACGTACCGGGGAATTTCACGGAGCTTCCCGACGGTTGGAGGGAATTCGCGCAGTCGCTCACCCGCGATGATATCGCGCTGCTGAAGGCAGTCCGGGACGGCTGCGGAGAGGCGCTCTGCCGCTCCCGCAGCGTAATGCCCGAAACGGAATACGACCGGATCAACGCTCTCACAATGGAGTACATCGGAGACGTGCTGATCGAAAACGGCGGAATTCTCGAGGATTACCTCTCCGATATTCAGCCTATACTAGATAAATCCGATATATAAAAACGGCAGCCTTTTCAGGCTGCCGTAAGCTATTTAATAAATCAAAGCTCGATCTTTCCGTAGAGTGTTGCACTCTTCTCCGCTTCAACGGTCTCCTTGCTGAACTCGCCTGCGTCTGCGGTCTCGTCCGGCTCATAGGTGCGGCGCTTGTACTCGCGCTCAAAGCTGGTGGAGAATCCAGTGGACTGGCGGTAGTTGCGTGTGTTCCCGTTTCCGGAACCTCTGCGCTCCACACGTTCACCACGTTCACCGCGTTCGCCATTTCCGCGTCTGCCGCGGCGGTTATCGAACTTGGGCTTGTCGGCGTAGATTACGACCTTTCTGTAAGGCTCGACACCGGTGGAGTGGCTGGATACGCCTTCGATCTCAGCAACGCAGCTATGGATTATGCGGCGCTCGTAGGGGTTCATCGGCTCGAGAGCGATCTTTCTGCCCTGCTTGATGACCTTCGCGGAAGTTCGCTTTGCAAGGGACTCCAGAGTTTCGCGGCGCTTGTCGCGGTAGCCGTTGCAGTCGATGGAGATGCGGCAGTAGGATTCCTCGGTGCGGTTGCTTGCGAGGATAGTCAGATACTGGAGACTGTCAAGAGTCTCGCCGCGTCTGCCGATAACTACGCCGAGCTTATCGCCGGTGATGTCAAGAACAACGTTTCCGTCGCGGCGGACAGCGTTAATCTGGAAGTTCTCAAGCCCAAGAGCGTGAAGCACGTCGGTGAGGTACTTCTTCGCTGCCTGCACCTTTGCGCTGCCCTCGATATCGAAATCCTCGGGAAGCTCCGGTATGTCCTTTTCGCCCTCGTCCTCAAAGGAAGCCGGTGCCGGCTCCTCTGCATGGGTCTCCTCCGCTGGCTCGGAATGCTCGGCAGCTTCAGAAACCTCAGAAACTGCGGTCGTGTCGGACGCTACAGGAGCTTCGGGGGCTTCGTAGGAAGCCATGACTCTTGCAACGCCCTTCATTCCGAACAGCCCCTTTCTGGGCTGCTCAAGAATGTCGAAATCTATCTCCTCGGCAGCAACGCCGAACTCAGCGGCTGCCATTGCCTTTGCTTCATCAAGGGTCTTTGCTGTGAATTCCTTTTTCATATTTCACCCTCCTGTGATACGTCAGGTATCGTCGTCGTTATCCTCATGATATTCCTCGCCGTACTTCTCAGCGTCAGCCTTTCTTGCGGCTGCGAGCTTTCTGCGGTTGATCTCCTTCTGAGTGAGCTTCTCGCCTTCATACTCGGAAACTGCGTTGAGATCCTCTGTCTGTCTCTTGCGCTTTTCTTCCTTCGCGGCGTTCTTCATACGCTCGTTGTACTCAGCCTCAGCCTGCGCGCGGAGCTTTGCAGGGCTGTAGACCTTATTGAGCAGCAATGTTTGCAGGATACCGAACGCATAGCTTATCGTCCAATAGAAGCCCGCGCCGGCAGGTACGGTAAATACCAGCACGATGGAGAAGATAGGCATGATGAAGAACGTAGCCTTCATGCAGCCGGAATTTCCGCCGGCAGCGCTTGTATCCATCGTCTTCATCGAGATGAGGGTCTGCGCCATAGAGAACACGAACGCCAGTATCGGAATAAGGATCATCGGCCAGCCGAGGTCGCTTGCAGGATCCTTGCCAAGCGGGATTCCGAGGAACTCGAGCTTGTCGTTGAGTTCTGCCATGTTGTCCTTATCGGACTGCTGGAGGCTGTAAGCGGAAGCGGTCGGATCTATTTCAGATACCTGACCGTACATCTCAATAGAGTAAAGCTCTCTCTGGAGCGTAGACGCCTGGGTGTAGGTGAGGGTATCGCTGTCTGCGGTAGCCTTTACAGAACCGTACTTGCGCTGTACGGTCTCAACCGCGCTTCTTGTGGAAGCAGAGAAGCTGTGAGCCTGTCTGTACTCGTTCTTCTCGGTCTCATCGCCGATAGCGTCGACCTCAGCCTGCTCCGCCTTGGTGAGGGAGTAAAGGTCGCTCTCGGTGAACAGGTCGTTGCCGTTGTCCTCATTGAAAGAGGTCAGGGTAGCCTTAGTGACGACCTTCTTCACCATGTTCTTGCTGGTGGCGTCGAGATTTGCCCACACGTCTTCGGTGAGAGGCTCCTCGCCGTCGCCGAGGCAGTTGTCGTTGTAGAACTCAAGGATCTGCTTCGCGTCGCGGACGATCTCGTCATGCTTCGTGAGCGCTTCGCCGGTAAGCTCCTGAGTATTGCCGTACTCGTCGACAAATATCTTTGTCATGGAAACGTAATAGGATTCCTGCATTATCTGCGCAGTATTTCCCATGTGCATGATGTGGGTCATGGGCTTGTAAACTACGTCCAGTACGCCGAACAGAAGCAGGAAGGTTATAGCCATGGTGCCGCAGCCGCCCATCGGACTGTAGCCCTGCTGCTGGAGCTTCGCAAGCTCCTGCTGCTGCTTTTCCTGATTGTTCTTGTATTTCTGCTGGATCTCTCTTACCTTAGGTGCGAAAATTGCTGATTTAGCGGTGTTTTTCTGCTGCCTTATCGACAGCGGCAGCATAGCCAGCTTTACGATAAAGGTAAACACCAGGATAGCCACGCCGATGCTGGCGCCCGTGTTCTTGCAGATGACCTCATAGATCGCCCACATGATGTAGCCGAGGGGGTAGCCTATGATACTGTACAGGAACTCTATTGTGTCCACGTCCTTTCATTTGGCGCAGCGCTGTGGAAGGATCGGTATGCGCGCTGCTGTGTGCGTCCGACCGGATAGGCTCCGGCGTCTTTGGAATGGTATATGATAACACGGCGCATAAAGCCGCAGTTGACTTCACTTTTTAATTATCTTTGTAGGATCGCTTTATATCTTCGCTGAGGTAGTCTGCGCTGTCGTCGTCAGGTATCCCGAAATCCGGCGGCACAGGCAGCCTCTCGGGGTGAAAACAGAACTTCTGCGGCACAGGGTCGATGCCGCCTGCACCGAAAGGGTTGCACCGCATAATTCTCCATAACGTCAAATAACCGCCCCTCACCGCACCAAAACGCCGAATAGCGGTAAGCCCGTATTCGGAACAGCTTGGATAATAGCGGCAGCACGGCGGTAAGATCTTTGACAGCGTAAGTCTGTACAGCTTGATGACAGCAAGGAAAATATACTTCATGACAGCCTGGACAGAATATTCTTCATCATCAGGGAGTAGATCTTTGTGGATTTAAGTTCCGGGGTCTTGCTCCTTGCGACAAAGACGAAATCGTAACGCTTTTGTGTTTTCTCTTTCAAAATCGGCTCGAAAAGGCGGAAGGCTTCCCTTATTATCCGCCTTGAGCGATTTCGTTTGACCGCGTTCCCGACTTTCTTCCCGGTAACAATACCGAGACGGTTGCACCGCCCGCGCCTTTCCCTGACATAGCAGACAAAGGCAAATGTGACGATACTCTCCCCTCTTTTAAAGAGGAAGCTGAAATCGCGGTTGTTTTTGATCACAATGTACTTCTTTTTGAATTCAGACATTGCAGTCAGATCAGTAGGTCAGCTTTTTTCTGCCCTTTGCGCGGCGGCGAGCGAGAACCTTACGACCGTTCTTGGTTGCCATTCTCTTCATAAAGCCGTGCTCGTGCTTTCTCTGAAGCTTCTTGGGCTGGTAAGTTCTTTTCATTGATAGACCCCCCTTTGTTCAACATGGTAGTATCGTTGTATGTTCTACCGGAATCTGCCTTTGGATATAGCTCTTCCGCACACAACTGTCAACAATAATTAATTATACCGTATTATAAAAGCGTTGTCAAGGGTTTTTTTAAAATTTCCCGATATTTTCATTTATACGATAACCGAAAGTATAATATGCTAGATAATATACTAAAAAACGGGCTTGTAATTATGTCGTATTTTTGTTATACTTATATTATACGTTTGTAAACGATTATTTACTCGGGGAGGTGCCGGAATGCGGCTTCTGAAATCCACAAGACTTATACCTAGGCTCGGAAGCGAGGAAACGCGCGTGCACGCTCCCCAGCTCCGCGACCACACAAAGCTGTCCGGCGGGAGGAAGCTCCGGCACGAACTGAAATTCATAATAAACGAGGGCACCTACCTCATGCTGAGAGCGCGCCTGGCGCCGCTCATGACGGTCGATTCGCACGGGCTCAACGGCGAATACCGCGTCACCAGCCTTTATTTCGACGATGTCTACAACTCGGCTTACTGGCAGAAGGTCAACGGCATTGAAACGCGCCGGAAATTCCGCATACGCGCCTACGACCTAGACCCGTCGCTTATAACCCTGGAATCCAAGCACAAGGACGCCTCCTACGTTTCAAAGCTCTCCCGGCGGCTTACCGATGAACAATACCGGGCGCTGCTTTCCTGCGACTGCGGCTTCATGGCGGACAGCGACAGCGACGAGGATTCCTTCGGGGAATTCTACCGCGCCGACCTGCTCACCAAGCTGCGCCCGAGGGTGATAGTGGACTACCGCCGCCAGGCGCTGATATCCCGCTTCGGAAACGTCCGCATTACGTTTGACAAGCAGCTTTCCGCGTGCTTCAACACAATGGATATGTTCGCGCCGGAGGCACAGTACACTCCGGTTCTCGGCGGAAATATCATACTTGAAGTTAAATTCGACAGCTATATTCCCGAAAGTATACAGGCGGCATTGCAGGGGCTGAACGCTCCGCAGCAGTCAGTATCAAAATATATGATCTGCACAGACAGAATGTTGGAGGTATTAACCCATGGTTGACGTGATCAGTCAGTTCCTGACAAGCGGCTCAAAGCTAACCGACGCTATCGAACTTTTCGGCACCGACTTCGAGCTTGCGAACATTTCCATTGCTACGATTCTTGTTACGCTGCTCACTGCGGCAGTCTGCGGAGCGGTGATCTATCTCGTGTACCGCTTCTTTAACCGCAGCGTTATTTACAACGAAAATTTCAATATTCTCGTGATCCTTACCACCATTGTTACTTCGTTCATCATCATGACGATAAGTTCCAACGTAGTGCTGTCGCTCGGCATGGTCGGCGCGCTCTCCATCGTGAGATTCCGCGCGGCTGTAAAAGACCCGCTGGACATAGGTTTCCTGTTCTGGGGAATTGCAGCGGGAATCACCGCGGGAGCCCAGCTCTACTGGGTCGCTCTGCTCGGAACCGCCGTTATCGCGGTGCTGTACATACTCATCACCATTTTCCGCAAGGAAAAGAAAAGCTACCTTCTAATCGTGAGATATGACGCCTCCTGCGAGATGAACGTCAACGGCGTACTGGGAGCTGTAAAGTACCGCCTGAAGAACAAGACCCAGACCGGAAATAAAATTGAGCTGACCGTGGAAGTCAAGATACGCAGGAACGACACCACCTACCTCAGCCGCTTCAACGCCATCGACGGGGTTGAAAGCGTTACACTGCTGGAATACAGCGGCGAATATATGAATTGACAGATCGTATATCTGCGGCGCAGTATGACGTTCCGTATATTTAACACTAAAACTAAAAGGGGGCTTTCGCCCCCTTTTTATTATAATTACTTGAGATGTGCAGCGTCAATACGATTGAGTGCGCGCTTGAGCTTCGCCTCTGCAAGGCGGAACTCGTTATCGCCCGCCGCAGCCTTCATGCGATCCTCTGCGACCTGCTTTGCATGCTCGGCGCGAGCAACATCGATATCCTCAGCCCATTCACAGGACTGCACCAGGATAACGGTCTTTTCCTTCGATACCTTGATGATACCGCCGGAAGTCGCCGCACGGCGGAACTTACCGTCGATCATCACCCGCATCTGCCCTATGCCAAGCGCTGCACAATAAGGCTCATGCCCATTAAGGATACCGACATCTCCAACGGTGGTGCGGGCGATTATCTGCTCCGTATTACCGTCGAAAAACGTCTTTTCGGGCGTGATTATCTCTAATCTGAACGGCGTCATATATTACCTCCGATCAGCCCTTCTTTGCCTTCTCGATGACCTCGTCGATCGTTCCTGCGAACAGGAATGCGGACTCGGGCAGGTCGTCGTGCTTGCCCTCGATGATCTCCTTGAAGCCGCGGATAGTCTCCTTCAGCGGAACATACTTGCCCTGCATGCCGGTGAACGCCTCCGCAACGGAGAACGGCTGGGACAGGAAGCGCTGTATCTTTCTCGCACGGGATACGGTCAGCTTATCCTCGTCGGAAAGCTCGTCCATACCGAGTATCGCGATGATATCCTGAAGCTCATTATAGCGCTGGAGAATGGACTGCACCGCTCTTGCTACCTCGTAGTGCTCCTTGCCCACGATGTCCGGGGTGAGGATTCTGGAGGTGGATTCCAGCGGGTCGACAGCCGGGTAGATACCCATTGAAGCGATGTTTCTGGAAAGTACCGTGGTCGCATCCAGGTGTGCGAATGTAGTAGCCGGAGCCGGGTCGGTCAGGTCGTCCGCAGGAACGTAAACCGCCTGTACGGACGTGATGGAGCCCTTCTTCGTGGATGTGATACGCTCCTGGAGAGCGCCCATCTCAGTTGCAAGGGTAGGCTGATAACCAACGGCAGAGGGCATACGTCCCAGCAGCGCGGAAACCTCTGAGCCTGCCTGTGTGAAACGGAAGATGTTGTCAATGAACAGCAGCACGTCCTGACCTTCCTTATCGCGGAAGTACTCCGCCATAGTCAGACCGGAAAGCGCTACTCTCATTCTTGCTCCTGGCGGCTCGTTCATCTGACCGTAAACCAGCGCGGTCTTGTTGATAACGCCAGACTCGGTCATTTCGTTGTAGAGGTCGTTACCCTCACGGGTACGCTCGCCGACGCCGGTGAATACGGAAATACCGCCGTGCTGCTTGGCGATGTTGTTGATAAGCTCCATGATGAGGACGGTCTTACCAACGCCGGCACCGCCGAACAGACCTATCTTACCGCCCTTGAGGTACGGCGCGATAAGGTCAACGACCTTGATACCAGTCTCAAGAACCTGGTTGGAAGCCTCCTGCTCCTCGAACTTCGGAGCGGGACGGTGGATCTCCCACTTTTCCTCGGTCTCGGGCTGCGGCTTGTTATCAACCGCCTCGCCGAGCAGGTTGAAGATACGGCCAAGGGTCTCCTTTCCGACAGGGACCTTGATAGACGCGCCGGTATCCACAGCCTCCATGCCTCTTACGAGGCCGTCGGTGGAACCCATCGCAATGCAGCGCACGATATCGTCGCCGATATGCTGAGCGACCTCAACGACCAGCTTCTGACCGTTGTTGTCGATCTCGATGGCATTAAGCAGATTGGGCAGGTGGTCGGGGTGGAACTTGATATCAAGAACCGCACCGATGACTGTCACGATCGTGCCTACGTTCTGATTTGTCATACTGTGATTTTTCCTTTCCATTTGATGTGGTTGGAAATAACTCGCCGCACAATGCACTTCGTGCATTGCACGCCGGGGTTCTCAGCCGCGCACGAATTTCCAGCTTCGCCTGAAATTCGCACACTTGCTGAGACAGATGCGTTTTTTCCTCCGGCAGAGCCGGAGCAAAAAATGATTTAAATTGTGAATTACATTATTCAAGTGCGTTCGCGCCGGATACGATCTCGGTAATCTCCTGCGTGATGCTTGCCTGACGCGCTCTGTTATAGAGCAGGGACAGGCTCTCGGTCATTGCGTCGGCATTGTCCGTTGCGGATTCCATCGCTGTTCTGCGCGCGCCCTGTTCGGAGGCATACGCCTCAACGACAGCGCACTGCACAAGGCTCGCGGTGAATTTCGGCACGATTCTGTCGAACACCGCCTCGGGGGACGGGTCGTAATTCATCGCGCCGTATCCCTCCAGCTTCTGCGTTTTCATCGGGAGCACAGCGAGCTGCTGCGGCTCCTGCGCAAGCTGGGAAACGAACATGGTGAAGAACACCTGCACATCGTCCACCTCGCCGCGGCGGAACATCTCTATCGCCGTATCGGCGATATCCTGAGCCTGCGCGGGCTTGATGTTCTCGGCGATATTCGGGTAGCTTCCCACGATGTCGTAGTCGCGCTTGGAAAAATACTCGATGGACTTCTTGCCGATCGCGATTATCTTCGGTTTCTCAGCGTCGTCCGCATGGGCGGCGGCAGCCAGCTTGAGCACGTTGGAGTTATAACCTCCCGCGAGACCTCTGTCGCCCGCCACCACGATGAACAGACGGTGCTTTATTTCGCGCTTCTGCGTGAAAACCGTGGAGAAATCCGTATTAGCCGAGGCAATTTCGCACATGGATTTATACAGCTCGTTGAAGTAGGGACGAGCCTGCTCCGCGCGCTGTTTTGCCTTGCGGAGCTTACTAGAGGACACCAGCTCCATAGCCTTGGTTATCTGGCGGGTGGAGCCTACGGACTTTATACGCCGCTTGATGTCCTTCATATTTCCTGATGCTATAATATCACCCCCGGAAATTCATTGCGGCGTAAGATATCACTGCACGTTGTCGTCGGTAGTGATATATCTTACCTTCTTTTCGATGTACAGCCAGGAAACGCCCAGAACGGCGATGGTGGACAGTACAGTGGCGATAACGCCTAATACAAAAGCAGCCTGCTTCATAAAATGCTCCTTTCGCAGTTAAGCCGCGTAGCCCTTGGCGAAGTCAGCGAGAACCTTCTTGAGCTGCTCCTCGATCTCGGGCTTCATTACCTTTTCGGTCTTTATGCTGGTGAGGATATCCGGGCAGGTGGACTTGATGTGATCCAGCAGGTCAGCCTGATACTGCTTGATCTTGTCAACTGCGATATCCTTGAGGAAGTTGTTGATAACAGCGTAGATAATGACTACCTGCTCCTCTACTTCCAGCGGAGAGTTCTGATCCTGCTTGAGCACCTCAACGATACGCTCGCCCTTTGCAAGACGATCCTTTGTATCCTTATCAAGGTCGGAACCGAACTGTGCGAAGCTCTGCAGCTCTCTGTACTGGGAGTAATCCAGCTTCAGGGTACCTGCGACCTTCTTCATCGCCTTTATCTGCGCGTTACCGCCGACACGGGATACGGAGATACCCGGGTTTACAGCGGGACGTACACCAGCGTTGAACAGTTCGCTCTCGAGGTATATCTGACCGTCGGTGATGGAAATTACGTTGGTCGGAATATACGCGGAAACGTCGCCTGCCTGGGTCTCAATGATAGGCAGCGCGGTCAGCGAACCGCCGCCGTAGTTCTCGTTAAGTCTTGCCGCACGCTCGAGAAGTCTTGAGTGCAGATAGAATACATCGCCGGGGTATGCTTCACGTCCTGGCGGTCTTTTGAGCAGCAGGGAGAGGGTACGGTAAGCTACGGCGTGCTTTGAGAGGTCGTCGTAAACTACGAGGACGTCCTTGCCCTTCTCCATGAAGTACTCACCCATGGTGCAGCCGGAATAGGGCGCGATGTACTGAAGCGGTGCCAGCTCGGAAGCGGTAGCGGAAACGACGATGGAGTAATCCAGCGCGCCGCCTGCGCGAAGCTGTTCAACAACGCCTGCAACAGTGGAGTTCTTCTGACCTATGGCTACATAGATACAGATAACGTCCTTGCCCTTCTGGTTGATTATTGTGTCGATCGCGATGGCGGTCTTACCGGTCTGGCGGTCGCCGATGATAAGCTCACGCTGACCTCTTCCTATCGGGATCATGCTGTCTATCGCCTTGATACCGGTCTGAAGCGGAACTGTTACCGGTTTTCTGGTGATGATACCAGAAGCGATCTTTTCGATGGGGCGTGTTTCCTTCGCGAGAATAGCGCCCTTGCCGTCGATGGGCTGTCCCAGAGAGTTCACAACGCGTCCCAGCAGCTCTTCGCCGACGGGAACGGACACGATGGAGCCTGTTCTCTTGACGGTGGAGCCTTCCTTGATGTCCTCGTCAGAGCCAAGCATTACCGCGCCTACGAAATCCTGCTCGAGGTTCATCGCCATGCACTGTACGCCGTTCTCGAATTCGAGCAGCTCGTTGAGCATGCACTTCTCGAGACCGTGTATACGCACGATGCCGTCGCCGACGGTAACAACCGTGCCGACGTCGCCGAGCTGGATCTTCGCGTTGTAATTCTTGATGCGGGACTTTATAAGACCCGTTATTTCATCGGGGCGTAAATCCATTAAATACATCCCTTTCTTGTTTATTTTCTGCTATTGAGCGGACTTGTCATGCAATAACGCCGCCTAGCTCCTTCTTGAGCTCGTTCAGCCTTGTGCGGACGCTGCCGTCGTAGCGTGTGCTGCCGTAGTCGATAACGACGCCGCCGATGATGGACGGGTCGACCTTCTCCTTGATGGATACGGTCTTTCCTGTCACCTCGGACATCTTCGCCGCAATCTTTTCACGGACGGACTCCGACAGCGGAGCGCTCGCCGTGACTGTGATCTCAGCTATTCTGAAATGCTCGTTATAAAGCGCGCGGAAATTCTTCACGATACCGCTGAAGCAGCCCATTCTGCCGCGCTCCGTGAGGACGCACAGCAGGTTGCCCGTGTACTCTGAAATTCCGTCGGCAATGATGTCCTTAATCATGCCGAGCTTTTCGTCCATAGTAACGGTGGGCGTTCCCAGCAGCTTGACGAAATCCGGCTGTTCCCGGAATATCCCGTCCAGCGCGCTGAGTTCGCCAAGGGTGTTTTTCAGCGTATCCGGAGTTTCCTCCAGGCACAGCGTGAAGAACGCGTCGGCGTAAACCTTTTCAGCCTTGTCGTTCATACAAAAATTCCTTTCCCGGCGAGCCTTACTTCGCTGTTCCTACGTTCTGTAAGAAATCCGCGATGATAGCCTCGTTGTCCTTTGCGGAAATTTCCTTCTCAACGACCTTAGACGCAGCCATGATCACGATATCGGATATCTCGTCCTTTATATCGTTGACTGCGCGCTGCTTGTCACGCTCGATGTTCTCCTCGGCTCTCGCCTTGATCTCAGCGGCTTTCTGGTTAGCCTCGTTCACGATCTCCTCCTCGCGCTTCTGGGCGCGGAGCGTAGCCTGCTTCATGATGTCGGCAGCCTCCTCCTTAGCCTTCGCGAGCTTCTCAATGTACTCCTGCTCGGTCTTTGCGGCGGATTCCTTCGCGCGCTTTGCCTCGGCTATCTCAGCCGCTGCCATTTCGTTGCGCTTGTCGAGGATCTTTCCGACCGGCTTGAACAGGAAAACCTTGAACAGGATAAAGATTATGAGCGTATTGATCAGGGTGAACACGATGGTTCCGGGGTCGATCGTAACAAGAGGCAGGTTGACCTGCGCTGCGCTTTCACTGATAAGTGTCAGCATTTTGTTCAACTCCTCCCTTTATGCGTTTGCTGTCATTACTTGAACAGTGCGGTGAGGTTGCTGAACAGGGGGTTTGCATAAAGGAGCAGGAGCGCGATAACCAGCGCGTACAGACCGGTGGTCTCGGCGAGCGCGTCACCGATGATCATGGTTCTTGTAACAGCGCCGGAAGCCTCGGGCTGTCTGCCGATAGCCTCAACAGCCTTGCTCGCGCAGATACCTTCACCGATACCAGGGCCAAGACCTGCGATCATTGCTGTGCCTGCGCCGAGCGCGGACGCGCCAAGAACGATGGCGCTGGATAAGAGCTGCATATCTTCTGTCATTGTTAGTTCCTCCATTTGATATAAATACTATCCCCGAGGGGAAATTAGCCTAAAGCTGCGATCACTCGCATTCTGCGCCTGAGATGTACGCCATCGTCAGGGTGGTGAAGATGTAAGCCTGGATAACCGCCGAGAAAATGTCGAAATACAGCGAAGTGATTGCCGGAACGAGTATCGCGAAGTTGCCCAGCGCGAAATAGATCAGTCCGCCGATGACCATACCTGCGACCATGTTGCCGAAGATACGAAGCGCCTGTGAAAGCGGGTTCGCGATCTCGCCGATGATGTTGAACGGCAGCATGAACGGCATAGGTTCAATGAATGCATGCAGGAAGCCCTTGAGCTTACCGGTCCGTGCGCGGTTGATCTGGGTCAGCGTGAAGGTGATGAGCGCGATAGCTCCGGTAACCGAGATATCCGATGTCGGGTTCTTCAGTCCGAAAAGGCTCATCAGGTTGTTCAGCAGCAGGAAGCAGAGAAGCGCACCGATATAGGTGGTGTAGCCCTTGTACTTCGGTCCCATCGTGGTATCCACCATGTTGCGGACGAAGGTCACGAGCCACTCTGCCGCCGCCTGACGCTTAGTCTTGGGTATGACTTCCATCTTGTGGGTCAGGATCAGCATGACCACCAGCAGAACAAGCATTACGATCCACTGGATAAACACGGTCTCAGTAAGATTCCATGTCATTCCGAACAGTTCGAAGCTGGTTATGACGTGGGGTCCGGTAACGGTAAACCCGCCCTCTGATGCCAAAAGCAGAGCTGCTGGCATTTTTAATCAGTCCTCCTTTACCTTTTTTCCGGTCTGCATCACTGCCGCCCGGTATCATTACTGCGCCGTGTACGGTTCTCCCACAGACCTCTCAGTGTAATGATGATCTTCGGGAAAAACAGCGGCACCGCCGCGCAGATAAGATCAATAAACGGAACGAACGCTGCGGCTGTCATTGCAAGGAACAGTCCGAGATATCTCAGGCAGTACATAGTGTTCATGTAGCTCTGGGCGGACTTTCCGCTGCCCCTGCGCAGCGACTTTTCCGCGGACTTCCCCATCAGGAAGAAGTTGCCGGCGCACACGAGATTGCCCCACACGCCGCCGAGAAGCATCGTGTAATTCAAACCGCACGCGAAGAACAGCACCAGCAGCAGCGCGAAATACACCGCGTTCACCGCGAGGAACCACGGCAGCAGAGCGCGCATTTCGCTGACGGTTATGTCGTTCTTTTTCGCCATGATATCCCTCACTTGTGCAGGTGGCTGTAGTCGTCGTAGTAATCGTTGTCCCTGGGGTCGGTGTTATAGCGCGGGGGCTTTTTCTCATCCCTGCCGTAAAGATGTATCATCTTCATCAGGTGAGAGACCGCGCCGCCTATCATGAACAGCACCCCAAGCAGTATGCACACGACCATCACCCAGTCGGGGAGACCGTAGTACTCACAGGCGTAATGTCCGCCAACGATGAACACCAGCAGCGGTGAAAGTATCACGAACGCGAACTGGCTCGCCACCGCGTACGCGGAAAAAGCGCCTTTTTTTCTGTTCATATCAGCCTCTTGTGACAAACTCGGCAAGACGCCAGCCGTCGTCCAGCTTAACCATAGTCATCTCAAGAACGGAATCGCGGTTCTCATCGGTGACGCCGTTTGAGGAATCCACGCCGTCGAGGTATACGGTAAGTCCGCATCTGCCCTCTTCAAGGTAGTCTATAGTTATAGCGCAGCTTGACCAGCTTTTGCTCTCGTCGGGGACGAAATCAGAGCTTATGCCCAGCTTGTATACCTTCTCGTACTTTGCGCCGCTCTCCTGAGTTGCCTGCGCGGTGGTCTCCGCAGTGGACTCGGGCTGCTCAACTCTTACGAGCTGCTCGCGGTTCGCGTAGACCTTCAGGCCCTTGCCGTCGGAGTTCTTCAGTATCTGCTCTGCGGCGTCCTCGGCGTAAACGGAGCGCACCAGCTCCTCGATCTGCTCTAGGGAGTTGTAATCGGTGCTGTTGACGGTATAGTAGCCGTCCTCCGGGAGGTTTCCATAGGGTTCGTCCTCATGGTAAAGCCCCTCGGTCACGAACAGGCGGAGTATCTCATGGCTGCTGTTGAGCAGGTCGTGAGCCGCGTATTCGCACTCCTGCTGATACTCCGGTGTGATATAGGAAGTATCCCGGGAATGCTGCTGCGAAGCGGTTCCGCTGTTCTGATTATCGGAAGCGGGAGCCTTGTTCATCATTATCATTGCGGCTACTGCCAGCACTATCGCTGCCACAGCCACAACTATTGTCGCTATAAGTGGAATATTGTTGGAATTCTTTTTGGTGCTCATTCAGTTTAACTGCCTTTCGTGCTTTCGTGGTTACAGCGGTCACGCTTTGCTTTCAGCTGCCTTGTCAACGGAAATAGCCTCGGGGAATACGCTGCGGCTGTCTTCCTTCGAAAGGAAGGTCGTGTTGACATAACCCTGAATGATGGCTCCGTCTGTTACGGCGATGGTGGAAGCGTTTATGTCGCCGAACACGATGGCGTCGCGCTTGAGCTCAGCCTTGCCGCCGATCTCGAGCTTACCGCGGATCCTGCCGTTAACGTCGGCATACTGGGAGCTGAGGTCGCCGATAAGTATTGTGTCGCGGTCCATGCGCACCTTGCCTTTGAGGTTAAGATTGCCCTGCATCGCTGCGGAGTTCATGTTAGCGTTGTTGCACTTGATATCGCCTACCACCTTGCCGGACATCTCGATATCACGGGTGGTCTCAATGTTGCCCTTTATATTGCCATCGACCTGCATATTTGCGAGGCTTCGTACGTTACCGTCGATTATGGTGTTGCGGGAGATGACCGTAACCTCATCGGTGTCGCTGGGAGCGTCGATAGACTGCCCCGGCGCCGTGGGAGGCACAGGCGGAACATATCCGTTACCGCCGCCGAATCCGCCGTAGCCCTGATTATTAGCCGCGCCGTAGTTCGGAACTCCCTGTGCGTTCTGCATTCCCTGAGCCATCTGGGGATTCTGCATATTCTGAGCGTTCTGCGCGCCCATGTTATTCTGTGCATTCTGGTCACGGTAATACGAAGTTTCAAGCGGAGCTCCTGCCGCGCCCGCGTCTGCCTGCTGGCTGAACTGATAGCCCTGCGTATTCTGACCCTGCTGCGGAGCCTGCGCCGACTGCTGAACATTCTGAGCCTGCTGAGCAGACTGCATGGGCTGCGAAGGATTAGCCGGCTGAACAGGCTGTGCAGACTGCTGTGCGGTCTGCCCCATCATCTGCTGAGGCTGCGCCTGCTCCTGCTGAAACTGCTCCTGGGGAGCGTTGAGATATCTGTCAAGTTCGGTCGGCTGCGCCGGCTTGTCGGTCTTTTCCCCGGTTTCCTCGAGACCGTCCTTCTTCCACAGTTCCTTTACCGCCTGTGAAAAATTATCTTTGATACCCATATTAGATCCTTTCTTTTTCTGCTGTGCAGCCTAACTTCAGGCGAACGGCCCGGTGAACTGAACAGGTCTAGTATCGTTGTTTATCTTGTCGAATTTATATCCGTCGCTTACCAGCGCGTGAAGCACGTCGCCAAGCACCAGCACGGTGTTCGGCGTGGAGTTGGAATCGTGCATCAGCACTATAGAGCGGTAACAGTTTGCGATATCAAAGGGGATCGAATTGTACATGTCAGTCCAGGTAGCGCCGTCCACGTCGCCGCTTTCTACGTTCCAGTCGTAGTAGCGGAATCCCCTGCGGGTCATCTCCTGGATTATTTCATCCCTGGTCTCGGTGTTGAAATCATTTACGCTGCCGCCGGGGAACCTGAAGATCTCGGTCTTTATCCCGGTTGCGTCGTAGATTATATCCCATGCCTCGTGGAAATCGTCAAGATACGCATCCACTGACGAATAAATATCCTTGTAAACATGCGAAGCGCTGTGTACGCCTATCGAGTGCCCCGCAGCAGCGATAGCCTTCAGCTTGGCATAGCAGCCCTCGGAACGGTTCGGCACAACGAAGAACGTCGCCTTTACGTTGTACTGCTCGAGATAGCTCAGTATGCTGTAAGTGTTATCGGAAGGGCCGTCGTCGAATGTGAGATACACGGTGCCGAGCTCCCGGACGTAGTCGCTCTCCGCCGGAGCATTCACCATCATATCCGGGTAGATGTCAGCGTAGGGGCTTTCCGGCTGCGAAGCCTGCTGCGTCGTCTGATTTGTCTCTGCGGCGTCAGCTTCGCTTTCAGCAGAGGACTCCGCCTCGGCGGTATCCACGGTCTGAAATGCGGAATTCCCGGAGCTGCCTGAACTTGCGGAGCTGTCAGAGCTGGTGCCGCCGCTCATGTTAGCTGCGGGCTGGCTCTCGTCCTTTCCGTGGAGGACGTATTCTATAAGCTCCTCGTCTGAAAGCCCGCTGCGGGCGTAAACATCGTAGAACCCCTTGACGGTAGGTTCGCGCTCTCCGCTGAGAATTGCGGCGTAGTACTCCAGCCGCTCGTTATCATGCTGTATATCCCTGACCTCGGCGCTCTTGTTCCAGAGCAGCACCGCAAAGACCACGCACAGCACCAGCGGCACGAAGAAAACTATGCAGAGAACGGTCTTGATAAGCACCTTGAAGAATGCCACACTGCCAAACTGCATTTTCTGACCTCTTTTATCTTTCACGCTGCATAAATTGCAGACGCGTTATTATCGTTATGGTACAATCCAAAAACAGACTATACCCCTATTATTTAATGATACTATAAAACGCCGATTTTGTCAATAGCAACAGCCGCGAAAAAGTCAATTATTACCCGGAATATGGACAAATTATGCTTTATTTTATCGCGGCATATGGTTAATATGCACAAAGAAACGGCTGAAAAAACTACAGCCGGACAGTCCTGAAACAGGAGCCGTCCGGCCACTTTATTTATCAGTCTTGAACGAAAACGCGCTTCATTTTGCACTCGGTGAGAGGTCTGTCGCTGTAATCAGTCTGAACCTCTGCGATCTCGTCAACCGCATCCATGCCGTCGACAACTCTGCCGAACGCAGCATACTGCCCGTCCAGGAAAAAGGAATCCTTGTGGCAGATGAAGAACTGCGAGCTTGCAGAATTCGGATTCTGCGCACGCGCCATGGAGATAACTCCGCGCTCGTGGCGAAGGTCGTTGGGAACGCCGTTCATCAGGAATTCGCCCTTGATTTTCTCCTTAGCGCCGCCCATTCCGGTACCCTCGGGGTCGCCGCCCTGTATCATGAAATCCTTGATAACGCGGTGGAATATCAGCCCGTCATAGAAGCCGGCGCTGACCAGCTTGAGGAAGTTCTCCACTGTTATCGGAGCCTTGTCAGGATAAAGCTCGAGCTTTATCTGCTTTCCGTTTTCCATTTCGATAGTGACCATGTTTTTTCTCCTTTATATGTTGTAATTTCCGCTGTATATCCCGGTTATCATCAGGGAGAGGAAACGGAAATCATTGCCGAGGTCTATCTCCTCGCCTGAGCCTTCGCCGTATATCCTTACGACCGGGCGCAGGACGTTGGTGTTGTTCTTCACGACGACGCCGTGACGTCCGTCCGAAAGCGACACCACAGTACCCACCGGATACGGATTGAACGACCGCAGGAACGCCGCCGTAACGTCGAAATCAAAATGAACGCCGCACCCGCCAAGCATGTACTCCTCGGTCTCCGCAACCGACCACGGACGGCGGTAGGGGCGGTTCGAGGTCAGCGCGTCGAACACGTCCGCAACGGTCAGAATACGCGCGATAAGCGGTATCTTCTTCCCCGCAAGACCAGTCGGATAGCCGCTGCCGTCGAATTTCTCCTGATGAAACAGCACTCCCGAAAGCACGTTCGCACTGTAGCCCCCGGTCTGCTTGAGTATCCGGTAGCCGATATACGGGTGCTGCTTTATCTTATCGAATTCCTCGTCGGTGAGCCTTCCCGGCTTGACGATTATTTCGTGGTCGATGTTGGATTTGCCGATATCATGCAGCAGCGCCGCAAGTATGACCTCCTTGATATCGCCCTGGGACAGATGAAGTTCGTTAGCGATACCGGTCGAAAGCATGGCGACGCGCAGGCAGTGCTTGTAGGTGTAGTCGTCATAGTTTTGCAGCGCGATCATCTGGTTCCCGAGGTAGGTGGAGTCGTTTCCGATATCTACAAGGATATCGTCCGCGATATCGTCGACCTGCTCTATCGCTTTCTGCGAAAGCTGCTGTATCTCGCCGTTATGCTCGAAAATCGTGCTCAGTTCGTCGAGCGCCTTGCCGATGTGCTGATTCTTTATCACATCTGTGGCTTCCTCGCGGGATTCCTCCTCCGGCGGCTTGTCTATTTCCTGGTCAAGGGCGCGCTCGCCCTTTATGGTTACGTTCTTGATGCCCTTGCTTTTCAGCAGGTTTATCATGTCGGCGGTGATGAGCGTTCCCTTCATCAGCAGGGTCTTGTAATCCCTTGCAGACGTTGAGGCAACATCCTTCGCCAGTACCATTCCTTCGGTGACGTTATCTATCGGAACAATTAACATAGTGACCGCTCCTGACTCTGATTAGGGAAGCACTGATTAAATCTGGTGCGTATATTGCGCAGTCAGATTTTTCGTCAGATTATACAATGAGGACGACGCAAGGCTGTCGCCTTGCTAGGACGAATTGTGCAAGATGACGGAAAATATGCAAGCAAGATACGCAGCAAGCCGTCAGGCGTGATTTAATCAGTGGTTCCTTAGTGCTGCGTGAAATATCAGCCCCACAGCGGGGAATTGTAAACTCCTGCGCTGACGCAGTTCCTGAGGGTCTCGCGGGCGTTGTCCGCGTCCGCCTCGTAGGTTATGCCGAACCAGCGGCTGTCTGTCGCAAGGTTCATCACCCGGAAGCCGCTGCCGTGTATCTCCGCGTCCACCGCGTCGGCGATGGTCAGCTCCGCCTTCGGCTCGCCAGACGGGAGCTTTTCCAGGAACTCCGAGAGCCTGCGCTCCAGACGCGGCATGAAGTCCGCGCCAAAGCCCCACATGCTCATGGAAACGGTGTCGTTTTCACTGAGTATGCGCTTCTCCCCCGCAAAAGTTCCGGAAATAACGCCGTCAGCGGCTCTGCCTATCGCCTTTGTTTCCTCAACGCTGGTGAGAAGTCCCTGTGCGTCGGTCTTGCAGACTCCGCGGTTTACCGTTCCGAAATCGGACAGTGTGTTTTTCAGCAGAAATCCCACGGAACATGCGTCCGCGGTGAAATCGCTTAGGAACCCGCCAAGCTGCAGGAATGCGTCCTGACCGTAGAAATCGTCGGCGTTGACGATGGCGAAAGGTCCGTCTATCACATCGCGGCAGCAGTACAGCGCCTGAGCGGTACCCCAGGGCTTAGTCCTGCCCGGGAAATCCCCGCCGCGCACTGGGAGCTGATCCGGCGACTGGTACACATATTCAGTGGCTATGCGCTTCTCGACCCGCGCGCCGATTGTGGATTTGAAAAGCTCCTCAATGTCGTGCCTGATTATGAACACCACGCGGTCAAAACCTGCCTTCACCGCGTCGTGAACCGAGTAATCTATCAGCAGCTCTCCGCTCGGACCGAGCTTCTCAAGCTGCTTTATCCTTGTGCCGAAGCGTGTTCCCATGCCCGCCGCAAGGACTATCAAAGTCATCTTTGCCATAATGCCCCCATTTAATTTAATTAAATTCGGAATTATGAATTCGGAATTCGGAATTCTGGAGTGCGCTTCGCGCATTATTCCAAATATATCGTATGTCTGTTACTTCAGCGTTTCCGACCTGGCACAGGAGCGTGTCCGTGGTCGGCGTGAAGCCGTATTTTTCGTAGAGCCTGCGCGCCCGGACGTTTCCGTCCAGCGCCCAGAGGTATATCCGGTCGAAGCCCTGATTTTTCAGCCACCTGACCGAATTATCCAGCAGAGCCGTGCCGAATCCCCTGCCCCAGTATTCCGGCAGGACGTACAGCGTATGTACCTCGCCCCAGCCGGGCATTTTTTCGTCCGCGGCAGGCCGTGCGCAGGAATGCCCCGCGATAACTCCGCCCTCGGTCAGCACGAAGCTGCCGGGAAGCCCCGCGAAGCAGTCTTTCCAGCGCTCCGGCGAGAGCAGGTCAAGGTAGTACTGCGGTAGCAGCCCTTTGTATCCCGCCTGCCAGCTTCTGACATAGAGCCGCGCCGTCTCGTCGGCTTCCTGCGGCTCCATGCGGCGTATCTCCATTACTTTAAGCCTTCGATGGAAGCGTTGATCTTCGCGAGCTTCTCCTCTGCCTTAGCAAGCTTTGTGCGCTCGTTCTCGATCTGCTGCGCGGGAGCCTTCGCAAGGAATCCCGGGTTGTTCAGCTTCTTGGAGAGGAACTCTATATCCTTCTCCGCCGCCTTCTTCTCCTTGTCGAGACGTGCAAGCTCCTTGTCCTTGTCGACAAGCTCGCCCATCGGCATGAATACACGCGCGGAATCGGTAACAACGGTCATCATGCCCTCGGTGGAATCCACCTTTTCAGTTACTGTGAACTCGCCTGCGCCCGCAAGCTTCTCAAAGAATCTGCGGCAGTCGGTGAAGAGCCGTACGAACTGGGTCTCAACTGTCATAGTTACTTTCTTTGACGGAGGTACGTTCAGCTCGTTGCGCTGTACTCTGATAGCCTTGATGGTGTTGACTACGCGGGAGAACTCCTCGGCAGCCTCGCCGAAGTGCAGCTTTTCGTCATACTCGCACCATTTAGCTATCATTATGCTCTCGCTGTCGGTGCCGGGCATGGACTGCCAGATCTCCTCGGTGATGAACGGCATGAACGGATGCAGCAGCTTAAGAATACCCTGCATGATGTAAACCAGCACGTTCTGCGCTGCAAGGGCGGAATCGCCGCCTTCAGCGATACGCGGCTTTGTCAGCTCGATGTACCAGTCGCAGTAAACGTCCCAGATGAAGTCGGTGAGGTTCTGGACTGCAACGCCAAGCTCGAACGCCTCGAGGTTGGAGGTCACGTTCTTCACAGTGTCGTTGAACAGGCTGAGCACCCACTTGTCCTCGATGGGGAGGTTCTCCGGGAGAACCGGAGTTCCGAAGTCCTCAGGGAGGTTCATCAGGATATATCTGGAAGCGTTCCAGAGCTTGTTTGCAAAGTTTCTGGAGTTCGTTACCTTGGTTTCAGTCCAGCGCATGTCGTTGCCGGGAGCGTTGCCGGTAACGAGGGTAAGTCTAAGCGCGTCTGCGCCGTACTTGTCGATTATCTCCAGCGGGTCAACGCCGTTGCCCAGGGACTTCGACATCTTTCTGCCCAGCTCGTCGCGAACCAGACCGTGGATAAGAACGTCCTTGAACGGCTTCTGACCGGTGTGCTCCAGACCGGAGAATATCATTCTCGCAACCCAGAACGGGATAATATCGTAGCCTGTTACCAGCGTGTTGGTCGGATAGAAGTAATCCATCTCAGGGGTCTTGTCGGGCCAGCCGAGGGTAGAGAACGGCCACAGCGCGGAGCTGAACCATGTATCCAGTGTGTCCTCGTCCTGCTTTACGGGAGCGCCGCACTTCGGGCACTTCTCCAGCGGGTCGAGGGAGATAGCGGTGTGCTTGCAGGAAGGGTTCTGGCAGTAGTAAGCCGGAATTCTGTGACCCCACCAGAGCTGTCTGGAAATGCACCAGTCGCGGATATTCTCCATCCAGTAGAGATAGCCGTTTTCAAAACGCTTCGGGATATAGCGCAGTTCTCCGGACTTTACAACGTCGATAGCGGGCTGTGCTAGCTCCTTCATGGAAACGAACCACTGGAGGGACGCGCGCGGCTCAACGGTGGTGCCGCAGCGCTGGCAGCAGCCTACGTTATGCTTGTGCGGCTCTACCTTTACAAGCAGACCCTGCGCTTCGAGGTCTGCAACCATCTGTTTTCTTGCTTCGTAGCGGTCCATGCCTGCGTACTTGCCGCCTACGTCGGCGCTGATAGTCGCGTCGTCGTTCATCATGGAGATAACCGGCAGGTCGTGGCGCTGACCTACCATGAAGTCGTTGGGGTCGTGCGCCGGGGTGATCTTAACAACGCCGGTACCGAACTCCACGTCAACATAGTCGTCGGCGATTATAGGTATCTCGCGGTCGGTCAGCGGGAGCTTAACCATTTTGCCGACGATGTTCTTGTAGCGCTCGTCGTTCGGGTTTACAGCCAGCGCTGAGTCGCCGAGAAGCGTTTCAGGACGGGTGGTCGCGATCTCAACGAAGCCGGAGCCGTCCGCCAGCGGGTAGTTGATGTGCCAGAAGAATCCGTCCTGCTCCTCATACTCGCACTCGATATCGGAGATGGAGGTCTTGCAGTTCGGGCACCAGTTTATCATTCTTACGCCGTGATAAATAAGACCCTTGTTGTAGAGATCCATGAACACTTTCTGAACGGCTCTGGAGCAGCCCTCGTCAAGGGTAAAGCGCTCGCGCTCCCAGTCGCAGGAGCTTCCCAGCTTCTTGAGCTGCTGAACGATACGTCCGCCGTAAACGCGCTTCCAGTCCCATGCGCGCTTGAGGAATTCCTCTCTGCCTATCTGCTCCTTTGTGAGCCCTTCTTCCTTCATCTTGCCGACTATCTTAGCCTCGGTAGCGATGGAAGCGTGGTCTGTGCCGGGAAGCCACAGCGCGGAATAGCCCTGCATTCTTCTCCAGCGGATAAGGATATCCTGGAGGGTGTTGTCAAGCGCGTGACCCATGTGGAGCTGTCCGGTGATGTTTGGCGGAGGGATAACGATGGTATAGGGCTTCTTCTTGGGATCAATCTCAGCGTGGAAATAGCCCTTTTCCTCCCAGTTATGATAGATACGATCCTCGAATTCCTTCGGGGCGTAGGTCTTTGCAAGTTCCTTTCTCATTGCAATGTTGTCCTTTCGTTTTCGGATATATTTACGCGTTAGCGTTATTTCGCTTTAAGCGAATTCACAAGGCTCTCGTCCGGCGTGACGTACAGAGTGCGGTTGTTCGTGAATATCACCATTCCGGGCTTTGCGCCGGCGGGCTTCTTGACGAATTTCACCGCAGCGTAATCCACCGGAACTCCCGAACCGCTGCGCCCCTTTGAATGGAACGCCGCAAGCTGCGCCGCCTCGAACAGGGTCTGTTCTCCGGGCTGCCTGCCCTCGGTGCGGATTATAACGTGCGAACCCGCTATCCCCTGCGTATGCAGCCATATATCAGTGGCCTTCGCGGTTTTCAGCGTCAGCTGGTCGTTCTGGCGGTTGTTCCTGCCCACGAGTATCTCGAAGCCCTCGGTGGAGCGGAAATGCAGCGGCTCTGAGGTCTTTTTCACCTTTTCGTCCGCCCTTACGCCGCCCTTGAGGTAGCCCTGCTCGCGAAGCTCCCTGCGTATTTCCGCAAGGTCGGATTCGCTGTCGGTGCGGCTCACCGCGTCGAACACGCTGTCGATGTAGACAAGCTCCTGCTTTCCGCTTGCGATAAGCTCGGTGAGCTTCTTTTCTGCGGTGTCAAGCTTGCGGTACTCGGTGTAGTACTTCTGCGCGTTCTGCGCCGGGGTCAGCCGCGGGTCAAGCTGTACCTCGACCGGTTCGCCTGTGGTGAAATCCTCCAGCTCCGCTTTGGTCTGACCCTTCTCGAGCCGCCAGATGTTGGCGTTTATCAGGTCGCCCCGGACTCGGAAAACCTCCCGCTCCGAACATTCCTCAAGCTCTTTTTTCTGCAATTCGAGCTTCCTCGAAATGCGCTCGTAACTGTTCATCAGGAGCTTCAGCAGATCGTGGGCGCGCTGCTTCGTGCGCTCGGACCTGTCCTGCGAAGCGAAGAACTCGTCCAGCAGTCCGTTTGCGGTCTCGCAGCGGGTGGTAGTCATCGAGCCGGAATACTGCGTGATGCCGATAAAGCAGAAATCCTTTTTCTTGCCGCCCGGTTCTGAAACTATCGTGAACTCGCCGGGACTGCCGTTAAGCATTCCTTTTATGCGGTAGAGGAGTATCAGCAGGCGCTGCTGTCCGCCCTCGGTTAGCGCATTGCAGGGGACGTCGGTGTCTTTCTCGCAGTACCATGCTATTTCCCGGGTGAGTATCGGGGACACGCCCTCCAGCACGGCGGTGAGCTTCTTGCAGAGCCGCTCCGGGCTGTCCTTCACGGCGTCGAGCACCTGCTCCGGAGCGCACTCCAGCAGGCACAATCTGGCCTGTCGCGGCGGAGCCTCGTACTGTATCCCCGGGAGCACTCTCCGCACGGAGGAGATGTCGTCCGTAATGCGCTTCACGCTGTCGATGACCCTGCCGTCCCGGACAAGGATTATATTGCTGTGACGTCCCATAATCTCAGCGATGAGAGTGTTCGTCACGATATCGCCTATTTCATTGGTGCATTCAAAATCGAGGGAGATAACGCGCTCCAGACCGTCCTGGCGTATCGCCATGAGCTTTCCGCCGGAAAGGTGCTTTCTCAGCAGCATGCAGAACATCGGCGGCTGCTGGGGATTCTCGAACGAAGCCGCCGTGAGGTTCAGACGCGCGCTGACGCTGTTCGCGGATAGCACGATCTTCTTTCCTCCGTCGCGGAATGTCCGCAGGGAAACGACTATCTCCTCGCGGGAGGGCTGATACACCTTGTCCACTCGCGCGCCGATAAGCGGCTGAAGCTCGTTCGTTACAATATGAAGAAATGCTCCGTCAAGTGACAATTCAACCACCCCACTTTTTTGAATTCGGAATTATGGTGCCGCTTCGCGGCAGTTTATATTGATACAATCGGAAAACCGCCGCGTCAGCGGCACAGTAGTTCCGAATTATGAATTCCGGATTTTAAACATAGCTGCACGGCTCGCATTCTGCGTCCGTTGTAAATACCGGTATCTCCGGGAAAGCGCGGCTGAGGAGCGTAGCCAGGCGATGGGACGCGCACTTTTCCGTGCCGTAATGCCCGGCGTCGATAAGCGCCATGCCGAGATTATGAGCCTCTACCCACACGGAATGCTTGACGTCGCCCGTCACGAGAGCCTGACAGCCGAGCGCGGCAGCCCTTGCAAGGAGGTCTCCGCCGGAGCCTGAGCACACGCCCACGCGGGTTATAGCCTGAATGTCGCCCTCGCAGTACTTCACGCTTTCAAGGTCGAGGGATTTCTTGCAGTGCTCTGCAAGAGCCTTCGCGGTGAATCCGAGCGGAAGATCCGCAATACCGCCGATCCCGAGACCGGTAGGCTGGGTCTGCTCGAGAACTCCGCTGCTCTGCCAGCCGAGAAGCTCCATGAGCGCGTCGTTTACGCCCGCTTCGCACATATCGAAGTTGGTATGTACTGCGATGGCGCTGATATCGCTGCGAATCAGCGAATATACCGGAGTTCCCGCCATCACTCTCTTGAGCGGGTGGAATATCACCGGGTGGTGAGATACGATGAGGTTTGCGTTCTTGGACAGCGCCTCGTCGATTATCTCCTGCGTTATATCAAGGCAGCAGGCTATGCCGGTGATGTTCTCCGCTGAATTTCCGGTCAGCAGACCCACGTTATCATAGCTTTCCGCCGTGTTCATCGGTGCGATGGTGTTAAGGAACTCCAGCACCTGACCTACTGTTGCCGCCATTGTGTCCCTCCGTTAAGGTGTGTATTCCTGCGCTTTGGCGCATATCTGCTCCGCAAGCGCGTGCAGGTGCTGAGCCTGCTCTGCGTTTGCTCCGGAAGTTTCCATTCCCGCCGCGTTTTTCAACAGCTTTCCCGCTATATGGCGGAGCATGTCCGGATCGGTTATCCTGCCGCACAGACAAAAGAGCTCGTCCGGCTCCTGCGCCGCGCCGGTGTACCTAGCCAGCATAACGGTGTAAAACCGGTCGCCCTCCCTGACGGCGCGTTCCTCGATGATATCGAAGCCGCCGCGGTAAAGCTCCCGGCGGAGCGTATCCGCCTTTGTCATGGGCTGTAAAATGAACCGCGTATCCTCCGACAGGAACCGGCATCCGGAGATTATCTTCATGATAAGCTCCCCGCCCATTCCGCATATTACTACATCATCGGCATAGTCTATCCTGTCAAGCCCGTCGGAAAGCACTGCGGTGACATTTGTTACACCCTGTTCTGCGATAGTGCGCCGTGCGGCGGAGAGAGGTCCCTCCTTCACATCGGAAGCGATGACCTCCTTCGCGCCGTTCTGCGCAAGGTAGCAGGCAAGCAGCGCATGATCAGTCCCCACGTCGCAGACGATGACCCCTCTGCGGCAGAGAGCTGCGGCGGCGCTGAGCCTGCCGGTAAGTTTCACCATTATTCGCCGAGAGCTGCGTTGAGCTGCTCAACGATCTCGTCAGCGTCCACGCCGTGCACCATGCATGCCTGCTCAACGGACTCGCCGCGGGAAGCAGGGCAGCCAAGGCAGTGCATGCCCATTCCGAAGAAGATGGGAGCAGCAGCCTCTGCGTTGATGTCGAGAATATCGCCGATTATTGTGTCCTTTGTTACTTTCATTGCTGTATTTCCTTTCATTTGTGCATTGCTGTCCGCGCGCCTTTCCGGTGCGTGGAGATAAATATACAGTATATATTATATCACAGCTTTGTTATTTTGTCCAGTACAATTTCTTTGATACCTGCATTTTTTGTTCCATGCGCTTGACATTGCCCGAGAAATCTGCTATAATCAATATGCTGTCAGTATTTATATGCGGGTGTGGCGGAATTGGCAGACGCGCCAGATTTAGGTTCTGGTGGCTTCACCGTGCAGGTTCAAGTCCTGTCACCCGCACCATAACTGGACACCAATTGTGATACAATAGGTATCATGATTGGTGTTCATTTTTCTCAATAAATGTGTAGGAGGGAATAAAGTGAAATTAAATGCTGCGATAAAAAATATGACTACCAAAATTGCCGATGTTCTTTCGCTTAACGATCCTTCTGTTTACATTTATGGTTCTTATGTGTTAGATGATTTTCAATACGGCTGGAGCGATATAGATATTCTCGTTCTAACCCAAAAGTCTATTTCCGAACAACAGGCTAATGAACTTGTTTGCCTCCGGCAGAGTATTACTGCCGCCGAGTCCGATAATCCGTTTTACCGTTGCTTTGAGGGTGGCATGTTGACACTGAACGCATTTATTCGCAAGGTTCCGGATAGAGTTGTCTATTGGGGAACAAGTGGACAAAGAATTACTGACAGCTATCATTTTGATGCGTGTTGCATGAAAGAACTGCTTGACTACAGCCGTCTCTTACATGGAAAAGACATACGGGGACAATTGACTCCGCCTTCTTTTGAGGACATAAAAACAAATATACAATTTCATTACGATACGATTCGAAAATATGCAAGCAGTACCGGACGAAGTATCTATTCTTTTGGTTGGCTTTTGGATATTGCCAGATGCATTTACACACTTCGTACCGGAAAAATCATTTCCAAAACGGCTGCCGGAGAGTGGGCATTGCAAAACTGTTTATTCCACAACATCACCGCACTTGAAACCGCCTTAGAGGTTAGAAAAAATCCGCAAAAATATTTGGAAAGTGCCGAGCTGCAGGCTTTGTCGGGGAAGCTAGGAAATGCTATACAGCAGTATGCGGACGTGCTTGAGAAGGAATTAAAAACCACATCATTTGTTGGGGTGTGCACTTTTTAACGGTACTCGGCACCTTTTAACGAAAGGTCGTAAGGGGTGTGCATTTTGTATCAAAGTAGGTCACTATTTTCAAATAAAAAAACCGTCTCCTCGACGGTTTTTTTATTTGGTTTGCATCATTTTTCTCGTCCGTCCCGGATTGGGACGGACGTTTTGCTTTGCAAAACCGAAAAATGACGCGCACCCTGCTTCTCAAATATGCCTTTCTCATTGTGATTACATTGTAAGCTTGCTTTTTATTGCACACTTATGGCTTTTTTTGTACTGTAACAGCCTTTTAAAACAAAAAATTTCTTTTTAATTTCCATTTACCGGCATTTTTCATTGACTTTTCTTTTACATGGTGTTATAATAAATTAACGATTTTCTATTATCAGTCGAGGATTAAAATCATGATTGAAGAAATCACCTGGACTAAAGAATACAAGCTGGAGCGTTACCATAAGCTCAATCTTACCGCTGAAAAAGGCTGCGTGCTTTTTGCAGGCTCATCGCTTATGGAAATGTTTCCGGTGGAAAAATTCGCGCATGAGGACGGTCTCCCAGTAACGGTTTACAACCGCGGCGTGGGCGGCTTCATCACCGACGAACTCATCGCAGCCGTCGATACATGCATAATCGACCTTGCACCGAAGAAACTATTCATAAACATCGGCACGAACGACCTCAGCGATGCCTCCAGAAGCATGGAGCAGATAATGTCCAATTACGCTTTGATACTTGACAAGGTAAAAAAGGCTGTGCCAGAGGTCAGAATGTACCTCATGGCGTACTACCCCGTTAACTACAGCGCCGCCACCCCAGAAATGAAGCCCTGTCTGCTTATACGCAGCAATGAAAAGATCGCCCGCGCCAACGAGGAAGTAAAGATGCTCGCAGACCGCTTCGGGGCAAGTTACATCGACGTCACCGCCCCGCTGAAGGACGAAAACGGCGATTTGCGCGCCGAATACACGATAGAAGGCATGAACATCAACGAGGACGGCTACCGTTCCATCTACCCGCTTATCAGAAAGTACATTCTTGAATGACTTCCCTTAAATTCCCAGACGGCAGCGAGGTGCTCTACGAGCTGACGCGCAAGCCCGTCAAAAATATAAATCTCCGCGTGAAGGAGGACGGTTCCCTTCGCATTTCCGCCAGCCCCCGGGTAAGCGTAAAGCGCGTCGAGGAGTTCATCATTTCCGAGCAGGCGTTCATACGCCGCGCGCAGCAGCGTATCAGCGAACGCGAGGAGCACTCTGAAATACGCGCGGATATATTCCGCTGGCTCGGCGGGGAATACCCCGTACGGGTCATCTCCAGCAGCCGGGAAGCAGCTGTCCTGGAGCAGGAGGAAATGCGTGTTTTCACACGCTTTCCCGAGCGCGCGGAAGAGCTTCTGAAACGCTGGACCGCCGACAATTTTGTCGAACTCTGCCGAAAGCTGAACGCCGAGGTGCGTGGATCCCTGATAAACTCAGGGCTGACGCCTCCGCCGACGGTCATCACCATAAAGGATATGAAAACCCGCTGGGGGAGCTGCACTCCCGCCAAGGGCCACATTTCCATCAACATACGGCTCGCGCCCTACCCGCGCCAGACTGTTCTCTCGGTGGTGTGGCATGAATACGCCCACTACTGGCACCGCGACCACTCCGCAAGGTTCTACGCGTTCCTTGAGGCGCATTTCCCGGAATACCGCAGGTGGAACTCCCTGTTAAAGTGACCACATTCGCATGATCCGCCGCAAGCGGCACCGGAATTCCAAATAAAAACGCCTCCCCTTTCGGAGAGGCATTTTATAACGGCCGTCAGATCTCAGCCGGCTTCTTCTTGAAGTAGTTCGGCTTGTTCGCGCCGATCACGTTCATCAGTCTGCTGCTGCGCTCGAACACCAGCTTGAACAGTACGCACCCGATAATGGTGACTACCACAAGCTCTCCGGCGCCAATAGTCAGCATGTTGAACCATACGGGCGGCTCGCTTCCGTAGCAAACCAGCAGCTCTATCGCAACGATGATTCCGTTGCTTACAACAGGAAGCAGCGAAGCCAACCAGATATTCTTGATATAGAACATCGGAATGACCGCGATAGCTGTAGCCAGCGTACCGAAAATCATATCCATCAGCGCCATCGGACTGAAGCAGTTCGCAATGAAGCACCCAAGTATCAGCGAAATGCTGTAATCCTTACGGTAGAAGCACAGAAGCACCAGTATCTCCGAAAAACGGAACTGGATAGCTGGGAAGCTCAGCCCCGGAAGCGCCAGGGTAAGCGCGGCGTACAGCGCAGCGACAAGCGCCAGGCGTACAAGGTTCTTGGTCTGAAAGATCTCGTTTTTAGGCATAAAAAAACTCCTTGTTTTTTAACGGTGGTTGGACAAAGAAAACACCGTATTTGATTTTTCGTGCCTCAAGGCACCAATATATAATAGCACATTCCCCGCAGAATTGCAATACCCTTTTTGAATAAAAATCAGCTATCCCCTCCGCGCATATCACCGCATTCTGACCAATCTGCGCGGGAAATCTGAAATTACTGAAAGGAAGCATTATACATGGGAAAACAGATGACCTACTACATGGAGCGCGAAGTATTCACCCAGCTCGCGCAGATCGCAGTCGACCTCGGCTGCGTGATACTCAAGCAGAACGGCAGCAAGATCATCTCCGGCGATACCTCGATCATTGACAGCCACTGCTCGAAATACTACTTCTACCTCCCCGCGGCAGGCGAGATAAACGAGGAACTCCCGCTCGGCTGCTATAACTCCAACGCAGGCTGCGTTATCGAGGCAAGCTACTCCACCCGCACCAAGGATCTCTGCTTAAAACGCGGAAAGCTCTACATTACCAGCGGTTTCTCCACCCCTAACGGCGATTTCATCGAATGCCCGGCGTGCCTGCTGAAGGTGTACAAGAAGCTCGTGCTTCACATGAAGGATCTCACCCTGCGCGTTGAAGTCCCCGCTGACCGCATGTCCACCCGCCTGACTTACTATGCAGACCCCACCGGACGTACTCACAAGCTCTATATGACCAAGAGCATGCTCGCGCGTATCAACCGCACTCCCTATACCCTCTGCTGACCTTTCGCCCTGCGCCGGTACTCCAGCGCGGTGGATCCGGTGCGCTTCCTGAACTGCCGCATGAAATGCACGTCGTTCTCGAACCCGCACAGCGCCGCTATCTCCCGCACCTGCATGTCCGTGTTTGCGAGGTAGTACTCCGCGAGCCCGGTCTTTGCGCGCAGCACGTCCTCGTAACAGCTCACGCCGAATTCCGCGCGGTACAGCGTCTGGAAATAGGACGCGCTCAGCGACATGCGCGCCGCAAGCTCCTCTATCGTGTAGTTTCCCGCGGGACTGCCGTATATCTCCGCGCGAAGCCGGTGCAGCCCGTCGCTGTGCGGCGATACAGCCGCGCCGCGCCCGCCGCCGAACACCTCTGCGATAAGCAGCCTTATCAGCAATCCGGTGCATTCACGGCTTTTCGGCGTATCGGATATGCTCTCAAGCTTGAGCAGCTCAAGTATGCTTCCCGCCGACGCCGGAACTCCGAAAACCGGCTCCCCGAAGCGTATTCCAAGCCGCCCGAAGAATGTATCAGCTTCGTCGCACTCGAAATGCACCCAGTCGTTGACATACTCGACACCAACCGCCCCGTATTCCTGGAAGGCGGTTTTTTTATACAGCACCGCAGAATCCGCCGGAAGCTCCACCCGCACGTTGCCCACAACGGCAAACGCCGGCGTCCGGAATATCACAAGCAGGTTGTCTCCGGAGCCCTCCGGGCGGAATATGCGGAAATTCTCATCATGACGGTAGCCTATTCCCATTGCGTGAAGTTTCATGCAGCACCTCCGGCAGAAGTATAGTAGGATATATCAGTTTATTGATATTATACATCATTGAAATACGGCTGTCAATCTGCTATAATCAAATCATCAAATAAATCATGAAAGGATATCTCATATGAACACACTCCGCCTCACCCTCAACCCGCTTGAGAAGAAATCCCACATCAACCCTGAAATATACGGAAATTTCTCGGAGCACCTCGGCCGCTGCATATATGACGGTATATATGTCGGCGAAAACAGCGACATTCCCAACACAGAGGGCTTCCGCACCGACGTCGTCGACGCATTCAGACAGATAAAGCTTCCCGTGCTGCGCTGGCCGGGCGGCTGCTTCGCCGACGAATACCACTGGCGCGACGGTATCGGCGAGAAGTCGCAGCGCAAGAAGATGGTCAACACCAACTGGGGCGGCGTTGTCGAGGACAACAGCTTCGGAACCCATGAATTCATGCGCTTCTGCGAGCTGGTCGGCTGCGAACCTTACATCAGCGGCAACGTAGGCAGCGGCACCGTTGAGGAGCTTTCCAACTGGGTGGAGTACATGACGTTCGACGGAGTTTCCCCGATGGCGGAGCTCCGCAAGCGCAACGGCAGGGAGCAGCCCTGGAAGCTGAAGTACCTCGGCATAGGAAACGAGAGCTGGGGCTGCGGAGGCTCCATGCGCCCTGAATACTACTCAGACCTTTACCGCCGTTATGCTACATACTGCCGCAATTACAGCGGAAATCAGCTTTTCAAGGTCGCAAGCGGCTCCAATGCAGATGACTACAACTGGACTGAGGTCCTGATGAAGCAGATAACGCCGTGGAATATGAATGGAATGTCCCTGCATTACTACACCGTTCCAAACGGCGACTGGTGGCACAAGGGCAGCGCCACCAAATTTGATGAAGAAGAATACTATAAGACGATACGTTCCACTCTGGGCATTGAGGGAATGATAATCCGCCACTCCGGTATTATGGACAGATACGACCCGGAGCACAAGGTAGGTCTTATAGTCGACGAATGGGGCACCTGGTACGACGTTGAGCCGGGAACCAACCCCGGATTCCTCTATCAGCAAAACACCATGCGGGACGCCATTGTTGCGGCGATAAACCTGAATATATTCAATCAGCACTCCGCGCGTATACCGATGGCTAACATCGCGCAGGCGGTGAACGTTCTGCAATCCATACTGCTGACCGAGGGTTCAAAGACCATCAAGACCCCGACCTACCACGTATTCGACCTCTACAAGCAGCACCAGGATTCCGACCTGATATACAGCCACATTCAGAACTCCAACGCAGCTGAGGGAGTTCCCTCGCTGAGCCAGTCGGCTTCCGTCAATGCTGACGGCGACGTGTTCGTAACTCTGTCTAACGCTTCGCTTTCCGAGAGCTTCAAGGTGGATATCGCAGCGGCATTTGCCGGGATAAAGTCCGCAGAAGGACGCGTACTCACCGACGATGTACACGCACTCAACACCTTCGAGGAGCCTGACAGGGTAGCCATAAAGACACTCGCTGTGACTGTTTCCGACGGCAGAGCCGAGATAATTCTCCCGCCCTGCTCCGTTGCTGCGCTCACGATAAAGCTGTGATGGAGCGCAAACCCTGCCGCCGCTGCCTGCTCCAGGATATAGACGAATCCCAGCTCATGGAAGCGATTCAGCAGCGTATAGCCGCTCTCCCGGCTTCGCAGAGAGCCTCCGCCGAGGACTACGCCGCCAGGCTTTCGGAATGCCGCATGTGCGATTTTCTGGTCAGCGGTACCTGCCAGAAATGCGGCTGTTATGTCGAACTCCGGGCGGCGAAGAGAAGCGCATATTGTCCGCATGAAAAACCACGTTGGTGATGGAAACTATAATTTAGCTGTGTAGAATGCTTCCGAAACAGTCCACCGGACTGTTTCGGAGGATATGTACAACTAGATTTTATATGTTGCTTGTGGGGGAAAACTCTTGTTTTCCCCCACACCCCT
>ENA-OXUB01000045-OXUB01000045.1-human-gut-metagenome-genome-assembly--contig:-NODE-45-length-76840-cov-46.155017_pt1 | contig 76840 bp, 70 predicted proteins | sample MGYA00249345_ERZ652652 | MGnify/ENA primary metagenome ERZ652652 (study PRJEB26925, sample SAMN05826496) | human gut metagenome | biome: ENVO:2100002; feature: ENVO:00000062; material: ENVO:00002003... | reverse complement strand
CTACACACTGCATATCGTCGGCAGCGTCAGATGTGTATAAGAGACAGAATCAACACCATATAATATAACAACGAAAAGCGTGTTGTAAATAGGAAAGCGAAATACCTTTAATTTTAATTTTGACTAAAAAATTTGAATTATCTAAATAACAAAAAAGAGAACTCGCCCTCACGAATCCTCCTTTTCAAAATTATACCCCTTGTTCTGTCATGATAACGGGACCTTCTTTAGTAATCGCGATGGAATGCTCATATTGTGCGCAAAAACTACCATCTAACGTACGGGCAGTCCAGCCATTGCCATCAATGCCCGCTTCCCAGGTTCCGGTAGTAATCATCGGCTCGATTGTAATGGTCATTCCTTCCTTAAGGCGTGTACCCTTGCCAGCTGTACCAAAATGCGGAAAGAAAGGCTCTTCATGAATCGTTGGGCCAATGCCATGAGCTAGAAAATCTTGTACCACACCATAACCTTTTCCTTCTGCATAAGTTTGAATGGCATGACCGATATCTCCCACTCGATTTCCCACTTGTGCCTGAGCGATTCCAATCATCAACGCTTCTTTCGTCACATCCATTAACGCTTGATGCTCTGGTGCAATCTCACCGACTGCGTAGGTCCAGCAGCTATCTGAGATGGCACCATGATAATCCACACAAAAATCCACCTTCAGGACATCGCCCGATTTCAGCCGATAATTCGATGGAAACCCATGACAAATTTCATCATTCACACTGGTACATGTAGCAAATTCATAGCCTTCAAAACCAATTTGGGCAGCTGTCGCTCCGGCCGCCTCGATTTTTTCTTGAACAAATTGATCAATTTCTTTTGTGGTGATCCCTGGTTTGATGATCTCCCGTAATTGCTCATGAATCCCTGCTAAAATCGCGCCCGATTCTTTCATCTGGTCGATTTCTCGTTTTGATTTTAATGTGACCATTTATTTCATTGCCCCTTATCCATTATTAATGGTTACTTTTTTTACAACTAAAACATACAGCATGTTATACCACGAAAGGCTTTTAAAAGAAAGCTTAGAGACTTTATGACTTGTTAATCATTGGTCGCGCTTAACTTGAGCTTAAAATTTTTCAGCGGTCCGCTTTGCCAAATCTCGTCATTTTTTAAATACACCTGCCCGTATTGAATGATCCAGCCATGTAGATTTTGTGCTTTTAGTGTGTCCATTACGTCGGGCCAAATAATCTTTCTCTTCAATTGTTTATAGCCCGTAGAGATAAAACCGAATTTTTCAAACATCCGCTGTGCGTATTTATCCGCGATAAACGTCGACTGATCAAAGACATACACCAATAGAGCATCGGCTGTTTCATCACCGATTCCCTTGATTGCCAACAATTCCTTGCGCAGCACAGAAAAATCTTTCTCTGCAACCATTGATAAGTCAAATTGATACCCTTCTAACCAAGTCAATAACCCGATGATCGTATTTGATTTCCCTTTATAAAAGCCACTTGGCCGAATCAAATCCTGTAGCTGGATCTTTTCTAAAGCCAAAACTTTTTCTGGCAAAAATTGAGTCGTGTGATATAAATTTTCCAGTGCATAGTCTACATTTTTCCAATTAGTGTTCTGAACCAAGACTGCACCTAATAGGATTTCCCATTTATTATCCGTGTCCCACCAGCGTTTATGCGTCATGACTTGACTAAATGCTTCATACAATTCTTCAATATTCGTGATCATTGTTCTTCCTCACCAACAATTATTTGATTTGCTGTCCATTATATTAGAAAGCATCCAAATATGCTTGTAAAGTATCCGCCAATTTACCAACATGCAGACCATCAACAAAGGAATGATGTGCTTGAACAGAGAATGGTAGCAACGTGCGACCGTCACGCTGGAAATATTTTCCCCAATCGAATAACGGCGTAGCATTATCCTTTTTACCAGCATTGGTGTGTGAAATATGGGTATAGCTCACCCACGGCATCGGCGAAAATTGATAGACAACATTGCCTAAAGGACCGGTGAAATACGCCTGCTGTTCTTCTGCCGTTTTAGCAGCTAAGACGATGTATTCTTCAAGGCTTTCTGTTAATGGCACATTCACGACTTTGAACAATTCGGTGTCTTGATTAAGGTAAGTAAAAGCGGTGTCGATTCGATCATAAAGAACCACATCTCCATCCAAGAAACGATAGCGAAATTCTTCAATTTGATTGGCACAAACTGAAACACTATAGACCAGCGCAAAAGTGAAGGAATATTTTTTCTCGCGAATCTTGTTTAGAAAGTTGGTGATATCCAGCTCAAAGGTCACGCAAAAAGCCGGTTCCACACTATTTCTAAATACCTGACAATGCATCGCTCGTTTCCAATTCTTTTCATCTATCCGTACAAACTGATTTCCCATTTTGACACCTTCCTCATATGTTTTCTAGTATCTATAAAATACAATGAAACGAAGGACAAAACAAATCCGGCTAGCAGCTTAGCTAACCGGATTTATTCAAAAATTATTTTTTACGTTTGAAGTAGATTACGCCACCTGCAACTAACACAATGATAATACCAGCGATTATCAAAATAGTTGATCTTTGTTCGCCTGTTTTAGGCAGGTACGTATGGTTGCGTCGGACATAGCTAGTAGAAGTAGATACTGTATTGCCAGCTTTTCCGCTCGCCTTCACATTTTCTTTTCTGACTGTAACCAACTGCTTCTTCGCTGTTAATTGGAAGGTTACTGGTTTTGAATCCAATTTATAGCCTGCAGGTGCTTTGGTTTCAACCAACTGGTAATCACCGGGATCTAAGCCTTTTACTGCTAAACGGCCGTTACCATCCGTGATCATTTTTTCATCAGTCTCAATTGTTTTTCCTGCTTGTGTTTGTAAAATGAATTCTGCGCCAGCTAAAGGCTGGTTGGTGGCACCATCAACTTTTTCTAAAATGACACCACTAATCGCTTTGTTGGTCTTTGTTAGCTCGATTGTGTCGCTTTGATCTTTAATCGTAAATTTCACCGGCGTCGCATCTTTTTCATAGCCTGTTGGGGCTTCGGTTTCCACCAATTGATAGGTTCCCGGAGCCATCGTCCCAAGTTTAAACTTAAGCTTGCCAGATATGTCTGTCACTAACTCAACATCTGTTTTTATTGCTTTTCCTTTGCTGTCCTGCAATTCAAAGACCGCATCAGGTAAAGCTTTTCCTGTTTTCGCATCTGTTTTAGTCAATGTGACTGTACCTGGCTCCGCTGGTGATTTTGTATTGGTTTTTTCAACTTCAGCAGCTTTAGCTTGAGCTTTTGTAATAGTGAACTCAATTGCTGTATCATCTTTTTCATAGCCAGTCGGTGCTTGTGTTTCGACAAATTGATAATCACCAGGCGCTAAATCTTTTACTTCTAAAATTCCATCCTCATCGGTAGCCAAGTCGGCTTTTAGAATCTCTCCGTCACTATCCTGTAATCGGAAAATCGCACCTTTCAATGTTTCCTCCGATTGATCATCGATTTTGGTCAATCGTACTGCTCCTGGTGCTAACGTATTAGTTTTCTTAAGATTGACGACTTGCCCTTGGCGTTCAGTGATTGAGAACTTAACGGGAGTGTCATCTTTTTGATAGCCTGCAGGTGCTCCCGTTTCCACAAATTGATAGTCACCTTTCGGCAGACCAGTCACCTTAAACTGTCCATTTGCGTCTGTTTCATGATCCTCACTGACTAATTCACCATCAGCCTTTTCAAGTTTGAATTTCGCTCCAGCTAAAGGCTCATCTGTTTGACTATCTGTTTTAGTAAGTTCGATACTGTTTGGAATGGTTTCTTTATTGACAACTTTTATCGTGTCCATATCTTCGACTAAAGTGATTGCTTTGCCGGTTTCGTAATCAGGATTGATTTCATACCCATTTGGTGCCTTGCTTTCCTTCAATAGGTAGTTGCCTAACGGTAATCCCGTAAAGGTTACCTCACCAGTATCGTCGGTATCGGCTTTAAGGCCTGTTTCTGTTCCGTCTTCTTTAAGGATTTCAAAGGTTGCACCTGCCAAAGGCTCGTCCTTCTCATTTACCTTCAAGACGGATAGATCGGCGGTCTTCACTACCCCGGTTCCGCTGCCGCTAGTAAAGCTTAAATTCACGGATGTATTCGCTTGTCGGTAGGAAGTGCTCAACGCACCATAGCTAGTAGAGCTTACCTGCGAAAGGTTCCTGACTCCCCCTGGGAATTCACTGACCGTATTGTATTTCACTTGAATATTACTCTCGGCTTTGTAATCAGAAAAAGTAATTTTGAATGTATTTCCTGTAATCGTCAAGCTATAATGATCTGTACTGATTTTCTCATTAGTAGCTGTATTGGTAACCACAAAGGACGTTGGATCATAGGCCGCGTTAGTTGTACCTGGTGTCAAGGTATCTGTAATCACAGGATCTTGAACGGGTAGATCTGCTGAAATATTTCTCGTGGTAACGGTCCAATTCGCTACGTTTTCTTTTGATGGATCTTTTGCTACAGATTTTAGCAGCGCATATTCATAATTGTATGCATACAGACTGGCTTTATATTCGGCTGGCGCCTTCGCGTCATAGGTGACTTTCGCCACATTATCCAAACGACTATAAACATACCAATCTCGCTTGATCCGTGTCCGGTACTTCACATATACACGCTTAGCACCCAAATTGCCAAACTCCAAATTAATTTGATTATTCTCAGTATCAATCTTCGTTGGATAAACATCTGAACCTTCTTGAACCAAGTTATAATCATTCGTTAAATAGCGTGACATATTATCAATCATTGACTGGCTTGTGACCTCTTCAAAACGCAGAGATCCTGGAACCAGCTCTGTGCCAGCAGGCAAGCTGTCTTCCATTTTCGTTAAATTGAATTTTGCCCCAGTGGAATTTAGAAAGACCAGCCAATTTTGATACAAATAGTTCCCCGTCGTACTAGCATTTTGAGCTAATTTTGCTCCGCCTGTGTAATAAGGATCGACAAAGGTTCCTTTGGCCTCATACTCGATAACTCCTGGAGTATTGCCATAATTTAGCGTTGCCTTGTTTTTGATTTCTGTTCTCTGATCGGATGTTTCAATCTTAGTTTTGATTGTAATGACCAGTGTATCCTTTAATTCATTGTAATCACCAAGGAAGTCGATTCGCACACCGCCGTTAAAATCATCTGGTGCGCCATTGACATTCGGCTGTGCCCCGACTGGCGAACCATTCTCATCAAATCGAGTTATTTTGTAGTCGACATTTTCCACTAACGGAACAGATTCGGTGTCAGAAATCTTTTTATTGATCGTAAGTCCAGTATAATCCTTGACCGCGCCAATAAAGTAATCATGAACGACAGGGTTTTTCATCGTATATTTCTCAGCGTTGACGGTGATATTCCACTCCATCGTCCGATTGAAAATATCGATCGTTCCCGCTTCTTTTGATAAAAGATTCGGAATAAGACTCACTTGTGCTTCCTTCGTGACCGTTCCATTAGTCACCTTATTTTTAATAATCCGTTCAGTCGGATCAGTAATTTTGGTGGAGTATTTGATTACATATGCCTGAGTCGTATTACTCTTAGGCGTAAAGGCTAACGAGCCTGAGTTATCAGTCGAAACTGTAAAATCACCGGCGCCGTCACCTTGGGAAACCACCTCATAGTTGTTGCCGCTAGTATAATTAAAGCCAACCTTTTCAATACTGATTGAACCAGCAACGAACTCCACACCTTGATCAGTTAAATCTGTAAGCAGCTGTGAAGCACTTGTTAGATGCTGCTCGTTAAAATTATACTTAATCTCCCAATCGATGGCGCCAGTTTCTTGATTGATTTTCCCTTTCGCTTCCAAAGGTTGCAAAGTCACAAACGTTTTAGACGTAGAGGAAGAATTTAATTGGCTGCCATTCTCGTAAGTATATGAATACGCATAGAAATAGTTGTACTCATTACCTGTAACAGATTCATCCACGTAATTCTTTCCATCAATCCCAGAAACAACTGATTCAGCAATTATCGCCTTTTTCCCAATGGAATTTTTCAATTGAATTTCTGCTGTCGCGCGAGTCGTCCCGGCATTCTTATAGACGATTTCATAATCAACGTCCTTGGTCAATAAGGTTTTACTGCCGACCAAGGTACCATTAAAGTCAACATCACTAGCGTATACTTTGACGGAATCAAAACTAATTTTACTGTTATTGTTGTACGCTTCGATTCGATACATCCGGTCAGTGTTGTCTGTTCGATCCAAGTTGAATACTGACGTTAAATCAGCTTTCTTAGGATTCAACGTATCCATTGTCAATGCCATACTATTTTTTCCTGGATCAACACTTGAAGTCATTTCTATTGAAAAGCTTGTTGGTGTCGGCGCGGTATCAAAAACGATTTTTTGATTTTCCTCATCAATACCTGTTACTTTCTCAAGTGAGGTTACCAATGTTAAATCATAAACCTCTGAAGATACGTTATCTTCTAAGAAAGTAATTGTTAATTCTTTAGTAGCTGCGTTTATCGACCATTCGGCTGAACTTCATCTCCATTAATTTTGTACATTTTTACTGAACTGAAAATATTATCAGTAATTGCTGCACGAGCTTGTTTCTTTGGCTGCTCTTTACTTTCTGATTCTGCTGTTGCTTTACTCGCTTCAACTGAATCCGTCGAACTGCTTTTTTCAGCCGTTTTATCTTCATTATTTGATGAAGACGATGGTGCTGACGTTGCAGCGGATGGCTTTGTTGAAGAAGCTACCGTCTCCTTTTGCTCTGTTGAATTCGTCGTTGATTCAGTGGTGCCTTGCGCATAAGCAAAAGCAGGACTTAGGGTTTGTAAAACCAACAGTACAATCAACCCAAATACAACTAATTTGTTTCTCATAACCACTAACACCTTTCATGATTTTTTAATAGCTGTAAGCGTTAATAGTGACTACTATAATTTACTTACGATTTATTTCATTATAGAAATAAGTCAAAAATAATCGCTATCAGTTAATAAATTATAAAACACCCTAAATATAAATACAATACTCGAAGATATTTTTAATTTGTAAATTTAAATTATTTAATCTATCTTAAAATTAAACTATTTCTATTTTAGTTATTTACAAAATAAAAAATGCTGGTATCAGACCAACCTCTCTCTTACATTAAAAATACTCAATCAAAAAAGACTATTTACGTCTAGCTACCCTGCTCTCTAATTTTCACTTTTTTTACCAGTATTAACATGACAATTTCTTTCTTGTTCGTTCGTATGTTTGTCACTTTTTTTCAACATTAATGACTATTCAAAAAGTATTCATGTTTACAGTTGCTTCAAAGACTATTTTCATCAGATTTAATAACCAATCTTCGTAATATCAATGATTCCTAACTTAATCAATCAAAACCCTCGAATGAAATCACACCCGCTAGAATTCGCGATTCTCAGATACACGTTAATTGCAGAAGCTCTGCCATCAAAATTTTTTAATTACATGAAATACTGCTTTTTCTCGTGTTAAATATGCTTTTATTCTTCTTAAATCAAGCAAAAACGACGTCAACTAAAAACAAAGTTTCCCTTGTTTTTAGCTGACGCCGTTGATTCACTTATATTGAGTTCACAATCAAACCAATCGCGGCTAAAATCGCACCGCCCACAATTTGAATAACTAATACCTTTGTCGGGGTATATTTTTTATGCTTCAATAAATAATAGGTCAACAAAGTCACACCCAACGGCAAGATGCCTTTGACCAATGCATCTAGCACATCGGTTTGAATCGACAGATTTTCTTTCCCGCTCAAATGTATACTTAATGGGGTGGCGATTTTAACAAAATTGGCTGCCAGCGAACCGATCACGATCGCCCCCAATGTTTGCGAGAAGGTCATGATATAGGAAAGGCGTCCGCCTGCCATCATCTTTTGGATGCCTTCTTTTCCTTGCTCATAGCCTTGAATCCATAAGAAGTAGGCAATGACAGTCATAATGATCCAATGGAGGGCAAAGAATAGGACAGGTCCCATAAAAATATTTCCCTTCGCACCAAATGGCAGCGTAAAGGAGAGCAAAATTGGTATCAAGGTTCCTTGCCATAAGGTATCGCCAATCCCCGCTAAGGGACCCATTAATCCTGTTTTCAATCCATTGATCGTTTGATCATTAATGTCTGCTCCCAATGCTCGTTCTTCTTCCATCGCAATCGTCATGGCTAAAATCGGACCGCCAAAAGATGGCTCGGTATTAAAAAACTGCATGTGACGCTCTAGCGCTGATTTCATTTCGTCTTCATCTTTGCCATACAGCTTTTTCAAAATCGGACTAAAGGCATGAACAACTCCAGTTGCCTGTAACCGCTCATAGTTGTAATTTGCATGCGAGAAAAATGTCCAACGCCAAAAGGCTTTAACTACATCTTTTTTTGTTAATAGCTTTTCTTTAGCTTCTACTGCTGTCTGCTCCATTATGTCAGCCCTCCATTTTTATCTTTCAAATACAACTCCGTAAAGACATAGCCGATGATTCCCGCAAAAACAGCGATCGGTACAGAAGGCAGTCCGGAGTAGATTGCTAGCATAAAGCCGAAAGTGAAAAATAATAAAGTTCCTTTACCATTCATCGCACGCAGGTTCATGGCAATCCCCAGAGCTGGCAGTATACCGCCAATCGCCGAAAGAACATCTAGCGGGCGTCCGCTTAAAGCATCCACGATCCCCTCAACTGCATCTGCTCCTAAATAAGCGGCTAAGGCAACCGGCACGACAGTAATCAAAAGTAAAAATAATTGCGGTGGTACGATATGCAGCCAATTAATGCGGTCAATTTTTCCTTCTTCTGCAGCCTTATCTGCCATATGCACAAAAGTAATATCAACGGTCATATGAGCGACCCAAATCAAGGTCCCCAGCAGTCCGATCGGTACAGCCAAGGTCACAGCAACAGCCGGTTCAACCTTAGCCGCCATCGCTAAAGCGGTTCCAAGAGTCCCCGCAAGCGCTGGGTCCATCGCCACCGTTCCGCCAGCTGAAATAAAAGCTAAATACGGCAGATTGATAGCCGCTCCGATGATACACCCCTGAACCGGATCACCTAAAATCAATCCGACTACAGTTCCATTGACCAGCGGACGCATCCAGCCATGCGTTCCCACTAATGAAAGCCACGGCGTGCCATTGATTCCAAGATAATAAACGACCCCGATTAAAATTGCTTGGATTAGACTAATTTTCATTTCTCCACTTCCTTCACCTTTTTTTTATAGCAATCCTTCAATTGCTTGTGAACCTTGATCTGGAATCACATGGATTTTCATTTTGACATTTTGGGCGACGATTTTTCTAAAGGTCTCCTTTTCTTCCTCCGAAGCCGAAATATTTTTATGGAAGGTTTTACGATCTTTCCGTGCTCCCATCCCACCGATAATAATTTCATCGAAGGTCACGCCCTTTTCAATCAGCTGCCAATACGTTTGAGGCTCCTTCGCCAACACAATGATCTTGTGTCCGTCAGGAATATTCGCCAAAAGCTTCGCTCCATCCGCCACTCCCAAAATCGATAATTTAATCCCATTCGGCACCGCCATCGACATGATTGATTTGGTAAACTCATCTCTTGCTGTCGCGTCATCCACAATGACAATATGATTTCCTCCAGTAAACTGCAGCCAGGCCGTCATTACTTGTCCGTGAATCAAGCGATCATCGATTCGTGCTAATACGATTTCACCCATTTGTACTCCACTCCATTTCTATTATTTATCCGTACGTATTTTTTCCAGCTTTGCCATTTCTTCCAAAAACTCTTTGATTCCGTCTTTTCCCGCGGTCATTGCGGCTTGATACATTGTTTCTAAATTCGCTCCAATCATTCGCTGATTAAAGGCTTCGACAATCATGGGAAGATTCACCCCTGAAATTAATCGATAGTGATGCTCCTTCAATTTGTTGAAGGACATAGCTGCTTGGTTATAGGGACTTGCAGAGAATAAATCGACGAAAACCAATACCCCATCACCTGTGTCCAGTTCGCAAATGGCCGTTTGAATCTTCTCTCCGAATTCGCCAATGTCATCCCCATGCTTTAATCCAAGCGTTTGATAATCTTCCTGCTCTCCCATGATAAGGCTCAAGCTGTCCATCAGACCTATCGCCATCTCGCCATGCGTTACAATTGCTATTCCTGTCATATTCTCACCTCATTCATTTAGCCCGTCGCACTTACCAATTGAAATGCATAACTGTTTTATTCCAGCCTGGATTTTCGACAAATTGCTCCATCACTCTTCTAAAATCTTCTCCTGTTGAAACCTCAACAATTTTCTCCGGCAAAATTTTACTCAACGCACGTCGATAGTCTGGATTTTTCATGCCTTCAACAACTGCTTCAAAGTCCGCCGTTGACGATCGACTGCTGCCATGAGCGGTAATTCCTTTTTCCAAAATGTCTCGTGTATCAATTGGGACCAGCTCTTCAGTCACACCCATAAAAATGATATCCGCCAACGAATCTGCAATATCAATTGCTTGATTCAAAGCACTTTGACTAAATTTTCCGCCTGTGCATTCAATCAGTACATCAAACTTTTCTTTAGAATGTTTAAAATCATAAGACAGTACATTCTCTCTTCGAGCAAAATCGAAATGCGCCAACTTATCATCCGCTGCACCAAAGACAACAAAGCGTTCAGCAGTCACGCCGTACAGATATTTCAGCATAACAGCGGTGAAGTATCCCACAGGTCCATCACCAAAAAGGGCTACACGAGTATCTGACTTTTTCAGCTTCTCCTGCACATGGCTGAGAGCATGATGAGAAACAGACGAAAGCTCCGCTAAAACCGCGATTTCATTGGGAATTTCATCAGGGATAAGCACCAGACATTCTTCTGGATGAACCAAGCAGCTTTGGGCCATACCATCATAGCCGCTTCCTAAAAAGGCATTTCCCTTTGAGTAATTCACAGGAATATCGGGCTTCTGATCAATCTCAGGATGCAAGATTTGTCCCGGTATATTGGGAACAACGACTACTCGATCCCCTTTTGAAAATTTTTCTGAACGGCTTTCCTTGACCACTGCGATCCCTTCATGCAGCAAAGCCATCGGCAACTTTTTAGCTAAAGCCTCAGGTCTTCGCAACCCTGCAAAATATCTTAAATCCGCATGGCAAATACTTGCATAGGTCGGCTCAACAGCCACCCAATTTTCAGGAAGACTTCTCGTCTTGTTCACCTCCTCAATCACACCAGGTTCCACCAAACTAAAAACTTTTGATTCAAGCATTTGTTTCATTCTTCCTCTCCTATCACTCGTTTCCGAGCGCTCGTATAAACTCTTTATTGCTCGTTTACGAGTATAGCATCAGAATACAGCTCTGTAAACGCTTTATTTTAAAAATATCAGAGCGTTATTAGTAAAACAGCTACAAATTAATCATTTGATTGGATATAAAAAAACAAAAAAATTGAATTTAAATTGTGAAGTCTTAAGTCTATTTAGTTGCAGTCTTACTCGAATACGCTCGTTGATGCGCGCTTTTCATCTGTATGTATTGACACCTTCTATTATTTTCCCTAGACTGAGAAGTGAGAAAGTCTTTCAACGGTGGGGATTTTCACTGGGAAAGCGAGAGGATGAAGAAACATGCTAACAGGAGAGCGGAGAATAAAGCTGCTAGAAGCTATTGAAAATAAACAATTTATTTCTGTTGCCCAATTGTCAGAGATTTTTCAGGTTCATGAAACAACGATTCGGCGAGATTTAGATGAATTGGAGTCACAGGGACTTGTTGTTAGAATCCATGGCGGAGTGGTTCCTGCAAGTATCAAACAGGATGAGCCAGATTTTGAAGATCGGGCAACTGAAAATATGCTGGAAAAAACAAAAATCGGAAAATATGCGACAAATTATATAAAAAGCGGCGAAGCGATTATTTTAGATTCTGGTACCACCACCCTGCAAATCGCAAAAACCCTCAATGAAATGCCGCAGTTGCAAGACATTACGATTATCACCAATGATGTCAATATCGCTTCTGTTTTACGGTCCAATCGAGGAATCACCACCATCGTCACTGGAGGGACACTTTTCCACGACAGCTATATGCTCAACGGACAAATTGCTAATGAATCCCTGCAGCAATTAAGTGTCGATAAGGCCTTTATTGCTACGCCTGCGCTTAATGTTGAAAAGGGCTTAACCCATTTCAATGAATTATTGATCGCCACCAAAAAAAATATGATTGACGCTGCTGCAAAAAAAATTGTCGTTACCGATCACACAAAAATCGGCCGACGAGCGCTGTATACGTTTCTTCCGATTGATCAAATCGACTTACTCATTACAGATAATCAGACAGATAAGAAACTAATTGATGAAATGTATAAAAACGGAATCATCCGTATCGAAAGTATTTAGCTTCCTTACAAAAATTGGCGTCTATAACAAAAGAAGCAAAGAATTGAGGAGTATATTTTCCTCATTCTTTGCTTTTTCTACTCATCAAGCTGTTAGTATCCAATTCTAACTATCCCACACCTGATCCTGCATAATCCCTGCTGCCTTCAGAAACATGCAAGTAACAATTGGACCCACAAAGGTAAAGCCTCTTTTCTTCATATCTTTGGCGATCACCGTTGCTTCAGGCAATGTATTCGGAACTTCCTCTGCCGTCTCGTACTCATGGAGGACTGGCACCCCACCTACGAAATCCCATAAATAGTCAGCAAAACTATCATAGTCGTTTAACAGCAGCACGATAGCTCGCGCATTTTGGACAACCGCTTTAATTTTTCGCCGATTCTGGATCATTTCCGGATCTTTGGCAATCTGTTCAATATCTTCAGGAAAAAAAGCCGCCACTTTGCGAAAATCCATTCCACAAAAATTTCTTTCGAAGACTTCCCGTTTACTTGCTGCTGCCTGCCAGCTTAATCCTGCTTGAAAAACGCCCACAGTTAACAATAAAAACAGCATCCGATCATCATGTGTCGGCTCGCCCCACCGATCACTGTACCATTGAGATTTACTCACTGCCTCACCTCCATTTTTAGTTCACTTTAATTCAGCACACTTAACATTCCTGATAAACAGTAAAAAGCAACAAAAATGCTGACCCTTCAGCCAGCATTTTCACTACATTTCTTTGTGGCAAACGGCCTCAATATTGTATCCATCGGGATCAAAGATAAAGGCACCGTAATAATTCTCGTGATAATGAGGTCGTACACCCGGCGCTCCATTATCTGCTCCGCCGGCCCTCATCGCTGCTTCATAAAAGCGATCGACCGTTGTACGATCAGATGCGCTAAACGCCAAATGGATCTTGCTTGGTTCGCTTTTGACGATCCATATATCTCCTCCTTCTGCCCCAAAACAAACACCATGGTCCATCTCGAATTTTACCTGATAGCCTAATGGTTCCAAAGCTTCCTTATAAAACACCTTACTCTTTTCCAAATCGCTGACACCAATACTTAAATGATCAATCATGTACTGCACCTTCCTTTTACCATTGTTAGCTTTAAGTATAACTGAAAAGAAAGCGCCTACCAAGTCGAATTATTGAGGAATAAGGACACGGATGCTTACAATAGTTCACCGTAACGACGAATATAAATCCGTTTAACTACAGTCACTAAAGCCAAGTAAAGAACCATTGTGACAAACAACCATAACCAATAGTTTCCTGGCAATGGCAGCATCCCTAAGTTTCTGCCAAAATTAGTGAACGGCACGATTGTTCTTACAGCGATTCCTAAAGTGGTAATAGCAATCATACTGAATGAGGCCCGACTTTGCAAAAACGGCACTTTCGGAGTCCGCAACGCATGCAGCACCATCGTTTGCGTCCAAAGTGATTCCACGAACCAGCCGGCATGGAAAATCGCAATAAAGGTCGCCTGTTGTGCTGGACTCAAGGTGTGGTAGCTGCCGCCTAGCATTGCTGGGCAAATGACAAAGTACATTAATAGATAAGTCGTGATATCAAAAACTGAACTAGTTGGTCCAATCCAAAGCATAAACTTGCCAATATTGGCTGAGATCCAACTTTTTGGTTCATCCAAATACTCTTTGTCCATATGATCCCACGGAATCGAAATACAAGAAATATCGTAGATCATATTCAAAAATAGCAGTTGCAATGGCAGCATTGGCAAGAAGGGCAGGAACGTACTAGCAATTAAGACAGAGAACATGTTACCGAAGTTCGAGCTGGCAGTTGCTTTGATATATTTCATAATATTGCCAAAGGTTTCTCTGCCTGAAACGATTCCCCGTTCCAAGACCATCAAATCCTTTTCCAGTAAGATCACGTCTGCAGATTCCTTCGCAATATCAACAGCGGTATCCACGGAAATTCCAACATCGGCTGCCTTCATCGCAGGAGCGTCATTGATGCCGTCTCCTAAGAAGCCGACGGTATGTCCATTTTTCTTTAATGCGTGGGTGATGCGTTGCTTTTGCTGAGGATTCAGTTTGACAAAGACATTGTATTTTTCTACGATGTCAGCTAATTGTACTTCGTTTAGATTGGCGATTTGTTCACCTGTAACTAATTCTTCTGATTCCAAACCAACTTGTTTGCAGACAGATTTCGTAACCAGCGCATTGTCGCCTGTCAGCACCTTGACTCCCACGCCATGTTTCTTCAGTGTTTCTAAAGCTTGCTTCGTCGTTTCCTTTGGCGGATCTAAAAAGGCCAAGTACCCAATTAGGACCATCTCCGACTCATCCGATACCGAGAATTCGCCGACGACACTTGGATTGGTTTTTTGTGCCACCCCTAATACCCGCAAGCCATCGCTGTTTAGTTCTTTTACTTTTTCTAGAACCTCTTGTTTTGCTTTTTCTGTTAATGGTATGACCTTCCCCTTAAAATCAACGAAGCTCGAGATTCGCAGCATTTCCTCAATTGCACCTTTTGTGATCATTTGAGTCTTGCCATCATTGTCCGCTACAACCACACTCATACGGCGACGGTCAAAATCAAATGGAATCTCATCGACCTTTTGATAATTGATTTTAGTCGTATCCAATTCATTCTTCGCAGCATCAATAATCGCGACATCCATCAAATTTTTCAATCCAGTTTGATAATAGCTGTTTAAATAAGCGTGACGTAAAACCCGTGAATCTTCCTTCCCATCACAATCTAAATGATATTCCAAAATGATTTTATCCTGAGTCAACGTTCCAGTCTTATCCGTACAAAGTACATCAACAGCGCCGAAATTTTGAATCGAATTGATATTTTTAATAACCGTTCCCTTTTTCGCCATTCTTGAGGCACCCTTGACCAGATTGGTGGTTACGATCATCGGCAGCATTTCAGGTGTCAATCCTACAGCCACAGATAAACCGAACAGAAAAGCCTCCATCCAATCCCCCTTAGTCAGCCCATTAATCACGATGACCGTTGGTGCCATGATCGCCATAAATTTGATAAAAATGAACGAAGTTTTCTTGATTCCCAATTCAAAATTTGTCAAGTCAGGCTTGGTACTCAAGGATTTTGCCACATCGCCAAACAACGTTCGATTCCCCGTTGCGATTACAACTCCTTCCGCACTCCCGCTAATGACATTGCTTCCCATAAAGACCATGTTTTCGTAACTTGTCTCAGAATCTTGGGCTTCAATTTGACTCTCCGCTCTTTTTTCAACTGGATAGCTTTCCCCAGTCAAAGCCGATTGAGAAACAAATAAATCTTTTGTGACTGTTAACCGGACATCCGCTGGAATCATATCACCGGCAGATAATTTAACGACATCTCCACAGACAATTTCCTCGATAGGAAGCTCAAGGAATTGATTTTTCCGACGAACGGTCGCTGTGACTTTTACTAAAGATTTCAACTTTTCAGCAGCATGATTCGAACGAACTGATTGGATCAAGGTCATTGTTCCGCTAATAATAACCATCGTAAAAATAATAGCACTGCCAAAATAATCGCGGTCTGCCGGAGCCGCCATTAATACATCTGTCGTAATCGAGGTTAATCCTAGACCAATTAATACCAAGGTAAAGGGCGTGATATACGCTTTTAGCACCTCCAAAATGAAAGGCGTCTTTTTGCCATAAGAGATCTTGTTATCCCCGTATCGCTCTCTAGCAATGCTGGCTTGTTTTTCTGATAACCCCTTTTTTGATGTATGAAAGGTCTCAAAAACATTCGCCACTGTTTTTCTAGCAAATAAATCATAATTAACCTTTTGGTTATTTTTCGTTACTTTTTCCACTGTTCTTTCCTTCTCTCCAAAAAAAATTCGCCATAATCCTATCCCAATCATTAGGTATAAAAGAATATTTCCGAATGTTTTCATTTTTTTGCGCCTCCTATTGTGGGCTCACGGAGAGATGAAGGGGCTAAAAACAAATAGACAAGAATAATTTGCCAATGCCCCGTTCCTCTATCATCCATAAACCCGTTCTTCGCGAACTACTGTCGTCCATTTGTTTTCATCTCCTTTGTGGTTATTCGACTCAATGGTTGTCGAATTTCTTTCTTAAAAATTTTCAAAATCAATTGGTCTTCTTGATACTCATATGGCAGCTCTTGGTAAGCCAGCTTTTCATAAAAGCCCCAGGCCTGCTTTCTGCCTGTTAAGAAAATAGTCGAAAAGCCTAATCTTTCCGCAATCTCTTCTGCATAGATCATCAAATTCTTCCCAAGACTCTTTCCTTGAGTCAGCGGTTCGATCGCAACCTGCTTGATCTGAACAAATGCGTTTGATACAGGATGCAGCAGCAATGTTCCCACTACTTCATCTCCTTGCCGCACGACCAAATGAATATCCTGCTTTTCTTCAATCGGTGCCTCGAACAAATACGCCTTTCCCGCACTTTCCTTCAACACCCGATTTCGAAGCATCAAGGCTTCCCGGTAAAATAAACTGTTCCATCTCGTTAGCATATACACTGTTTTACCATGATAATTCCTCCTTTGTTTTTGATTGAAAATAAAATAGACGGTTGGTGAGAAGTAGCTCCATGAAAGAAAGCCATGCCGTTGAGAACAAGTAGCTCCACGATGTGAAACTGCAAAAAGTTGGACTCGCAGCTAGTTCATTTTAATGAATCCATTTTTCTAAAAAGCAGAAAAATGAGTTGAGTTTCACCACGCATATCATCGTGCTAAGCATCTTCAGCTACAATTTATTAAAGACTTCTTTTAAAACTGCCATCACTGAGCCAAACTGCGAAAAGCACGACTGACAAAAAAGGCCTTTCGCTCTAAAAAACTCAGCGAAAGGCCTTAACAAATCCATCTTAAAAAGACAAATATTCTTATCGATCTAATCGTTGAGTTTTGGCACTATACAACGTAAAGACAAACATCTTAGCTACCTTAAGAAAAGCCTTGTATTCGACAATTCCTGTTCTACCCATTGGCGTCTCTCGACATTTTTGGGCAGTAGCCTGTGTTTGTATAGGAGCCTCACCTAACAAATCATATTTTATTTTTCTTTTCAAAATTTAACAAAATGAATGAACATTGTCAACTATAATCAGTTAAAAAGTTGTTAAATATAATAATACTCTATAAAAAAACGCATATTATATTTAATAATCCCTGGCAATTAACCTTTTCGTATGCTTTTACTGAATACTCAATTCCAAAAACTTTACGATATTTCATTGTTTGAAAAAGCGAACTTTAATCAATTATAAAAGATTTTTGTATAGCTAAATAAATAGCAACCCTGAAAAATAAATTTTATCTTTCGTGTTTACATTGAATTGACGAATGATCGAGGCAGTGGCAGATTCGAGAAAAAAAGTGAACATCTCCTTCATGATAGAATAAAATTAGCTTATAAATAAGCAACTGATTGCCGATTATCAATCTGATCTTTTCCCACAATTGTTGGCGATTCAAAACAACAAAAGATTTGCTTAAAAAAACAGGGCCCAATCATATGATTGAGTCCTGCTTTTTTTAAATATTTCTTTGCAAGTCTTCATAGAAGGCAGCTTTAGTAGCGGATATATAAGGTGCCACCCATAGATAGGCGATGCCCGCTGTTAAAGCAGTCAGCAGGTACCAGCCGATAAACGTTAGATCCAGCCAAAACAAACGGTCCTTGTGGCCAATCATTAAGTGGCGACTGGCAGTAATTGTGTCTAACACTTTCGGTTTCTCCCCTGTTTGTTGAAGCTGATCATAATAGATAAAATAGCTTTGCGAATACGCATAGGCTTTTACGATCCCAGGAATAATGAATAGGAATGTCCATAATGTCGTGAAAATATTCGTAAATAGTGCTAATAGAACTACACCACCGAGGAATGCACCTTGAAATCCACGAAACGCGTCCTTCATCGGTTCGATCTGCGTCCGCTCACCTCTCAGCAAATCAAGATACGTCCAAGAGATTCCGCTCATAAACAATGCGCTGATGATTGATGAAACTAAACTTGTTCCACCGCCGCTGGCATTATTTTGCTGATACTCTGAAACAGAAGTAATCATGCCGTCACTTGATCCATGAATGAAAAACCAGATTAATCCCGATAATACCACAAAGAACATCACAGCTACAGTTAATAATGTCGGAATCAGATTTAGAATAACTGCTTGTCCCCATTTACCTCTCAAAGCATCCTTCGCTTCTGCCTTTAATTCAGCAGTCGTTTTCATAATTGAATAACCCCTCTCTTTATTCAATAGTTTAATATACTGTAAATATTTTAGAAAGTCATTCAAACAAACTTGTCCAAAATTAGTTTACTTGATGCAGCATTTTCCAAAATTCAGCCAATATCCGGGATTGATATCGACTTTTACGAACCAGAGCAGTAATGTCATTGGTCAGCTGCCAATCTGTAATCTTGACCTCGGTCAGTTTTCCTAGCAAAATCTCCTCCTTCACTAGACGGTACGGCAATACCGATAAACCAAAGTCTGCTTTAACAGCTGAAACCAAAGCCTGCGAATCGACACTTTCCCAAATCGGAAAAGGCTTGAAGCCCTGTAAAACAACAAAGGATTCAAAGGCTTCACGAACAGCGCTCCCTCTTTCACGCAATAAAAGCGGACGTTGCAAAAGTTCTGGCAAACTAAGCTGCTCTTCAGCGAAATCTGGTGCCGCCACTACACACAACCGATAATCTGCGATCTTTTTTGCTTGAAAGGAAGCTTGCTGAACCTTGCCTTCAATAAAGGCAAGATCAACCTCGCCAGTTTCTAAACGAGCAATCGATTCTGAAGCAGGAAAAACCTGAACGTTAAAATGCGCTTCTGGATGAAGCTCACTAAATCGTTGTAATAGCTGAGGCAGCTCTGTTTGGGCATACGTAATGCAGGAGGCGATTTTCAATGGCGGCTGCTTCTCTAAATCAGGCAAACGTGCTTCGACAGACTCGAACTCCTCAATGATCGGTTGAATCTCTCGCAAAAGCAATTCCCCCGCAGGAGTGAGCTTCACACTGCGATGCAGCCGTTCAAAAAGCTGCGTGCCCGCTTCTTCTTCTAAATCTTTGATCGCATGTGAAACGGCTGATTGTGTCAAAAATAAGTTCGTTGCTGCTTTGGTAAAATTAGTTGTTTTCGCAATCTCACGAAATATCACACATTGTTTATAGTTCATAAGGTTTCCTCTTCTCATGAATAGAATTCATACCTACACCCCAATACTATCATTTCACACATACCAAACCAAGCCTTATACTAGAGAGAAAGCAAGAAAGGGTGGCAGCATGACAAAACTTAAACATTACTTATGGCTGGCTTCGATCAGTCTATTTATCAGCACCTTTACTTTTGGTGGCGGTTATGTGGTCGTTCCCATGATTCGCAAGTATTATGTTGAAAAAAAACGACTATTCTCCAATGATGAATTAATGGAGATGGCGGCTGTTGCGCAATCCTCACCAGGAGCCATCGCCATTAATCTAAGTGTTTTGGCAGGAAAAAAGGTGGCAGGACTACCTGGAGTTTTCATCAACGCGATTTGTTCGATCATCCCGCCTTTAGTGATCTTGGGATTAATCTCTAACTGGTACGCCGCATTCGCCGCAAACGTAACGGTGATGGCCGTTCTAAAAGGCATGCAGGCTTGTGTCACCGCTTTGATCATCGATATTGTTATTGATATGTATCAACTGATTCGGCAAGAAAGCTCTAGACTACTACGCCTATTGGTTCCAATTTCTTTTGTAGCTAATGCCATTTTTAATTTAAACGTGATCTATATTCTATTTTTCAGCGTTGGACTTTGTTTACTCGATACCTATTTTCAACAAACAAGGGAGGCTTCCTAATGCAATTATTTTTGACCTTTCTCAAAATCGGGCTATTCAGTATCGGTGGCGGCTATGCCATTATTCCCGTGATTCAAGAACAGGTAGTTCATCAGCAGGGCTGGCTGAGTGAGAAAGTTTTTAGTGATATTATCACTATCTCGCAGATGACCCCTGGACCGCTGGCAGTCAATACATCGACCTTTGTAGGCATGCAGATTAACGGAATTTCCGGTGCGATTGTCGCTACCATTGGCTGTATTTTAGGCGGCTGTGTAATCTCCATTAGCCTATATCAGTTTTTCCAAAAGCATAACGACTCTCTCTATGTGGCAGCGGCTCTGAAAAGCCTAAAAGCTTCTTCTGTCGGCTTGATCATGTCGGCGGGCTTTACCATTCTTTTATTGGCCTTCTTCGGAACATCCGACTTTTCCAGCAATCTGCTCTTACAATTTGATTGGAGAGCTGCGATTTTATTCACTGCTTCATTGATCATTCTGCGAAAATTCAAGCCCAACCCTATTCTCTTGATGTGTGTGGCAGGACTTGCAGGGTTCTTGCTCTATCAGTAGGTGGGTATTGATTAGAACCTCTCTAGCATTTCTTATCTATAGTTTTCTACATGCAAAAAGACCGTATCCTCTAATTGGACACGGTCTTGAGTGCTTGCTTATAGTTTTTCCCACTCGCCTGATATTCGATAATTCTCAGCATACTTTTCTGCCTGATCAACAATTTCTTGATCATAATGACAATAGGCTAATAATTTAATCGCGTTACTGCCAGTCGTTACGCCTTCTCGCAACGTGTAATCAAATAGAATATCATCCGCTGTAACAACCTCTCGGAAATGATAGTTTTCATAGCGTTCACCTAGGATTCGGCTCAGCTCTACATCATGTGTTGCCAAGCAAATGAAACAATCCAAGTCAGCAAATTTTTTCAGAATAATCGAAGCAGCAGCGATCCGTTCGACCATGTTGGTTCCTTTAAACATTTCATCCATAAAAATCATGGTATACTCTTTAGATTCAGCGATTTTTAACAAGCGCTTTAGCGACTTGATCTCTGCCATATAGAAGCTGTCGCCGGTAACAATATCATCCTTTAGATTCATCGAGCTATAGACAGCACATGGTTTAAAACTGAAGCTTTTAGCCAAGCAAGTATTAAACAGCTGTCCAAAGATGGCATTGATCGCTTATGTTCGAGCAAAGGTCGATTTTCCGCTGGCATTTGAACCAGTGATCAACACCTTATTTCCCATACTGCGCGTATTCGGGATCGGCTCTTTTAACAGCGGATGTACGATCTCTTCAAACGTTACCTTATCATTATCATTAAAATTCGGCAGACAATAATATGGCAAACTTTCTCGATAAGAAGCAATCGAAATACACAGCTCGATGTATCCGATGGTTTCATACATTTTCAATGCTTCACTGCGGTACTTTTGAAACAGCTTGACCATGATAAAATAAGCATAGCCATACAAAGAAAAATAAGAAGTAATGATCATCATTAGGCTGTTGGAAGAGCCAGAGATTTGCACAATATAATCTGCCAGTCCTGTAATGTTTTTAAACACTTTAAGATTTTTACGCAACTGATCGGTTTCTTCTTTGAAGGCCGGAAGCTCTAGTTTCACCATCACCTTCGCCGCCCGAACCATGCGTGTAAACATCCCCAAAGCTTCAAACGCCTGATAAATTTTTCGCAACACGATCGAAAATAAAATCAAACCTACACAAAAGCTCATACAGACAGCTAAAATCCCATAATCAATATCTACTGCCAGCCAGATCAAGCTGCCTATTCCGACTACCGTCACCAAAATAATTGGCAGCATCGCTATTTTAGGAAACTTACTGGGCTCCAGTAATAATTCAACCAACTGATTATTGGTTTTCCGCCCAATTCGATAAAAGGCAAATTGCAGTTTTTCCCGAGCTTCAGCCTGCTCACTCATACACTGAACAGCCGCTTCAAAATGAGTCAAATCGGGATTTTTCTGCCTTCTAAAAAAATCGTAGTTGTATTCATCCCCAATACTAGACTGCGTATTTTTTACCTGTTTAAAAATCTCATCCATATTTAAATCATTGAAGGTAATATCATCAATCGTCGGCTCATCCGATTTCTTCTGTTGATGATACCTCTTCATACTGGCATAATCCCGTTCATCCAGCTTCCATTCCGGTTTCTTGCCATATTCTGCTTTGATCTGCGCTTTGATTTTTAGATTCTTGCGATACAAGAAATACGCATAAAAAACAAAGAATACCCCGACAATCCCAAACAAAATCCCATAAACCTCAATAACTCCCAATAGCCAAACCCCGCTTTTCTTTTTATTCATTCTACCATTAGAAATAGATTGGCAAAATTAGCTTTTTTGATAACTGCTAAAAAGGACCAATCACACACTGATTGGTCCTCACCTATACCTTAGATCGGCATCGCCACCGGCTTGAAACCTTCCAAACCAATAATCACAAATGGCGAACCTTTCTTGATTGATCCCTCTTTACTCTTTAAATGAATTTTCTTCCCAGCAATGATTCCTTGACCCTTACATGAAATATCCGTAATCGCCACACCAATCTCCCAGAGTAATCTTTGCTCTTTCCGATCCCTCAAAAACGCGATAGAATATCTCTCAATATTTAGCAAAACACCGATTACAAGTATCCAAATGATTTTCAATTGGATGGAGCCCATCACTGGCACATCGCAATAGCAAGAATCAATCCACTATTCGTCAGGCCACCGCCATCCCAATTATTCCCCCAGGCGTAAAACAGCGAAGCATCAGTATATTTTTCAAGAAAACAGACAGAAAAACCAGCAGTTGCAAGAATACCGGCAATTCCATACAAAATAAAAGCTGGTGCAGAGGTCATGATTAGATTGCCACCCCACAAATAAGGAACTAAATTCAGAACAACAGCCCAAACAAGGTAATAAATGGTCATTCCCCATTCGATTCCTCTGCGATGAACTTGATTCAATTTTTCACCAAGGCTGATTGGGTCGCCTAATTGAGTCAATACTTCTCTTTCAGCTTCCTCCTCACTAAAACCTCGACGGATTAAAGCTGCTTTATGATCCTCAATATGCTCTTCGTATTCACGAATAATCTCTCGACGGACGCTGGTCACTTTGATGCACTTCGATAGCTTTCTCAAATAGTCTTTAGTGTCCATAACTAACACCTCCCAAGATATCTGAAACGGTGTGGGAGTAAGTATTCCATTCTTTGATTTTGGCCTCTAAGTAAATTTTACCCGTCTTAGTCAATTGATAATATTTACGTTTTTTACCATTCACTACTTTTTCATAACTATTTAAGTAGTTCGTTTTTACTAATTGGTGTAACAATGGATACAGGGTACCCGTCTTCAACTCAAAAACATTTTGCGAGCGACTAGCTAAAAGCTCAATCATTTCATAACCATACATGTCGCGTTCAGAGAGTAAGCTTAAAATCAACATTGTCGTGCTACCAGATACTAATCCTTTATCAAGCATCTTTTCCACCTCCATATGTAGATCATCTACTTATAGTATATGTCGATAATCTACATATGTCAACGTGAGGTTTTCCACATTATTCTTTCTTCCTTTAACACCAAAAAAGCACCCCACCTATCTAAACAGGTGAGATGCTTTCCTTATCCATTACACATCTTTCGAATGGCGTTCGCCTACCTGAAATTCCTCTGCATGTTCAAACATATAGCGAACAGTTAGTGGCGTGTCACCGGTCAATTTTTCAAAATCATCGGTGTGTTCAGCCATCTTATTTTCCCGAATCGCTTGAGCAAAAGTAACCATTCCTTCAGAAGAAAAAGGAGCCTCCGAATCTTCTTTGAACTTTCCTTCTGTGGTCCGCGGAACGCCCATCGCATCGAATACCGCATAATTTTCTTCATCGGAGATTTCTTTGTAGCTAACCTTATTACCAGTGACCTCATTTCCAATTGCAATAAAATCGCTGATCGTCATTAACTCTTTTCCATTGATATTTAGAATTTGATGATGCAGCGTTTGATTATTTAAAGCATAAGCAACAGCTTTGGCACAATCTTTTCTTGAAATATACGCCATTTTCCCATCACCTTGGCTGTTGGTTAGCACGCCGTCGCCTTTTACATAGGTGAAATAATTCGTAATCATTGCTTCCGCATATTGAGAGTTGCGTAAGAAAATATAATCAAGTCCGCTTTCTTCAATGTATTTTTCTGTAAACGCGTGGTCGATTTTCTCAATACTTGGATTTTCTGGATCTGCCGCATTGACCAAGGAAGTATACACGATCTTCTTAACACCAGCTGCTTTGGCAGCATCCACGACATTTTTATGGGCAGCTTGCCGTTTTTCTCCTACAAAAGGCATTGAGATCAACGCTAATACTTCTCCCCCTGCAAACTTTTCGGCTAATCCTTCGACATGATTGAAATTGGTTTCCCGTGTTTCTACACCGTGAGCTGAAAATTTTTCTAACGAAGCGGGATCATAACCGCAAAAGACTAAACGGTCCTTTTCTGCGATTGTCAAAAGATACTCGGCTGCCTGTCCGCCTAAATTGCCATCTACACCTGTCAAAATCAATTTATTCATTGAATAAAGCCTCCTTATTTTTGATAAGTTAAGCTTATGTGATTTAGTGATCAAATGCCAATACATCTATTTAATGCCCTATAAGTAAAAGTTATTATGCTTTCAAAAGCTCAAGCAATCGCTGAACAGCCGCATTTTGTTCGTTGACTAAATAGGCTAAAACAATCTCAAATTGATGGTGAGAATCCTCGATGCGTAAAGACTTCAGATCCATGTCATCCTCGATCAATGGGTAATTTTCAGGAAAAAAGCCCACCATCTTATTGTTCTGGATCAGAAAGATTTCCGTCTCGATATCATTAGTCACTTTTGCGATGTTAGGAGCATACCCATCCTGCAACGCATGCTCCAGCATTAGATAGTAAGATTTCCCGATCGTTTCTGGCGAAAGCATCACAATGGATTGGTCGTACAACTCTTCAAGCGTCAATGATTCTTTAGTAAAAAACGGATGCTTCTTACCAACCACTGCACAATAATCTCCATAATACAGAGGAAGTGTTTGAATTTGCTTTTCTTCAAAAAATTCCGAATCAAAACTAATTGCTAGATCATACCGATGATTCAGCAAATTTTCAGCGACACCCTTTAATGGCACTTTTTCAACATCTAATAGAATGTTTTCTTCTTTAAGCTTTTTATCCTGCACAATCTGAGAAAACAATTGAATATCCATGATGGAAGTGTATTCGATCCGAACTCTGTTTCTTTGCTCATTGTAATCCGCCATCCGTTGCGTTAATCGATCATATTGCTGGATTAGTTGAAGGGCTTCTTGATACAGAATCTTACCAGCTTCAGTCGGCTTTACAGGAATCGTCGAGCGATCAATCAACTGACAGGCAAAGTGAGACTCCAATAAACGAATCTGTTGTGTGATACTTGCTTGAGAAACAAAATTCTTTTTTCCAGCTTTGGTAAAGCTGCCAGTTTGGACTAAATCAATAAAGTATTTCAACTTTTCTAAATACATACGCTTTCCTCCGCTTCTTCTTTTTCATTTTAACAAATATGAAAGAGAAACCTCAAAAAATTCAGATTCTAATTAAGCATTTCAGGCTTGTGATCAGGAAAAACAATGATAGAATAGAGAATTGGATGAAACGAAACTGAAGCTATCAAAATCAACACCTTACAGAAACGAGGAGAATACATTAATGACCAATGCACTTGAAATAAAAGATTTAAGAAAAATCTATGCCACTGGTGTAGAGGCCTTAAAAGGAATTGATCTAGTCGTTGAAGAAGGCGATTTTTACGCGCTGCTGGGGCCAAATGGTGCCGGAAAATCAACGACGATCGGAATTATCACCTCTTTAGTCAATAAAACTGCTGGAAGCGTAAAAGTTTTCGACTATGATTTGGACACAGAGCTGGTAATGGCAAAGCAGCAAATCGGGCTTGTGCCGCAGGAATTCAACTTCAACCCTTTTGAGACCGTTCAACAAATCGTCGTCAATCAAGCGGGCTATTACGGCGTACCTCGTAAAGAAGCCATGATTCGCAGTGAAAAATACTTGAAGCAATCCGACCTATGGGAAAAACGCAATGTCCGTGCCCGAATGCTTTCTGGCGGGATGAAACGTCGTTTGATGATTGCCCGCGCCCTGATGCATGAACCGCGCTTGCTAATCTTGGATGAACCAACTGCGGGTGTAGATATCGAGCTGCGCCGCGAGATGTGGTCATTTTTAAGAGAACTGAATGAAAGCGGCACAACGATCATCTTAACAACCCATTATCTGGAAGAAGCGGAAATGCTTTGCCGCAACATCGGCATTATTCAATCAGGGGAATTGATTGAAAATACCAGTATGAAATCCTTATTAGCCAAGCTGCAATTTGAAACCTTTATTTTTGATCTGGCTCCTTACAACAAAAAGCCGGAAATCACTGGCTTCAACTATACTTTTGAGGACGATCAAACCCTCGAAGTAGAAGTCGTACGGGATCAAGGAATCAATGAGCTCTTCGAACAACTGACGAATCAAGGAATCAAAGTCCTTTCCATGCGGAATAAATCCAACCGTTTAGAAGAACTATTCCTAAAAATTACGGAGGAAAATCATGTCTAATCTATACTTCACTGCTTTAAAAAGTCTGGCAGTCAAAGAAACCAACCGCTACCTGCGGATCTGGGTACAGACCTTAGTACCGCCTGTCATCACAACGTCCTTATACTTTGTCATTTTCGGCAATTTGATCGGTGGACGAATCGGTGATATGGCTGGCTTTTCATACATGGAATTCATCGTTCCAGGTCTAATTATGATGTCTGCTATTACTAGCTCCTATGCCAATGTTTCTTCTTCCTTCTTTTCACAAAAATTTCAAAAGAATATCGAGGAAATCTTAGTCGCACCCGTTCCAACCCATATCATTATTTGGGGATTTGTAATCGGCGGAGTTGGCCGAAGTGTCATGGTAGGCACACTAGTTACGATCATTTCCTTGTTCTTCGTACCGCTGCACGTCTATTCCTGGGTGATCGTTGTCATCACCTTGTTGATGACCGCTATTTTATTCTCATTGGCTGGATTGTTGAACGGGATTTTCGCTCAATCCTTCGATGATGTATCGATCGTTCCGACCTTTGTTTTACAGCCGTTGACTTATCTTGGTGGGGTCTTCTATGCCATTTCGATGCTGCCGCCATTCTGGCAAGCTGTCTCAAAAATCAATCCGATCGTTTACATGATCTCTGGTTTTCGTTATGGCTTCCTTGGTGTGATGGATGTGTCGATCGTTGTTTCAATGTCCATTTTAGTATTATTTATCGTTGTGCTTTATAGCGTCTGCTGGTATTTGATTGACCGTGGTCGCGGGTTGAGAAGTTAAAAAAGAGTTGGATTTGAGCAAAGTGACTCAAATCCAACTCTTTTATTATTTTAGTGCCTGCTTCATCATCTTCAACAAAGCCTGAACATCCTCCGGCTTCGTATCTCCTGTTTTAGAATCAATAATCGAACTATACACATGCGGGATAATTTTTTTCACTCCAGCATCAACTGCTATTTGCACAATCTCTGCAAAATTTGCTAAATCGATGCCGCCAGTCGGCTCCAAATAAAAATCATACTTCGCACAAGCTTCTGCAACGGCTTGATACTCCTTTTTATGAGCCAAGCCCTTCATCGGAAAATACTTTACCGAACTACCGCCCATATCCTGCAGCAATTTGATCGCTGTTTCTATCGGCACAATCGCTTCAGGCGCTTTTGAACTCAATGGCCCCGTCGCAATATTCACGTAGCCGACTTTTCCGGTTGGTGAAACTAAACCGTTCACGACCGTATCCACTTGACCTAAAAGGGCTCGTGAAGCCCCCACACCAGTGAATACTTGATTGACATGCTGCGGCTGCAAGACAGCGGAAATTCTTGATACCATCTGGCTCTGATTGGGATCGCCAGCACCTAAACCGACGGACAAAGCATTATTGGTCGCTGCTTGATACAGTTTCATATCCTCAATCGCCAATTCATCACTGGCATAGTTTTTCGATAATACGCCTAATACAACATGACCTTCTGCCGCCTCATAACATTCTTTCGCATTTGCAACAGAATTAGCTAATACATTTAAGCAAATTCGATCTGCTAAATAATTGGGACTTAATGACATCTTCTATCTCCTTTTTATTCCATGATTTCGAGTAAACGCTGAACGATTTTCTCCATCTCCTGCTCGTTGACAGAGCGGATATCAAACTCAATAATGCCATTATTCGCTTGATATTCCCGGGTATAAATCGCTGGATTTTCTTCCTTCAGTTCGGTAATAATCTGTCTAGCTGATTTTTTCTCCAATGCTTTGACACTTGCCCGATAAATGTCTCGTCCTGCACCATCTTGTACGATCTTTGCTTCTAAAGCTGGAATTTGATTCACCGCTGAGATAAACGGAGCCAATCGTTGCTTCATCGCTTTTCCCGATTCACTTCCGTGAGCTAAGTAATCCTCAACTGCTTGGGTAAAACCTAAAACATTGTCTTTCCCGATCTTCATGGATCGACCGATTCCTTTGCTTTGTAACCTCACCCATTCTACATATTGCTGCTTACCGATGATCAAGCCGGCACTAGGGCCTTCGATCGCTTTCGCTCCTGAATAAATCACAAGATCCGCTCCTGCTTGGATATAACTGAAGAGATCTTCTTCAGCCGCTGCATCTATGATCAACGGAAGTCCATGTCTTTGAGCTACTTCAACTGCTTCTTCAACACTCAACATACTTTTTTGAACGGTGTGATGGCTTTTTATATACAAAATCGCTGCTGTTTCTGCCGTCACCATCATTTCCAGATGGTTTGCAGAGCACATATTGGCATAGCCAGCTTCTACAACTTTTCCGCCGCCTTGCTGGATCATGGCTTCCACGGGGGTGCCATAATCCACATTGTGGCCTTTTGGAATAATAATCTCTCTTTTCGTGATCTTCGCTGTATAAGGATGATACACGTGATAAAGACTTCCTTCTCCAATTATGGCAGCTACAGATTGGGCGATCCCTGCCGAAGCAGAGGAAACAATTTGCGCATCTTCCGTTTTCAACAGGTCAGCAAGGTACTTCCCCGTTTGAACCATCAAATCGCTCATCTCAAAGAAATGTTCACCACCAAATCGTTGTGCTTCCAACACCTTTTCCGATACCTTCGATACTCCTAAAATCGTCATTCGCCCAGAAGCATTGATCACTTCTTTTAAACCAAATTTTTCATAGCTAATCATGTTTACACCTTCAATTGTCTTATAATAATCCGAAGAATGAAGCGACGATACTGATCACCACGATCGTACCGATAATAATGCCGTATCTCGGTCCCTTTTTGACCATAAAGAAGTAGATAGCAAATACCGCAGTCAACGGCAACAAGCCTTTCACGATCTGATCAAAAATATCCTGCAAAATAATCGTTGCGCCGCCTGGAACTTTGAATTTCATTGGGCTTGTGATATTTACGTAACTAGCACTTAACGCTCCCATCATCATCATTCCCAAGACGTTCGCCGCATAAATTACCTGCTTGATCTTGCCATCCTTCAATAAGCTTAAAATCGAGTTACGTCCTAATGTATAAGATTTGTTGATCAACAACCAGCTGATATACATGGTAACAGCGGTATAAATCACGATTGGTCCAATACCACCGATTGCATTTCCGCTAGACGCCATTGGAATAAAGATCGAGATAATCAACGGCATCACCGCTGCCCAAATAATTGAATCGCCAATCCCTGCCAAAGGTCCCATCAAACCGGTTTTAATTGATGTAATCGCGGTATCGGTGATTGCCGCACCATTGGATTTTTCTTCCTCCATTGCAATCACGATCCCTTGAATAGAAGAACCGATCGTGCCTTCTGTATTGAAAAAGTTTAGGTGGCGTTTCAATGCTTCTCGTTGCGCGTCTTCATCATCGGCATACAATTTCTTGACCGCCGGAATCATTGAGGCACAAAAAACTAAACTTTGCAGCCGTTCGTAAGAGTTGGATAACTCACAACCCAATTGATAAATCCAAAAGGAGCGAGACAATTCCTTTTTGGTAATTTTCTTTTGCTCTAATTGCTGTTCATTTTTTTCTGTCATTTGTTCCATTATGCAGCCGCCTCCTCTTCTAATGCTTTATTCCGAACCAAGAATGCTACGCAAATACCGATAATTGCTACAGCCATGACTTCCGCGCCGAAGTAAACAACCGCGACAAAGCCAATCAAGAAATAAGGGATTAAATGTTTCTTGCCAATCACCATGATGGTCAAGGCAAATCCAAGCGCTGGCAAGATACCACCCATCACTTCGAAACCGTGCATCAACCATTTTGGAATGACATCCAAGATTTGATTGACGATCGATTGACCGAAGAAATTCGCCGCAAATACAAGAGGAAAACGAATAACAAAACCAGCAAGTGCAGGATATAAAAACGCTGCGCGATAAATCCCTGAATAATTTAAATCCTCTGCATATTTGTCCGCCATGTGAACCCATGTTGCATTGATCGTCCGACGAAGCTGATCCATAAATACGCCCAACACACCGAATGGCACTGCCAAAGCAATCGCTGCCTCCGCGTTCATTCCTACTCCTAAAGCAATCGGGATCGCAATCGCCGAAGCTAAAGCCGGATCACTGGGAACATTGCCGCCTGGTGTCGAAGTTACACCCAAATAAACCAACTGAATCCCCGCACCAATCACCATTGCTTCAGATAATTTACCTGTCGCAAATCCTGCAATCAACGCCGCCGAAAGCGGCTGAGATAGCATCCCGGAAAATGTATAGCCAAAACGCAATCTCGCAAACCAATAGTACAAACCCATTACAATCGAAATACCTAGAACACCCATCGTTTATACGCCCCTTTTATAATGATTTATATTTTTCAATTAATTTTTGGATCGGCACCGGATTTTCTTCCGGAATCGCTTGGAAATACACATTGATTTCTTTAGCTAACAGCCCTTCTAAAATCGCTACATCCTCTTCGGATAAATTAATATTCTTCACGACATTTTTACGATTAGGTCCACCTCCTAATCCACCCACCTGAACACCTTCTGTGACAATTCCCGCTTCGACCATTTCTCTTAATGTAACTAAATCGGGAACCAGGAATAATACCTTACTACTTTTCGCCGTTGCTTCTTCCCAATAGCTTTTTACCGAATCGGTGCCTTTGATAATCACTTCTACGCCTGGAGGTGCTGCCATTAAATAAATGCTTTGTAAAAACTCATCCTGCTCCAGCTCATCACTGACAACGACGATTTCATTAGCTGCTGATTGCTGCAACCACTTAGTCACCACCTGTCCATGAATCAAGCGGCTATCTACTCTAGCTAACACAATTTTTGACATTTTACTCATCCTTTACTGTTTAATTGGTAATTCCAACAGTTGACAACTATCAACGACCGCCTTGTGAATCTCTTGGGCTATCCCCCGTGTAAAGCCGCCCGTTTCTTGTTTCATTACAGCTTCTAGCAACATCGACGCACACAAGCCTGAAATAGCGACAACTTTATAATCCTTCGACAAACGCAACGCTACATTACTCGGAGTCCCGCCTTTAATATCTGTTAGAATCAATAGATTCTCTTGCCATTCTAATTGCTCAATTTGTGTTTTGACTCGTTCTAAATATTCCGGTAAAGAATCTTCTGCGTTTAACGCCACTTCATGAACATTGCTGATTTCACCAACGATCATCTGAACACTTTTCAACAATTCCAATCCCCAACCATTATGAGTCAAAATTAAAATTGGTTGTTTTACCATACCCTCATTCCTCACTTCCGCTTACATTGTATTCACTTTCCTATAAAGCAATTGCTGTGCCAAAAAAATAACCCTTCAGGAAAAGGGCTATTTCATGTGTATTACACACTAACTTCAAACAACAATTCATAAATATATTTGACTTCAAGAGGCGGAATGATCACATTGTATGACACTTCGATCGGTCGAAACGCCATTTTGATGACAGATGCCAGTTCTGGCAGCTCCCGATATGACAGTTCATAAGAGGTGTGGTCATATTCCGGATGTTGGATCTGCCGTTCGATCATACAAGCACAATGAATGATGAAACGCAGCAGTCTTTTTTCATCACTTTTCTTTTTCGTCTGCATACAGATGTCCGAATAAATCTTAGACAATTCGATTGTGATGCTTTTAGGATTTAAAATACTTAATAAATCCGTAATGGCTTCGATCGACAGTCCTTGAATATACTTAGCCGAAACCTTCTTTAATACCGCTTGATTTTCATCTTTGGTTAGATCATAGCCTAACATTTGAAAGACTAACTTGATTCCTTGATCCGACAATAAATTATCCAGCGAAACAAAGGGAATATCTGGAATTTCCGTCTTCACAGTTCCAATGATTCCAACCAGCTTCTCATCTTCATGAACAAAAGAAAGTAAGCGGCTGAGATTCTCCAGCTCTTTTTTCTCAAGTGTAATAATTCGCACATTGGTCAACAATTCCTGAGGAAAGGTATTAAGCAGCAGTTTTTCAATTTTTAATGCTGTACCTAGCCCCGTTAGACAAGAAATTACTAGAACTTTGGAATCCTCAAAATTTCCTTTGCGGCAAATCAGCGCCTTATGATTCTTCTCTTTTAGAACTGGCAATAGGTACTCAAAATTAGTCGATTCATAAATCGCCTCACGGGCGACCTCCAAAAGTGTTAATAGATTGATATTGCTAATCAAAAGTACCTCAATTTGAAATTCTTTACTGATAACATTTCCAAAATAAACTAACGAACCAATATCGACCATTAGGATTAATTTGCTATAACCATTCTCCTGGACGACATGGCGCACCTTATCCAACGTTTCCTCTACCGACTGATTGATCGGCATGTTGACTGAATTCATCAAACTGGTTGAAAAGAGCACATTCGTGTACTCCACCATACTAGAAGCCGTTGCACTTCCATGAGCAACTACCACGATCCCGCATTTTTCATCCAGCTCATAGCGGCGATCCGTGGATTTGGTTTTACGGATGAATAAATCATAAAAAATAATCTCCGTATTGGGCAGTTTTAAAGAAAAATAATCCTCAATATAATGAACAATTTTTTCCGCCAACTGATAATTCTCGATTTTTCCAGAAAAAATATTTTTCGTCAGATCAAAAAAGTCTTCATGTATCTGAGCTGAGTAAAAGACGCTAGAATAGATATGGGCCGCTAAAACATCTTTCAAGTTTTCAGGCAGAAGAACAGCCATTTCTTGTTCGATATATTGAATGATTTGATTGATTTGGCTAAAGAACTGCTCATCAATATCCTGCTCCTCTGAAAATGCTTGATTAAACAGATCCATATCATAAAGCTGATCCAGCTTGTTTTGCATAATCGCAACTGCATCTCTTGAAGAAATATTGACATTCTTAAGATCGGTATATTCCTTTAATAAGAAATTATAAAATCGATCATTCTGCTTATCCTTCACCTGCAGCAACTGATCCACATGATGATAAAAATAATCATGTTTAATGTTGATCCCGCGACTAGGAACGTACTCGTTCAATACGACAATGTTCTTCGTGTCTACAATATTTTCATCTAGCAGACCTAATGGAAGATCAATTTTTAATTCATGGGTTTCATAATCGATGGAATCGAGATACGCCTGAGCACAAATAAATTGGATCTCTGATTTCAGTTCACCAACATTTGCCTTATATTGAGAGAAGACCAAATATTTCAATGTATTATAAGAAATAAAAATATCTTTTTGAATCCCCTGACTTTCCTCCATGAAAAAGGTCAGAATCAATTGGATCTTCTCTTTGATGGAACGTTCAGATAAGCTGGGAATATGCAGATTGACTGGAATTCGACGTAAAAAAGTTTTCAAAAAGGTCTTTTCCAGCTCTTCGGTCGTAGCAAAAATAAATTTGATGGACACATGCCGTTGCTTCTCCGCTTCCCCCATTCGGGTAAAGTACCCTTTATCCAACAAAGTAAAGAGCTTTTCTTGCCCTTCGTTGGTCAAACGATGGACTTCATCTAAAAAGAAAAAGCCTCCATCTGCTAATTCAACCAATCCTTGATGGTCATTGTCTGCTCCTGTAAAGCTACCTTTTTTATAGCCAAATAAATGAGAAGTTAATAGCTCAGGATTATTGAAATATTCAGCACAGTTAAAATAAATGAACGGTACTTTTGTTTCAGTCTTCGACTCGAAAAACTCATGTAAATGTTCTGCTAATAAGGTCTTTCCAACACCAGATTCCCCTGTCAGCATAATGTTCAAGCCTTTTGGCGGGTATAAAACAGCTGCCTTCAGTTTTTTGATGCTATCTGCTAGACTTCCATCGTAGCCAATGACTTTTGAAAAAGGATTACTTCGAAACTCCTGCTTTAGCTGCTCCTTTTTCTCCATTTCTTGATGAATCTCTCCTTCAAGTTCGGTCAATGAAGCGTATTCATCTTTTCGAGGAGAAAAAGAAAAGGCCTTTTCCAAAATTGAGCGAGCAAAAAATAGCACTGGACGTGATTTCACCTTAATCACCTGATGACCGCTGGTTAACTTTGATAAATCCTCACTAACCGCCGTTCGAGCATAATTGCTAGCTATACATATATCCTTTACTGTACAGCCATTTAAGTTATTGATCGTTACAGGATGCTGTTGATGGAATTCATACAGGCATTCAAAAATATTATCAATCCTCATAGTTTTCTCCTTCAAAGAGTCGTTAGCTTGTTTTTATCATCAAACCCGTTAGAAAGCAACACGTTTTTTATTGAAGCCTTCAGTGATCCATAAAAACTTTTCATAGGTTAACGTTTGCCTAGTATTTCAACCCCTTCATCCCAAACCCAAATCGCCTGGTGATCATTGATGATCGCTAATTTTTTCTGTGCCTGATTTTCTCGCACCATCTGCTCGGAAGAGTCCTTAAATTCCTGACTCTGATAATGAGGAACCACGTAGAAATCAACCAAACCCAAGCCAGTGTAATCAGTCAAGTCAGCAGCCTTTTTCGGATCATCCATACTAGAAGAATAACCGATATCTGGACAAGCAACGATCGCACCTGCCGACTCTCCAATATACAGTTTCCCCTTGTTTACCTCCTCAATAATTAGCTGGTCCGCTCCTGTTCGGCGTAATTCCTGAAGCAGGAAAAAGGTATTCCCGCCGGCTACAAAGATGATGTCATTTTTTGCTAACGTTGTTCGAATCTGTTCAAATCTTGCCTGTGAAATTTCTAGTTCTTCTACTTTCATTCCGCTAAATCGTAAAGCCCACTTGCCGATTCGAATAAAAAAGCCTAGCTTCTCAACTTTGCTGGCTGTTGGAATGTACGTTACAGTCTTACCCTTCACTTCTTCAACAGATTTCAATAATCCTGAAACGTTTTGAAACAACGAAACCAAAAACAACTTTCTCATCAATAATCCCTCTTTCTCGTCATATATATTCATTATAGGCTAGGAAGGAAGCGATCAGCGAAAAAACTGGCTTCAGACACGAAATCGTCCAAAACCAGTTTTTAACTTAATAATAAACTTCGTCCAAAAATAGTCCCTGCGCTGGCGCTGTTTCACCAGCATCCGCGCGAACTTTATTTTCTAGTACCTCATCGATCACATCTACCGAGAGCTTCCCAGCTCCGATCGCCAAAATGGTGCCCATCAAAATCCGGACCATTTTGTGCAAGAAGCCATTGCCGACAAAGGTAAAATGAAGCATACTGCCTTCTCGTTCAATCGAGATTTTCTCAATTGTTCGTGTCGTAGATTTCTTGGTCTTCTTCAATGCCGAAAAGCCAATGAAATCATGGGTTCCTAGTAATTTCTCACAAGCGGCATTCATTTTATCCATATCCAATGTTTGCGGAACGTAAAAACTATGATAGCGTTCAAAAGCCGTTGGAATCGGATCATTCCAGACGTAATAGCTGTATTGCTTGCCCTTCACGTTATAACGCGCATGGAAGCGTTCCGGCATTTCTTCGACCTTTTTCACTACGATATCTCCTGGCAAATAACGATTGAAAAAGACCAGCATGTCATTGCGTGCCATTTCTGAATTTGTTTTGAAATTTGCAACTTGTCCTCTCGCATGGGTTCCCGCATCGGTTCGTCCTGAACCAATGATCTCGATCTTTTCACCCGTCATTTGCGCAATCACACTTTCGATCTTTCCTTGAATCGTTTTTTCTGAATCTCCCAAACGCTGCCAGCCTAAGTAGCGCTTGCCGTCGTATTCGATGGTTAATTTAATATTTCGCATAGGATCTTGTCCTCCTCTAAAGTTTCACACTGACTCACTGTACCACAGAAATCTGGGATGCTCTAGTGAAGGAGCACAAAAAGAAAGCCAGAGCACCATAAAACGATGCTCCAGCTTTTAAAAGCTAAACATACTCCATGCTTCGAACATATTCTTGCTTGATCCGCCCTAATGCCTCCAGCAACAATTCCCTAGGCATGCCGATACTCAAGCGAACGAACCCTTCGCCGTCCTGAACAAAATAGCTGCCGACGACCATCGTCAAATTTGCCCGTCGGAAGAATTCCTGCATGTCAGTCTCATCTTTGAACCAATCGCGAACATCAACCCAGACCAAAAATGACGATTCGGCCGGCATTACTTTGGCTTCTGGGATTTCCGCGAAGAAATCGTAGACGATTTGCATATTTTCTGCCACATAATCGATCATCTCATCTAGCCAAGCTTCACTCTCATTGTAAGCCGCTACGATTGCCGGCACAGCAAAGACATGGGGTGAAGTGATGGAATTTTTTTGCAATTGATTCAACAGTGTTTCTCTAATTTGTTGATTTGGGATTACCACATAGGAGGTTTTCAATCCACCTAGATTGAAGCCTTTATTCGGTGACAGACACAAGACACTATGCTGCGCGATCTCGGGATGGGCATTCCAAATCGATGTAAAGGTTTGTCCTTTATAGACGATATCGCGATGGATCTCATCACAGACCAAAAGAACATCGTAATGAAGACATAATTCTGCTAAACGAAACAGTTCATCCTTCGTCCAAATCCGGCCAGAAGGGTTTTGCGGACTGCAAAAAATAAATAGCTTAATCTTATTTTTCTGCATCTGCCGTTCCATATCTTCAAAATCAAGATAATATCGGTTGTCGTGATTGATCAGTGAGCTGCAAAAAAGCTTCCGCTCATTATGTTCTACAGCTTCCGCAAAGGGGTCGTAGGCGGGTGTATTGATCAGAACCCCGTCACCTTTTTCCGTATACGCCTGCACGATATAATGCAAGGTCGAAACCGTTCCGAAGGTCAGCTTAATCCATTCTTTTTCGATGTGTGTATCATAGCGCCGCTGATTCCAATCAATCACTGCCTGATAAAATTCATCTGGTACATAAGAATAACTATAGTCGCCAATACTCGCCCGTTTCATGAGCGCCGCTTGGATCGCGGGTGCGACTTCAAAATCAATATCTGCCAAATCCATCGGAATCGCGTCTTCAGCTAAGCCGAATTTTTCCTTTAATACTTGATTGCTCCATTTACGGGCATTGCCTTGTTTGCGATCAATCACCTTATCCAAATCATACATAGCATTCACCTACGCTCACTAATTCCTTCGTCGTGTGATTCAAGGCGACCCCGATGCCGTTTTGGATCACAACATCATCCTCGATCCGTACACCGCCGACACCTGGCAGGTAAATCCCCGGCTCAACGCTCATCACCATGTTTTCCTTTAGTACCATTTGACTCTTCGGATTCAGGATTGGCACATCGCCGCCCATGCCGATGCCATGCCCTAATCCATGACTGAAATAGTCGCCATAACCAGCTTCAGTAATTATTTTACGAGCCACCGCGTCGAATTCCTGACCGGTCACGTCTTCACGAATAAAGTCCGAAGCTGCTTGCTGGGCTTCTTTTACTACTTGATAAATCGTTTGTACTTCATTATTAGCCTCGCCTAGCATCACGGTCCGCGTCATATCTGACTGGTAACCATTCAAGACAATCCCAAAATCAATCGTAATGAAATCCCCCTGTTCAAATGCTCGTTCAGTTGGGCGTCCATGAGGCAACGCGCTGCGGGGACCACTGGCAACGATTGGCTCGAAGGCCATCGCTGAGGCTCCCTTTTTCAATGAAAGATAATGAATCAACGCTCCTAGTTCATTTTCCGGCATGCCAATTTTGATTTCCGGTACTAATTCAGCAAAAATCTCATCGGTTAAGGCACAGGCATTTCTAATCAGTTGAATTTCTTCCGCTGATTTGATTGCTCGGATTTCTTGAAGCTGATGCGACCATATATCGACGGCAAATTCTTCCGACAACGCACGATACTCTTGGATCGACAATCCATTCGGCTCGATCGCTAATTGCTTAATCCCCTGTTGTTGCAGCCAATCAAAAATCTTTGGCAGATAACTGCCTTGGGGGACTTCATAATTTTCAAAACCATTTGTTAGGTCTTTTATTTCCTGCCGGTAACGACCATCAAAAAATTGAACCTGTGAAGAAGGCGTGACAACTAGATAGATGCCACTGCCTCCTAACGAACCAAAATATTTTTGTTCTCACGGTTTTTGATGATGATTGCGTCCTTCCCCGACTCTTGTAAAAGCTGTTGGATTTTCTCAATTCTCATCTGTAATACTCCAATCTAGAAGTCTAAGTCCAAACCATCCAAAATATCGGTATCGCCTTGGTCGAAGATATTTTTCTGTTCCTTTTTCTTCGCTTCGTCCTTCAATTCATTCCGCTCCATGACCTTAAAGAATGGGACGTAGATCGCGACAGCTAGAAATAATTGCAGTCCATTGACTAGGATTGTCCGCCAATCGCCGTTGGTCAAGAAGCCTTCTAAAAAGACACCAACATATGGCGGATCAAAGATTGGTTTATTGATTAATCCCCAATGCATAAAGAACATTGGCAACGTTCCAATGATCGCGCCGCCAAAGACATGCGGAATAAACATCAATGGATTCAAAATAATCGGTGCACCAAAGAGAATGGGTTCATTAATACCAAACAATGCCGGAAACAGTGAGACCTTTCCGATTTGGCGATAGCGTTTGGATTTCGAAACCAGACAGGCCACAACACAGCCAATCGAGATTCCGCAGCCAGTAAAACCAAAGAACGCACTCGACGCTCCCGCAGTATAGAAATGCGGAATCGGCTGACCCGCTTGGAAAGCAGTAATATTTTCAGCAATAAACGCTACCATGATCGGACGAGTAATCGGACTGAAAACCGATGAATGAATCCCAAAAAAGAAAATCAAACAGATACAGAAGTTTAACGCCAATACTGACCATGGATTGTCCATCGAGCCGACCAACGGCGACAAGAAGCGAGTTAAGATCGTTGGTGGAAGTTCCCCAGCTGTTTGCATCAATACGAAGCGCCCAAGAATAAAGGTTCCGCCTACCAACAAGGTGACTGGAATCAGTTCAAAGGATTTGGAAACAAAATCTGGCACCCCTTCTGGCATCCGGATCGTCATGTTGTGCTTCTTACAGAAGTTGTATAACTCAACCGTGATCAATGCCACAAACATAGCCGTAAATAACCCTTTGGCACCAAAGTTCGTAATATCTAACAGACCATTCTCATCAAACACAGCCGTCATAAACAAAAAGCCAAAAAGTGATAAGGTCACCGCACCAGGAATGTATAATTTGTAATGATTTCCCAAATTATAGGAAATCGCCGCACAAGCATACAACCCGATCAATCCTGTCGATAGGGTAACTGGCAGATTGAAAAGCTCAGCATTAGATAAAATAAATTGACTGAAGCTATTGGACTCTCCCAGCATATTCGGCAATGCTGGAAGAATAGCGAAGAAACTTCCTAAAATGGTGAAGGGGGTCATAGCAACCATCCCGGCTTTGATCGCACTCAAATGGCGTTGGTTATCTACCTTGTGAGCTAACGGGACGAAGAATCGGTTCATAAATGCTTCAAATTTTGCGAACATGGTATTCCTCCTCATTTATCTGGTTAAACGGCTTGTTTTGCTAACTGATGTTTCTTATGAGTGACCAACGCAAGCTTCATGACAGTTGCGCCGTCCATTTGTCCATAAACATCTTTATCAATCACCGCATAAGGAATATCTCTTGGTTCTAAGATTGACTTGATAAAATCGATTTTATGAGTGATTTGCGGTCCGACTAAAACAATGTCCCAGCCATCAATTTGACTTTCGATGGAATCTGCGGGAATCGCAGTGAAATCAAAGTCCGCATCGTTCAACTTGGCACTCTGTTGCACTACCTTCCGCATATTTTGCATCAGCATATTTGTCGAAAATCCTCCGGCACAGCATAGTAAAATTTTCATGTTCTTTTTCCCCTTTATCTTTATTTTTTTATTATTGCAATACTGAAATAAGTGTTTCAATCAAGTCACGAGCCAATTGACTGGTCATGTAATGATCCTGAGCATGAACCATCAATAATCCAACATTCGAGGACTCCACTTCTTCATTCAACTCACGAGAAATTAGCTCCGTTTGGATATTATGGGCTTCTAAATCAAGGTTGCGAGATTCTTCGATCAGTCCCTTGGCCAAATCAAAATCCTTGGTTTTGACACATTTCAACGCTTCGAAGGCTTTAGCTTTGCTTTCGCCAGCGATCGAGATCAATTGGACGATTTCTTGTTCTTCTTTTGTCATGTCGTTCTATCCCCTTTAAATAAAGTCCACCATGCGGTGATACGTTTCTTCTGTAAAGTTTTTGATTAGGCTTTCATACAAATCGATCATTTGCTGCACATCTCTTATATTCACGATCGAATAAGCACAATGCCCATAGCGAACAGGTAAAATCGTTACAACAGTCGGTTTGCCTTCATTCACCTTATGGGCTTCTCCGCCATCGGTTCCGCCAGAATTGAACATGTCTAATTGCAGCGGAATATTTTGGCTCTGCGCTGTTTCCTTAACATAGTGGATCATTTCCAAATTCGGTGCTAAGGTTCGGTCAAAATGGGTTAAGATCGGTCCTTGACCGATTTGTCGCTGATTCGTGTGATCACGAACGAACTCGGTACTAAAAGTGGCGACATCAATCACGAAAACAATATCCGGGTCCACAGCTTGAACAGCCGTTCTCGCACCGCGAATGCCGACTTCTTCACTGCTAGTATTGGCAAAATGAACGGTTAACGGCAGCTCTGCATTTGCGAAGCGCTTCATTAATTCTCCCATCACAAAGCAAGCCAATCGATCATCAAAGGCTTTTCCAGCGTAAATATCCTTCACAGCAAATTCTTCAAACTCCGTTGCGTAGCAGGCCATGTTCCCTACTTCGATTCCTAACTCAGCAACCTCTTGAGCTGTCGTTGCGCCGATATCACAATAAAGATTTTCCGTTTTTCCATCGCGATACTCGCCGTTAATGACTCCGCTGATTTTTTTACCATCAAAGGTCGTGATGCGGATTTTTTGCAGATGCTGGGCGATTGGTTTGACACCGCCAACCACCATTAAATGAATCAACCCCAAATTACTGATACTGCGCACCATAAAGCCAACTTCATCCATGTGGCCACAGATCATAATACTCTTCGGACTTTGGCCTTTTTTGCTAAAGATCAAGCTGCCAAGTCCGTCTGTCTGTTTTTCGTAAGGCAGTTCCTCCAGCTCGGCTAAAATTGCTTGCCGCACTTCTTTTTCATTGCTGGCAATGCCGTCTGCATTGGATAGATTTTTCAAAAACTCAATGTCCACTTTGTTTCCTTCTTCCTAAAACACGTTTTAATGTATAGTAAAATTCATGGTAATCTTTACTTTCAACCAGCGCGTTGATTGCAGCTGGATGGTTCATTAGTTTGCTTAATTCTTTTGAGATGATTTGGTGAATATCTAGCTGCTCGGCCTTTAACGACACCATAAAAATGATTTTGGCTTCGCGATCCGTTCCACTGGCTCCTTCTGGCAATAAGCAAACCGCCACACGATTCTCCTTGCCTGACATCACCAGCGGATGAGGAATCGCGATCCCATTTTGATAGATGGTTGACAGGTAATGTTCTCTTTCCATCAGGGAACGCTTATAACCTGAAAAGCCAACCTGTTCTTCTACCTGATCAGCTAAGTCGTCCAAAATTTCGGAATAGACACGATCCTTTTCAATACAGAAAAGGCCTTCAGAAAATAAGTCAAAAAACGCACGTTCAATCGAAAAGGTTTCATCGCTTTTTAACAAACTAAGATTTTCACTGACCTCTAAATAATCAAGCTCGCTTTGAATCTCGCTCATTAAGATCACTGGACAATCCACTTCGATCGTTAACTCAATAATCGAAAAGATCAAATCCGGGAAATAGGTTTGAATGTCTTCGATCTCAAACATCGAAAAGGTTTGAATCTTAGCTCGAGGAAAAATTCTGCGCAGCTTCATTTCAACCAGATAAGCCATGCCGCCGCCAGAAGAACAAACCACGGCAATTCGATAAATATTTTCAATCAGATGCTGCTGCCACTTATGATAAGGAACCGTCATATGCGTCGCCAGATAGCCGATCTCATCTGAAGCGATTGTTAACTGGAATCTTTCCTCCAGCCATTTTGAGAACATCACTGCATAATTAAACATCACCGGATAATCCTTGCTGATATCCTCCAAATAGGGATTGCTGAAATTTACGTCCTTTCTTGAACGTTCGATCAATGCCGCAACATGGAGATAGACCAGATCCAAAAACTCATGATCCGTCGAAAAATGTGTGTGCTGCTGTTCATCCATTTGAAGAAAATAGTTGGTGATCTCTTCTTTCAACAATTGTTTATTGCTAAGAATCTCTAGCTTCTTCGTTTTCGCTAATAGACTAGCTTCAAAATAGTCATGAATCGCTTTTTGAGTAGGTATAGTGATCACCGTTCCTTGGAGAACCTCTGTTAACAAGGAATTCGGTATATCTGCCGTTTCTGACCTCTCCTTAATCAACAGCAGCAAGAATATTTCCTCTTCCAGCCGACGAAACTCCACATAATCAATTTCCCAGTTGTGACCGCGGATTAAATGATAGAGGTTGTCCTTCAACTGTTTTTGTGTTTCAAGAGTAAAGGCGCCCTCCAGCTTTTCCAGCAATTTTGCATTGCCTCTCCTATAACAATCCAGTAATAGCAAAAAACGATTTTTTAACTCACTAATGATGCGGATGCCGTAATGCGCTTTGCGCTCCAAAATTAATGAGCTGCCTTTCAGATATAATTCAAGTTTCGAAAGGTCCTTTTTTATTTGACTGCCGCTAACCAGTAGTTCATTACTTAGGTGTTTCACCGTCTGATAATTCTCATCGATCAACAGTAAACTCAGCAAAGATTCGATCCGATTTTTTTGCATCTCGATCGGAACCTCAGAAAATCCCGATAAAAATATTGAGAATTTTTGTTCATCCGAAATAACCAAACGACAACCCAGCTTTGGAGATTTTTCAATAGTAAAGCCTTGCTGTAATTCTGATAGCTCTTGTAGATCATTGCGGATCGTCCGTGAGGAAACACCAATCATTTTTGCCAACTGATCGATTTTCAAGTAGTCGTGCTCTCTTAACGCTGTCAGTATTTGTACTTCCCTCATCCTCACCTCTCCTTTTGTGCAAGCGCAATCATTTACACATTTAGTATAGGAAACCCCTTTCAAATAGAAAAGTTGAACTTTTTCCACCCGACGATGCAAAACGTGTCTCTTTTGGAAATTGTCAGCTATCGGACCTAAACCAGTGTATACGCTTTAAGCATTGTAACAAGTGAAAACCTCCCTCACAATGAAAATGAAAGATTTGATATATTAAATAACCCCATACTCAACAGTGCTGAAGAATGATTGTACAAACTTTAAAAGTTCCAGCTTAAATCGTGTGTGAATTTGTTTTTTTATAAAAAGTTCAAATCCTTCACTTTTTGGAAAAGAATTATTTCTTCAAACTTCATTGAAGCGAAAAATTCAACGGCCTATCAACAAGCTTTTTTTACAAAAAAACTTAAGTGAACTAACTACTCAGTACTTGGTTTTATTGATATAATGAGGAAAGAAACGAGGAGATGACATGCAATCCGCTGTATTATTAAAAATAAAGTCATTAGAATCCAGTTTTACTTCTAGTGAACACGACATCAGTAAATTTGTAATTGAAAATCCTGAATATGTTATTTCAAATACCATCACAAATTTAGCCAAAAAGACCAATACTTCGGAAGCCAGCATTAACCGCTTCAGTAAGAAGATCGGTTTTAAAGGATTTAATAAATTTAAGATCGCATTGGCTCAAAGTATGACTCATTTGGAAGATCAAGAAAAGTCTTTCGATGAATCGAATTTGATCGAGTATGTAACGCTTGATTACCAAAAAATGTTAACGAATACATGCGCGATGCTGGATGCTCAAGACATTGAAGATGCAGCGTCAATGATCACACTCAATCGCAAAGTATTCATTTTATCGATCTATAATACTTCTTTTGTCAGCAAGGAATTTGCCTTCAAACTGCGTCAATTAGGGATGGAGGTCACGACTTTAAAAGAGAACTTAGAAACACAGCTGGCGATTGAAAACATGAGCAGTGACTCGGTCTTGATCGCAGTCGTTCCATCAGTCATTACAAAGGACATCATCCCCTTCTTGACGAAGATCAAACGAAAAGATGTCAAAACTATTTTGATCTCAAGCAATGACAATCCGAAGGTCAGCGATATGATCGATATTAAGTTCATTATTCCAGATCACATGTCCGCGAATAATTCACTTGTACTGACCAATTCAGTGATGATTTCTTTAGTGTTCGATATCATTTTTGCGACGATTTTGCGAGATAATCGCGGGTTGCGTCAGAGAAAACTAAGCAGCGATACGATAATTAACTCCTATGAATCCGCTGATTCGGCTATTTATGAATGGTAACAAAAATACTCAACCAACTGTTTAAAGTTGATTGAGTATTTTTTTATGCTTGATTGTCTTCATTAAGTACTTTTTGAGCTAATGCGAAGTTTCCAATAGTAGCACTCGCGTTATCTTTGAAAGTAGAAGCAACAATGAAAGCTTTCAAATCCGGTACAGCCACATAACCAGCATTAATTACTTCAAACTGTCCACGAACCAGCTCCATCAACCCTTCATTAATGACTCCCCCGCCAAAGATTATTTTGGATGGCGCAAAATTTACTTGTAGGTCATACGCTAATTGCGCTAAGTAGTAGGCCTCTATAGTCCAAACAGGATGATCTTGCGAGAGCTTCTCGCCACAGATTCCCGTGCGCTTTTCAATACTTGGACCAGCGGCAACTCCTTCAAAACAATTTCCGCCATGATAAGGACACACACCAGAAAAATCGAAGTCGGCTTCGTGACGATGAACAAACCCATGTCCAATTTCTAAGTGAGTCGTTCCGCCGACAAATTGATTGTTTTGGATCACCCCAGCACCAATTCCAGTTCCGACCGTTACATAGACACAGGAATCAACCTCTCTAGCGCCACCCATAGTATACTCGCCATACGCACTTGAGTTTACATCAGTGGTCAAAAAGACTGGTTCTGAAAACCACTTTTTGACCGACTGAATAAAATTGAAGCCCTGCCAAGACTTTTTAGGAGAAGCTAATATTTGTCCGTAAGTTGCTGAAGTTTCGTTGATATCTACTGGGCCAAATGTTCCAATGCTCAATGCGTCAGCTGGATGTTTTTCAAAGAAAGCTTTCACCTGTGCCATTGTTTTATCAGGTTCCTTGGTGGGAAAAATATTTGTCTCAAGAATCTTAAACTTTTCATTTCCTACCGCACAAACAAATTTTGTTCCACCTGCTTCAATACTTCCAAATCTTTTCTCTGACATCTAATCTTCCTTTCGAAACAAACAGCTAGACGCTTTCGCATCTAGCTGTTTGTCTAGGTTCTTTTTAAAGCGGTAAATTGGTCGTATTCTTCTTCGATATCTTTCATCGATAATTGGTTTATTTTTAGTAAATACTGATAATCGTAGAAGCTGGGTAAATGACTTAATTTCAACAAGTGCTTCGCAAAGGCGTTAGCCGCTATCTCACTTGTTCGACGAATATGCGCTTTTTGAGAAAATACAAGAATTTTTGCACTCTCAATCGGCTTGAACTGGTCATAAACATGACTTTCACTTCTTTCTTCTAAATAATGAAAGTATTCATGAGCTAAAATGATTCGCTTCATTTCTTTTAATCCCAATTTATTTGCCTCTGCCAATTGAGCAATTGATTTCTCATATAAATAAACGAGGTTATTGCCTTTTCGATCCGATTCAAATTGCGCTCGCATCTGCACTTTATAGAAAACACCATCATGTTTTTCCTCTTTGATCCTGATGTCACTTTCCGCGTACAATTCAAAGATATCCTTTGATTTTAATTGCGAAACGAAACTTTTACCGATTTCCAAAGATTTTTCAAGATAATTCCAGATATCTTCTACGGGTATCTTATGAAACAGCATATCTTGCTTCAATTCCAAATAAGCTAAAAATTCGTCTGAAAAATAATCCATTGTTGCTCCTTATTATTTATACGCTACTGCAATAACTTCTTCATTCGTATCTAAATTTTCTGTCTCAACATCCATGATCGATGTTAATTGTTCCAGCGTCTGCATTCCAGTCAAGTCTAACATTTTTTCTCTAAAGAACAAGAATACTTTTGGAATCGTTGCATTGGCGTCTGAATATATTGTATGTTCGTCAATAAAAGAAAGAAACTCTTTATCAGCTTGATTTTTTGGGAATTTAAAATAGTGAGCGTTGCTGTGTTTGAATCGAACCACTCCTTCACGGTCAACCACACAGACATTCGTGCGCTTGCTTTTGAAGAAGAGTTTCTTCTTGATGACCGTTGCATCCATCAGATTCCAACGCCCTACTTTTCCAGCACATTTGATACTATTCGTATCCAGCCCTAAAGCTTCTGAACTAATTGTTTTCAACTGATCTTCTGTCACTTCCGATGCACCCAAACTCTTTTGGCGTAGTTCAGTTGCCCCTGTAGCGACCGCACGAACGATATTACGTTGAGTATCGATCTCAATATTGACTTCGACTGTTTCCTCATTGGCACCCGATTGAATGATTTTCTCGATAACATCTGCTCGGATTTTTTTAATGTCGCTTTCGCTTGGATTCGTGATCGAACGTTCGATTTGTTCACGAACCATCGCTAATGCGACACCAATTGTTGAAATGTATGGCGCATTTTTAGCTAACTTCCATTTATAATCATAATATTCTGCTAATGCTGGTACAACAATTGCGCCTGATCCACCACCGCCGACTAATGTAATGAAATTCCGATCCATTTCGTATTCATCAATCAAATCATTTATAACTGGTTCTAGTTTTTCCATCGCAAAATTCATGACTTCTTTTGCGGCTTCCTCAGCAGAAGTTCCAAGATAAGCCCCTAATGCATCCCATGCCTTTTTATTCGCTTCAGCATTTCCTTGGGCGTAATCATCTTCGGGTACATAGCCTAATAGGTTCGCCGCCCCTGCTAATGTATAAGAGTATGCATTGCTCTTTGTTCCTTGAACAACGACATATTCATTTGGGTCACCTTCACGTGGAGAAACAAACTCGATCGTTGGATCGTCTAAGTTCTTCATATCAGTAAAGCATTCGTATTCTAAACCAGCGATGTGGGCACTGCGCGGACCGACATCCACGATTTTTTTATCTTTCACACGGATCATACTTCCACCCGCAACCGCTAATGTGCGAACATCCAATGAACGAAGATACGTTTTGTGTCCACCGACCTGGGCGTATTTGATCATTACTTTCCCGTTCTTGATGACAGAGATATCGACACTGGTTCCACCGACTTCAAAGAAAATCCCGTCGCTGACTTTTTCATACATCAATGCACCCGCAACACCTGCAGCTAAACCAGATAGCATTGTTAAGATCGGGCGTTGGCGTACTTCATTGATACTCATTACCCCGCCGTCACAGCGCATGATCATTAGACCTGATTGGATTTTTGTATCTAAGACTGCTGATTCTGTCATATTGGCTGTCTGCATCATTTTCGGAATCAGTGAAGCATTCACGACTGCTGTCCGTGTCCGCATTTTCAAGCCGTAAAGTTGAGAGATCTCATGGCCTCCTGTCGCAAACAACTTTTCTTCCTGTGCCTTTTGGATCACATGCATTTCATTTTCAGGATCATCGACAGAATACGCTTCACTGGCAACGATTACCTGACAATCTTTATTTACCAGCTCATGAATACTTTTTTCAACTTCTTGTTCGGTTAATTTTGCCGAATCGACGAAGACATGTTCAGAGTGCAAATACTTATTGGGTGCTAACTCAATATGTTCGATTGACGTTTCTTTTTTCGCAGTACGAGCATCCATTCCGGTACCCATGCCGACAATCCCAACTTTTGCTACATCTCCCTCAAGCAATGCGTTCGTTGCTTGGGTGGTTCCGTGTGCGATGAAGATCACATCTTCGGGTGCAATATTATTTTCACCCAAAAGCTTTTGGATGATTTTTACGATTCCTCTAGCTACTCCTTCTTCATGAGTAGTCGGTATCTTTAATTTTGCAATCACTTCATAAGTTTCGTTATCGATCGCCACCGCATCTGTAAAGGTACCGCCGACATCAATCCCAATTCTTACTTTTTTCCCCATTTTCTTTACCTTCAATCTCTTATTAATATAGGAAGAACGAAGCGACAACTAAACCAACGAAGGTAGAAACTGCTACCCAGCCAATCGTTTTCTTCATTACTTCATTGACATCTGTCTTGATAAAATCTGACACCCAAACATTATGGGAATTGGTTGGATCACAAACAGATTGCACATTACTATCTAAACGTAATGCGACCATCGCAGCGATTGGATTCATTCCGCCTGCAACTAACAGGGAAATAATCCCACTTCCTAGTCCCCAAACATTTAATGGTCCACGATAGATTGCCAATGGCGAAAGAAGTCCAAAAATCAGAACGAACATCAATTGGTTTTTAGGAATCATCATAGAGATCGCTGGTTGTAAAATAGTTGATACTTCGGCAGACATGACTGCATTCAGCAGCATTCCGATACCGATCATTAATCCAGCTGCCCCAGCAACTTCTTGGATTCCTTCAACAAAAGCGCTGCTGACAACATGAATCGGATTTTTAGGTGTACTCAAAATCAAGGTCACGATAATTCCAACTATAATTGCTGCTACCAATGGAACTTGAAAAGCAAAAACTAGAACAACGGGAATGACCGGTGAGATCAAAGCAATACTACGAACTTGACCATTTCGTCCTTGTTTAGTAGGCATTGCCCAAGCTTTGCGACGCTTTCCGCTGAATTTTACATAATAAACGATCATAATTACTGAGATAATAATCAGCGGTAATCCGACCATCCATGAATACGAAGTAACTTCACTTAAATTCAAACCCAATACGTCAATATAAACAGCTAATGTTGATACAGAGAATGTTACACCGATGCCATTCGACAATAGTAAGATAATTCCACTAACCATTGGCGAAAGCCCCGCTGATATCATGATGGGAACAATAATTGTACCAACTAAAATCACCATACCTAGTCCGTTACTTGCGGCAAAAATCACAGAACAAACCGCTAAGAATGATAAGGCGATGGGCAGTGCTCGATCACCAGCCATTTCTGCCGCCTTTTTTATAATTGTTTCAGTAACTCCAACTTTAGATAATACTTTCCCGAACAATGATCCAAAAATCAAACCAGAGATTGCAGTCGACATTCGCATCGAACCAGCTTCTAAAACATCTTTCACAATTGTGAATTGTTCTGGATCTTTTGATATCACTGTGATTCCCGCAATTAAAGAAATCGCGATAGCCATAATCGGCAAAGCTAGAATCGTTGGAACCTTTCTGGTCATCATCAAACCAACTAAAATAAAAAATACTAACAATATTCCCACTAACTGTACTGTCGCCATTTTTTTCCTCCTAGATTTCGATAAAGCTCTTTTGCTCAATCAATTTATTTTGTAACACTTTAATATCAATATCTCCAATCGCCTCTTTTTTTGACACAGCTATTGCTGCTGCTGTTCCGGCTGCTTGTCCTAACGCGGTCATCGTTGGTGTCGTACGTATCGCCGCTTGTGCCTCAAAAGAGGCTGAAACACAACGTCCTGTTACAATCAGGTTGCTGATTTCATTCGTAATCATGATTTCATAAGGGATACGATAATAGCTGTCAAATACGGATTTATCAAATTTTTCATGAGCGACCTCTTCGGTTTGATTAGCATGTACGGAAACTGTTCCTTCACCCTTTGGATTATGAATATCTATTGGGTACCCTGAGTGAGCGATTGTTGATTTAAATGGTTTGTTTTCTAAAACATCTTGGTTCGTCAACGTGTACTTGCCTTTGATCTGTCTCGTTCCGCGAACACCAACACTTGGTCCGCTATAAGCGATTTTCGCGTTTTCAAAACCTGGTACTGATTCAACTAAGAAATGATACAATTCTTCGCATTGTTTGCGACCAATCATCTCTGCTCGGGTCAGACCTTCAGCGGATACACCGCTTTCATTGATTATCCGTGAAGTGTTCATGATAAATTCTCCTGGTACATTGGTTTCAAAGAAAAGAATATCTTCTCGTGGAATGCTGATCCGACCTTCTTCTTTGGCTTTTTTAAATTCGTCATCAAAACCAACAAAAGATAAAATTTCTGTGTTTTTCATGACATCTAAATCCCTGTTCAGGCGTGGGAATTTCACTGGATCATTTAACACTGCCTCACGAAGTTTTTGTGTATCGACACCATAGACCTTTAGATTCATCGTCATCGGCTGCATCGCATTGTCTGTTTCCCGACCTAATTGGAATGGCACTTCAGACATTACTGCTAGATCGCCATCACCTGTCGCATCAATAAATATCTTACTTGAAATGTGACTAATTCCATCTTTGTTAACAATTGAGATATTTTTGATTTCGCCAGCTTCTTTTTCTAATCCGATTAAATAGGTATGGAATAAAACATCTGCCCCTGCTTCACTGACCATCTCATCCAAAACAATTTTCAACCCTTCAGCTGAAAATGGTGTTACATAAGAAATGTAGTTTGTAGAATCTAGCACATGTCCGGGTGAATAACCGCGTTCAACTAGACGCTCGACCATTTCTTGTCCCAATCCTAAAATAACTTGTTTATCTCCAGCAAAATATGTCATCATCGGACCAACTCCGTTTGCTGTCAATGTCCCTCCAAAGTAGCCATTTTGATCAATAATTAATGTCTTTGCACCGTTTCTCGCAGCGGCGATCGCTGCAAATGCGCCTGACATCCCTCCACCAACTACAACTACATCATAATTTTCCTTCAAAATATTTAAATCCAAAATAATTGCAACCCCTTTCTGTTTGCGTTTACAAAAACAATAATACATTATTTTCAAAAACTGTCAATACCTGTGGAAATTTTTTCCAGATAAAGTTATACTGACAAAAAGGAGGTATCTGATGTTTCAATTATCCTATGATCACATTGATAAAAGCGTAGTTTTTACAAAAATTTCACTAAAAAAAGAGTTAGAAGTGACCTTTTCAAATCTTGGCGCTTCTGTTTTCGAAATATCATTTTCAGATAATCGCAACAATATGGAAAATATTTTAATGGCTCCGCCTAAAGATATTTGGTTGAATAACAGAACCTTTGCTGGAAGTATCGTTGGTCCTTTAGCTGGTCGATATGAAGTAGGCCAGACTACTCTCGAAAAGAATCGACCGCCAATTCATTTTCATGGAGGTTCTGATGGCTGGGATAAGATGGTTTGGGATCAATCGATTACAGAAAATGATGATTCTGTTACTGTATCTTTTAGTCACTCAACCATAGATTATGAGGCTTTAGTTATTTATATCATTGACAGGAATTACAATCTGACGATGGAAATTTTGGTAAATCCTAAAGTTACAACTTATCTTAACCCGACAAACCATATGTATTTCAATTTGAATGGTTCAGCTTTCGTACCTGTCACGAATCACCTTTTTAAGCTTGATTCCGCTTCAATCTTCCATGAAGAAAACGGCTTGATTAAGTCTGCTGATCCTTTGAATGTCTCAGAACATTTTGATTTTCAAATCCTGAGCAAGCTGGCTTCATTACCAACGTTCCATGGCATTAACCACACATATCAGCTTTATAAGGATTACTCCGGGGTCTTGAGGCATCCGACAAACGGGCGTCAGATAACTTTTAAGACATCATTACCAAGCGTCGTTATTTATACATTCAATGTTGCACAAGAAAATTACTCGCATAATAATAAACTTTATCCTGTTTACAGCGGGATAACCTTTGAAACTCAATATCCGGCTAACAATTTGGAACTCGTGAAATTTGGGCAAACACACCCTTATCACTCCCGAACAAATTACAGCTTTTCAATCATTGACGAAAAAAAATAATATACGCTTAGCTTAGCGTAGCAGAGCTGACTGATTACACGTTGGAAAATTATTCGAAAATCAATCTTGAAAGATTGATTTTTGCGATTATGATTTGCTCTGGTGACACCTACAAACTATTATCGAATACTTATACTGGGACGGCCGCTGTTAAACTGTTATCGCAAGGAGTACTCGCTTTTGTTCTACACAACATTGTCAAATCTTCAATTTCCCCAAGCTCTCTGATTGAATCAGCTCAAAACGTACATCTTATTCGCAAAAAGAGTACAATCTGTTGGAGTTCTATTCGAATTGCATATTTTCCCTAAAAAAGTTTAGAATCTTTGCTTATCTACATCAGAAATTACCATTGAGCTCGAAAAAAATCTGCTCATTATCTAAGATGAGCAGGTTTTTAGGTTTGAATCAATTTTAAAGAAAGTAACAAAACTACTCTACCTTCTGATTTTTCTTAACAGAACGTAGTAGGGGAGGGATTTCTAACTCATTCACTGTAATCCACCCGAAGCAACACTTTTCCCTTCGGATGTCCTTTTGCGACTAAATGCAAGGCTTGATTAACATCCGCTAGTCGAAAAGTGGTCGGATCAATGGCGGGCACGATATTGTTTTTCTCAATAATACGGCTGATTTCCTTCAATTGTTCCCCATCAGCACGAACGAAAATAAACCAGTATTCGACATCTTTTTCTCGGGCTTTTTTATCAAATTTCTTTCCGGCTAGTCCAAAAAGAAGTTGCTTTGCTTTTGGCATTCCTTTATCAATCGCAAACTGTTTGTTTGGACCTGCAATCAAGCTGACCATTTTCCCTCCCGACTTGATAATCGAGAGTTCTCGGTCGAATTCCTTTTCACCTAAAGTATCAATCACAAAATCGACTGGTTCTAATAATTCCCAATAGTTCTCCGGCTTATAATCTAAATACTTGTCTGCACCAGCTGCTAACGTCCGCTCCTTTGCTTCGGAGCTGCCTGACACGATCACAGTCAACCCTAGATCTTTGGCTAACGGGATCGCCATTTGTCCGAAGCTTCCTGAACCGCCAGGAATAAACACGGTTTGCCCAGCTTTCGCTTGCAATTCCTCATGCAATGCTTGATACGCGGTCAAACCGGTCAAAGCGGCGGCGGCTCCAGTTAAAAAGTCTAAATTCTTTGGTAGATGAGCAATTGCATTGGCATCTACTGCCACATATTCCGCAAACACACCGATACTATCAATGTTTAACCGTCAATAGACTTTCTCTCCAACTTGAAAATCTTTGTCATTTCCCCCAACTTTTTCGATCACACCAGTCAGTTCATTTCCTAAAGTCAATGGCATTGGATAGTCCTGCATCAGCTTGACAGCATCCGTGATAATCAATAACTCTAAAGGATTGACCGCTGCTACCTTCACCTTTACTAAGACCTGATCGTCAGTAATCGTTGGTACCGGGATCTCCTTCATCTTTGTCTGTAAATCTTTCGTATACTTCTCTATTTGGACTGCTTTCATGATAACTCTCCTTTTTTAGAATGAACGTTCTAATTAATGTGAAAATAGTTGTCTCGGCTATGTGCCAAGACAAGCGTTAGCTAATTGATAATACTTAATACCAAATCAATTGATTGATAAATTTTTTCCGGATCAGTGGCAACCTTGGCATCTACACGTACTCCGAGCCAAATGGTATGTAAGTAATGAGCTGCATTTTTCAGCGGCAATGTTTTTGGAATCTCACCCTTTTGCTGTCCTTCAACTAATAAGTTGTAGATATAGTTCTCACTTCTGTTAAATATCTCATTGATTTTTTGACTAACCTCTTCATCGATTAAAGCCAATTCAGAAGCTGTATTTACAATCAAGCATCCAGCAGGTTGATTCTCATCTTGTTCTAGTGTGATCGAGAGTAAACGACGAATCTGCCCTTGGACTGATTCATCCGAAGAAACTCGCTGCGTGATTCGTTTCGCTAGATTAGCTTCGTACAAAGCAAGACTTTTTAAAAATAGCTGATGCTTGTCACCGAATGTGTCATAGATACTCCGACGATGAATGCCCATCCGATCAACCAGCTCCTGCATAGAGGTTTTTTCATAGCCTTGTTCCCAAAACAGGTTCATCGCTTTCGTCAAAACAACTTGTTCATCAAATTCTTTGGTGCGAGCCATAATTCCCCACCTCACTTTCGAGAATGATCGTTCTAATATTAACCGATGTCCCTTTGTTTGTAAACCGATACAAATGAAAAAAGCAGATCTCTCGATTTGAAAGATCTGCTTCGTATAAATCTCATTTCCCAATAACCATCCTTCTGGTATAAACCGCTTGACCTGAATGCATCACCGCGTCATCGATTGCCGAAACAATCCGTACTTGCCGAGTTACCGGCGGGTCCCAATTCGTATCGATCACATCATCTAGGCTGCTCTCATCTAGCTGCTTCAAATACTCTTTAGTGAATTCGATACTAGCTGCTAGATAATCTAGTACCAATTGTCGATCATTCACAACGACTTTCGCCGCTTCTTCAGGTGTATGTCGATAATCTGGCGTATCATCGGGTAAATCCAAGGCAAATTTTTCTGACCAGCCAGCACTTGTCCATAAGAAATCTGTTCCATTTAAATCAGAGATCTGCATATCCAACTCTCGAGCTGTATGCCACATTAGCCAAACGACTGATTTGATCAACGGAGCGGGCATCTGATTGGCTTCTTCTATGGTCATCTGATCAAAGGTATCCTCAAAACGTTCCTGAGCACGCTCTAACATTTCCATCGCAAATTCCGTGTTCTTCATCTTGAAACCTCCTAAATAGCACTTTCTTTTCACTTTACTACGAGGGTGGGTTATGAGCAACTATTAAACATTCAGCAAAACAATTGGGCTTTATGCAATAATAAAAGACCAATCCTCTTCACAGAATAATTGGTCTTGATCTATTCTTTTTGCAGCTTTAAGCTATTTTTTGACTTGCCGTTTTTCATTATTTCTAGCTTTAGGTGGTTGCGGTCCAGCTTGGTCACCTGATACTCTACGGTATTTCCATCATCAGTCAAAATGATGCGTTTTTTATTAGAATTCACCGTTACCCACGCATGCTTTAATACGAATAAGCCTTTACGCTTGATGGTCCATTTAGTGAAGCCCTTATTTTTTGCTTTAAATGAATAGTCGACTGACTGATTCGTCCAATTTCCCTGCAGCCAGGCAGAATTATTCAACGTTGCTCGCTGAATGATGATAAACAAAAGAAGGACGGTCAAAACCGCAAGAGCACTGGCAGTTTGCTTTTTCCATCGGATTAGATAATTCACAAGATTTATTTTGATTTCTTCAATAATTGAAACACTCATCTTATGAACACTCCTCCAACCATCTTTTCAAATTCTACGTCTAGATAGTGAAAATCGTAACATATTATTTTGGAGGTGACAAACTCTTTTTGTACTCGTTTACTTTGTCGGATGAATTAGAAAAGATCACTCAGCTTTATTCGTTGAGTGATCTTGCTTATTTTTACTCTGCTACATTTTCGTCAATAATTTTTATCGCCGCACAGACATAGTCAGAACAAGGACGTTTTCCCAGCAGCTTTATGCAATAGAGTGAACCACACGCGCCTTCAAAATCTTGGGTCATTTCAACCATCCGTCTGCCAGCCTCATCGTCTTTGCATTTAGCCGGATCATTCAATTCCGGTGAACCCTTCAAATAATTAGCTACTATATAGGTCCCGGCTAGTGCACCGCACAACCCCTGATAATTGCCGCCGCCGAAACCTGCCGCAAGCTCATTTGCTTTTTCTTCAGTAATCCCCAACTCCGTACAATAGGCACCCACGACCGCTTGGCAACAGTTACGACCTGCTTGAAAATAAGTCATTGCTTGTTTTTGATGATCCATCACCTGTCCATCCTTTCACTCAATCACTCTAAAGCTGCTTTTCCAATGTAATACAAGGTACGCCATCCTCATCGTAGGGCTTTCCCGCGCTACAATATCCCAAACCTTCATAAAATCCGGCCGCTGTTAATTCCGCGTGAATAAGCAGTCGTTCAATCTGCTTTTCCTTTGCCAAAGCTTCCAGCGAATTGACGACACGACTGCCTAATTGCTTGCCTCGATAGTCCTTCAAGGTTGCTACACGACCGATCCGGGCAACACGTTCATCCTCTTGTAAAAAACGAGCCGTCGCCACTGGAAGGGCCTCATCAAAAAGCACACTGTAAATCGTATCTGGTTGATCATTTTGATCAAACTCATCAGATAATGCCAAGGATCTTTCTAAAACAAAGACCTGCAGACGGATATAGCTGCTGGCCGCTCGTAAATGAACGCCATTGCCTACTTCGATGCTCAAATTGTCCATAAGCCCTCCCGTTTTCCTTCATTATACTATTTTTTTTGTTCTTCTTTGAGCGGTAGTCCCGCTTCTTTTAAAAAGGGCGAAGGCTCCGTTGATTTATTATTGATCGTTTTAGGATAGGTCACATAGAGATTTTCCTTTGCGCGTGTGATGGCAACATACATCAAACGGCGCTGCTCTTCCATTGTGGTAGGCGGAGCAGCTTCTTCCTTAGCCTTCTTCAGATCACACTCTGCCTTTTTGACCGTATGATGGTTCGGCAGCGCATCTTGATACACCCCTTTGATGAAAATATTTTTCTTACCTAATCCTTTACTAGCGTGGATCGATAGCAGATAAACAGCGTTCAATTTATCCTGATCGTAATCATTGAGACGTTTTTTCATGCCCTGATTTTGCTCACTAGCCTGCTGATAAGCCGCCAAGAGTCCCGGCCAATCACCAGCTGCCGTCAATTCTTTGTTCAGCCAACTGGCTTCTTCTTCACTCAACTCCTTTTTGAATTTCGGTGTCGAAAGTAATGCAGCCGATAACGGCGCAAGCTCTAACTGCTTGCCTTGATAAAACATATAGATTTGCTTAAAGAATTGCTTCGCTTGATTTTGAGCTGCTTGTGACAGCTTACGCTCACTGACTAAAAAAGCGACGAGATCATTAATCTTGAATTTATTTTGATTGAATAAATCCTCGCTGAACTTAGCGCTGGCGCCAAATTTGATGAAATGATAAAAAGCGTATTGCTGGATAATTTTTCTTAGTGCTTCATTTTTTTGCTGAATCGTCGTAGCTGCTGCCAGCATGTCCAATTGTTGAAAAAGGGTCTTGAACAAGGGCAACCCGAAGATTCCCAGCAAATCATCATTGGTTGGCGTCACAAAAGGAATTTTTTGTTTTTTCAGTTGCTTCAATAATGAACGCAATTGCACACGAGTTGGATACAAAACCATCGTCTCCCGATAATCAGGACTGCCATCTCTCAGCGGCGTATTTTTCGCCAGTTCTTGGATTTTTCTTCCAATCCACGCGGCCTCTTCCTCATCATCAGAAAAACCAATGGCATAGCAGTCATGTGCCATTGTCGTTTTACTTGCGATCATCGTTTTTTCTAAACGATCATGGGCATTGTGTTGTATCAGCCGATTCCCCGCTTCTACAATCGGTGCCTTCGAACGATAATTGGTCATTAATTTCAAGGACGTTTGCTGATATTCTTGTTCAAACGCTTTGATATAGCTCGGTTCCGCACCCCGAAAATAATAAATACTTTGATCGTCGTCTCCAACGATAATCAGTTTCCCTGAATTTTTCTCTTCAGCGATTTTATCAGGAGGACAAATTAACGCCACGATTTGTTTTTGCAATGGATTGATATCTTGAAATTCATCAATAAAAATATAGCGATACTTTTCCTGCAAAAAGGCTCGCGCTGCCCTATCGTTTTCCAAAATCAGCTTGAGATTGTACAGCATATCGTCAAAATTAATGAATTGTTCCTTCTTTTTCAGCAACTCCAGCTCGGCTAAAAATTGTTGAAAAACCACACTCAGCTTTTGATTTAGCAGAAGTTCCTCCTGATCAAAATGCTTCGCGACAAAATCCACCATCTCCTGATCGGAATACCCCATATTACGCCAATAACTAATTCGCGAAACAATCGGACGTTCTTCGAATTTATCGAAATTATACAAGCGATATTTTTTAATCAATTGATTGACAGTTTGATAATAGTGCTCTTCGTCGATCGTACCTACGATTCCCCACTGCTTCGCTGCGGGAAATTGACAGATTAACTCATTGTACTCGGCATTGAACCAGCCGTGAAAGGTTTGAACGCTGATGCGGGCATAGCCGCCTAAATAGTGATTGACCCGCGCTTCCATTTCCAGCTTCGCCTTGCGAGAAAAGGTGCACATCATGATCGTCTTAGGATCGACGGAATTTTCCAGCACTAAATAAGCTGCTTTAGCACAAATCGTCTGGGTCTTGCCGCTTCCGGCACCGGCAATAATCCGTAAATGCGTCTGCATCGGAAAACGAATCGCGGCCAGCTGTTCCTCACTAAAGGAATGACCGCCATTTTGAGCGACCAATTGCTGCAGGGTGTCTTGATCCTTTCCTGCATTTATTTCAGCCTCGATTAAATCGGATTTTATGTAATTTGAAAGCTTTGTAAGCATCTATCAATGGTCCTTTCTATGTAAAAAAAATCATACCTGTTCATTATACCGAAATTCCAAAACTTTAATAGTGATTCACGGATCATTAAAAAAGGATTCGCGAACTCGATCAGCTTTTACTTATTGCCGTGCTTATTTTGCTTAATGAAGTTTAGTAGTAACTGTATGCGTAGAAAAGTCCGTTCGTGAAGCTGAACATGTATCTACCTACTCTAAAGCGATTTATTCATGTGAAATTTTTATGTTCCTTATAGGTTAGAACCCAAAAAAGAGCCTCCGATTTCTCGGAAGCTCTTTGTCTTATCCTTATGGATGAATATATTGTAAACCGGCTGCGCTTAATGTCGCGGTATTTGGTCCAGTTGGTGATGGGAAGCCCATACCGCCTTGAGTAATAGTGATAGTATTGTTTGACGCATTGTATGATTGAACATAGGCAACATGTCCGTATGCTGGATCAGCATTCCATGTTCCAACTGATTGACCTTGTGCGAAGACAACGATCGAACCAGCGGCAGGTGTTCCGTCTACTTGGAATCCGTCAGCAGCAGCTGAGGCACCCCATTGACAACCGTTACCCCAATAAGTTCCTGCCCAAGGTGCAACGTTTTTAACATACCAAGTACATTGACCTACTGCATAAGCATTGCCTGAACCAGTGTGATCTACTTTGCTACCGCCTGTGCTTACAGTAGGAGCAGGTGTTGGTTCTGTTGTTGATGTTTTAGCTGTACTTGATTGCTCAGTTTTTTCAACTGTTGCAGAAGATGACGTTGCGCTTTCTTCACTGGCACTTGATGAAGCTTCAGTTGAAGATGCTGTTGTACTTTCTTCTGTTGCTTTTGCTTGTTCTGCAGCAGCTTTTGCTTGAGATTCTTCGAAGGCTTTTTGGGCTTTCGCCGCTTCTTTCGCTTGGCGTGCTTCTTCAGCTTTTTGAGCTTTCGCTGCTTCTTCTTGTTCTTTCAAGATGCGTGCTTGTTCTGCTTTTGCTGCTTCTTGTTCTTTTTTCAATTTAGATTTATCTTGTTCAGCTGTTGCTTGTTCTGCAGCGTAGTTTGCTTTTACAACATTCAATTCAGCTTGTTTGTTTGCAATTTCATTTTTTTGTGCTTCTAATTCTTTTTGGTTTGTTTGAATTTCAGCGACTTTTGTTTCATTGTCTTTAACTTTTGCTTCAACCGCTTTTTCATCGGCTTTTTGTTGTTCCATCAATGAATGGTTCGCCTTCACCATGGTTGACATCGCTTGAACACGGCCAATCACATCTGATAATGAATCTGCCTCTAAAACAGCAGAAACATAGCTAGAAGCTTGTCCCTTTACTTGGGTATCACGTGCTTGATTTTTAATGACTTCGTTACGTTTTGCGATACGCACTTTTAAAATGGCGATTTTTTCTTGTAATTTCATTGTATCTTTATTTAATTGATCTTGTTTTGCTTCTAAGTCTTTTACTTTTCCGCTAACTGTTGCAATTTCGTTTGTTAATTCGTCAATTTGTGTTTGAACACCAGATTGTTTTCCTTGTAATTCACTGATCTTTTGATCTTTTTCTTGGATCTGTTGATCGTAATTATCTGCTAGTGCAATATTCGGTACTGCTGATACTGCGATTGTGCATACCAACAATGCTGATAATAAACTCTTTTTCACTAATTATTCCTCCGGCTATTATGTAGATTTAAAATGTTAGATCGCATAACGTCAGAAGTAATTCTACCATAGGGATATATCATACATATAAAAGAAATGTTACAAATACATTTCAATAATATTTTTTAATTTATTGAATGAATATAAAAACATTGTTATACCGCCTGTTAAACGAGATATCAAGCTAAATCGTCATTCTTCCGTTTTATGCTAATCATATATATATACTCGAAAAAGTGAAAATAAACTCAAACTAAAAGAATCAATGATTATTTCTAACAGTCTCTCTCATTTATCAAATAAACACCGTTAATCTACTCTGAAAACGTACTAGATTTAAAAACACTAGGCTTAATTCTTTGGTTCTATGGGCTTTTCGTCTAAACTATACTTATATAGATGAAAAAAGGGGGAAATGTTATGCGTTGGCGTGGGGATCGGCAAAGCTCCAATGTGGAGGACCGTTCAGGCGGCGGACGACCAGTCGGGAAAATAGCAACTGGCGGCGGGATCGGTGTCTTTTTGATTGCTGTGATCGTCTTCTTTTTATCGGGCGGAGATTTAAGTACCGTTACTGATACATTAGGCGGCGGGATTACACCAGCAACTTATGAAACAGAAAATGTTTCTTCAAAGGAATATACAGAGCAAAAAGAGTTCGCTGCTGTCGTCTTTGCTCATTTAGAAGACTATTGGAATGGGGAGTTTGAAGAGCTGAATGAAGCCTATCAAAATCCAAAGCTCGTCTTGTTTACTGATAGTGTCAATTCGGCCTGCGGACAAGCCAGCTCGCAAGTAGGTCCATTTTATTGTCCGGCAGATCAGAACGTTTACTTAGATCTGAGCTTTGCGGATGAGCTATCTAATAAATACGGAGCAACAGGCGATTATGCTATGGCGTATGTCATTGCCCATGAGGTGGGACACCATGTTCAAAACGAGCTGGGCATCTCCGCTCAATTAGATAAAATTCGCAAACGTGTTTCTGAAACTGAGTACAATAAATACAGTGTTCGCTTAGAGCTGCAAGCCGATTATTTAGCTGGATGCTTTTCGAAATATCTAGCCGGAGAAACCTATGAAGGTCAACCGATTTTAGAAGAAGGCGACATTGATGAAGCCATCACCGCAGCCAATGCGATCGGCGACGATACCCTGCAAAAAGAATATCAGGGCTACGTTGTTCCCGACAGCTTTACGCACGGAACTAGTGAGCAGCGCATCAACTGGTTCAAACGCGGGTATAAATATGGTGATTTAGATCATGGCGATACCTTTAATGAAAAAAATCTCGATTTATCGACTGCAGCCTAAAAAACCGTAAACTTGAGCTATGGCCCAAGTTTACGGTTTTTTCCTTTTTTACATTTTTTTGTTTGTGAAATAGGAATCTCTAAACAGAAATCTTCTATATAATAATTAAATCTGTCTTTTCCGATAGAAATACAACGCGCCTGCCAGAACAACAATTACGAGTCCGATATAAGGTAGAATCTTCAACACTTGTTCGCCAGTTTGCGGCAGACTGCCTCCAGAATCATAACTGCCCCCGTCATAGGAGGTACCGATACTACCATTACTAAAGGTGTCGCCTTTTGTCTTAGGCAGCTCAGGATTGGTCTTCTTAATCGTCACTGTTTGCGCTTCATCGTTGATATCTTCATGAGCACCGATCAAATTACCCTTCGCATCAAATAGTTTTTCAAACGCCACTAATGTTAGGTCATTCGATAACAGACTACGACGGAAAGTAAAGCTCATCTCGACAGTACCTGTACCTGTGTCACTAGCTACAAATGTCGCTTGGCTTTCTACCTCACGACCCATGATTGTGAATGGTGCATTTGCGTCCTTCATCATCAATTTTCCACGAACAGTATAGCTTTCACCTGGAATCAGATTTTCGTAAAATACGATATCTTTGATTACGACGTCTTCGTCACTTTCTTGACTGATTTCAGCCGCTTGTGTTCCAACTTTTGGATAGTGAACCGATTGATCGTTATCTTCAATATCCGTATGAGCGGCTACTTCTTTCTCTTCTTGATACATCGTCTCGAAGACTACCACTGTTTTACCAGCTAAATCGCCCTTCGTAATCTTGAATTCCAGTTCGATCGTCCCATCACGTTTCATTGCGGTGAAGGTCTTCTCAGCATGAACTTCGTTGCCGTCACGAGTGATGAACGGTTTATTGGTCTCTTTGTCCATTAACACTCCTTTGACCGTGTATTCTTTCCCTACGATCAAATTCTTGTAGTTGACTTCATCGACGACTGTGACTTCTTCATCCGCAAAGCCTTCGTTTGTACCTGTTTCTTTGTCTTTGGCTTTCGTTGAAACTTGCGGTTGACGAACCGTCTGCTCCTCATCTTCAAGGTCTTCATGTAATCCAACCAGTTTGCCTTCAACATTGAATAGTTTCTCAAAGACCACGAGTACCGTTTCTTCCGTAAGGTAACTGCGATCAAACTGGAAGGCTACTTCGACAGTGCCGCTGCCAGATTCAGAAGCGATAAAGGTTGCTTTGCCTGTTACCTCTTTATCTCCCGCTTTAAAAGCTTTTCCAGTGGCTTTATCCATCAAGGTACCAGTCACCGTGTATTCCTTGCCAGGAACTAAGTTTTCATAGGAAACGATATCCTTGATGATTACTTCTTTATCAGTCGATCCAGTTGTTTCAGAAGCTTTCGTGCCAACTTTTGGATAAGTCACTGTTTGTGCCTCATCTTCAATGTCTGTATGGACAGCTACTTCTTTTTCATCATGATACAGTTTTTCGAAGACAACGACTGTCTTACCAGCTAAGTCGCCTCGCTTAATATAAAATTCTAGATTGATCGTACCATCAGATTTCTCTGCTTTAAAGGTTTTCTCAGCATGGACTTCATCACCTTCGCGCGTCAAGAATGGTTTGCCGGTTGCTTTATCCATCAAGACTCCTTTGACGGTGTAATTCTTGCCGACAACTAGATGTTTATAAGACACTCGGTCCACGATCGTTACTCGTTCATTCGCTAATCCTTCATCCATTTCTGTGTCTTTATCAATGGCATCTGTTTTCACTTCGATTTCTGGTTTGACTTCGACGGTTTGATCTTTATCTTCGAGATCCTCGTGAAGTCCAACCAATTTGCCTTCAACATTGTACAGTTTTTCGAAGACAACTAAGCTTTTCGGATCTTCTATGGCTTTGCGGTCAAAGGTAAATTCGACTTCTACTGTGCCAGTCCCTTTTTTATTCGCAGTAAAGGTTGCTTCACCGGTTACTTCCTTGTCATCAACTTTGAAGGCTTCACCAGTAGCTTTATCCATTAAGACACCAGTTACCTTATATTCCTTGCCAGGAACAAGATTATCGTAAGAGACAATATCTTTTAAGACAACAGTATCGCCATGGATGCTAGATTCAGAGGCTTTTGTTCCGACTTCTGGATAATTAACGGATTGCTCTTTGTCATTGATATCTGTATGAGCGCCTACTTCTTTATCTTCCACATACAATGTTTCAAAGACAACCACTGTTTTACCCGCTAGATCGCCTTTAGTCACAGTGAACGTTAACTCAATGGTGCCATTTTGTTTCTCTGCAACAAAATCACGTTCCGCCTGAACTTCTTTGCCGTCTTTGGTCAAGAATGGTTTCCCAGTTGCTTTGTCCATCAAGACACCCTTGACAGTGTACTCTTGTCCAATATTTAAATTCTTATAAGAAACTGTATCGATGATTTTCACTTCTTCTTTAGCAAGACCTTCATTCATCTCGGTTTCTTCATCTTTTGCGGTGGTTTTGATTTCGACCTCTGGTTTAATTTCAACCGTCTGGTCTTCGTCATCAATGTCTTCGTGGGTGCCGACCAGCTTACCGGTCGAACCATACACGCGTTCAAACACCACTAATTCCTTATTGTCTTTTAACGCCTTTCGATCAAAGGTAAACGTCACTTTGACCGTGCCATTGCCTGTATCAGAGGCGTTAAAGGTTGCAGAACCAGTCACTTCCTTCTTATCGACTAAGAAAGCATTCCCCGTCTCTTTGTCCATCAAGATACCTTCGACTTTGTATTGTTTTCCAGGAATCAAGTTCTCATAGGAAACAATATCCTCGATAACTACCTTATCTCCGTGTATACTTGACTCAGCGGCTTTCGTACCGACATTAGGATAGTAAACGGTTTGGTCATCGTCTTCTATGTCAGTATGGGAGCCTACTTCTTTGTCTTTGTTATACAATTTTTCAAAGACAACAATGGTCTTTCCTGCAAGATCACCTTTAGTGATGGTAAATGTCAGTTCAATACTATCATTCGCTTTTTCTGCAGTGAATTTCTTCTCCGCATGAACTTCGTTGCCATCCTTAGTTAAGAATGGTTTCCCAGTTTCTTTGTCCATCAAGGTACCTTTAACCGTATATTCACGACCGATAATCAAATTCTTGTAAGTTACTTTATCAACAATCGTTACTTCATCTTCCGCATTTCCTTCGTTTGTACCTGTATCGCCATCTTTAGCATTGGTTTCTAATTCAGGATAATTGACTGTTTGATCTTCATCAGTGATGTCTTCGTGGACGGCGACTTCTTTCTCACCTTCGTAGAGTTTTTCATAGACCACGACAATTTTTCCGCGCATATCTGTTTTCTTCACGACAAAGGCTAATTCGATTGTGCCGTTTTCTTTTTCGGCTGTGAATGTTTCTTCAGCGGTCACTTTCTTGCCATCGAAATCAACAAAAGCCTGTCCCGTTGATTTATCCATCAGCACACCTTTGACTGTGTACTCACGACCGATAACTAAATCTTTGTAAGAAACGGTATCGATGATTGTGATTTCGTCTTTCGGTTGACTATTTTTATCTACCGCATTTCCTTCATTAATATCTGAATCTTTGTCTTTTGCACTTGTTCCGATTTCGATTTTAGGACGGACAATCACATTTTCTGTTTCTTCACCTTTTTTACCTGTGTGAACTAAGTTGCCCTTGTCATCGTATAGTTTTTCAACATATCCGTAAGAACCGACTTCTTTTGGTGTAAACGTTCCTGTCTTGTACTCACCTGAGGCACTGACCTTGATCTTTTCAGAAGTCCAAACGATATCTTTGTCGGTTGCCTTATCAGCATTCGCGAAATCATTGACTTTATCAGAGAATTTATACAGGTCAACAATCACGTAATACCCATCAGGTACGGTTGTTTCAAGAATGACGGTATCGTAAATTGGTTCACCTAAATAGGTATCATTGCTTGAGGCTTTTGTATGGATATTTACCTTGTGAACATTAAAGACTTCACCCGGGTCACCATGTTTTCCTTCATAGATCACTTTATTGGTTTTTGTATCAACAACCTTAGCCACCCAGCCATACGTTCCTTGATCCGTGATGCGAACATCTTCTAAGCCGTAACCTTTCGCATTTGATTTATATTCGCCATATTTCTTAATTGGCATTCCTTTAGACGATTTGGCGATTTCTTTAGGATTTGAATAATCGAAATCATTGGCTTTATCACTGTATTTGTACAGTGTGAAGGTGACTTCCGCATTGTCACTCGACAATGCTTTGTTGACATGCAGGCTATCATAGACAGGAATGTTCGAGAAAACATTCTCTTCATTTACTTGTGTGTAAAATTCTTCTTCACTGCCAGATGGCACATGGACCGTTTCAGACGGAATACCATAGTCGGTTTGGAACTTCGCTAGACGCCCAGAGTCTGAGCCGCCAGTTACAACGATCGTATACCAGCCTGCTTTGTCAAAGGCCTTAAATTCAGTCGTACGTAATTCACCAGAAATCAATGGTGCTTTTACGACATCAAAAACTTCTGCCCCAGCAGGAATTTGATCATCGCGAATTGGTTTTGTTGGACTGTAGTACATCGTAAAGGTCGCAGTCAGATCTTCTTTCGAATCTGCGCCGGTTCCCCAACCATCGGGTAGATTGTAATCGCCATTTTTATCTGGATCGCGATCCTTCCCAATCAGCTCAGGATTTTTACTGTTCCAATCGTTCAAGTTTCCTTTTCCATCGATCGGCAATCCCCACATCCCAGGAAGATCCAACACTTTGATCGTGTCATAGATTTGAGCGCCCACGGTACCAGAGGCATCAGAAACAGTTGTTTCAACATTTGGCTCCCATGGAACCACGACGTATTCATCCGCGCTACCAAAATTTGAATGCCACTCTTCTGTGTAGGTAGTAGACTCAATTTCTTCAACCCAGACATACCAGCCTTTTTCAGTGACCTCAATCTCAGGTGTAGTAAATGTGCCATTCCCATTGATTGTTGTTGAAACAGTCCCCGCGACTTTTGAACCAGCTGGTACTGTCGTACTGCCGCCATCGTGTTGATTTGGACTTTGAATGAAGTCTGGCTTCGTTAGATAAGGGCCATATAAAGTACTCTTAACGACCAATTCATGACTATCCTTGTTTCCGGAAACAGTCAATTTATCGGCGACCTTTCCACCTTTTGGTGATAATTGCGCCACGGTTGTTTCGGTTTTCACTTCAGGCTTCCACGGAGTGATCGTTTTTTCATTATCATCGTTAAATGGTGCTTGGAACCCTTTAGAAAAATGTTCTTGGTTGGCTTGATCCGCCACAACAACTTTTAGAACCGGATAATAAAAACCTGGTCCTGTCGATTTATGCTGAGACGTGACTGTGTAATCACCTGCTGCGGTCACTGTTTTTGTATCGCTTCCGATATAAGAAACATCGCCTGGCAAGCTATTCACGTCAAGTTTTTGCGTACCATAATCAGTTAATGAATAGTACCAATCAATTTGGAATTTCACTGGCACCTTATCATTCGTGCCGATAATATTCGGCCATTTACCTTCCGCTAAAGAAATACTTACTTTATCTTCTAAATTGTCGCCTTCTTTAATCTTAACCTTGGAAACAGTGGTTCCTTGTACTGCAAATTTTTCAATGACTTTCGTTTTTTCATTTTCTTCATTGAATTTCGCTTGGAAGCCTTTTTCAAATGCATCTGGTGTATTTTGCTTGTTTTTATCTAGTTTTAAGACCGGATAATAGAAGCCTTGCTTATCTGCTACATTAGCAGAAGGAACATCCTTAACCTCAGGAGCATTAACTGTAAATGTGTCGGTATGGGGAAGCTTTGTTACATCCGCTGGCAAATTATTCACATCTAGTTTTTGATTGCCGTAATCTTTTGCCGAGTAATACCATTCGATTTCAAATGAAGCCGGTACTGGTGTTTGGGTATCAACGATCGTTGGCCATGCCTTGCCGCCTTCGACACTGATCGTTACTTGATCTGACAACTGTTCTCCGATTTGTACATTTTGTTTCGAAACAGTCGTACCAATCGGTGCAAATTTTTCTTGATCTTTTTTAAATTCAATACTCGCTTTAGCTTCCTTGTTTAAGCCATTAGCCGTATAAGCAGTGATCATATTTTGACTGTTTGACCATGCATAACGCTGCATTTGATTTCCTGGCAACTTAGTCACTTTCGCCGTAATATTCAATGGATTTCCAGCTGGACCTTGATTCGCTGTATAGTTATCTAATTCAGCGATACTATTTAATGAGATCGTTCCTGTGCTCGTTCCACTTGTCTTATGAACGAATTGTCCACCCGTCATGCTCATCTCTAACTTTCCGCCAAACAGACCGTTCAAGTTAAGATTCTTCATATCCTTACCAGCCGCTGATTTAAGCGATAAATTCATATTCGCTTTCTTTTGACCAGCAACTTCAGTCAAATTAAGAGATAAGGTATATGGTCCATAATAATCTCCCGCAGTTGCTCTCACATTATCATGCTGATTTTTTGCTGCGACAGCTTCTGCATCTCCTCTATTTAACCAATAATTGAATCTTGATAGAAATTGATCTCGAGTTGTTGTAGATGTCTCCAATTGTGTGTGTACAAAGTAAGACATCGCCGCATGATTTGTATGATTAGCAGGTGGTGTTGCAACCAATACGTGATACATGAATGCACCAATTGCTGCCGCGTTCGATGAATCCACTGACTTAGTAGCATTTGTAAAATTAGATGATGGGCTTACATATTTACCAGATTCCGTACAAAACATAAATTTGTTTCCCATCGGCTCATTTCCACCAGTCGCATAGGAAATCGTCCGAACATCTCCTGCACCTCCTTCAAACATATACCCGTAGGCATTTTGTCCATATCCAGTATTGCCTCTTGCGGTCTTTGCCTCGACAATCAGCGATAAACCATTGAACCCAAATGACGACACAACCATAAAAATAGCCGCCGTAATTCGAGTCATTTTCCCAAGAATCTTACCAATCCTTGTCTTCATTTTCTTGCACTCCCTTTCCTTTTCGCTCCTTTTTTATCACTCTTTTGCTTCATTCCCCGTTAAGCGTCACCTCCTCCCTGGTAACTTACTTAAACCCTACTGTATGACCATTATTTCTTGCTTTATACCGAGATCATTTTCAAAATGATCAAAAAACTCTTTATTTAATCGATAGCCTTTTCCCCAGAGTGTTTGAATCGCTACATGACCAAATTTATTCTCTAGTTTTTCATTTACTTTAGAGACAACTTTTGACAGGCTTGCCAAAACTGAAGCATTCGGTTCTTTCCCCCAAATCTGACGACTAAGCTCCTCCCTGGAGACGATACGATCACCCGCTTGAATTAAATAGTAGACAATCTCTTTTTGCTTCAACTTTAAGGTCAAATCAGATAATTTTTGTTTGACACTAAGTTGCTGATCCTGTTCTTTCTTTTGAATTGCCAAGCGGGATATTTCCACAATCTGTAAAGTATCTCTAAGATTCTCCAAATTTGAATTCACAGGAATCAAGGCATCATAATTGGACTTCACTCTTTCATCACAATCAACATCAATCACACGACGAAAAAGTTTAAATCGGCCGTTAGGCAACTCCTTTATCAAATCCTCAATTTCTTTTTCAAACAATGTTTCACTGAAAATAATCCCTTCAAATTGTGTTAAAAATTGTTTATTAAACGTTTCTATCCTAATCATTTCAAGCAGCTTGCTCGAGCAGTAAACCTCATTTCCTAGTTGTTTCAATTGATTCTCGAAATTTTCTTCATATAAAGGAACTTTGGTTAAAACTAATAATTGCATTATTATCGCCTTCTCTTCATTGAATTTTTGTTCAAGCATAATTCTTTCTAAATATAAGGATTCAAAAAATTAAATAATTATAAAAAATAAGAATATATCAATAAAATTATTATAGTGTATAGTTAATTTTAAATCAAATGTTATTTATATAGAAATTTATACCGTTATATAATAACTATAATTATTAATTTGCCATAAAAATTACGATACAATTAAAAAAAGAAATAAATTTTTTTATCAATAAAATACAGTATATTAAAAAGAAATAGCAGAAAAGTCCTTCTTCGTAATAAAAAGCTACCGCCTTCCTTAAGATAAATTTTCAATTTTATCAATCGAAAAGAATTTAATACTGAGTCTATTTCCATTTACATGAGACACAAAAAAGGCATTCTTTTTAGAACGCCTTTTCCTACAATCATTATTCATTTATTACCTATCAGAAGAGCCTTCGCCGTACACCTAGCACACGAACGATATTTTCAACCGTTCGTTCCAAATTTATTTCGCCTAAAGCCAAAGCCTCTTCCAGTGGGCCAGCTTTAGCTAAAATGCCAAAAATCGCCGTGATCCCTTCCTCATACAGCACATCGACTTGCTCGCCGATAAAACCAGCACAAGCAAAAACTGGTTTATTGTATTTCTTCGCGATTTTTGCCACGCCATAGGGAGTCTTGCCAAATTTTGTTTGAAAATCCATTCCGCCCTCACCGGTAAACACGTAATCAGCATGTGCAATCTTTTCCTCTAGGTCGGTCAATTCAATGACTAAATCAATGCCAGAATGCATCTTCGCTCCTGTAAAAACTAAAAGTCCTGCGCCTAATCCGCCAGCGGCTCCAGCACCAGGTTGTTCTTTTATCTTTATCTCTAAATCTCTTTCAATGACCGCCGCATAGTGAGCCAGTGCCTGATCCAACTCTTCAACCATCAATGGTGTGGCGCCCTTTTGCGGACCGAAAACAACCGAGGCCCCCTTTGGACCTATCAATGGATTGATCACGTCGCTGGCAATAATGATCTCCGTATCCTTAAGCCTAGGATCAAGCTTAGTCGTATCGATCTTAGCTAATGCCTTTAATGCTGCGCCGCCCAGCGGTAATTCATGGTTGTCTTCATCTAAGAAACGAGCGCCCAACGCCTGTGCCATTCCTGCACCGCCATCATTTGTCGCGCTGCCGCCGATACCGATAATAATTTTCTCAACGCCTTGATCCAACGCTGCTTTGATCATTTCTCCGGTACCATAAGTTGATGTAAGCAAAGGATTTCTTTTTTCTTTTGCCAATTGTTCGATACCGTTAGCTTTAGCCATTTCTATTACAGCTGTTTTTTTATCACCCAATAGGCCATAATAGGTCAAAACTTTTTCCGGCGGCAGCGGACCAGAAACGGTCACTTCGATTCTTGCGCCCTTGCTGCTGTCAACTAACGCATCAACCGTCCCTTCTCCTCCATCTGCCATTGGAACCTGAATGACTTCGGCCTCGGGAAACACATTGCGAATTCCTCGTTCCATCGCGTCACAGGCCTTTTTTGCAGTCATACTTTCTTTAAAAGAGTCTGGAGCCAAGACAAATGTTTTCTTCATGATAGTTCCTCCTCATAGTGATTCCTGAGCATCCTTTTAAAAAAGGTTGTACTTATCAATATTCAAGTTCTCTACTTTCCTACATTAATAGCCTCTATTGAAATTGGTTTGACTAATGCTTCAACAGTTTGCTTATCAGACATAGCAGACGATCTTATCTTCCTTCGTAATTTGAATACTATCATGCCCTAAGTGTTCTTGAATACCAAGAGATCAAATATTTTTCGCTAAGCACAGCTACATGTCAAAAATTCCCAATCATATTTTGACATGATCTCTGCTTCCGCGATTCATCACTTTTTTCATCTTTTGAATATTTTCCCACTGCTCTGTTTGCTTAGATCATGCTCTCACTAACATCAGCCATTTCGTCCTTCAATTTTCTTGCATAGAATTTGAAACAAAAAACCATTAAAAACTCAAAACATACCGTATACGATTGAAATTGAACCATTCGCGGTATAAGTCTTAACAAATCATCTTCAACTCACTATTATTATTCTTAAAAAGGGGAGAAAAAAATGCGGACGTCGATTTTTTTAGAAACAAAAAAAGGGCCAGTTGTTATCCAAGCGACTGAATTGCTATATATCACTATAGATCCTGCGAAAAACCATACGTTATGCTTTGTTACTAAAGAAGAGAAGCATTATGCTTCAGGCGACTTAAACGACTTCGAAGATACAAGTCAAAGCTGGCTATTTCGTTGTCATCGCTCCTTTATCGTTAACCTGTATATGATCCGAGAGATTAACAAATACGATCGAAACATTTACTTTTTAGAAGATCATTCTAACAATAGTTGTCCCTTTTCCAGAAGAAAATATGCTCCATTAAAAGACTCTCTTAAAGATTTTTTATTAGCCGAACAAGAAGTATAATTGATCATGTAGGAGTAATTTAGCCTATTCACGTTTTTTCGTTGTAGTCATTAAGCAAATACTTTACAATCGAAAAGTAACACAAAGTTACTCAAAAGAGGTGAGACAATGACACATACCTTCACGTTTTTCTTATTAAATAAGATCCAAGCAAAGAAGTATATGACAGAAGATGAATATGAAAATGTCGCCTATTCTCTGGAAATTTTTTTGATTAATATCTTCAAAACTGTCCAGGTTTATGTAATCGCTTATCTTTTAGGGGTTCTATTTGAAACATTTATCATGAACCTGCCCTACGTTTTTTTGAGGTGGCATGCTGGGGGGTGGCACGCGAAGTCAACCATTAATTGCTCTATTTTTGGTATCACAACATTTGTTGGCATTCCATTTATACTTCAAAAAATGGATTTTAGCTTATCTTTCTTTTGGATGACGATTCTTTCCCTCGTGATCCTATGCTGCGTCTTATTATACGCCCCAGCGGATACTGAAAAAAATCCCTTGGTTAGTGTAAGTGAACGTAAAAGAAAACGAGTATTTTCTTTCTTAAGTGCTTTGTTAGCTATCTTCATAGCTGTATTTTTTGTAAATAACGAAATAGGAACATTAATGATCACCGGGTTATTTGTGGAAATCATCATGATTCATCCACTGTTTTATAAATTAAATAAAAGGAGCTATAAAAATTATGAAAACTATCAAGTACAACCGTAATCAATTATTAGGAAATATTGCGAAAATTCTCGTTGCCGTCTCAATCGTTTTACTAGATCGCCCTTGTATGGTTTTTACGTATGAACCTGAAAATCCTAAACTAAAACATCTACATCCTAAAGAATAGCATGGAATTTCTTTCATTATTCCTTTTAATTTCTATAGATAACTTTTGCCAATTATTTATCTATTCTAAGTTACTAAATAGGAAAATTCCTTTAAAAATGTTGGTTTTCCTTCCGATAATTTCATTCGGTGTCTATCTTTTTTTTAACTATTTGATTTTTGTGGCAATCATGATTTATTTCATGTTTGTTGGAAAACGGCTAAAAAAAGAAGCAAATAATAATTTACTATGGTTCTATGGTATTTATACAACTTTTTCTTATGCCGTTTTTGGCTATTTCATTAACTCCACAATACTCTTATACATTGGAGAAAAAATATTTGATCAATATATGTACTTGATTAGTATAACAATCGCTCCTCTTTTTTCAGTATTGTGTAATGTCATTTTATTACGTTTGATCCTACCTAGTATTCGTTTTCTAGAAAAGCATTTGGACAGTTGGAATCAATATTTTCTTTTTTTCATAAATATCTTACTGACGCTTTGTTGTATCATCCAATTTGGGAACTACTGGATTGAACATTACTTTTTAAAAGGAGAAAATCCTATTAGAAAGTTTCTTATTCCTATATTCATCCTAGTCATCGTCCTATTGGTAATCTATTTGAACATCAAAACTCGTCAGCTGGACAAACAGCGCATCCAACAACTAAAAGACAATCAGTTGGCTGATTTGACCTCTTATGTTCAGCAAATCGAAGCAATGTATAGTGAGCTTAGAAGTTTTCGTCACGATTATCATAATGTGCTGATCAGCTTGAATCAGAGTATCAAAACAAAGGATTTGTCTGTGATTGAAGATACGTATGCCCGGATATTGGAAACGGAAGGAATCGTTTTAGAAGATGACCACTATGCATTAGGGAAATTGAACAATCTGAAGACTTTACCGATAAAAGGGATATTTTCCACCCACATTATTCAAGCGTGGCAGAAAAATATCCCTGTTCATTTAGAAATTGAAGATATTATTCAAGATGAACCGATTGAGGTTTTAGATTATGTGCGCATCACTTCCATTTTATTAGATAATGCGATTGAAGCTGCTGAGGACGCTGAAAATCCTTTTGTAACGATTGTCTTTTTGAAAAATAAAAAGGAAAAAGAGATACAACTTACTATTGAAAATTCCTGTTCTGATGAACCAATTGATATCGTAAGAATCTTCGATAAAGATTTTTCAACTAAAGGGAAAAATCGTGGTCTAGGTTTAGCCACGATCCAAACAATTCTTCAAAACTATACAAATCTTTCATTGCAGACAGAATATCAGGATGGTGTATTTCGACAAATTTTGATGATCAAGGAGGAAATCCCACGATGAACATTTTTTTATTAGAGGACGATATCATGCATCAGCAACGTTTAGAGCTAGTCATTCGCGAAATCCTTTTAGAAAAACGTTGGCCAGCGAAATCAATCGTTACCACTGCAAGACCAGAAACTCTACTAAAAAAAGTTCAAGAAACCGTTGATCAAAACATCTACTTTCTCGATATAGAAATCAATGGAGAAAAGAAAAAGGGGTTAGAAATCGCTAGTCAGATTCGGACTATGGACCCTTATGGAGTGATCGTCTTTATTACCACTCATTCAGAATTTGCGCCAATTACTTATGCTTATAAGGTTTCTGCTTTTGATTTTATTGCTAAAGACAGTCCCATTGATACTATCAAACAGCATTTAGTTGACTGTTTTGAGAACCTTTTAAATAACCGAGCTAGTGAAAAAAAAGAAGAAACGTTCTTTTTTAGCAATCAGCACAGCAATTTCCAAGTCCCCTTCTCTGACATTCTTTATTTTGAAACAACTGAGATTTCTCATAAACTGCGGCTTATTTGCAAATCTCGTTTAGTCAATTTTTATGCGACACTTGGTGAAATCGAAAGTTTGGATGAACGTTTCTTTAAGGTCCACCGCTCTTTCGTCGTCAACTTAGAAAATATTGCACAGATTGATCGATCAGAAGGTGTAGTTTATTTTGATCAAAATCATTCCTGTTTAATCTCTCGCAGAAAAATTAGACCCGCCCTGGAGAAAATGAATGCTATAAATCAGATTTTTCAAAAAAAATAACCTAAAAAGACAATCAGTAGTGTTCACCATTGATTGTCTTTTTTTTGCCGATTTTTGGTCGATAGACAGACGCATCATTCATATTGACCGTAAAGCTGTTCCCTTCACCACCACAGCAGAAAACTAAAAATAATAACCTGCATGTATTAATAAATCAGTTAAAAAATTTTATATTAAGCAAGTACGCGCCTTAACTAAAACACAATATATTGTATGTATTTTAGCAAATAACATAAATCTAACACAATATCTAGTCTTTTATTTTAATTTTTTTAGAGCTATGATGAACTCTCAAAGAAAAAGATTGGTGGTAATATTTATGAAATTAGCAGTTTTTTGTGGCGTATGCTATGGAAAAGAAGCAAAATATAAAGAACTTGCAGAACGTATTGGCGAGTATATCGCTGATAAAGGATTGGACTTAGTTTCTGGCGGCTCAATCAGCGGTTTAATGGGAGCAGTAAGCAATGGTGTTATCAATAAGCACGGGAATGTGACCGGAATTTGCTCTCGTGGATTCTTTGATGATGATCTTTCTCGTAAAGAGGTCAATGAATTTATTTTTACTGAAACAATGGATGAGAAAAAACAACTTCTGATCAATAAATCAGATGCCTATTTGATCTTACCTGGAGGACTAGAAACACTGGAAGAATTATTTCATTTACTGAGCTCAATCGCCATTGGACTTGTTCCGCCAAAACCTATCGCTATCCTTGATATTGACGGCTACTATCAGTCCTTGATCGAATTTCTGATTAAGGCTTCAAATGAAGATTTCATTGACTATCAAGCAATCAAACACATATTGATCTCAGACGATTACCAATCATTGATCAATAAAGTCTGTATCGAATTATCTGAGATGGGAGTTGTTGCCTAATGAAAATTTATTTAGCAGGGCCATTTTTCTCTAAGGAACAAATTTCTCTAATTCACTCAGTGGAAAAAGCCTTGAAGAACAACCCAACTGTTACCGAATTTCATTCTCCACGTTTAGACCAAACATGCGAGTACGAAGCCTTCACACCGGAATGGGCAAGCGAGACCTATTTTAAGGATATGCATCATATTGAAACAGCCGATGCTATCGTCGCTATTTTAGATTATGAACACGAAATTACCGACCCAGGAACCGCTTATGAAATCGGAATCGCAACGATGCTGAAAATCCCTGTTATCGGTCTGCTGACTGCCGGCGATACGGTCAATATCATGTTGACTGAATCTCTCCATGCTTTCACCAAACACGTAGCCGAGATCGAGAAGTACGATTTTGGAATGGCAACACTTTTTTTGACAAAAATTATAAGGTGTTGTGAATGCTGCGGT
>ENA-OXUB01000044-OXUB01000044.1-human-gut-metagenome-genome-assembly--contig:-NODE-44-length-77904-cov-38.773472_pt1 | contig 77904 bp, 59 predicted proteins | sample MGYA00249345_ERZ652652 | MGnify/ENA primary metagenome ERZ652652 (study PRJEB26925, sample SAMN05826496) | human gut metagenome | biome: ENVO:2100002; feature: ENVO:00000062; material: ENVO:00002003... | reverse complement strand
TGACCGGGATCACGTCGAGCACCATGGCCTCCGGCTTGTTGCCGGTGGTCAGGAACGCGTTGACGACCTTCAGACGCTTCAGGGCGCGGGCCTTGCGCTGGCCGGTGCCCGTGTCGATCTCTTCGCGCAGCTGCTTGGAGGCTGCCTCGAGGTCGAAGTCCTGCAGACGCTTCTTGATGGCTTCGGCGCCCATGCAGCCTTCGAAGTAATCGCCGTAGCGGTCTTCCATCTCACGCCACAGGTCGACGTCGCCTTCCATGTCTCCCGGCTTCAGGGTCTTGAAGCGGTCGAACACGGCGCTCAGACGCTGGATCTGCTCGTCGTAGCGGGTACGGATGGCGGCCATTTCACGCTCGGCGCTGTTGCGCAGCTTGGCGCGTGCGGAGCCCTTGGCTTCGCCTTCGGCTTCGAGCTCGGCCAAATCGGCTTCGACCTTCTTGGCGCGCTCCTCGATTTCGGCGTTGCGGCGCTTCTCGAGGTTGGCGATCTCGTTGTCGAACTCCTGCTGCAGGTCCGGCAGGTCCTGATGACGCTGCTCTTCGTCCACCTTGGTGACCATGTAGGCCGCGAAGTAGATGACCTTCTCGAGGTCCTTCGGCGCGATGTCCAGCAGGTAGCCCAGTCGGGACGGCACACCCTTGAAGAACCAGATGTGGGTCACCGGAGCGGCGAGCTCGATGTGGCCCATGCGCTCACGACGCACACGGCTCTTGGTGACTTCCACGCCGCAGCGTTCGCAGACGATGCCCTTGAAGCGCACGCGCTTGTACTTGCCGCAGGCGCATTCCCAGTCGCGGGTAGGTCCGAAGATCTGCTCGCCGAACAGGCCGTCTTTCTCCGGCTTCAGGGTACGGTAGTTGATGGTCTCCGGCTTCTTGACCTCGCCGTAGCTCCAGTTACGGATGTCGTCGGCGGTGGCCAGTCCGATCCTCAGTTTGTCAAATTCGTTGACGTCCAGCACTCTATTGTCCTGTCTATCGATTCTTAATGCTTATCACGTTGTTCGGGGATTGGCCGCGCTGCACGCTGTGCTGCAGCGCGGCCAATCCTTTCAATCACTGGAATTCGGGCTCCTCGGCAACCTGGTCTTCCTTGGCGGCGGCGTCAGGACGCGCGCCGATGTTGAAGCCGAGGTCATCGGAGGAAGTGGACGGATCGTCATCCTCGTCCTTCATGTCGATGGCCACGCCTTCGGCGTTGAGCACTTCGACATTCAGGGACAGGGACTGCATTTCCTTAAGCAGCACCTTGAAGGACTCCGGGATGCCTGCCGGCGGCAGGTTCTCGCCCTTCACGATGGCGCCGTAGACGCGCACGCGGCCGTCGACGTCATCGGACTTGGTGGTCATCATTTCGTGCAGCGTGTAGGCGGCACCGTAGGCCTCGAGGGCCCACACTTCCATCTCGCCGAAGCGCTGGCCACCGAACTGAGCCTTGCCGCCCAGCGGCTGCTGGGTGATCATGGAGTACGGGCCGGTGGAGCGGGCGTGGATCTTGTCGTCGACCAGGTGGTGCAGCTTCAGCATGTACATGTAGCCCACGGAGATCGGCTTCGGGAACGGTTCGCCGGTACGGCCGTCGAACAGGGTCGCCTTGCCGTCGGGGCCGACGAGCTTGTTGCCGTCGCGGTCCGGAAGGGTGCAGCTGAGCAGGCCCTTGATGGTTTCCGGACGGACGCCGTCGAACACCGGGGTGGCCACCGGAGTGCCCGGAGCGCCCTTTTCGGCGCCCTGCGGCACGTACTTCTTCCAAGCGGCCTCGGCATCCGGGTCGAGGGAGATGTCCCAGCCGGCGTGCGCGATCCAGCCGAGGTGCAGTTCCAGCACCTGGCCAAGGTTCATTCGAGAAGGCACGCCCAGCGGGTTCAGCATGATGTCGACCGGAGTACCGTCGGCGAGGAACGGCATGTCCTCTTCCGGCAGGATGCGGGAGATGACGCCCTTGTTGCCGTGACGGCCGGAGAGCTTGTCGCCCTGGGTGATCTTACGGTGCTGTGCGATGTAGACGCGAATCATCTGGTTCACGCCGTTCGGCAGTTCGTCGCCGTCTTCCTCGGCATCCTCGCGGGTGATTTCCTTGACCGCGATGACGGTGCCGGTCTCGCCGTGAGGCACGCGCAGCGAGGTGTCACGCACTTCGCGGCTCTTCTCACCGAAGATGGCGCGCAGCAGACGCTCTTCCGGAGTCAGCTCGGTCTCGCCCTTCGGGGTGACCTTGCCGACCAGAATGTCGCCGGCTTCGACTTCGGCGCCGATGCGGATGATGCCACGCTCGTCGAGGTTGGCCACCGCGTCCTCGCCGACGTTCGGCAGGTCGCGGGTGATCTCTTCGGCACCCAGCTTGGTTTCGCGGGCGTCGATCTCGTACTCCTCGATGTGGATGGAGCTCAGGGTGTCGTCCTGCACGAGGCGCTGGGAGATGATCACAGCATCCTCGTAGTTGTAGCCGTTCCACGGCATGAAGGCGATGAGCAGGTTCTTGCCCAGTGCCATCTCGCCCTTCTGGGTTGCCGGACCATCGGCCAGCACGGTGCCGGCTTCCACGCGTTCGCCGTCGTGGATGAGCGGGACCTGGTTGTAGCAGGTGGTCTGGTTGGAGCGCTGGAACTTGGCCAGCTTGTAGGAGCTGGTGGTGCCATCGTCGTTCATGGTACGGATGATGTCGGCGGACACGTAGGTCACCACGCCCGGCTTCTCAGCCAGGATGACGTCGCCGGAATCGACGGCGGCGCGCCATTCGGCGCCGGTGCCCACGAGCGGACGCTCGGATTCGATCAGCGGCACGGCCTGACGCTGCATGTTGGTGCCCATCAGCGCTCGGTGTCCCTCATCGTGCTCCAGGAACGGAATCAGGGAGGCGCCGACGGAAACCATCTGACGCGGGGAGACGTCCATGTAATCGACGGAGCTGACCGGCACATCGACCGCTTCCTCTTCGCCGACTCGGGCAAGGGCCTGCTTCTTGACGAAGTTGCCGTTCTCGTCGAGCTCCTGGTTGGCCTGGGCGATGACGTGCTCGGCATCGCGGTCTGCGGTCATGTACTCGACTTCGTCGGTGACGTGGCCGTTGACGACCTTACGGTACGGGGTCTCGATGAAACCGAACGGGTTGATGCGTCCGAAGGTTGCCAGAGAGCCGATCAGACCGATGTTCGGGCCTTCAGGAGATTCGATCGGGCACATACGGCCGAAGTGGGACGGGTGCACGTCGCGCACTTCCATGGAGGCGCGGTCGCGGGACAGGCCACCGGGGCCCAGAGCGGACAGACGACGCTTGTTGGTCACGCCAGCCAGCGGGTTGTTCTGGTCCATGAACTGGGACAGCTGGGAAGTGCCGAAGAACTCCTTGATGGTGGCGTTCACCGGACGGATGTTGATCAGGGACTGCGGGGTGATGGCCTCCGGATCCTGGGTGGTCATACGCTCGCGGACCACACGCTCCATACGGCTCAGGCCGGTGCGCAGCTGGTTCTGGATCAGCTCGCCGACCTGGCGGATACGACGGTTGCCGAAGTGGTCGATATCGTCGACGTCCACGCGCAGGTCAACGTCCTTGCCGTCGCGCTTGCCCGGGAACTTGGTATCGCCCGCATGCAGGGTGACCAGGTACTTGATGGTGGCGATGATGTCCTCGCGGGACAGGCTGCGGTCGTTGACGTCCTTTTCCAGACCAAGCTTGCGGTTGATCTTGTAACGGCCGACGCGGGCCAGATCGTAACGCTTGGTGTTGAAGTAGAAGGAGTCCAGCAGGTTCTTGCCGGCTTCCGGGGTCGGGGTGTCGGCCGGACGGATCTTGCGGTACAGGTCGGTCAGGGCCTCGTCCTGGGTCTGCACGGTCTCCTTGGCGAGAGCGTCCATGACCAGCGGGTAGTCCTTGAAGGCGTCGGCGATCTCATCCTTGGTCATGCCGATGGCCATGAGGAACACGATGGCGGACTGCTTGCGCTTACGGTCCACGCGCACGCCGAGGACGTCGCGCTTGTCGATCTCGAACTCGAGCCATGCGCCACGGCTCGGGATGATCTTCGCGCCGAAGACTTCCTTATCGGAGGTACGGTCCTGGGAGCGGTCGAAGTACACGCCCGGGGAACGCACGAGCTGGGACACGATCACTCGCTCGGTGCCGCCGATGATGAAGGTGCCGTGCGGGGTCTGCAGCGGGAAATCGCCCATGAACACGGTCTGGGACTTGATTTCGCCGGTGTCGCCGTTTTCGAATTCGGCGTTCACGTACAGCGGTGCGGAGTAGGTGTAATCCTTCTCCTTGCACTCCTGCACGGTGTGGCGTGGCTCTTCGAAGTACGGATCGGAGAAGGTCAGGCTCATGGTCTGAGCGAAGTTCTCGATCGGGGAGATCTCCTGGAAGACCTCATCAAGACCGGAGGTGTGCGGCACGGTGTTGGTGCCGTTCTCCAGATCCTCCTGGACTCGCTTCTGCCAGCGCTCGTTGCCGATGAGCCAGTCAAAGCTGTCAGTCTGTACACCCAACAGGTAGGGTACATCAATGGGCTCGCGGATGGAGCCGAAGTTCACACGGTCCGACGCTTTGTGCAGATCAATATCATGCTGGTCGGCGCGTGCGATGATGGTGGTGGTGTTCGTCGTAGCCTCAGCCAATGGACGTTCCTTATCGCTCGCTAATCGTATCGATATGTTTCCCCGGAAGCGCTCTCATTGGCCACCATATGCCTAATACGCGGGCGCCTCTTCCTTGTCAGCGTGCCCGCTATATGACACGCATCTACGCAAAGTCATTAGAATAACATAACCTGTAGATTTTATTCCACTGTGATGCCGACCGGTTCCGACTTGGTTTTCGCATGTCCTTTGACCGACAGTTGGGCCGAATACACGCCACGGTCCACGTTCGGCAGGTCCGCCGCGTCGGCGCATTCGCTGCCGGAACGCACGCCCGGCCAAGTGATCGTCTGCTTGACCTCGTCGCCCTTGGCTATCAGCCGGTAATCCGTGTCCACGGGGCATACGTTCGATTTCCAGACCACGTCCTTGCCCGACTTGATCGTCAGCACCATGCCCGCCTGGGACACGTCGATCAGACAGCCAGCCTTGCCGGAACCGTTGTATTTCACGGAAGCGGTGAAGTCCATCGTGCCGCCCACACCGAAGCTCGATGCGGCCGGAGTAAGCGACAGCGCGACGTTGGATGCGTCGCAATCGGGAACGCTGCTTTTCTGCTGTTGGGTCGGCGACGGCACCTCCTTGCGGGAGATCGCGTAAACATCGGCATGGTGGATTTCGCGGTTGACAGCGACGACGCCCTGCGTCAGCGAATACAGGCAGAATACGATGAAGCTCAGCACCAGCACCGTCGCGATACCGAAAACGATGCGGCGGCGGCGATACATCGCCTGCTGTTGTTTCGTACGTTTCTTACCGGTCCGCGGGGAGGTCTTGTGAGCCATGGCTCCCAGTCTAGCGTGCCATCCTCCGTGCGGCACCGCGGCCGCACGCACCACGCATGCCGTGTACGTTACACCGGCAGCCGCACCCCTCCCCCGGGCAGGATTTCGATCAGACCGTCCTCGTCAAGCGACGCGATGCATTTGTCCAGCTGCACGTGGTCTTTCCACAGCCGTTCGACGCTCTTGCGATCAAGCACCGTCTCGCCATCCGGCAGGCCGCGCAGCGCGTTCAGCACCAGCCCGCGCACCTGCCGGTCCGTACCTTGGAATCGTTGGCGTGGTCGCGTACGCCGCTGCCCCAATCCCGGTCTTCCGTTGCGTAGGAACGCGCATTTTCCGGCGATCGGACAGGCTTCGCATAATGGCGATTTCGCAGTGCACACCGTCGCGCCGAGTTCCATGACGGCCTGGTTCCACACGACGGACGGGCGATCGAAACGACGGCATTTCGCGGAATCATCGTCCGGCAGCAGCCGTTTCGCCAGCGCGCGTTCCGCGGGACTTGCGCTGCCGCCGAGCGATTCGACGCCGACGAACGCACGTGACAACACACGGCGGATGTTCGTGTCGACCACCGCGATACGTTCGCCGAAAGCGAACGACAGCACCGCGCTTGCCGTGTAATCACCGATGCCGGGCAGAGCAAGCAATTCGTCGTACGTATGCGGCAGCTCGTCGGCGTAATCGTATGCGATGACGTGCGCGCATTCCTGCAATCGCAGGGCGCGCCGCGGATAGCCAAGCCGCCCCCATGCGGTGATCACGTCGGATTTCGGGGCGTCGGCGAGCGCGGCTGCGTCCGGCCATCGGTCCATCCATGCGGTCCAATACGGCACGACGCGGCCCATCTGCGTCTGCTGGCTCATCACTTCGGAAACGAGCACGCCCCACGGTGTGGTGCGGCCGAATCGCCATGGCAGGTCGCGCGCGTTGGTCTGCCACCATTGCGCGAGCGTCGTTGCGATTTCGTCAGCATCGGAAGCATCGGAGGTGACGGCGGTGGCGGAATCGGCAAAGTCGTCAAAGTCGGCGTCACGTACGGCGGTGTCGTATGTGGTGTTCGTGTCGTTCATCGTTCCTATTCTTAGCATTTATGACGAACGAAGAACATACCGATAACGCGCAGGGCGCAACGCGCGACGCCGAGACGCAGGCGGCCGAAGCCAAGGTCGAGAAGATGTTCGAATACGGGTACCGCAAGTCCAATTACGGCCCGGACGAACTGGTGACCGACGCGCACGGCAATCCGATTTCCGTGGTGGACGCGATGCTGAGCGCGAAGGACGCGGCGAAGGCGGAGACCTCCACCCCGCACCTGTGCTACTACTCCCCGCGTATTCCGGGCAACACGGGTTCCGCGATCCGCCTGTGCGCCGTGACGGGAACGATTCTGCACCTGGTGGAACCTTTGGGTTTCAATCTGCGGGATACCAAGCTGCGCCGTGCGGGGCTCGACTACCATGACATGGCGCATGTGGTGCTGCACCCGAATTTCGAGGATCTGGTGGAATCGATGCCGGCTTCGCGCATCATCGCCTTCACCGCGCACGCCACCAAGCTGTACACCGACATCGAATACAAGCCGACCGACATCCTGCTGTTCGGTCCGGAGCCGGGCAATATCCCCGATCCGATGGACATCATGGCCGGCCCGCATGTGGCCGAGCAGGTGCGTCTGCCGATGCGTCCTTCGCTGCGTAGCCTGAATCTCACCAACTGCGCCTCCATCGCCATCTACGAAGCCTGGCGACAGTTGAACTTTGCCGGCGGTAAGTAAAAACAGTTTTACAAACGCAAAAGAGCCCGGCCCTCCGTGCAGGAAGGTCGGGTTCTTTCGTAAGAACGTCAGTTCTTGAAGGAGTGGATCGGCGCCGGAATGCGGCCGCCACGGGTCACGAAGGCCTCGCAGCTGGTCTGGTTCACCGGAATGATCGGCGCGTAGCCCATGAGGCCGCCGAAGTTGGCCATCTCGCCCACGCCCTTGCCTTCCACCGGGATTACACGCACGGCGGTGGTCTTCTGGTTGACCATGCCGATGGCCGCCTCGTCGGCGATGATGCCGGAAATGGTGGAGGCGGTGGTATCTCCCGGAATGGCGATCATGTCAAGGCCGACGGAGCACACGCAGGTCATGGCTTCGAGCTTTTCGATCTTCAGGCAGCCGTTGGTCGCCGCATCGATCATGTTCTTGTCTTCGGAAACCGGAATGAATGCGCCGGAAAGTCCGCCGACGTAGGAGGACGCCATGATGCCACCCTTCTTCACCTGATCGTTGAGCATGGCGAGCGCTGCGGTGGTGCCCGGTGCGCCGACCTGTTCGAGGCCGATCTTTTCGAGCACTTCGCCGACGGAGTCGCCTACTGCCGGAGTTGGCGCGAGGGAAAGGTCGATGATGCCGAACGGGATGCCGAGTCGGCGGGACGCTTCCTGTGCCACCAGCTGGCCGACGCGTGTAATCTTGAACGCGGTGCGCTTGATGGTTTCGCACAGGAATTCGAAGTCCTTGCCCTTAGCCTCGTCGAGTGCGCGGGAGACCACGCCGGGGCCGGAGACGCCGACATTGATGACCGCGTCGCCTTCGGTTACGCCGTGGAAGCCGCCTGCCATGAACGGGTTGTCGTCGGGGGCATTGCAGAATGCCACGAATTTCACGCATCCGTAGGAGTCGTTGTCTGCGGTGGCGTGCGCGATGTCTTTGATGATGTGGCCGAGCAGTTCGACGGAGTTCATGTCGATGCCGGTTTTGGTGGATCCCACGTTGACGGACGAGCAGACGATGTCGGTTTCGCTCAGCGCCTTCGGCAGGGAACGGATGAGCAGCTCTTCGGCGGGGGTCATGGATTTGGACACGAGTGCGGAGTAGCCGCCGATCAAATCAACGCCGACTTGCTTTGCCGCACGGTCAAGCGCATGCGCGATTTTCACGAAATCGTCCGACGTCTTGCAGGAGCTTGCGCCGACCAACGAGATCGGGGTGACGGTGATGCGCTTGTTGACGATCGGAATGCCGTAGTCGCGTTCGATGGCCTGGCCGGTGGACACGAGGTCCTTGGCGTACGTGGTGATCTTGTTGTAGATGTTCTCGCAGACCTCGTCGACGCTGTCGGCTGCGCAATCCAGCAGGCTGATGCCCATGGTGATGGTGCGCACGTCGAGCTTCTCCTGCTCGATCATCTTGTTGGTCTCGTGGACCTCCATGATATTCAGCATGGTTTTTCCTTACGATTGGTACGATTCGTGGCTTCGATTACTTGCGTGGCTCACGTATGCCGCGGATCAGACGCGGTGCATCTTGGTGAAGATCTCTTCGCGCTGGCAGCGGATGCGCACGCCGATCTCTTCGCCAAGCTTGTCGAGATCGTCCACGACCTCGCCGAATTCCTTGTCGGTGTTGGAATAATCCACAATCATCATCATGTTGAAGAAACCGTCGATGATGGTCTGGGAAATGTCAAGCACGTTGACCTGATGCTCGGAAAGGTAGGTGCAGACGCGTGCGATGATGCCGACAGTATCCTGGCCGACGACGGTGATGATTGCCTTGTTCATGGAACTCCCTAAACGTTAGGTGCGAATATCCAGTTGCCGTCTCGGCGAATTGCCGGACGCGCCCTCAAGTATAGGAAAGGCACGTGCCAAAACACCCCTCTCTCCCGCTTTTCGCATTACATGGTGAGACGCCACACGCGCATGTCAGTAGTCAAACGTTTACCTAGGTCGTCACCGCCCACGGATTCACCCGCGCCGTGTCGCAACACAGCATGACATGCAACATCCGCCGGCAAATTACAACGCAGCGCACATATCGTGCCCATATCGCGTACATACCCCTGCACATACGGCAGCGGCCCCGCACCCGCCGTGTCACAAGGAACACGCAGGAACGGGGCCGCCGGATACGGCTCTACGTCTTAGCGCCAAATACCGTTCAATGCACGCGCATCAACCGCATCGATCTTGCCGGACGACGCGATGCGAAGCTCACCGTCGCCATCAGCGCCTTGGAACAGCATGCTTCCTGCCGTCTGACCGCCATTGAGGAACACTTCGACAACATTGCGGTCGAAGAACACCTCCACCTGGCGAACATCGGTGATGCCGCTGTCGAAGTCGACATCCTCCACCGCAGTGCCCTTGGCCACCAGGCGGGTCACGCCATCAGTGCGCTGCAGCAGCAGTTCGGTCGGCCTGCCGTCCTGCGGGTTGACGCCCTTCGCCAGCACCATGATGGCATCGGCATCATCCGCCAGATGCACGTTCGCATAGTATGCGTTGCCGGGAGCCGTAACGACCATATCCCCGCCATCGCCGTGCACGGCAAGACGCTCGCCGAGCAGCTCGCGGTACACTTCGCTCACCGGCTTGCTGTACAGCCTGCCGTCACGCACATGCAATTCGCGCGGCAGCGACATCATGCCGTTGGCCAGGCACGGCTGTTCGACACGCATCTCCGGAAAATCGGTGAACCAGCCGAATACGATGCGACGGCCGTTATCGTCGGCGAAGCTTTGCGTGGCGTAATATCCGGTGCCGAAATCGCACCAGTCGCTGGCCTTGACATCCAGTTTCGGACCATTATCGGTATTCACCAAGTCGCCGGCATACCAGCGCACCTGCTGGAAACGTCCCTGCTTGTCGCGGTAATGCATCAGCGCGCCCACAGCAACGGTCACGCCGTCGACCTGGAACAGGTCAGGGCATTCGTAGGTGCGTGCGATCTGATGACCGAAATCGGCGAGCACCGGCCCTTCGTAGCGCCATGTCACATTGCGCTTGAGTGGTTTCTTCGCGGAGAACAATGTCATGGCGGGAACGGTGGCGTTGTTCGGCTGGTCGACCCCCGGCTTGCCCTGAGGAGAATAAGTGAACCAGCCGCCGGTGTTCTGGGTGCTGATGCCGGGAACCGCACTATCGGCGGCGTCTGCGCTAAATTCCGATACCGGCAGATTGGTGGCGGTTACCATATAGGCACGATCCGGGTCGAGAGCCTCGCCGCCCATGCCGCATTCAACCTTCGGATCACGGAAGTCATAGCCAAAATCGTCATTCGCACGCAGCGCCACCGGCGATTCCACGCGAACATGCACGCCGTCCTCGCACAGGCAGGTGGTCTGGTATTCGGTGACGGAGGATTCGTCGCCGCGGGTTTCCAGATGACGGGTCAGGTACAGGCGGATGGCGTTTGCCTCGTTGCCGGCGACCGGATTGTCATGCTCGTCCACGGTCACGGCCGAACCGGAGAACGCGCCGCCGACGATACGCTCGTCGGTGTGCAGTTCGGGCTGCGGTTCCAGGAAGACTGGCAGATGAGTCCAATGCACCAGATCACGGCTTACCGCGTGCCCCCAATGCATATTGTCCCAGCCGAAACCATACGGGTTGAGCTGGAAGAACAGGTGGTAGCGCCCTTGGAACTGGCACAGGCCGTTCGGATCGTTCATCCAACGTGCGAACGGTTCGAAATGCGCGCCCGAACGCCCGAAACGGTTGTAGATCTGTTCCAGCGTGGGCTGTGCAGGCCAATCGGTGTCGCTTGGATTCATGTTCACGTAGCGAACGCCGTTGTCAAGCAGGTCATCGCATTCGGAAAGGTAGCCGAAGCGTACAACCAGGCCGCTTGCCGCCACGGTGACGGTGGATTTCTGCGGCACCGCAATGGAGAAATGATGCCTGCGTTCGGCGATGGGCATGGTGTGCGCCGCGATTGCGACGCCGTTGCCGTCCGCAACGGTAACGACGGCGTTCCCCTCGCCACAGCGTTCGGTGAACAGATCGAGCTGCCGGTAGCCGCCGGTTTCGATGGAGATGGAATAGGTATTCGACATAGTAGACCCCTCTACACGTGTGAAATGAATATGGAAAATGGATGGAAATACTCAAAGACGCAGTGCCGTCAGGAAACGATCGAATCGCGTTCGATGATGCGGCAACGCAACGGTGTCATCGGGCCGTTCTCCGAACGCCTGATCGAATCCTCACTGCGTGCAAGGCTTTCCGTGGCGGCTTCATCGTCGATCATGGCGACCAGCTGATGCACCGCTTCGAAGCCCATTTCGTAGTGAGGAAGCTCCAAGGTGGTCAACGCGGGTTTGATCACGTCCGTAATGAGCGGCTGGTTGTCGATGCTGATCACGGAAACGTCTGTGCCGATGCCGACCGACCGCTCTCTGGCCGCCTCGTAGATGAAGGTCGCGCGCACATCGTTGAAGCAGAAGATGCCGTCCGGCTTGATCTCGTCGAACACGCGACCGGCTTCCGAAGCGGCGTTTGTGGCCTCTTCCACGTTGACGACCAACTGCTCGTCGAAGGGGATGCCCGCGTCCGCGAGCGCTCGGCGATACCCGGCGAACCGCTCCCCCTGGGCGATAATGGTGATTGAGGAACCGTAGTAAACGATGCGTTTGCAGCCGGCCTGAATCAGCCGATTGGTGGCATCGTACCCTGCCATTTCGTCGTCGGGGTAGATCGAGGGAATCTTGCGATTCTCGTCTTCGCTGTCGACGACGACCGTGGGGCTGCCTTCGAGTTCGGCGGGGATCTCCACAACACGGTGGTACATCATGGCATACAGGAAACCGTCCACGCGGTACTGCCGCAGGGCCGCGATCTCCTGGTTCTCCAGTTCCCGATCGTTTCCCGTGTTGACGGTGAGCAGAATATAGCTGAGTTTGCGCGCTGCCTCCTGCGCTCCCACCAGTACGCGCCCGGCATATGGCGTGGTGGCGATCTCATCGGTAATAAAGCCGAGGACATACGACCTGCTGGTGCGCAATGTACGCGCCACGGAGTTCGGCTTGTATCCCATTGATTGGGCCGTTTCGCGCACTCGTTGCGCCACCGCCTTGCTGACGCGATTGCGGTCCTTGTTGTTCAGGACCAACGACACGGTGCAAATGGAGACGCCGGCCTCTTTTGCGATGTCTTTGATCGATATCAATGGTTTTGCCTTGTCTGCTTGGCGGTTTTGTGAAGCGGATTCCATTGTATGCCCGCCTTTCTTTGGCGACACTCTGCCGTTCAGCTTTTCGCGTATCGGATGCCCGGCTGCTCCCGGTCATGGATGTCCATTCCCGGAATCCGGCCGAACGAGTACACGATCCACGCAGTGCAGAACATCGGCAGCGACATGCCGAACACCATGAGCAGACCCGGCCATTGCGCCCAGGCAAGGATCGCCAGCAGTGCGAGTCCGATCTGCAGCAGGGTGCACAGCGGACGGGCCACGATCATGGTCAGTGTTGTGCGGACGATCCACAGCGGACGTTCGTCATAGTTCGCGCGCACCACCCAGACCAGCATGGTGAAGGCCAGCAATACCAGTGCCAGCACGAACAGTACGCCGGAAACCGCCACGTCGAACGTTCCGCGTGCATGCCAGTTCATCATGTAGTAGTCGATGGCGAGCACCACCCAGCATACGGCCAACGGCCAGCCGAAGAGATTCGCCTGCTTGAGCTCGTTTTTCCATGCGCCGTGGAAGATGCCCCATACTTCCTTGGCACGCATCGACCGATCCTCAGCACGCAGCCACGTGCGGAACGTGGTTTGCGCGGCGGCGCAGGATGGGAAGAATCCCAGCACCACGGCACCCAGCAGTGTGTGCACGAGCATGGCGATGTTCACCACGAAGATCGTGAGCAGCAGACGGCAGAACCGTTCATAGGCCACGGAAAAACGAGCGAGCATGGCGAATCCCTTTCAATCAGCCCTTGACGGCGCCGAGCATGACGCCCTTGTTGAAGTACTTCTGCAGGAACGGGTACAGCACCAGCAGAGGCAGGGTGGAGACGATGATGATGCCGAACTTGATCTGGTCGGCCGCCTGCTGTTGGGCCGTGGCGTTGACGTTCGTACCGGTGCCTTGCGCCACCAGCAGCAACTGCTGCAAGACCACCTGCAACGGCTGCTTTGTGTCGTCGGTGATGTAGATCAAGCCTGTCATGAAGTCGTTCCAGTGGCCGACGAAGTAGTACAGGCCGATGACGGCGAGGATGGCGGAGCTCAACGGCAGCACGATCTTGAAGAAGTAGCCGAAGTAGCTCAGGCCGTCGATCTGCGCCGCGTCATGCAGCTCCTCCGGAATGGAGGTTTCGAAGAAGGAGCGTGCCACGATCACGTTGTACACGGAGACCGCGCCGGGCAGGATGAACACCCACATGGTGTTGTTGATGCCGAGGGCCTTGTACAGCAAGTAGTTCGGAATCAGGCCGCCGCTGACGAACATGGTGACGGTGAACAGGAACATGATGACGCGGCGCGGCTTGAACTCACGGCGGGACAGCGCGAAGGCGCAGGGGATGGTCACGGCCATGTTGACCGCGGTGCCGACCACCGAGTAGATGATCGTGTTGAGATAGCCCTGCCAGATGCGATGGTCGGTGAACACCTTCGCGTAGCCGACGAAGGTCACGCCCTTGGGCAGCAGTGACACTTCACCGCCGGCCACGGCGTTCGGGTCGGAGAACGATGCGATGACCACGAACCACAGGGGGTAGAGCACTGCGACCACGGTGAACACCAGAAGCAGCACGATGACGAAGTCGACGGCCAGATCACCTGGCGTTTTCTTCTGACGTACATGCTTGTTCCAGGGAATATCGTTCTTGCTTTGGGCAACGGCCCCGGTTGTTGTTGCAGACATGATTGCTGCCTCCTAGAAAATGCTCGTATCGGAAACGCGCTTGGCGATCGCGTTCGCGGTGATCAGGAAGACGAAGTTGATCAGGGTGTTGAACAGGCCGATAGCGGTCGAATACGAATACTGGCCGTTAAGAATACCGATCTTGTAGGTGTAGGTCGCGATGACCTCGGTGGCCGGCATGTTCAGCGAATTCTGCATCAGGTAGATCTTGTCGAAACCCACGTTGAGCACGGAACCCATGTTCATGATGAGCAGGATCGCGCAGGTCGGCATGATGGCCGGCAGGTCGACGTAGCGGATCAGCTGCAGACGACCGGCGCCATCGATCTTCGCGGCCTCGTACAGCGAGGTGTCCACGCCGGCGAGCGCGGCCAGGTAGATGATGGAGTTCCAGCCGACGTGCTGCCAGACTTCGGAGATCCAGTAGACGGCGGTGATGGCGCTGGTGGAGCCCATCAGCGATTCGTCGCCGAAGAAGCGGCCCAGGATGCCGGAGCCCGGGGACAGGAAGATATTCAGCATCGAGACGATGACCACCACGGAGATGAAGTGCGGCATGTAGGTGACGGTCTGCACGAAGCCCTTGATCTTCTTCGAGCCGATCTGGTTGATCAGCAGGGCCAGAATGATCGGGAAGATGAAGCCCATGACCAGCGTCCACAGGGAGATGCGGACGGTGTTGGTCATGATCTCGCCGAAGAGCGGGTTATGGAAGAATTCGTTGAAATATTTGAGCCCTACGAACTTGCCGCCGGTCAGGCCCTTGGTCGGGTCGAACTCGCGGAAGGCAAGCTGGATGCCCCACATCGGCACGTAGGCGAACAGGCCTACGAAGAACAGGGCGGGAGCGGTGAGGATCCACAACTGCCAGTAGCGGCGGAAGTGGTCGGCGATGCGATCGAGCAGACCTGGTTTCTTGCGGTCGGGAGCCGCTTCCATCGCCACGGTCCGTGCAGCAACGCCTTGCGATGTTTGTGCACTCATGTTGGTCTCCAATTTAGGATGATTGCTAGGGAACAAAAATGCGGGGTCCGGCGGCAGTCACGGGAGAGAAACGAACCCGTGCGATGGACCCCGCGGTATTACTTGGCTACTTGGTGTACTTGTCGTACCACTTCTGCCAAATCTTGATGTTGGCGTCGAGGCCGAGGGTCGGTTCGGACACCTTCTTCACGTAGGCATCCCATTCCTTGTCGATGCCGCCCTTCTGGACCCACTTCGCGATCTGGTTGTTCGCGTAGTTGGAGATGGCGGTGTTGTTGTTCTGCAGGGTGTTGGAATCCTCGGTGTCGGGGCGCACGTAGATCGGCACGACGTCCTTGATGCCGTCGACGCGGTTGCGTGCTTCACGTACGGCCAGATCGGATGCGGTGACCTGATCGGCGTTGGTGTCATTGACCATCTTCACGTCGTCGCGGATCCAGCCGCCGAAACGGTCCTGCAATGCGATGGCACGGGTGTCAGGATATTCGGCGTAGGCTTTAGCCTTGTCGATGGTGTACTGGTGGTCGCCGTCATCGGAGACGATATCCGGAATAGAGCCGAAGAATCCAGCCACGGAAAGCTTCTCGCCGTACATGGCGTTGATCACCTTGTAGATGGCGTCCTGGTTGGCGGCGTTCGGATTGACGGTCAGGCCGGAACCGGAGTAGGCCCAGCGTGCGGCGTCCTGGGAGTAATCCCACTTGACCTGGGAGTCAGGGGTGGAGGCGTCCTTCTTCAGCGGCGGCAGGGTGACGTACTGATCGCCAAGCGCGTTGCCGTACTCGGAATAGTTGGACCAGGCGAAGGAGACACCGGTGCGTGCGGTCTTGCCGTCGCTGACGGTCTGCGAACTGTACTGGGAAGCATCGCGGGTGAGCACGTCCTTCGGGATGAGCCCCTGGGCCATCAGCTCGTGCAGGTAGGAGACGACGTCCTTGAGCGCTTCGGAGGTATAGTAGCTCTTGACCTTGCCGTTGTCCACATAGTAGCCCTGTTCGGATGCGCCACCGCCCATGAAGGAGGTGACCACGCCTTCGGAGTTCATCAGGGTCAGCGGGCTCCACAGGCCGAAGCCGACGCTGCGGATGTTCATCGGGATCTCATCGGCCTTGCCATTGCCGTTCGGATCGTCGCTCTTGAAGGCCTTGAGCACGTTCTCGAGCTCGTCCCAGGTGGTCGGCATCTGGAGGCCCAGTTTGTCCAGCCAGGTCTTGTTGATGAACATGTGGGTGCCGGAGACCTCGTAGCCTTTGCCTCGATCGGAGGGCAGCATGGCGATCTTCGTGCCGTCGGTAACGTACTTCGCAGCGCCCGGCTGGGCCTTGAGGAACTTCTTGACGTTCGGCATCTTGTCCAGATGCGGCTTGAGATCCTCGAAGTAGGTGCTGTACTTGGCCGCGTCGACCATGCTGAACAGGCTCAGGCCGATGTCGGGGAATTCGCCGGCGGCCATCTTGGCGCTCTTCTGCTGGTCCCAAGCATTGTCGGCGACTTCCTGCCACTTGATGGTGCAGTCGCAGGCGGCTTCCAGATCCTTGGTGTACTGGGTGTCCTGCATGGGGTGGTCGGTCACGTTACGACGGACAAGAATATTGACAATCGGCTTGCCGTTCTCGTCCGTGGTGGCCTGCTTGTTGCCGCATGCGGCAAACGTCGTGACCATAGTCGCGACTGCAGCTATTGATGCCAACAGGCGAACACTTCTTCGTGCCATGATTAGGCTCCTTCTTCCTTGATGTTTCCTCCTCGTACCGATGTAAGACGCACCGGTACGACCCCGTCAGCCACTTGCTTTGTGGTTGTTTCTTTGCGGTGGTTAACACTATAAATCATTAATCGTTTAACGTCAAACGTTAATCGTTTATCTCAATAGTTAGCGCTCTCATCAACCAGTCCCCCCAGCGTCGCAAACGTAAACTTCGGCTCCATACTGCCGTTCTTGCAGAACACCGGAATCACCCACATCGCGACACGCCGTTAATCGTATAACGTATCGTTTTTCATCAAATACACGTACAACCCGTCCGTTGTACGCACAAAAACGTAGCCGAACATGACGGCCACCAAGTCGACACGTCGCTACTTACGAAAGGTGCTCCCCTCCTTCAGAAAGAAGGAGGGGAGCACGAATACGATCACAGACAGCACCAGGCCAAACACGTAGCCGCACCGGGAGCCGGGATGAAGCATTCGACATCGTACCTGCTGGTCATCGCCGTGGGATACGCTGGTGCGCCATCTGGTCCACAAGTAAATCGTGCAAAAACGCGCGTTGGCGCACGTCCTTTTTCATGGGCGTGCGCCAACGCGCATTTTTGCATCGGCTTCTGCGATCAGGCCTCGCGGCTCGCGGAAGCCGCAGCGAACGCCGGCAAGGCGCGAGGCGCGTTGAAACCTTCCTTTTCGAAGCGGTCAGCAATCTTCTGTGCGATTTCGTGACCCTGACCCTTGTCCACCAACGCGATGATGGAGCCGCCGAAGCCGCCGCCGGTCATGCGGGCGCCATACGCGCCGTTGGCGCGCGCCACGGCCACTGCGGTATCGAGTTCCGGCACGGTCACTTCGTAGTCCGCGGAGAGCGAGTCATGCGACGCGTTGAACAGTCGGCCGGCCTCGTCGATCTTACCGTTGGCGAAGGCACGCACGAAGGAGTTGACACGGGCGATTTCGGTGATGACGTGGCGCACGCGCTTCTTCATCGTGTCGTCTTCCAGCTTGTCGAGCGTTTCCTTGAGCGCCTGGAACGGATCGTCGGACTTGGCGATGCTGTCGGCGACCACACGCAGGTTGGCCACGCCGAGGATTTCGGCGGCCTTCTCGCAGGTGGCGCGACGCTGGGCATACTGGCCGTCGTTGAGCTGATGCGGAGCCTGGGTGTCAAGCACCAGCAGTTCCAGACCGTACTTGTCGAGATCGAATTCCTGCTGGGAGACGTTCTCCAGCGGGCTCAGCTCTGGACGGCAATCAAGACGCAACGCATGTCCGAAAGTGCAGCGCATGGATGCGTTCTGGTCGAGGCCACCGGTGGACGCGCCCGCCATGTCGTTTTCCGACTTGATGGCGGCGTTGATCAGCGTCACACGACCGGCATCGGATGCGCCATAACCCAAACCGTACACATCATCCAGCGCCAAGGCGGTGGAGCAGGTCATGGCTGCGGAGGAGCTCAGACCGGAACCGAGCGGCACGCAGGAGGAGAATGCCGCGTCGAAGCCCTGCACCGCATCGAAGCCGGCTTCACGCAATGCCCAGGCCACGCCTACCGGGTAGGCGGCCCAGCCTTCCACACCACCGGCCTGCAGACCATCGAGGTCGGCTTCGGTAACGTTTCCGGAATCAACGTCGGAAACCACGTGCACCTTGGTGTCTTCACGCGGCTTGAGCGCGATGAACGTGCGGTGCGGCAGTGCGATCGGCAGGCACAGACCCGCGTTGTAGTCGGTGTGTTCGCCAATCAGGTTCACACGGCCCGGTGCGGCCCATACGCCAGCCGGTTCCTCACCGTAGGTGGCTCGGAACAGGTCGGTCGCGTTCTTCACACCCTCGTCGTGCGAGAGCGGCTCAATGAATTCAACAGCAGTCATTGGTGTTTTGTCCTTTGGGTTTTATTGGCTTTCAGCCTTCGATATCGATTGGTCCGAGCTCGTGGAAGCGCTTGGCGATGAGTTCCGGCGTGGTGTCGGACACCCATGCGGCCATGCCTGATTCGGAGCCGGCCAGATACTTGATTTTGTTGGCGGCGCGGCGGAACGAGAAGAACTGCAGGTTGAGGCGGTAGTTCTCGCGGCGCTTGTCGTGGATCGGGGCCTGATGCCATGCTGCGATGTACGGCAGGTCCATGCCCTTGCCGTCACCCTTGTCGAAGAACGCGTTGCCGCGCTTGAGCAGGGTGGAGTACATGACGGCCAGATCCCAACGCTCCTGATCGTTGAGCTCGTCGAGGGTGAGCACGTCACGCACCGGGGCCACATGCACCTCGAGCGGCCAGCGTGCCGCGGCCGGCACATAGGCGACCCAACTGTGGTTGCGCATGACGATGCGCTCCCCGGCCTCGATTTCGGAGTTCATGAGATCCTTGAGCAGGTTGCCGCCGGTCTTCTCATGGTAGGCTTCGGTCTGCTTGAGTTCGGCTTCCATCTTCGGTGCGATGAACGGATAGCAGTAGACCTGGCCGTGCGGGTGCGCCAGGGAGACGCCGATTTCCTGACCGTGGTTCTCGAACGGGAAGATCTGCTCGATACCCTCCATCTTGGAGATTTCGGCGGTACGGAACGCCCATGCTTCCACGACGGTGCGCAGGCGGGAGACCGGCAGGTCCGCCGGCAGGCCGTCTTCATCCGGGTCGAAGCAGATCACTTCGCAGCGGCCTGCAGCGAGCTTCTTCTCCCACAGCGGGTTACCGTTGACGTATTCCACGTCGCCGGAACGGCCCGGCACGCGCACCATCGACGGGAAACGGTTCTCGAACACGACCACGTTGTAGTCGGTGTCCGGCACTTCGCCGTCCTGGTACGGATCGCCCGGCTTGCGTGCGGCCAGCGGGTTGCCCTTGGCGGTGGCGCCCGGTCCTGCGGTGATCGGGCGGTTCATGCGTGCGGTCGCCATCGGAATCCAATCGCCGGTCAGCGGATCGCGGCGCATTTCCGGAGCCGCGTACGGCACTTCCTCGCCGGCCGCGTTGAGCTGGTTGGAGAAACGGTACGGAAGTTGGCGCGGATCCTTCAGTTCGCGAGTCTTGACGCCGGAGACGTATTCCGGATCGTCGTCAAGATAGAAGAAGTCGCGGCCATCGGCAAGCGTGGTCGGCGTGATACGGATATGCTCCTTCGCATATTCTCCCGGAGTGTAGTTGACGAAATCACTCATGTGATTATTCACCTTCCTGGACCGGCTCGGCCTGGCGTGCCAGAACGAGCTCTTTGACCAAATCCCTTGTTTTCGACACCGAATCGGGGTCCAATCCGTCATCGGTGATGACCGTATCCACCTGGTCAAAACGTGCGAACAGCGACAGTGACGTGCAGCTCCACTTGGTGTGGTCGGTCAAAATTATCGTGCGATCGGCAATGTCCATCATCGCCATATCGGTTGCGGCTTCCAGCGAGTTCGGCATGAGGAAACCGCGCGGAATGGACACGGAATGCGTGCCCAGGAATACGGTGTTGACGCGCAGCGAGGCGACCACTTTGTCTGCGATCGGCCCGACGAGCGAGTTGGAGCGCGTGGTGACGCCGCCGGTGACGATGACTTCCACGTCTTTCGATTCGAGCGCCTGCACCAGCTCCGCCACCGGAATGGAGTTGGTAAGAATGGTGATGCCCGACGATTGCTGCGATTCGAGCAGATGTTGCGCGAACACGTACGCCGTGGTGCCGCCGCCGATGGCGATCACGTCGCCGGGGGCCACGTATTTGACGGCTTCCTGTGCGATGGCGTCCTTCAGACCGATGTCCATCTGCGACTTTACGGAGAACAGCGGTTCGCTCAGCAGCGTGCTGGTGCTGACGGCGCCGCCGTGCACGCGCTTCAGCAGACCCTTGTCCGCCAGATCGGCGATGTCACGGCGGATGGTCATCGCGGAGACGCCCAATTCCTTGGACAGTGCAGTGATGCGCACCGCACCACGGGTACGCAGACGGCTCAAAATCAAATGCTGGCGTTGCGACGAAATCATATGAACATTATCGCACATGTTCACTCAAAAATACAACTGAGTTGAGCGTTTCGCGCGTGTTTCACGCAAAGCCGCACCACAATCGACTCAAATTCAGCCTAAAACGAACAAAAACGAACGTCCTATATGCCGCATCGACACACATCGGCTTTTGCCCAAAATGCCATGCGAAACCAATGAAAACGTGCGAGAATAAGGAACCATGACATACGTTTCCGAAAACTTTTGGCACGACGCAGTGAACAAAGCCACCACCGACCTTTTCACGTTCGGCTACAAGCACATCATCAAACCGCATTTCATCTTCAACCAGACGCCCGACGTGGCCCACAGCCAGATGATCGATTTCTGCAAGGTCACCCGCAATATTCCACCGCTGATGTGGCTATGCCGCGAAATGCTCGACTACACCGACCCGATACTGGAAACCAACGTGATGGGCGTCGACTTCGCCAATCCGTTCGGCCTGTCCGCCGGCCTCGACAAGGATTGCGAGATGCCGGTACTGCTCGACAACGTCGGCTTCGGTTTCGAAACGGTCGGCTCCACCACGTCGCGCCCCTGCCCCGGCAACCCGCGCCCATGGTTCCACCGCCTGCCTGAATACGATTCGATGATGGTGCACGTGGGCCTTGCCAACGAGGGTTCCGCGGTGGTGATTCCGCGCGCCGAGAACGCATGGACGAAGGCGAAGAGCATGCAGGTGTCGGTTTCGATCGCTCGCACGAACGACAGCAAGACCGGCGATCTGGACGAAGGCATCGAGGATTACTGCATTTCGATGCGCCGCGCGGCCGGACGCACCGCCATGGTCGAAGTGAACATCTCCTGCCCGAACACCATGGCCGGCGAACCGTTCAACCAAAGCCCGGAAGCGCTCGACAAGCTGTTCACCGAACTGGACAAAATCGACCGTCCGCAGCCGACGCTCGTCAAAATGCCGTTGAACAAGACGTGGCCCGAATTCAAGGATCTGCTGGACGTGCTCGCCGAGCACAACGTGCAGGGACTGTCGATCGCCAATCTGCAGAAGGACCGCACCGGCATGTCCATTCCGCGCGATTGGGAGGGCGGACTGTCCGGCTCGCCATGCTACGCGGCCAGCAACGAACGCATCAAGCAGGTCTACCGCGAGTATGGGGACCGGTTCGCAATCGCCGGCATCGGTGGCGTCTTCACCCCGCAGCAGGCGTATGAGAAGATTCGTTGCGGCTCGTCGCTGGTGATGTTCATCAGCGCCCTCATGTACCGCGGCCCACAGCAGATCACCGTGTTGAAGCGCGGGCTCGCCGAACTGCTCCGGAAGGACGGTTTCGAGCATGTCAGCGAGGCGGTCGGCATCGACGCGTGAAACTTTTTTAATTCCGATTTAAGTTGCGATTTAAAAAGCGATTTTTCGGCAATATAAAGGCGATTAATAAGTAAAAAACAGAGGCGCGTCTCCGTGGGAGGGCGGGCGTCCTGTTCACGACACACTCAAGGCCGTTCGGCCAGGCTTACGGTCGTGAACAGGACGCCCGCCCTCCCACTCGTTTTTTTGTTATGTTGCGTTGGGGTGTTATCCACTTTTCGCAATAAGAAAAAAGGGGGGAAGGAAAGGAGGGTCAGCGGAAGGCGCCGCGGAGGTATGGCGGCTGGTAGGGGGCTTCCTCGACCGGCACGTCCAGTTTGTGGGCGGCACGGAGCGGCCAATACGGGTCGCGCAGTGCAGCGCGGCCGATTTCCACGGCGTCGGCGGCGCCCGACTTCAGAATCTTCTTCGCCTGCTTCGGCTTGGTGATGAGCCCGACTGCGGTGGTGGGAATGCCCGCGCGACTGCGCACCTGTTCGGCGAACGGCACTTGGTAGTCGGGCTTCACCGGAATGGTCACGTCGGGAATCAATCCGCCTGTGGACACGTCGATCAGGTCCACGCCGTGGGCCTTCAGAATCTTAGCCAGTTCGACGGTCTGGTCAAGGTCCCAACCGCCTGCGGCCCAGTCGGTGGCGGAGACGCGCACCAGCACCGGCATGGTGTCGGGCACGACGGAACGAATCGCATCCACGACTTCGACCAGCATGCGGACGCGATTGTCGAACGATCCGCCGTACTCGTCGTCACGCTCGTTGATGAGCGGGTCGAGGAACTGCGACAGCAGGTAGCCGTGCGCGGCATGGACTTCCACCGCGTCGAAGCCGATGTTCATGGCGCGCCAGGCGGCGTCGCGAAACTGGTCCACGATGGTGTGGATCTCATCGACGCTCAGCGCGCGCGGACGAGCCAGGGAACCGTATGCGTTGGCGCTTGGGCAAACCGTCCGCCATCCGCCTTGCTCTTCCGGCACGCTCTGTCCATCGAAACCGATCGCGTGGCAGCCGGTGGAACCCTTGCGTCCGGCGTGGTTGAGCTGCACCGCCATCGTGGCACCCGCTGCCTTCGCGTCGGCCACGATCCAACGCCATGCGTCCATCTGTCCGTCATCCCACAATCCCAGATCGCACGGCGAAATGCGGCCTTCCGGCGCGACGGCGGTCGCTTCCATGATGATCATGCCGAAGCCGCCCATCGCACGCGAAACGTAATGCTGGTAGTGGAACGGCGTCGGCTTGCCGTCCTGCGCCAATGCGGAATACGTGTCCATTGGCGGCAACCAGATGCGGTTGCGCACGGTGACGCCACGCAACGTCATCGGATCGAACGGTTTGACCGTCTTGTTCTGCTTGCCGTTCTTCTTGTCTTCGCTCATTGTCATCTCTCTTATGAATCGTTGGTATCGCCTGAATCGTCGATATCCGCACCGCGTTCCCACGCGACGGGCATGGTACCGATTGCATTGTAAGCAGAACGCCCGCCGGTTGGGGCGGGCGTTCATGGACTGTTCACTTTGCCATGCGATTTACGCTCCGGTGACGTGGGCAGTCAGTGCGGTCAGTCAATGCGGGCAGTCGGCATGAATAGCCGACAATCGCAACTATTGATGCTGCTGGTCACTTTGCTGCTCGGCAGGCTGTTGCTGCGATTGCTGCTGCTGGCCTTGGTTGGTCTGCTGCTGGCCTTGCTGCTGGCTTTGCTGCTGGCTTTGCTGCTGGCTTTGCTGCTGACTGTTCTGCTGGCGCTGGTATTGGTACTGGTTGTATGTTCTGGTGGCGCCCTTCGAAACCGTGTACTTGTCGGCACCCTTTCCGTAATCGTTGTCGATCGGCGCGTTGATGGCGGCAAGATACGTGTTCATGAACTGCTTCCACGCCGGCGTTGCGATGTACATGCCGTACCAGGACGGGCGGTACACGCCGTTGATGGTCTTGTTGTCGAAGGTGTTGTTGATCGGGTCCTGCGCGTCGGCGACCGCGACGAACGCCGCGACCTGGTTCGGCACGAAACCTGCGGTGGTCATCACCGTGTTCTCGTTGGTACCGGTCTTGGCGAAGGTCTTGCGATTGTTGTCAAGCTGCGTGGTCGACGCTTCGCCGCCAGGCTGCACGACACCTTGGTTCAGCGCGTAGGACACGGTCTGCGCGATGTCCGGGTCGATGGCCTGATGGCAGTTCGCGGACGGCACTTTCACCTTGCTGCCGCTGCGGTCGGTCACCTTGGTGATGGCGATCGGAGTGCATTCCACGCCGTTGGCGCCCATGGTGGCGTACACGTTGGCCATGGTCAACGGCGACGCCTGCACCGTACCGATGGTCATTGGCGGCTGGAACGAGTTAGCGGAGTAGATGTCGGACGCGTTGGAGATGGCGTTGTGGTAGCCCATCTCCTTGGCCGCGTCGGCGATCGCGCACAGACCGATGTTCGACGCCATCGAGGCCTGCGTGGTGTTGTGCGACTTGATCAGACCCTGCAGCGGGCTTTCCGGAGAGGTGGTGCCGCCGCCGGAATTCTGCACCCTCCACGGGCCGACGAAACCGTAGCCGTTGCAGTTGAACTTCGACGTGTCGTAGACGGTGGATGTGACGAGCGACTCGTTGATGGAGTGGCCTTTCTGCATCCACGCCACCATGTTGATGGGCTTCCAGGTGGAGCCGACGTTGAAGCCCATGCCGCCGCCGTCCTCTTGGTCGACCATGTAGTTCATGGAGGTCTTGGTCTCGTCCGTTCGGGCGTCATCCGTGGCGTCGTAGGTTCGGTTGATGCCGAACGACAGGATTTCGCCGGTGCCCGGTTTCATGGCCGCGATCATCACTTCGAATCCGGACGGGTCGGTGGCCGGCACGGTGCTGTTCGCCGCCTGCATGGCCGCGTTGTTGGCGTTGCGGTCGAGCGTGGTGACGATCTTCAGACCGCCTTCCTTCAGCAGCTTCTCGCGTGCCTCGTCGTCCTTGCCGAACGCCTTGTTCTTCAGGATCTGGTTGACCACGTATGAGCAGAAGAAGCCGGTGTTTTCAATGGCCGACTGGCAGCCGGAGCTCACGTCCTGCAGGTTCAGCGTGTCCTTCAACGGCGTGTTGATGGCGTCTTTGAATTCCTTTTCGGAGGTGATGTAGCCCTGGTCGTGCATCAGCTGCAGCACGATGTTGCGCTGGTGTTCGGCTTCCTTCTGGTTGGCTTCCACGGAAGGATCGAAGTTCTGCGGATTCTTGGTGATTGCCGCGATGGTCGCCGCCTGGGTCACGTTCAGTTCCGAAGCGGAGACGTTGAAGTAGCGTTTGGCGGCCATTTCCACGCCGCACAGGTTGTTGCGGCCGAACTGCGCGATGTTGAGGTAGCCCTGCAGAATCTCGGCTTTGGAGTATTTCTTTTCGATCTGCACCGAGATCAGCATTTCACGTAGCTTACGTGCCACGGTGTCTTCCGTCGCATGGTATTCGGCGATCGGATCGTCGTCTTCACGGGCTTGGGTGGACAGCACGTTCTTGACGTACTGCTGCGTCAGCGTGGAACCGCCCTGCTGGTCGCCGCCTCTGACGTAGGTTTGGAAGAACGCTCGGAACACGCCCTGCACGTCCACGCCGGTATGTTCGAAGAAGCGCTTGTCTTCACGGGCCACGACGGCCTGCTGCATGGCTTTGGAGATTTTCTTCAGCGGCACGACCTCGCGGTTCTGCGTATAGAATTCCGCGAAAGCGGTCTTGCCGTCGTTGAAATACATCGTCGAGCGTTGCGGGAGCGAGGTCACATCGAAATCGATGCCTTCGACCGCAAGGGACGGAATGACGGCTTTGGCCGCGTTATTGGCGGCGAACACAGCGGGCATAAAGAAAATACTCGTCACAACGCCGCCGCCCACGCATAACGTGATGTATGCGATTACCAATGCGAGCACACGTTGAACGGTAAGGGTCTTCTTCTTGGGCATGACGCCCATTCTAAAGTGGCGGGTCTACTAAACACATGCCCGTCAACGCATGTGCCGGAAGCCGTCACGGGTTTCTCACAAAACAGACAATTTCTTAGGAAAAGTTGGAAATCAGCCGAAAACCAGCCGAATGTCATCGTCTTGATCGGCGAATCAGCATGCCCGGCTGGTAGATGATGATGGACCGGCCTTCCCTGGCGATCCATCCGCGGTTGGCGAAATCCATCAACGCCTTGTTCACCGTTTCGCGTGAGGATCCGACGAGCTGCGCCATCTCCTCCTGTGTCAGATCGTGCGGCACCTTCAGGCCGGCTTCGACCGGTTCGCCGAATCGTGATGCCAGATTGAGCAGTGTTTTGGCGAGTCGTCCGGGAACGTCCATGAACACCAGATCGCATATGCGTTCGTTGTTGCTGCGCATGCGGTGCGCCAATACCTGCAGCATGTCCACGGCCACGCGCGGATGTTCGTCGAGCCAGTCGAACAGCGCGTCATGTTCCAGCCAGACCACACGCGTGCCGTTGGTCATCGCCACCGCCGAAGCGGTACGCGGTCCGCCATGCGGATCGAACACCGGAATCTCGCCCAGCACTTCGCCGTACGCGTGGATGCTCAGCAGCTGCACACGCTTGTCGGAGGATTGTCTGGTCAGTTTGACGCGGCCTTCCTCCAGCAGATACATGCGATGGTCGGTGTCTCCCTCGCGGAAGATGAAATCGCCCTTGTCGTATTCGGCATGCTGCAGATACGGCAGCAGTTCCCGGGCTTCTTCGGACGAAACCTGCTTGAACAGCGCGGTGTGCAGCAACGTCTCACGCTCATCGTCGAAACCACCAAAACCATTGATTCCGTTGGTTCCATTCGGGGTGACCATCGACGTGCCTCCGTTCCGACGTGCTTCTGCGTTTTCCGTTGTCGACATCCATGCCAACGCTCGTTAAGTCGGGCACCATCGACCATTCGGGCTACATTGTAACTCGAACGGCGGCGTCGACCAGTCGCGCCACTACCTCGTCTCGGCCCATGCCGGTTTGAGAGCGCATGGGATCGACATGTTTTGCCGCTGATTTCACCGCTTTGTCGGACATTTTCTCTCGTGAGATGTTCAACACGCGGGTCATCTTTTCCGCGTCGATGTCGTAGGCGAGCGTGACGTGGTGCAGAATCGCGCCGGGTCCGCCGTGGGTGGGCGCGAACCGGCGTTGCGCGGCGCCGCCGAGTTTGCCGTATTGTGTGGCGATGTCGTTGAGTCCGGCGAATCGTACGTTGAGGCCGAGGGCGCGTAACGCTTCGACGAGCCAGTAGTCGCAGAGTTTGTAGGATTCCTCGACGCTCATGCCGTGGGCGAAGTCGAGTGGCGCGTACAGCGAGTAGGTGATGGTGTTGCCTGGTTCGATGAACATCGCTCCCCCGCCGGTGCAGCGGCGGACTATGCGGAATCCTTCGTCTTGCGCGGTGTGCACGTTGACTTCGTCTTCGAGCGACTGGAATCTGCCGATGACCACGGCCGGCTCGGCCCATTCCCAGAAACGCAGGGTGGGTTCGCGGGTTCCGGCAGCCACTTCGCGTGCCCATTCGACGTCGAGGTCCATTTGTTCCTGCGGTTTGCGGGGGTCGTCGTGCACGATGTTCGGTTTGAGTGCGTGCCAGCGTCGCGCGTATTCCGCCCAATTGCCGGTTTCGGCGATTTCGCCGGTTCCAACGGTTCCAGCGTTTTCGTCGCTTTCCGCGGCTCCAGCGTTTTCAATGTTTTTTGCGGTTTCTGCGGTTTCCATTGGGCTGGTATGCCGCCGAATGCGCAGGTCGTCGCGTGGTTCCACTTTCGTAACATCATTACCGCCGATACCGGCAATGCCATCGGCGCCATCGATGCCGTCAATCGCACGTTGAAAGGCGATGGCGATGCCACGCGCGCCCATGCCGACGATGCGCACGTCCGGATGGTGCAACATCGTCCGTTCGACGGCGGCGGTCACGTCACGTTCGGAAACCATCGAACCGCTGAGGCAACGGGCCGCGCACTGTTCCAGCGCACATTCCATGGAATGCAAGAGATTCCGCGTTCCGGCATCGTCCCCGTCGAGGAAGAAATCGCCGTCGATATGGCATTCGATAACAGTCGATGATGCAGCCGGCCCAGCGTATGGAACCGTTTTCACGGCATTCGTATGAGCCGAATCAATATAGTCCGAATCGGCGTAATCCGAATCGGTACAATCCGGATCGGCATGAGAAAGCCGGACAGTCACTCCAACGAGTTTGCCGCCCGGCTGTTTGTAAAGTCCTCGAGTCATCAATCCTGCAGTTCGACGCCTTGAGCGTCACGGTGCCATTGCGAGCCGTAGTGGGAGCACAGAATCAGGATGCCTTCCACCAGTCCCCAGATGCCTGCGACGGCTGGGCCGATGATGAGAATCCAGCCGATGACGGTCAGCAGCAGCTGTGCCACGGCCTTGCCGGTGTTGCCCAAGTAGAAGTTGTGCACGCCGAAGCAGCCCAGGAAGATGCCAAGCAGACCGGCGGCCAGTTTCGACTTCTGGGCGTATCCGGCCGGTGCGACGGGCTGGCCGTATGCCGGCTGCTGCGCGTAGGCGGGCTGGGTATAGGCGGATTGGTTGTAAGACGGGGCCGCGTAGCCTTGCTGTCCGTAGTTCGCTTGGTTGTAATCCGGCTGGGCGTAAGCGTTGTTGGGGTCATACGCCGGGGCTGCCGGCTGACCGTACGACGGCTGCGCAGATTGGGCAGGCTGGGACGGCTGGCCATACTGACCGTACTGGTTGTACGATGCGGCGTTCGGATCATATACCGGAGCAGCGGGCGTGGCCGGCTGAGCCGGCTGGGTATAGACGGGAGCCGTACCGTATGCCGGGGCCGGAGTCGCCGGCTGACCGTATGACGGCTGAGCGGTCTGGGCCGACTGTGCGGTCTGGCCATACTGGCTGTATGCGGAAGCGTTCGGATCGTACGCCGGAACGGCAGGCTCGGCCGGCTGAGCGGGCTGAGTGTATGCGGCGGAGTTCTGATCGTATGCGGGGGTTTCCGGCTGCGACTCCGGATGGTTCATCTGCGCATCGTTCTGTTGTGGAATGTACGGTTGGTTGTAGTCGGCCTGGGCTGCGTTATCCGACGTTGGATTGTTGACTTGACCGGCACCATTGAAATCGGCGTTGTTATCACTCATGCCTCAACAATATCCCAAGGTTTGCCCGTCATCGGGCGTTTACCACTGGCACGAACCCCGAAAAACCCCTGAAAAATCCCCTGATTATGCGAAGACGCCCACCGTTCCAAGGAAAACCTTGTTTCGGCGGGCGTCTCACCAAATGGAACATCCAAATGGAATGTCAGCGAATGCCAATCACATGCGGGCCAGGATGTCGCGTCCCACCTCGTCGGTGGTGCGCGTGGTGGAGCCAAGCTCCTCGATGTCAGCCTCAACGGCGGTATGGATCTTCTTGGCAGCGTCGTCGAAACCGAGATGCTCGAGCAGCATGGCGGCGGACAGGATGGCCGCGGTCGGATTGGCCTTGTTCTGGCCGGCGATGTCCGGAGCGGAACCGTGGATCGGCTCGAACATGGACGGATACTCGTTGGACGCGTTGATGCAGCCCGAAGCGGAGTAGCCGACGCCACCGACCACGGCACCGGCCTCGTCGGTGATGATGTCGCCGAAGAGGTTGTCGGTCAGGATCACGTCGAAGCGGGACGGGTTGGACACCATGAAGATGGTGGTCGCGTCGATGTGCAGGTAGTCGTGGGAGACCTCCGGGTATTCCTCGGCCACCTTGTTGACGATGCGCTGCCACATGTCGCCGGCGTTGACCAGCACGTTCTTCTTGTGCACGAGGGTCACGTGCTTCCTGCGCTTCATGGCCAGTTGGAAGGCGTAACGCACCACGCGCTCCACGCCGTAGGCGGTGTTGATGGAGACTTCGGTGGCCACCTCGTTCGGGGTGCCACGACGGACCGCTCCGCCGGCACCGCAGTACAGGCCTTCGGTGCCTTCACGCACCACGACGAAATCGATGTCACCCGGGTTGGCGAGCGGCGACGTGACACCCTTGTACAGCTTGGACGGACGCAGGTTCACGTACTGGTCCAGGTCGAAGCGGAGCTTGAGCAGCAGGCCGCGTTCCAGAATGCCCGCCTTGATGCGCGGATCGCCGACGGCGCCCAGCAGGATGGCGTCGGTCTTCTTGATGCGGTCCTCTTCCTCTTCCGGAAGAATCGCGCCGTCACGCAGATAGCGCTCGGCACCCAGATCGAACTTCTCATATTCGAATTCGGCGACGCCTTCGGCCGCCTTCTCCAGAGCCTTCTGAGCCCACGGAGTCACTTCCTTGCCAATGCCATCGCCCGGAATGACGGCGATGGTGTACTTCTTTGCAGAATCACTCATAGCACGCGACTCTAGTCAGTGATTCACCTATCGGACTAAAACAGCTCAGCAAATGGACAGCCCATTCCGGCAGTCGGCGGCCAGTCAGCTGCCGATGCCCATCACCGACAGGCACCAGGCGTTCTCGTACGAGACTTCCTCCCACTGCTTGTACCGTCCGGATGTGCCCCCATGGCCGGCTTCCACCTCGATTTTCGCCACGGCGTCCACACCGGCATGCTGCAGCCGGGCCAGCCATTTCATCGGCTCCACATACAGCACGCGGGTGTCGTTCATGGATGTGGTAATGAAAATTTTCGGAAAAACGGCAGTTCTTTCGTCATTTTCACTATCTGGCGCATTCTCGTATGGCGTGTACGACTTCATATACGCGTACACATCCGCGTCGTGCAGCGGATCGCCCCACTCGTCCCATTCGGTGACGGTCAGCGGCAGCGAAGGATCAAGGATCGAGGTCAGCGCGTCCACGAACGGCACATCCGCCTCCACGCCCGCATAGCATTCCGGAGCCATGTTGGCGACCGCCCCCATCAATAGGCCGCCCGCCGAGCCGCCGTTCGCCACCGTACGCAGCGGCGAGGCCAGTCCGGCACGTTGCAGCGCGCGCGTGGCGTCGATGAAATCCTCAAACGAATGCTTCTTGTTGAGCAGGTGCCCCTGCTCGTACCAGGCGCGTCCCATTTCGCCGCCGCCGCGGATGTGCGGCACAGCGTACAGCACGCCGCGGTCGAGCATGCTGATGCGTGACACCGCGAATCCCGGATCGGAACTGATCTCGTACGCGCCGTAGCCGGTGATGAACATGGCGGAATCGCAGGTCGGCACGTCACGCCGCCATACCAGCGAGACGGGGATGCGTTCGCCGTCGCGCGCGGTGACCCACACCCGGCGTTCCATGTAGTCGCGCGGATCGAAACCACCCAGCACGGTGGCGCGTTTGAGCAGACGGTCCTCACCGGTGTCCGGATCGTAGTCATGCAGCTCGCCGGGGCGCGTGTAGCTGGCGAACGAGTAGCGCATGCGCGGCGCGTCATACGAGGGGTTGCCACCAACGCCGATCGAATACAGGCGGCGCGTCTCCCCCGGCATGCGGTCGGCGGTGGCGCCGTCCGACGACGTCATCGCCCGACGCGAGACGCCATGCACGGCCGATCCCTTGCCTTGCGCGGCGGCGGCCGCGTCCAGTTTGCCCCAGATCTCGGCGCGTTCCTCGTTGATCTCGTCCACGGATTCGTCGACGTCCCAATCGTCCTCCAGCGCGTGCGGCACCAGTTCGGTGAACCGCCATGGCCGGCCGGCCAGGAAATCCTCGGCGGCGGCCTGCTTCGTCATCACCGCGATGTGCGGCAGGCTTTCCGCGCGGTATTGCAATGCGACGAAATGCCGATGGATCGAGATACCCTCGATGCCCAAGCCGTGCGCGCCCTGCAGAATGGCGGGATTGCAGGGATTTGAATACGGGGTGCCGATCGGCATGGAGGAGGCGCCGGGGTCCACGTCGTCGCCATGCTTGCAACCGTAGGGCGATCCGACCGCCACGCGCACGCCTTCGCCCAGCCGGTATGGAGGCTCGTGCGTCCGCATATCGATCACATCGATCTCGAAATTCGGATTCAACGCGTTGTGGTACACCACGGCGAGCGGAATATCCTCGCCATGCTCCCCCGCGCCTTCGAAACAGGCGAAGCTCACATCGTATTCCACGTCGGTTTCGCGCGGAATGAACGCCCGGAACGAGCCCTCCGGGGTGTCCACCGGCAGCATCAGCACCTCGGTGGTGGTTTTCGACCCGGTGCCAATCACGATGTTCCGTTCGTCGAAGGACAGTCCGATACCCACCCAGAAGCGTTCATCCGCCTCGCGGTACACCTCCACGTCATCCGCGACGGGGGTGCCGACGTGGTGGCGCATCACCGCGTACGGACGCCACGCGTCGTCCAACAGCACATAGAACACCCATTGCGCGTCCGGCGTGAAGCAGGCTCCGCCGATGCCTTCGAACCGCTCCTCCAGCTCGTCGCCGGCCTCAAGATCGCGGATGCGGAAATCGTAGCGTTCGTCGCCAGTCGTGTCGGTGCCGTACAGCATCCAACGGCCGTCCTTGGAAATGTCCATGCCGCCGATGCGGAAGAAATCGTGGCCTTGCGCCTCGGCGTTCGTATCGAACACCACCTGTTCGCCGTCGAGTGGCACGCCGGCCTCCACTGTCGGCGGATCCCAATCGTCCGCGCCGCGGATCGGCACGCGGCATTGCGTGGCGTATTGCCGCCCCTGCATGGTGCGGGTGAAGTACCAGTAGCCGTCCATGCGCGTCGGCACGGACATGTCGGTTTCCTGCACATGCGACTTGAATTCCTCGAACAACGTTTTGCGCAACGATGCGAGCGGTGCCATGCGCTGTTCGCAGTAGCGGTTCTGTGCCGCCACGTAGTCTTGAACGTCCTGCGATTGCTTGTCCCGCAGCCATTCGTATTGATCGATGAAGGTGTCGCCATGGAAGACGCGCTCCTTCGGCACCCGTTTCGCGCGCGGAATCGCGCCGAACCCATCCTGCTCCGATGCGGACGGGTCGTTCATGCCCCGAAATTCACTCATGCACGCGATTATACCGGCCTGCGCCGCCTAACTTTCCGACGGCGATGTGCGCCGATGCTTCCGGCAGCCGCACCGTGCAGCCATGCATGCTGCCGGATTCCGGGCCGGTCAGTCGGTTTCGCCATCCGCGGCTTGGGTGGCGCGCAGGTACGGCAGCATGGTTTTCATGATGTTCGACCCGGTCGCTCCCGTAAACACCGGTACGTCGGTGACCGGCATCGGCTGCGTGTTCGCGCGCCCCGCAACGGAACCGATGTTGCCCGCCACCTCGCGCGGCGTCAGCTGGCGGATGCAGATCGCCAGCACGCGGCCCGGATAGCGGCGTGCGATCGTGGCGTATGTGGTCGGATCCTTCTGCCCGTCGTCGCCGATGAGGATGAATTTCATATCCGGAAAATCGGCCATGAGCTGTTCGGCGTATTCCAGCTTGTGCTGCACGCCGGACGGCACGAACGTCTTCGGCCTCGGGTCAAGGTCGCGCAGCAGCAGCGGACCTTCCGGAAAACCGTGGTTCGTAATGAAATGGCGGATCGAGCTTTCCACATTCCATGGCGAAGTGGACAGGTAGAAGAACGGCGCGTCCGTGAACATGTCCGCGATGCGGTTGAACAGCAGGTTCATGCTGGCCACCGGCACTTTTTTGCGCGGATTAAGCAGCAGCAGATTGTAGGCGGCCTTCATCAGACGCGGCGCCTGCGTGACCATGATGGTGTCGTCCACGTCGGAGATCACGCCCACTTTGGTGCCGCTGGGAATGGTGAAAAGATTGGCGTTGACCGGCTTGCGGCTACGCACTTTGTACGAGACGTTGTGGATGCCCGGTTCGAGCGAATGCTCGGCGACGAGGTCGAGGTAGCCGGCATCGTCGGATGCCGCGAATTCGCTGGAAATATCAGGATTGCTGTCGATCGCGTCGTATACTTCCGACGCACCCACCTGCACTGTTTCGATGGGCACGTCATCGATGGCGATCCGCACTTTGGTATGCGGGGACGGCACCATCAGCATGCCACGGATGCCGCGAATCAGGCGGCCGGCCTGCCGTTTGAACGGGCCGTATACGGTACGGCAGATCAGTCGGGAGTAATGTTCGGTGCCATAGCCGACGTAGGGTTCGACACGTGGATACCAGTCGAGCGACCGTACCAATGCGGTCGAGAATTTCAGCCAGACACTGAATGCTTTGGTGATCGTGCGGCGGAACAGCCTGGTCAGCGGCGGTTTGACTTCAAGACGCTCATGTCTGGAGGCCGCGTCGAAGGTGGTGACCACCTTGCGTGCCGGAATCGGCACGGTGGGCATGTCATCGCAAGAATCGTCCATCCGCTCCCCCATACGCTGCTGTTCGCGCTGCTGGTCGTGCTGCGGCGCACGCTGCGGCGGGAACTGCGGCAACGGCTGAATTTCACTCATATGCCCACTATAGAGGTCGCGTTCGAACAAACAGTAACGCCACCGAGAAAATCAGGGAACTTTCAGGGCCCCGCAAGGCACTTCCCATAAAAAGGCTGCGGCCGGCGGGTACGATGCGCGACCGTAAGCCCGGCCGAACGGCCTTGAGCGTGCCGCGCATCGCACCCGCCGGCCGCAGCCGTAATTAAAACTAGACGTCCGTGCTATTCAGTCAGCCACAATCTTGGCATACTCGTCAGCGCTAAGCAGGTCAGGCTCGTCATCCTCAAGCTCGATCTTGAAAATCCAGCCCTCGCCGTACGGATCGTCCGTCACAATGCTCGGATCGTCCGCAGCCTCGTTGTTGACGTAGCGGATGGTGCCAGCCACCGGCGAGACCAGCGCGGTGACCGCCTTGGAGGATTCGAATTCCGCCACTTCGTCGCCAGCTTCGACCTGCGTACCGACTTCAGGCAAATCGATGTACACGAGTTCGCCGAACTGTTCGGTGGCGTATTCGGTAACGCCCACCATGGCGGGTTCAACGGAGGAATCCACCCACACGTGCTCGTCGGAGTATTCGAGGTGCTCGGGCACGTCGAGGTTCACTTTGCTATCGTTTGCTTCGCTCATGCCGCCCATTGTACGGCGTATGCGAACGCCGCGCACCCGCGCCACGCGTAACGGGTCAGCGTACCGGTCCGGATGGCATGGCGCCGACTACCTGCACGATGGTGCCTTCCGGGCAGTTGTCGTAGATCCACTTGGAATCGGCTTCGTACATGTTCACGCAGCCGTGGGAGCCGTAGTGCGCCGGGTCGCCGTGGGCGATGCCGTAATTGTTCCAGCTTGCCGTGTGGAAGCCTTCGCCGCCGTAGAAGTAGCTTACCCACTTCACACCCTTGGACAGGTAGCGCGAGCCGTCGTCGTTCAGGCCGGTCATGTCCTGGATCTGATACTTGAGGTAGATGTAGAAGGTGCCCAGGTCGGTTTCGTGCTTGCCGGTGGTGCCCGTGCACACCGGGAAGGTCTTGACGGCCTCGTCGTTGTGGTACACGGTGGCAGTTTGCGCGGTGCGGTCCACCACGATGCGGTATTCGCTCTTCTTCTGCACGGTTTTGAAGTTCTGCACATCACCGTCCACCGGAATGGTGGCGCCTTGGCCGTTTTTGAGCGCTTCGCCGATCTTCGGCGCGAGCGCCTCCATGTTCTTGACCTTCACGCCGTTCACGCCTTTGACGATGGTGGCCAGCACTTTGCCGCTGTTGTCGACGGCGTCTTCCTGGTCGACCGCGTCCTGGTTGAGTTGGGCTGGGACCTGCTGCTGCACGTAGTTGGTGATGGCGTTGTCATCGTAGGACAGCGAAAGCGTGCCGTGTTCGAGGTCGGCGTCGGTTTTCAGCCATGAGGCCACGACTTCGGCTGGAATCTGGAAGGTCTTGCCTTGTCCGTTGTCCAGCACAATCGGCGCATTCAGTCGCGCGTTTGCCTGGTCGGCCACGTTTTGGGCTTCAGGCAGTGCGACCGGCACGTCAATGGTTTCGTACGTGATCGTCACGCTGCCGCTGTGCCCCGGGTTCGCGATGGCTTTGGCGACCGCGTCGATCACGTTGTCCACCTTCGGGGACCTGCCGCCGCGGCCTTCCACTGCGACGAAGGCGCGCGCGTTGGCATCGTACGATGCGGTGGACGGTACCGCGCGGTCGGTGTCCTGCACGAATTTGTCGGTGACGAACGTCCTGAGGGCCAGCTTGTTGGACTTGGCGTTCAGCGGCACGTTCTTCTTGACGAACGGGTTGACTTCGTTGATGTATTCGAGTGCGCCGTTGGTCTGGTGCTTGGCGGCGAGCAGTTCCGTGACCGTCTTGTCGACGTTGTAGCTCACGCCGAGGTCGCTCAGGCTGCCGGAAGCGTTGTTGCCGTTGCCGTCCTTGATGTTCACGGTGGTGTTCTTCACGGCGGCCGTCACCGTGTTTTTCAGCTGGTCGGCGGTCTGTCCGGCCACACTGGTTCCGCCGAAGGTCACGCCCGGCGCGGCCTTGTCTTGGAAGTACCAGCGTGCGGTGAAGAAGCCGGCGATCGCGGCGACCACCAGTACGGCGAGCACGATTCCGGTGATGATCAGCGGCAGTTTGCGTTTCTTGGCCACGACGACTTCTCCTTCGACCGGCATGGTGAGCACGGGAATGGCGGGAGCGGGCGTGGATGAGGGCATGTCACCGGTAGGAATGGCACCAGTGGGAACAGCTCCGTTGGGGACAGTTCCGGCAGGTGTGGTTTCGGCGGCACCGGCCGTCGGGAATGACTGGAACGGCTGGGTCTGGTCCGATGCGAAATTCAACGGCGGCATGGTCTCGGTGGCGGCGTTGGACACGTCATCCTGTTCGGACATATCGGCCACGTCGGCAAGATTGATCGTATCGCCGTTCTCACCAGACTGCGGCGGCACGGCATTCACCCCTTCAAACGAGATGCCGGCGAAGCTGTTGTCCGTATCGTTCTGCCCACTTCTATCAGACATGTATGTGGTTTCCTCATTCACTCTCTTAACGGTACATACCATGCAGCATGATACGCAGATGAGTGCCCAAACGAATACCTAAACAAGCTCCCCCGGCAACCGCCCCGAAGACAGGCTCAGCCGATACCACCTTTTATAATGGCAGGTCTTGTCACGGCAGGTCGTGGCCGAGCCATTCCTCAATCATGTAGCGTGCGATCGTGGCTTTGCCCGGAGCCTCCATACGTCCCGAAACCAGTTCGCTCATGTATTCGTCGCGTGTGACCCAACGCGCCTGCAACGTTTCCTCGCCGTCCACGTGCACGTCGGTGGTGACCGCCACGCCTTTGAACGCCATCATGAGAGACGAGGGGAATGGCCACGGCTGGGAGCCGAGGTATTTGAGTTCGCCTATTTCGATGCCGACTTCCTCTTTGGCCTCGCGCCGGCATGCGTGCTCCAGGTTTTCGCCAGCCTCCACGAATCCGGCCGAAACCGAGTACAGGCCGTTGTTGCGCCATGCGCTGTTGTGCTGCAGCAGCAGACGGTCATCATGGTCGACGATCGCGGTGATCACCGCTGGCTCGATTCGGGGGAACAGCAAACGATTGCCATCCTCATCGTTCGTGCAGTGCTGAGCCCAGCCGCCGAGCGCCGGTTCGACGGGCGCGCCGCACGTCGGGCAGTGACGCTGCCGGGCGTGCCACACGCTGAGCGAGATGGCGGAGGTTGCCTGTCCGGCTTCGCGTGCGCTGGCGTGGGGTGCGAATCCGCGCAGGTCCACCCAGTCGAATCGGGTTGCCGCGCTTTCCAGCAGCGATTTCGCGTTTTCCTGCGATTCATGCGCCGGCACTTCGGCGAACGCGTCATCCGCTCCCCCGCTGCGAGCCGTCGCAGCCGTAATCGTCGTATCGTTCGGCTGGACGTGCGTCACGTCCACGGCGACGACGTGCTCGCCCAATCGTCCGCCGTACGAGCCGAGGAATATGGCGAGCGCCGATGGGTGCGATTCGAGTTCCGCGGCAACGTACGCGCCCGGCAGTTGGGCGAGGCGCATTTTCACGTTGGCGTAGTCGGCGATGGCGCCTTGGCCGTGCGGCACGGCCACTTTGCCGTCTTTGACGAGGATGACTTTCGTTGCCGGTTCCGCCAGGACTTTGGCGAACAGGTCGGGTTCGCCGCGTCGTGCCACTTCGTAGTCGATGTCTCCTTGGGCGAGTGGCAGGAACGGCAGGGTCTGCGTCAATGCCAGTGGTGAGAACACGCTCATGGTTGTGTTGCCTCTTTCATGCGTGTTATATACGGAATATATTCGTTATACATACGCAGTACATATTCCGTATATACGTTTTATATATTTTCTCTATATCTTGTCGATACGCCGGATGGTCTGCCACAGATAATCGTCGCAGCCGGCTCAGCCGACTCGCTTCACCAGTTCCAGCAACGCGGCGGCCACCTGGTCGGGGTGTTCGTACGCGCTGAAGTGACCGCAGTCGTCGATCACCGTCATCGTCACGTCGGTTTTCGTCATCGCGTCGGCGACCGGCTTCATCACTGCCGGCGGGCTGGACGGGTCCTTGTCGCCGCAGATTACTGCGACTGGCACGTTGATGTTCGGCAGCACGTCGTTCAGGTCGGGACGGCCTGCGGCCATGCGTTCGCGCCAGGCGATGCCTACTGCGGGCTGTTCGTTGATCCACGTTTCGAACTGCCTGCAGTAGGCGTCCGACTGCTTCACGGTGGAATCGGCTTCCGACGGCACGGCGAATCCCATGACCGGCTCGTGTGTGCCGGTCGTTTCGCAGTCGGTGGCGATTGCGACGCGCTTCAATCGCATGCCGGCGGAGTCGGCGTCGGCTTTCGTGTCGCACAGGGCGAGCGCCGCCACCGCTTCCGGATGCAGGCGTTGAATGTCGAGAATCAGGTAGCCGCCCATCGACAGGCCCACCCAGATGGCTTTGCTGTAGCCGGCGGCGTGCAGCAGGTCCACGTACGCGTCCGCCATGCGGTCCAGTCCGTATGGGAACGCGCCGTCGGCGTCCTTGCCGCCGCTGTCTTCGTCGGACGGAATCGGTCCTTCGCCGGCGCCGGGCATGTCCGGAGCCCAGATCGCAAATGGTTTCACGCCTTGTTTCACAGCTTGGTCGCGTAAAGCCGCCGCGCACTCGTCCCACATGCGGTGGTCCACCGGAAAGCCGTGCACGAGCACCACCGGCGTGGTTTCGGTATCGTTGCCGCCGTCCGTATATATGTTGTTGTTCAGTTCAATCGCCATATTTTTTCTAATCCTCCCCTATCTGCCTATTCGCCTAGTTTGCTTGGCTTTTGCCCCGCGTGCGCGGCTTGTCCTACTTGCCGGTCCATGCGAGCGCCTGCCGCACGATGGTGCCGTAACCATTGGCCATCTGCCCGACGAAGGTGTCGAGCATGTCTCCGGACGGGTCGACCCATTCCACATCGAGCGTCTCGTCCTGCGGCTTGCAATCGCCGGCGATCGGCACCACGTAGCACAGCGCGATCGCATGTTGGCGTGGATCGTAATAGTCGGATAGGCCGGGTGTCGGGAAGAATTCGGCCACGGTGAACGGCTGCAGGCTGATCGGCAGCTGCGGCAGGGCGATATCGCCCAAATCTTTTGCGACGTTGCGCGCCACCGCTTCACGCAACGATTCGTGATAGAGCACACGTCCGGCGATCAATGTGCGTTCGATACCGCCGTCGTCGGTGACGCGCAGCAGCGAGCCGATTTGCGCCACCCTGCCGAGATCGTCGGTGCGCACCGGCACGACCACGACGTACGGAATCGGTATTTCGTGGCGCATGCGGTTGATTTCGTCCGATGGGAGCCATCCCGGAGGGTTGCCCATTCCGCGGATGAAATCCTCCGGCGTAATGTCGTCGAATTCCCCGCGATGGCGGTTGGCGTCGAAATCGCCCTCGTCGGGCACTTCATCATTCATCACTGGCATGGTTCCATTATCACGCACGGCATGTGAATGTCACGTGCTTCCGATTCTTCCCATAGCGCAATCGGGTGCGGCAGTGTGTTTGCGTGGCGTGCGGCTATATACTTTTCGCAAACGGTCTTTCGCAATATTGCGCAGCATTGCACGATATTGTTTTTGAAATCGGCTTATAGCGTAAGCCGGGGAATGGGGAACGCATATGGCAACGCATGCAGTCACTTCGCAGGATTTCAACCAGGTCGTCGAATCCAATGATCTAGTGTTCGTGGATTTCTGGGCCACGTGGTGCGGTCCGTGCCGTGCATTCGGCCCAACGTTCGAGAAGGCAAGCGAGGCGAATCCGGACGTCTATTTCGCGAAGGTGGATATCGATCAGAATCCCGATCTGGCCGCCGCGGCCAAGGTTCAGGCAGTGCCGACGCTGATGGTCGTCAAGAAGCAGCAGATCATCTTCCAACAGGCCGGCGCGTTGCGCGCTTCCGATTTGGATGATCTGATCAGCCAGGCCAAGGCGTTGGATATGGATGCGGCCGCTTCCGATGGGAACACCGCTTCCAGCGGAGACGCCAAAGTGAAAACGCCAAGTAGTCAGTCGGAACGATGATTCGGCCCGTCGCCTGCGCGTTGCATACGTTATCTTCAAGTTCCTTGGGGTGCGGTAGACTATATGCAGTTGCGCGCATTCCGGCGGAACCCTAGCGGTTGTGCGCCGTGCCCTAGGCACGGAATCCGCCGAGGAATTGTACCCGATGTAGGAGCAGAATGGCTAGCCATAAGAAACATGCCCAACCAACTACGTTTGCCTTGCCGGGCAAATCTCAGATGGTGAAGATTGTCGCAACGGTTGCGGCAGTGGGGCTGTTGGCCACTGGCGGCATCGTGTCGCATAATCTGTACGCCACCGCGGAGAAGTCTCCTGCCAAGCAGGTCACCGCGTATTCCGTCACCGACAGCATCGAAGCCTCCCGTGGCAACGCCCGTGAGGCGCTTTCCGGAGATACTTCGTACGTCACCGTGAAGATCAACGGCAAGACCCGCGTGGTTCCCGGCATGCATTTCACCGACGTGAAGTCCGTGCTTGACGCGGGCGACATCACCCTTGATACGGAAGACACCGTTTCCCCGTCTTTGGATACGAAGGTGAACGAGAACACCGTCATCAAGATCGAACGTGCCGGCGCTTCCGTTGAGGTGTCTGATACGGATATCGCATTCAACACGGTCAAGAAAGAGACCTCCAGCCTGCCGAAGGGCCAGGAGAAGGTCGAGACCGAAGGCGCGAACGGTGTTATGGAGACCACGAACCTCGTCACCAAGTCCGGCGGCAAGGTCATGTCTTCCAATATGATCAGCTCTTTCGTGAAGAAGGCTCCGACCGACAAGGTGATCCTCGTCGGCACCGGCTCCTCGTCCACGCCGTCCGCGGCCGCAGCGTCGATCGGCACCACCGTGCCGGCTGGCGAAATGCAGCAGTGGGCTCACGATTATCTGCTGTCCAGCGGCTATTCCGAGGCCGATTTCACCGCCACCGTGTACATCATTTCTCATGAGTCCGGTTGGAATGTCGCAGCCACGAACCCAAGCTCCGGCGCGTACGGCCTGCCGCAGGCGCTGCCCGGTTCGAAGATGGTGAGCGCCGGTGCCGATTGGGCCACCAACTACCAGACCCAGCTTAAGTGGTTCTGGGGCTACTGCGCACAGCGCTACGGCTCCATCCAGGGCGCCTACACCTACTGGCTCGCCCACCACTGCTACTGAGTTTTAGTTTTTCAGACAGGAGAGGTTCCGCACACATTGTGCGGAACCTCTCCTGTCTTATATGCCTCTTTTATATTTCATATGGAAAGATGCAGGCCATTCATGGCGTTACGGTTGTTTATGCACGCAATTCATTCATCGCTTTTATCGCGGCCCTTTTGGCCATCTTACGCGTGAGCGAACGGCCAGACGCAACGGGCTCGAAAAAGCCATCATGCTCTTTTTCCACCGTCCATCGCCAACCAAGCACGTTATTTTGAGCGACTCGAATACTGAACGAAGATCCTACACGCCCACTACCTGCCACATTCATTCCAAGCTCCCTTTTTCAGGATTTTTGGGCTGGATGCATACGTACTCATTATTAGCGTTTATGGACGATTCGCACAGCCTATCAAGATACTGCATATAGTACAGCACTCACATCAAGAGAACTGTACTATATGCGATTTTTCAAGCTGAGCGGAATATTGTTCACTTACTCGCCATCTTTGGCCGTATGATGCGAACCTTTGCGGGGACCGCGCTTGCCGGATACACCCTTTGCAGCATCGGCCACAGCAAAAATGACAACCTTCTCATCCGGGTAGGACTCGCCATCCATGGCGAAATAGGCGATCTGGTCGTCTGCGACCGGCGGGAAAGTGAAATACTTCTGCACCGCTACCAGCACATCGGTGGTACGCACGGTCACGGAAGAAGCCTTTCCTGCAGCGTCAGAGTCGACGCCATCGGCCTTGCTTCGCTTGGTCTTGCAGAACTTGATGGCGTTCTCGTCTTTGGCGTCGCATGCCTGGACTGCGATCTTCTTCTGCTTGTCATTCACCAACAATTTCACGTATGCCGGGCATCCGAGCGCTTCGGTCACGCCTTTGGAAAAGCGAACGGATGATTCCATGACCGTCATGGTCATCTTATTGGTGGTGATCTTTTCTCCCACTGCTTCAAATCCGTCAAGAACAGACATGCCAACCCCTTGAAAATATAGGATATTAATTACATGCAATATAATACAACAATTCGCATAAATACACCCTTTTTTCACTAATAAAATAGGGGGTATCTCCGCTTTCCAGCAGAAATACCCCCTGTATTTCCAAGAATATAGCAATAATTCATAGACTTCATTGAACAAGTTTTCATTGAGATGAATTCAAGGAAATCATGCACCAATAATGTCGAGAATTACCGCGCCATATTTCAATAGTTGTATTTCACATCATTGGTCATTTTGCCACACGGCGTCTGATCGAGCTTCATATCAGCCGTGGCCTTGTCAGACACGGTCACGTCGAACTCGTACGTCACGCTCTTGCCAGGTGCGATGTACGCCATACTGGAGTTCAATGGCTTGCCGTCCATGGTGGCATTGCTACGGTCACGCACATCACCGGTCACGGCGATTGATCCAATCGAACCACCTGCAGGCGCGTAAATCAGCACACGCTGCGCGGATGTGCCACTCGGCGCCACGGGCACGCCACCAACGCCCTTCTGCTCACCACCGAGAATGTAACTCGTGCAGGTAGCCATTTCCGTGGAAGTCATACGGTTGGTCAGCGTGTACTTCACGTGGTAGGTCTTGTCACCTGTCTTGGTCACTTCGCTGGTACGGTCGATATACCAACCCATCTTCGAAGGATTCTGCTCGCTGATGTAAATGCCCGTTTCCGGATTGGTCTCGCTCTCAGGCGCATTCTTGGCGAGTCCAGCACCTTGGAAGTACTTCGCTTCGTCATCGTGGAACGTGTAGGCGTAGAAGTGGCGGTTCTCGGCCAAATCACCGATGCTTTGCGCCACCTTCATCATCTTGTCCACAGTCATGTTGCCAAAAGCGCCGTCCATCACCGTTTTGGCAATGTACTCGAAGTATTCGTCCTGCTGTGCCACAGGAACGTCCTTGTAGATGGTGTTGAGCATGTATTCGGCGGTGTTCTCGCCGGTAAGCACAGTGCCGTTGGACAAGGTGACTGGTCCGTTGATCTCCACCATTTTCTGGATGAACACCGGATCCACGGAAATCAAACCGTCGATGTTGCAGGCATATTGCGAACGCTGCCATGAAGCGTTGAGCATTTCCGCGTTGCGGGAAACATCCGGCACCGCGAAGGTGTCTCGCACGTCGAAGGAGAAACCCAACGGCCTGTTGAATACCGCATGTTCCTCAGCGGTGCCGTTGTTGCCATTGACGAACTCACCATTCGGGTGGAAGTCCCCCACCGCGATTTTGCCATTATCCGCAGTCATGGTGCCGAGAGAGCCAACCAAGCCGCCGCCGGAACGTGTTTCGGATGTGGTCTGTGCCGCCAGCAAGTATGTGCGGGCACCGTTCTGGCCGAGGAAGGAAGGCAGCATGTGAGTGGCGTTGCTGACCTGCCCGACCAGATCGACGATATTGTCAAGCTGGTCCTTGCCCTGCTGATAGGCTTTCTTCACCATGCCGATTTTCGGCTCGGCAAGACTGTTATACTGCTTGTTCTGCTGCTGCACCTGCTGGTTGAGCTTGTCGAAGTTACCTTGCGCATCGGCGATTGGCTGCAGATTAAGTTGCCCTTCCGCACCGGAAAGATTGGCCCCGGCAAGCTGTTGCACCGCAGTGGTCAACGATGGCAGTGTCTGCTGTGCAAGGTTGTCCACGACTTCCGTCATGCCTTGCACAGTGGCGATGTCACTGCCGACGAACGGCATTTTCGCGGCCACGTTCCATAGTGAACCGTGCGCAATCTGCTTGGCCTGCGCCGTCTGCTGCTGAGCCTGCGCGATGGACGCCTGCGACGCGGCGGCATCCTTGAGCTTTGCAGGGTCATTGATTGCGGATAGTGAGGATATGGCTTGCGATTCGTGTGCCTTGACGCTTTTTGCCTGCTTATACAGTTGCATACCAAACACTGCAGCAATGGCAAGTAGCACGATCAGCACCGCAAGTACAATAAGCGTCACATTCCGTGCCGTATGTTTTTCCCGTATTGCTTGAGCATGTTGCCCCATGCTTTGCTCCTCAAATCATTAAGCACTCAATTTGACTATCCCAGCGCATTATTGTGCCACATGGCACCCCTTTTTTCGGCCGCCAAATGAAATTTCCCTCTGTTCCATCACAAGAACAGAGGGAAATCAAGAAATACCGAATTAAAGCAGCCGCGTTTTAATATGCGCCGTTTGGATGAATTACCACACCAATGGTCCTCAGCACGTAAACGAAGTCCCCAAGCACGGACCAATTCTGTACGTAATTGACGTCAAGACGTCGGCTTTCCTCTTCATCCAAATCATTTCGTCCGGACACCTGCCACGGACCAGTAATGCCAGGCTTGACCAAAAGCCTTGTAGCATAAATCTGATCGTATTCGTCCACTTCGAACTGACGCTGCGGACGAGGACCAACAACACTCATGGTTCCAATGAGAGAATCGAAGAACTGCGGAATCTCGTCCAAACTGGTTTTTCGAATGAAATGACCAATCTTGGTGATACGCGGATCCTTTTTAATTTTCACGCGAGCACCCATCTCTTGACCATTCGCTGCGGCGACTTCAGCCAAATGCGCGTCAGCATTCACACGCATGGAACGGAACTTGTGAATCTTAAACGGCTTTCCACGTAGGCCGATACGTTCCTGAGTGTAAAAGACAGGACCTCCGTCTTCTTTCTTAATCAATGCCGCAACAACAAGCATAATTGGGGAAGAAAGAATAATAGCCACCAGAGAAACGACAATATCAAAAAGACGCTTGCAGATTCGTGCGTACGGAGAGTATTGAGGCAGTCGAATCGTCATAATCGACGTACCTTGAATATCACGAATCTGAGTCTCATGGCCGCTGATTTCAACCGCAGAAGCAGTAAGCGCGATTTCAAGGTTCAAAGATTCCATCTGCAATGCAAAAGCATTGAAATTATCGGAGAAGCGGTGAAGAACATCAGTTACCATGACCGTCTGTGCACCAACCGCGACGATACGTTCTGCCAAACGGTCACCATAATTTACCATCATAAGGCGGGATCCCCACCTATCGTTGATTTCTTGCAGGAAGTCGCCAAAATCCGTCTCAGTTTCTACCATACCGGTATTCTCATTCAAACGAATAGGACACACTGCCACCGGGCGGTAATTGAGCTGCTTGCTCTGCCCCAGCATCTTCAATGCACTCAAAATGCCTTCCGGAGAGCCAACAAGCACCGTTGAATAGAGATATTTACCGTTTTTACGACTTGCGATAATGAATTTCCTTGCGATTACACGCTCAATCATGGTAAGCAGGGCTGCCAGTAGAACGGTTAAGGTAATGGCGGTGAGCTTCGCATACATGTTGAGCACAAAATGGCATGCGCACAATACGAACCAGCATTTGACGGTGGCTTTCCCAATGAGCACGTTCAGCTGGTATCCATCGCCCATGATATGACGATGGTATACGCCCGAACTATGCAGGCACAGAATCCAAATCAAAGCGGTCAGCACGAAATATACGACAGGGAAAAGCGTGAATTTGAATCGCGAAGAGTAGAACGTGATCTCATTGCATGCTACCAGCACCGCGGCAACTGCGATGACGAACATCGCCATGTCCAACAGCATAAGTACAAGGTTGACAGCCAATCTCCAATAAGAAATCTGAGACAGCTGCTCGGACACTTTATTATTCAACCGTGCTTTGCTGTTTATCGCAGCACCGCTGGCACTGTCTTGCATGTCTCTCTCTCCTCTTAAAAATGCATGCTCAAGTAGTTAATTTACCACAAGCCCCCCCCCAGAAATTAAGAGGGACCTATGGGGGTACCATTCGCTATATCCAAATCCTTCTCCGGTATGGCTTATTCGCCAGCAGTACCTGTATCTGAGTTGTCGTTACCGCCGTCCGAACCACCATTGCCATTGTCGTTCGAATCGCCATTACCACCGTTACCGCCGGTTGAACCACCGTTGCCGTTCGAATCGCCATTACCACCGGTCGAACCGCCATTACCGTCGTTAGAACCGCCGTTACCGCCGGTCGAACCACCGTTACCGTTGCCGGTCGAATCGCCATTACCACCGGTTGAGCCACCATTGTTATTGCCACCGGTCGAACCACCACCGTTCACACCGTTTCCAGAGCCCGGACCAAATTGCCACGTATATGTGTAGCGCCGGTTCGTAGTGCCGTTATTGGTATTCGAATTGGTATTCGACTGGGCATTAGCCGCAGTTTGCTCCGCCACAGACTTGTTCACGCCGTCAGAAGTCGAGGAAATCACCTTCGAAGCGTTCTGCATGGCCATAACATCAGTGCTTTTGCCATCAAGGAGTTTCTGAGCAGCGTCAATCGCCTTGGCAAGCGCGTCACGTGTCGACTCGTCCGCGACCTCGCCTGCAGAACCGTCAAGCAACGTCTTTGCGTCAGCAATGGCCTTCTGCAATGCGGCAGTCGTCTTATTCACTTCCAAAGCTCGCTTGCTGGCGTCCACAGCTGTGGCTGCTGCGGTAACGGCCTTGGTCTGTTCTTTGATATTGCTGATCTGCTTGCTCATGCTACGGGCGTGCGCACGCAGTGTGGTTTCGGACAGCAACACCGAGCATCCGCCGACCGTCTTGAGGTTTTGCGCCTTGGTCACGGCCTGAGTGAGCTGGTCGATTGTGGCGGCATCCGCCACCTGGTTTGCCGCAGTGCCCTGCAGACTAGTTGCCTGTTCGATGGCGTTTTGCAGTTTTTCGTTGGCTTTGGAGTATTTGGATTTCGCCTTCTCACATACCACCACTGCCGCACGCTGTTCTTTCGAATTGATACGATTGCGTACCACGATGACACCGGCAATAGCAACCGCCACTGCCGCAATCGCAGCGACAATGGCAATAATCTTTCGCTTGTCCGCAGACGGCTCTTTCGGTGCGACCGGAATGGTTTTCAGCGGATCATGTTCCGGATCTTCCGCGGCCAGCTCCTCTAGGTCGGTTATGCCACCTGATGTATCAAAGGCCTGAGTTGCTTCGACGTCCTGTTCATCTGTCGAAGAGACGAGGGGTGGCAGAGTAGCGGTTTCCTCGGCATCGGCTGGGGCAACCGCTTCATCGAAATCGATGGTGTCGAGCGGCATACTGGGTATATCCGCGATTGTTGGCGCAGCCGAAACCGGCTGTTCCGTTTGCGCAGGTACGGAGGAAGCGATGGTGCGGGGCTCAGCAAGCGAAGCCCCATCCGCACCATCGGCTTCTTCCGAATCGGTAGGCTGCAATTTGGGGAAGGTCAGCGGAGGAATATCCCAGCTGGTGTCCACCACATCCCGAGATATGTTGGACAGAATACCGTTCATAGACCGGGAATCATCGTTCTCAGTTGCCATACACCCCTCATTCCATGGAGAAGGGAACCATCAGTGCCGCTTCTTCCCCTTCGCGCGATGGCTGCTGCGCGGCGCACCATCCTCATAGTAATAGTAATAATTGGAATGCGTATTGGTCTTCTTCGGATCTGCACGATTGAAGATGAAGCCAAGCACCGGCACCTGCGCGGTGGCGAGCGTGTCGGACGCCTCCTGCAGGGACTTCTTCTCGCACACGTTACGGCTGACCACCAGCAGAAGGCCCTTGGCCCAACGGCCGAATACCGCTCCATCGTTGGACACCGTCAACGGGGCGGTATCAATAATCACGTAATCGTATTGGGTGAGCGCCTGCTCCACCATGAGCTTCATGGTTTCGGAACCCAGCAGCACGCCAGCGTTTGCCGGCCTCTTGCCGCCAGGCAGAATGTGCAGGTTCATCTTCCAGTAGCTCTGCACCACGTCCTTCGGGCCCATCTGTCCGGACAGCACGTGCGCCAGACCGGCGGCACCTTCAATGCCCAAGTGGTGAGCAACGGACGGGTGGCGAAGATCAGCGTCGATAAGCAGTACTTTCGCACCATCTTCAGCAAGGGCCACCGCAGTGTTGATAGCCATGGTGGTCTTGCCTTCGGACGGCTGCGCAGACGTGATGACAAGCAGCTGGCCCACACCTTCGGTGCGGTCGGTCTGCAGGAACTCAATATTCGTATGGATACGGCGGAATTCTTCGGCGATGGCACCGTTGGGCTGGCTCACCAACACCGGGCGCTTATCATCAAGCGAAGCGTCCATCGGAACGGAGCCAAGGGAGGATGCTCGGACGATGCCGCGCACGTCGGAAGTCTCTTCAACCTTGGTGTTGAGGAGGTCCTTGATGAGTGCGGCGAACACGCCGATGATGATGCCGAGCACCACACCGACAGCCAAATACAGGGCAGTCTTCGGCGAAGACTTAGACGTCGGGACCTGTGCCTTCTGCACGATGGAAAGCTTCACCGGGGACTTATCTCCGGAGTACAGGTCGCTTTCAATGACGTTCTTCAGCGATTCGGCAACGGAATTGGCGATGTCCGCGGCCTGCTTCGGATCTCCATCCACCACGGCAATGTTCACGAATGCGGTGTTGGTCGGATTGGTGACGGTGACCTGGCCGGCGAGATCCGTCACGGTTTCGTCCAGACCGAGATCATCAATAACCGGCTTGAGCACCTTTGAAGTGGTGGCAAGCGTCGGATATGAGGTGATTTGGTTGGAAATGTAGCTGCCACCAGTGGACTGCTGGTTAATGTCGGCACCATTTTGAGAAGCATTGTAAGTAGCCATGGTCTGAGCCGTAGCCGTATACTTCGCCGGAGCGAGGAAGGTATAAGCGCTCACGCCTGCCACTACCACCACGAATGCGATGATCGCGGTGACCAGATGCTTACGAATGATTTTGAGCAGATCCATCAGAGTGATGCCGTCATCCGCTTCCTCAACTACCCCTTGCGGTGCGGTAGGCTGCTGCACATTAGCGTTCTCTACAGAAGTCACTGAACTTCCCCATCTCACGTTGACAATATCCTTTCCAACAATAATCTTCTCCCTCGAACTATTCCTCATCCCTTCATACATTGAACACATTTTTTGGGAACTCAAACAGATAAGCTATGAAATAAGGAACATTCCCTGTCGATATCGTGCGCGTGCGAGACTTTTTGGCAATATTCTGTGGCCGATTTTGGCGGCCTATTTCTGGCGACAAGAAAAAGTACCACCGGCCGACCGTGCCAAGTGAACAAGGCCGCCAAAATCTGTTGTCAGCCTTTCCTATGCCCAGCTTAAGTCGATTTGGGAGAACGACAAGGCAAGCTGGAAGAATACGCCGTCCGACAGCAAGGCGTGTATGTAATCACCAATACCGATAATGGGAAACTGTATGTGGGAAGCGCCACCGGAAGGAACGGCATATACCAGCGTTGGCAAGACTACATCAGCAATGGTCACGGAAACGATACGGGGCTGATTGCCATTGTGAAACAGCACGGGTTGGAGTACGTGCAGACGCATTTCCGCTACACGCTTCTGGAACATTACGACTTCACCGTGCCTAAAGACGTTGTGCTCGCCAGGGAATCCTATTGGAAGGAGGCTCTGGATACGCGCAAGCATGGGTATAACGGTAACTAGATATCTCCAATACGGCAACAATAAGCACAATGAAACCACCGCCTTTAGCAGAAAATTGCAAAATGAGTATATTTCTGGATATAATCTCAGTATCAAAGGAGCAAAATATACTTACGAGGCAACCCGATGCTGATTGATTTTAGTTTTTCGAACTTCAGGAGTTTCCGAGACGAGCAGTCTTTCTCCATGACTCGCGACGAAAGGTTCACGGAGTCCAACGACTCACGGCAGTCTCCAATCACAGCCATATACGGCGCCAACGCATCAGGAAAATCCAATTTCCTGAAGGCGATGTGCGCCATGCGTAACATGGTGACAAACAGCTACAGCCAAGGTGATGCGAACAGCGATATTCTTAGGGAACCATTCCTACTGAGAGAGAACCCATTTGAGGAACCATCGATGTTCTTCCTGGAGTTCACAGCCGAGAACCATCTAAAATACCAGTACTGGTTCCGCTATAACAATAAGCACATATTGGAGGAAGAGCTTACCTTCTTTAAGGACATGGGAGGACGTCTCTCCACTCACTCCTCACTGTTGTTCTCCCGCACCGGAAACGACGAAGTGAAATTCGGAGCCTCTTTCAAAGGACCTAGAGCGCAAGTGCGAAAGACAGTGGGACTCCGTCCCAACGCTCTCCTGCTTTCGGCGGCCGCCGCAGCCGGCATCGAATGCGTCCAACCTGTATTCTCGTTCTTCCAGAATGATATGGCGTATTGCGTGGCAAATGCCTTTGAACAGGAACAGCCCATATTGCTTGACCAATTCAAGAACAAGACACCTTTTTCGAAGCATCTGACATCTCTGATCAAATACGCGGATTTTGGCATCAGCGATGTGAAAAGCGTTCCGGCGAACATCCCCTCGGATATCTGGCATCAGTTCAAAGAGCAGATGAAGACTCAGATCGGAGCTGATGAGGGAAAGCTCGAGGAAGCATTCAACATCAAAAACGCAACACAGTTGCAATTCACCCATACCGGCGAAGATTCGTCCTCTGCCGGCTTCGGTCTGGATAACGAGTCCAGGGGCACCGTCGCCGCGCTGTCGTTCTTCTCGCTTGCCCTTCGTCAGCTATCAATGCCCACGGTCACGCTTATCGACGAGATTGACACAAGCCTGCACCCAACCCTGGTAGCAGAGCTGGTGGCGCTGTACACCGATCCGGCAACGAATCCCCACGGCTCCCAACTCATTTTCACGACCCATGACGTGTCATTGATCAATCAGTCGGGTTCGTCGAACCGCCTACTGCAACCCGATCAGATATGGCTTGTGGAGAAAGACAAAGACGGCGCCTCGGAACTCTTCCCGGTAACGGAACTTGGTATTCGAAAGGAAGAAAACATCGGCAAGAACTACCTCAATGGTGTATATGGCGCCACACCGAACCCCAGTTTCCATACCGTGTTCGCACAGATCATGAATGGAGACGATGACTGATGGCGAAGAAGCGAGACGTTCCCGTGCATGGTCGCAAGTCCGCACGTTTCCACAGGGCACGCAAGAAGCGTTATCTTGTCGTAGCTGGCGGAGCTGTTACCGAAAAGCAATACTTCAAGCGGCTTGCCTCCATATATGACGTCGTCATCGAGTACCAACAGAAGAACGAAAGCCCTGAACATCTCGCAGATTTTGCGCGCAAGTTGAAGGAAGAGGACGAACGGGATATCTCCACAGATTGCTATGAAAAAATCTGGGTGGTAGTCGATGTTGACGACTTCCATGGCCACAGCCAGGCCGCGAAAATTTGCAAGGACAATGGAATCGAACTCATCATTTCCAATCCCTGCTTCGAGGTCTGGCTACTCGATCATGTCAGTGTCTGCCCACCGAGCTTCACACTGACATCTACTGTCGAATCGGCTGCGGCGAAAGCCGGCATTGTCGGAGGAAATCGCAACAAATACGTCAATGTTGAACTCATTGACAGCGAACATCTCGATGCCGCCATACGCAATGCGGAGCGACATAACACAGCGGGAAACAGACAAGGGCGCAATACGCTTGCACCTCATCACGAGCAGGAATACGCCCCTTGGACCGATATGCCAAAAGTAATCGAAACGCTGAAATCTAATAAACAGAGCTGAAAGGAGAAACATGGCTCTACCCATCCGGGTAAATTTCGAAAACCCCTTCATAGATATTCACACTGGACGAGGTCAAGGTAGCTGCACATTCGCAAATGGATTCGACTGCATCTGTTCATGCGCAGGTATCGCACACGCCCAATTACTCAGAATGGTCCTTACTCCCGAAAACAGTAAGAAACTACCTGACAAATATAAGAAGGCTCTTGCTGATAAAATCCAAACTGTCCAAGCCCATATTGTCGATATTCCACACGATAAAGCAACGGCAATCATCCATGCGCAGAGACAACCTGAGCGCGTGTTCTTTCTTTGCGAGGATATAACTCATCCCATAATTGATTATTGCCGAGTAATTGATATACCTCACTGGGCAAAAGAGAATTCCATGACGAGTCAGCAAGTGTCAAGACTTTGCGCTTGTGTACAAAGACACGGCATTGATTCTTTCAAGGATTTAGCCCCTAAAGCCGGCGAATATTTGTCCCAAGCACACGTACTTTGCGACATCGTAGCTTCTATCGCATTCGCGCTCAGCGAAGCCGCAGACACAATTCCGGATGAAAATACGTTTATCAATGCCTGCAAAGCAGCATTCACTCTCTCACGACGTAACTCACTAGGATTCGGCCCATCGCGAAATAGACATAGGAAAAACACAGTCGCAGCACGCAAATCACGGCAGGAAAACGATGATGAGGAAAGCCAAAAACGATACTCTGATGGAGACTCCATCTCAAGTAATCTGCTCACCAAGATTTTAATGGATATCAGTAAGGACGTTTACGCCCTACTGATGGAGTACAAACCCCAGACGAAGCAATTCCTCCAAGCGGTTCAGGCCACAGCAATATTGTTTTGCCCCGATCCGGATAGCCATAAGCTCATATGGGACGTGTGCTTCATTCCACTATTCCAAACGGAAATCTGTGATGACCTGCGTAGCAAGTTGAATCAAGACATCATTACTGCACTTGAATATGGGAAAACGGATATCTGGGACAACGGGGCTAGGGCATACTGGTAGGCAGAGCTGACTTGATGTGGCGCCTTGAAGACGCTGCATCAAGTCAGTTCTTCTGATTCGGCACGAGCATAATCTCGCCGTCGGCGATACCCTTGAGATGCCGGCAGTAGGGGCCCTTGCCGTAACGATCCGCGGACTCCATGAGCTGGTCGCACGTGATCCAGCCGTTCTCGTAGGCGATCTCCTCCACGATCGCGATTGGCAGGCCCTGCGCACGCTGCACGGTACGCACGAACTCACCAGCCTCGAACAAAGAATCCATCGTGCCCGTGTCCAACCACGCGTAACCACGCCCCAGCGTGCGCACGTTCAGCATGCCCGCATCCAAATACATACGGTTCAAGTCAGTGATCTCCAACTCACCACGCGCACTCGGCTCCACCCACTTCGCGTACTCGACCACGTGCTCGTCGTAGAAATACAGGCCGGTCACCGCGTAATGCGACTTCGGATGGGCCGGCTTCTCCTCGATCGACACGGCCTTCCTATCCTCGTCGAACTCGACCACGCCATACCGCTCCGGATCGTCGACATAATAGCCGAACACGCTCGCACCCCCGCCGGACTCGGCCTTCGCGACCGCGCCACGCAACGTCGCGCCCAGACCATTGCCGTAGAAGATGTTGTCACCCAACACCAACGCGCACGGCTCGCCCGCGATGAACTCCTCACCCAACAGGAACGCCTGAGCCAGACCATCCGGAGACGGCTGCACCTTGCACGAGAACCGCACCCCGTAATGCGAACCATCGCCCAGAAGCCTCTCGAAGTTCGGCAGATCCTTCGGCGTGCTGATGATCAGGATGTCACGGATCCCGGCCATCATCAGCACGCTCAGCGGAATATGACGCATCGGCATGTCCAATGTCTCGGCATTCCAACAATATAATTCCATCACTCCTCACGAAATTGGCATACGCCAGAAACCAAGCCCCACCCAGCCGGTGAAACGCACAGCAAACACTCATATCGGCAAAACGATTCCCATCAAGCAACATAGACAGTGCAATAGAGACCGCGTCTTCGAGACACGGTCAAACAAATCACTCGTGCGTTTTGAGACGATAGTGCTTCTTGCCACAATGAAAAAGCAATCCCATATCGACGTGCATTTAAACTAACGAGCTACAACCTTGCACAATGCAAGCCAACCACTAAAACAACTTACGAGAAATGAATACTCTTAATCTTGGGAACGGGAGCACTCCCCTCACGCAGTCGTTCCACCCCCGTAGAATTTTCGGGAAAGAGACGGACCAGGAGAAAGAAGTATGATGGACGAAAACAGCCAGAGCACAAGCACGAGCGGCAGCGGCGTACACGTCAGACAAGCCGCGCCGGCACACTCCAGAAATTCAAATGGGGGGGGTGCAGGAATTCCAGCATCGAGCTGCTGCGCATCATCGCGATGTTCATGATCCTCATGCACCACTTCATCGTCCACAACGGCTATGACGTGCTGAAACTCCCCCTGGGACCGGAACGCATCTTCTTCCAGCTCGTGATGCAGGGCGGCGGTAAAGTCGGCGTCGTCATCTTCTTCTCCATCTCCGCTTGGTTCTTTCTCGACAAAGAGCAAACCATCAAATCCAACCTCAAACGCGTGTGGATCATGGAACGCGAACTCCTGTTCTGGAGCCTCATCCTCGTGGCGTTCTACCTCGTGTTCGACCGGACCGACCTCGGCATGAAACTCATGGTGAAGAGCATCGCGCCATTGAGCATGGGACTGTGGTGGTACGCCACCGCATACGCCATCTTCCTGGCGCTGCTCCCCTTCCTCTCCAGGGGACTGAAGGCGCTCGGACGCGAATATCACTTGGCGCTTGCTGCAACAGTACTGACAATCTGGGGACTGTTGAGTTTCATTCCTGGAGCGCAGTCGCTATCCGACAACGTTTTCGGCTTCATCTACGTGTTCATCCTCATCTCCGCGTACAAGTGGTATATGAAGCCGTTCACCACCAAACAGATATGGCTGCTGACCGGCATCGGATTCGGATTCTTCCTTCTCTACACCGTCGCATCCGCAACGCTGTCTCTGATGGGACATGATATGGGCATCTTCATCACCGGATCGTGGAAACTGCCCGTCGTCATGGTCGGCTTCGGCATGTTTCTGCTGTTCGACCGCGTCACCTTCCACAGCCGCGCCGTCAACCGGATCGCGCAATCCGCGTTCTCCGTATACCTCATCACCGACTACGCCGCCTCCGAGAAACTGCTTTGGGTACGATTGTTTAACCTGCAGAACCTCTACCAGCAGCCGTGGGCGATTCTGCTGATCCTCGGCATCCTGCTGGCGATCTACGCAATCTGCACTCTGCTTGATTTCATCCGCCAGGCACTGTTCGCCGTCACCATCGATAAGCGGCGTGGACGCTGGTTTGAGCTGCTGTGGGACAAGGCCTGTGAACGGAAAAACAGCCAGCTGCCCCCCGCTGACCGATTCAGCTAATACCCGATGAGTTCCCATTGCTATAGGAATCTGACCTTCCTTACCTATCTTTCATAATTCTGACATGTAAGAGATAAATCTTACATGTTAGAATTATGAAAGGTTATGAAAGGAAAGTGATGTTACCAGATCGGGAATCTCTGACTGTCGAATTCAAAAGCGAGCAGCGCCGCCCGCAATCAGACGATGAAATCGTAGATAACGTCGTTGCCCTCGCGAACACACAAGGCGGCACGCTCTATCTCGGAATCGAAGATAACGGCATAGTCACCGGCGTCTCCGAACAGCATTCCAATATCAATGGACTCGCGGCCTTCATATTCAACAAAACCGTACCGCAGCAGACCACCCGAATCGAGTCTTTTCACGAACATGGCTGCCAAGTGGTAGCAATAGAAGTAGATAACAGTCAGCAAATCGTATCCACAAGCAACGGCAAGACTCTGCAACGCCGGCTCAAAGCCGACGGCACTCCCGAAGTAGTGCCGTTATTCGTCTCGCAATTCATCAGCCGTCTCTCACAACAACGCAGTTACGATTACAGCGACATGCCAGCCCCAGGCGGCGAGCTCACAGATTTGGATACCGAAGCCCGGAACCAATTGCGCCAGCACATTCGCGAGACCAATACAAACAGTTCACTGCTGACTTTCGACGATACGGACTTCGACAGGGCTCTTGGACTGGTGTCCGGCAATGAGGGTGAAGAGCTTCCCACCATTGCCGGGTTATTGACCATTGGCACCACCGAAGCCATCAAGCGCTGCATACCCACAGCCTCAGCCACGTTCCAGGTCATGGAAGGTACGACACCGCGAATAAACACGGATCCATTTGTGCTGCCGCTGGTTGACATGTTCGGCAAAATCAGCGATTTGATACAACCATGGAACCCCGGCCACGAAATCATGAGCGGATTGATACATATGAACGTGCCGGATTTCGACCCTCAGGCTCTCCGCGAAGCCATGGTAAACGCGTTCTGCCATCGCGACTATGCACGGATCGGCAGCGTGCGGTTCATGATTGACACCGATGGCCTGACCATTTCCAACCCGGGCGGCTTCATCGAGGGCATAAGCGAAGACAACCTCCTGTCTGCACAGCCTAGATCGAGGAATCCCCGACTGGCCTTGATTCTGAAAACCGCTGGATATGCCGAGCAGACCGGACGCGGAGTGGATAAGATTTATATCGGCTCATTGGCCAATGGAGGCGCAATGCCCGATTATTCGCAATCCACCAGCACCGAGGTCAATTTGTTCATTCGCCGTGCCGTGCCAGACGAGTCGTTCATCAGGATGGTGTCCGAAGAAGAGAAGCGACGTGGCAGCAGTCTCTCGGTATGGGCACTTATCATACTTTCTTTGCTTAAAGAGCATCGTCGTCTGACTATGTCGCAGCTTCACGAGTTTTCCCGATTGGAAGAACGTCGGGTAGTTGGCGCAGTGGAGGATTTGGTGGAGGCTGGCGTTGTGGAGGCGTCCGGCAGCGGCATATCCCGTTCGTACATTCTGAGTTCCAAGGTGTACAAGGCAGACGATGCATTACCGGCATACGTCAGGCAGAACAATATCTCAGCGACACGTCAGCGAGGACTGGTACTTGAGCTAGCCGAAAAGAACGACGGCGAGGTGACATCTTCGGAAGTCATGGATTTATTGGGCTTGAGCTATATCAGCGCATACCGGCTACTTAAGAAGATGGAGGATGAGGGCAAACTGATGCATGAGGGCAAAGGACGTTCCTCGCGATATCTCATCGCGTAAACAGGATGTGCCAGCACCTGGAGATGGTGCCGCCAGCGAATGGCTGCGAAGCTACCTCCAAGAAAGCATCCGCCCCCCCGTTTGGCCATATGGCCAGCATACCGGGAATCCTTTGCCAGCCAACGTTCCAGTCACTGCCTGGTCGGATAACCCAGGTGCTCGACCACCTGGGCCGTACCACCTGGGCCGTTGGCCTCGGCGTGGCGGAATACAGTTCCACCGCACGCTGTCGTTCTTCGGGACCGGACATACGAAGATTCTCTCATTCAGTCTCCAAGAAAACGCCAGCATCCCCTAATGCCCGAAAAGTTGCGCACTTTGGATCATGGCCGTCCATGGCGCGATGACCGGTTCGCTGCCTGTAGGGTGTCATCGAGCCGGGACATGTCGAGATAGCGGCGTGCGCTCCATTCGTTCGCTGTGACGTGCCTGATCCTCGCGCAGACGAGCATGAGGGCGCTGTTGCCGTCCGGGAAGCTGCCCACGACGCGCGTGCGCCGCCGGATCTCCCGGTTGAGCCGTTCGATCATGTTGCTGGTGCGTATCCTCCTGCGGTGCCCGTCCGGGAACTCCGGCAGCAGGTACGTGGTCGTCTCGCCGACCCCCCCCGCGCAGGCAGTCGGCCGCGGCCTTCAGCCTCCCGCCTTCCATCTCCGCGGCGACCTGTTCGGCCTTGGCGAGGGCCGTCTCCCGGGATTCCATGGCGAACACGGCCCTCAACGCCGCGGAAGCCCAATCCCTGTGGCTTGGCGGCGTCTTCGAAAGCACGTTGCGCATGAAGTGCACCATGCACCGCCGGCATCTCGCCTCGGGGAGCATGGGGGTTGACGGTGGCGACGGGCCCGGCGCACCGGTCACCGACCACCAATCTGACGACTTTCAGCCCGCGTTCGATCATGCCCCTGACGGACTGCTCCCAGCCGGCCGCGTCCTCCCTCATGCCCCCGGCCACGCCGATGACCTCGCGGTGGCCCTCGGGGTCGACGCCGATGGCGACCAGGATGCCGGCGTTCTCCACGCTTCCACCCCATGATCGCTTGTGCCACACGCCGTCCACGAACACGTACGGATATTCCGATTCCAACGGCCTGCTGCGCCATTCGTCGATCTCGTCGTACACGCGCCTGAGCTTGTCGCCCAGGGTCTGCGAGGGCATAGGGGCCGGCTCGACGCGGAGCTGCGCGCGATAGGCCGCGCCAGGCTGCTGGTCATCGACGAGCTGGGCTACCTGCCCATCGACATCGACGGGCCAGGCCCTGTTCCAGGTCATCGCGGATCCCTACGAAAGACGGAGCGTGGTGTTCACCACGAACCTGGAGTTCGGACGGTGGGGCGAGGCGTTCGGCGACGGCGACATGGCCGCCGCGGTCATCGACCACATCGTGCACCACGGCAGGACCGTCAGGTTCCGTGGCGAGTCGTACCGCAACAGCCACTCCCTGATGAGATAACCGAAAAAGAGAGGAAACATCCGGGCTACCGGTGACGGTGTCCATTTTGAACGCCGATGGTGTTCAGATTAAGCTGGTGACGCCACGCAGATTTATTTGACGAAAGACAAGGAGTGCTCGTTGTGCCGTCCCTTGCCGAACAGATACTTCACTAGTCCCGCGGGACTCGTGCCGCGGCTGATCTTCGGAATCATGCATCTCATCATCCGACATGGCGGCATCGTATGAGAGACACCGCGTCTACAGATTTTCGGAATTGTTAACGTCAGCGTATCGTTTAATTGTTTGGTGGGAGTGCCTCTGCTGAAAACCAATAGTCGAGATATGCCGCAAGGAGCCGATGTACGGCGGCATTTGATTCCGGATGAGGCGTTTGTGCCCAGTGGATAGGAGAAGGATTCCATGGATGAAAAAAGCTCTGTTCAAGAACCAAAGAGCGTGGAAAAGGAACTACTTTTGTTGGATTTAAGGAGGATTTTCTGGCTCGCTCCTCTGGGTTTGTTGTTGACCTTCGCACTGCTAGCAACGATGCATTTTTTGAAACGAGATTTGACCTTAGAAGGATTCTCTTTGATTGATTTCAAAAACCCCTCCTTTGAACAAATTTGGGCGGATGCCGTGAATATTGTTCCTGAGGACTTCGATCCGCTTACATGGCTGCTAACTTTCCTCACATTTGATGTTGCTATTGTCGTGGTGATCGTGATGGATGGAAAGAGCAGAATAAAGGGGACGATAGAGCTTTTTTTCCTCGGCATCCATCGGCACTTCCATCGTTATACTGTTTCTCACGGGTATGCTCTCTCCCTGCCTTATGGATCGGAATGGTACTTTCATCGGTTTGGTCTCTATCCTGTTCATCTCGGTTTGGGCATGCATCTTGGCGAATGCCAGTAGAATTCTTACCGAGGAAGAGCGAATCACACGCGTAACAGAAGAGCAAAAGAAGAAACTTGAATCAGATGCAACCGCTCTTAGGGAGAGGCTGTCAAACGGAATTGACTCCCGATTTGGTGAAAAAACGAATATCAAGTGGTTCCAGCGTTTGAAAGCTCCTGTGCTGGTTGTGTTTGTTCCGTATTTCCTAGTCCTCGCAGCTTTTTTTGCCGCAGTTCCCGCTAGTGTTGAGAAAGAGGTTTCTGTTCCTCTTTTCATTTACTTTGTAAGAGCCCTTGGACAGGTCTCCATCATGCAAATCGTTGGATTTATATGTCAGTTTCTCTGCTGTGTGTTGATATGTTCCTCGGCAATTACTGCAATTCTGGTGCCTATGCTTCTTGACATTGCCGTTGGCACTGAAACACAGCCCTTTTTCAGAAAAGTGGAGCAGATAGCATGGCTTATGCTAGTTTCTTTTTATATTCCTGTTGTTCATTTGGGAGTTCTTTGCTCACTCTGGTCACCGTGGCCTAAATTTCTCTCGACCTCCGGAATCGTTTTGACGATTGCCTTAGTGGTAATTTGCTTGTGTTCCCTTTTTTTGATTTCGCTGCCTCGGTTTTGCACATCAAAAAAGAACTCCTTATGTTACTGGATCAACAAACTTTTTGACCGCTATCGACATTATTCATTCCATAAAAGTCTTCGTCGAATCACTGAAAACCTCCAGCGGACGGAGGACTTCGGTTCCGCTACTCCTGTTTTTGGGCTGAAACGAAAAGAAATACAGGACGAAGATTTAGCTAATGCTCCAGCTCTAGACGTCGAACAATCGCTGGATGAGCGTCTTGCCGTGTTGGAACGGCAGACGGCCGCGCTTCTGAATGCCACACAACGATTGGAATTATCTACTTCTCGCATGAAAAAGAAGAATTCTGTCCGTTGTCTTTTCTCCCGTTTCAATTCTGCAGACAGGTCTTCGGGCGTCTGATTGGATGTATCACGGGATTCCTATATGGAAGGATTTCACGATTCGACGGAATATCAGGATTCCAAATCAGGAACAATAAGTTCTGACAAGGCTAATCTTCCTTCCAGTAGCATTTTATGCATTAGATTATCCCCGCGACTACGGTCTGGCATGGATTCACCGTAGGCTGTTAGCAGGCCTGTGATTTGCTGGTATAGTCCGTCTTTAATGTAAGGATGGTCAGATGGGAAGTAGAACAGTAATTTTGTATTCGATCCATATAAATCTATACGATCGAATATCGCCTTGAAATAAGAATAATCTGCCTGTCCCAGTGAATGACCATATACCTTTATCGTATTAAAATTCTCGCCAATCCGATATGGTTCCAGCAATCCGACGGATTCCTCTTTCACACTTGTATCTCCCGACTGCCTTAGAACCCTATACGTTTTAGTGAATTGAAGAACTGCTGGGTTGCTTTTCTGCTGGTTTGGAAGTTGGTTCATATCGATTCCAAAAATAATATGATCCTTTCCTAATCGTCCATGCACATTTCTCCAGCATGCAATGCGAAAATCGGACAAAGAAGAATCTATTTTATCGGGCTGCGGAACCGTGTAATTGAAAGATAGAATATAATTCGAGGTATCCCTTGGATCTTCCTCCGTGTCCGCATCGCGCAACACGCGAAACAGATTACATGATTTTCGAATGTAATCCAGAGAGGCCGCCTCTTTAGTCAAAAAAACTTCGAAGGCTTTTTCCATAAGCTGTAATTCCTCAAATAAGAGGTTGCGGAATGCGTCCTCATCTTTTATATAACTAATGCGTTCTGGTAGTGAAGAAGGAAGAGGCCATCCTCCTAAGGCCTTAACTTTTTGCAAGAAGCTGTATCGTTTTTGTATTGGATGGATGATTTCCACATAATCGTTCATCCCTTTACACGATACCCATTTCAGGATGACTGCCTCTACATCTTTCCAGCTCTTCGGATTATTCTCTTTTTCGAAGGCGAAGATATGATCCCATAAATTCTCTGGATCATCTGGGTTCTCTTTCCACTGAGCATAAGGCTCGCACAACCAAGGTTTTTCCATCCTCGTTTGAAAATAATCATCGAATTGTGATCGTAGCTGACATTCAAGGTCAAACCCGTTCCCCAAAATAATAAGTTGGTTATTCCACGGACTCATTTTTGATTGCTTTCTAATTAGATTAACAAGCCATCTCTAATTTTAATGCGATGATGCTTCTCTCCCCTCAAAAATCCACCGATGTTTTCAGAATGAATGAGAGCTGATTTGTATGTGAGCGTGGCGATGTCCTATGAGGGCGGACAAGACTAGGGTTTGATATGAACTGATTTTTGTTCCGCATTTCCCCTAACTCGATGGGAGATGATGGAACCATGGCAAAAGGAACGAGACACACGCCGGAGTTCAAGGCGAAGGCCGTCAGGCTGTTGACCGAGTCGCGCGGCTCGTATTCGTCGGAGACCAAGGCGATCGAACAGGTCGCCAAGGATCTGGGGGTCGCGCCGGAGACGCTGCGCCGTTGGCGCAGCAAGACGGACGCCACGGTCGCGGCGGAGGCCAAGCAGTCGGCCGAAGACGCGATGGCGGAGTTGAGGAGTTTGCGGGCCGAGGTCGCGCGATTGAGGCGGGCGAACGAGATATTGACGACGGCGTCGGCTTTTTTCGCGGCGCGGCTCGACCCGACACGGCGTTGATGGTCGCTTACATCGACGAATTCAAGGACCGTTTCAGGGTCGGGCCGATCCGCAGGATGCTGGCCGCTTCGCTGGACTGCGGGTTCATCACGCCGCACGGCTACCGCATGTTCAGATCCAGGCCCGTCAGCCGCATGGCCGCCAGGCACGAGGCGCCGGCCCGCGGCATCCTCGAGATCCATGCCGATTCCTTCATGGCCGTGTACGGGTACCGCAAGACGCACGCCCAGTTGTTGGCGCGGGGCTGGGATCCGGCCGAGATCGGCCGCGACCAGGTGATGAACGTCATGCGGGAATCGGGAATCCGCGGCGTGCGCCGCGGCGGGACGCCCGTCACCACCAAACCGGCGAAGGGCGCGGGCGGCAGGCCCGACCTCGTGGAACGCGGGTTCGAGGCGGAGGCGCCGAACCGGCCGCACGTGGCCGACATCACCTACGTGCGCATGGCCAACGGCTCGTTCGGCCACACGGCGTTCGCCGCCGACGTGTTCGCCCGCAGGATCGTCGGATGGGCGTGCGCCACCACCATGGACACCAGGGAGCTGCCGCTGCAGGCGCTGGAACAGGCGATATCATGGGCCGCCTCGCATGGCGGCACGGACGGTCTCGTGCACCATTCCGACCATGGCGCGCAGTACATCAGCCTCGTGTGCACCACCAGGGTCGGGGAATTCGGCATGCTTCCCTCGACCGGCACGGTCGGCGACTCGTACGACAACGCCATGGCCGAGAGCGCCGACGGCGCGTACAAGACCGAGCTCGTCTGGCGACGCAAGCCCTTCCGGGATTTGAGGGACCTGGAATTGGCGACGTTCCGGTGGGTCTCGTGGTGGAACTCGAAGCGTCTGCACCAGTCCTTGGGCTACAGGACACCGGAACGGACCGAAACCGAGTATTATGCAAACCAAGCGGCGCAAGCCGCTCCACTATAAGGGCGGAACAAAAATCAGGCCATATCAGCCCGGTTTGCATGCTTAATCGAGTTATAGGATTCAGCCATCTCGAGCTTCCATTGTTCGAGATCGAAAGGCCAATTATCGTCGAGCTCAGAAGTAATGGCATGAAGTTTATCCGCAAAACAAGCTCTGCCAGCTGCACACTTGTCCATTCCCCCCCCTCTTATAGCAGCTGGTATCCAAGCGCTTCAAATCCAATGCTAAGCTGCACCACCCAAGCTTCAATAGAAGCGCCTCTCATAGAGAACAATGAAACAATAGGGTCAATTCCTCGAGCATAAGTATCCCGAAGTTTAAACCACGAATTTAGATCACCGTTGTCGAAATCAGAATACTTAATCAGATAATCGAACTGCCCAGCATGCGAGTGCACTTCGGAATGCGATTCAACGACCGCGCACCATCTTTCCTGGTACGGAATTCCACTTTCAGCCCGGAGAGGATCATCCCTTCTGGAAACCGCTTCTATTGAAAGAGGATGCTCCGTCCAACTTGAAATGCGAAGAAGATCACGCATGGCCCGATGTTTCTCAAGATGGGCTGGCCAGCTCTCAACATCATGAGAAGAACTCTCCATATAGACCAAATCATGAAGCTCAGTCGTATTCCCAGAAACCGAGGTGGTCCAATGCGGAACGAATTCGAATACGGGATTACCGGTTCCTATGTTATCTGGGCATTTAAGAGTATATTGCTTCCCCTTCACTCGGTTATCCCTATCAACAAACGGCTCCGATTCGAGGATACTGCTGATGCCAAGCCATTCGCGCAAACCGCCTAGGGAAGTACGCAATGCGTTAACTTTTGAATAATCTTTCCCCACCGACGCGTTGAACACCGCATACCTCGCATCGATGATCCCGTTGGCCCCCGTCACATAGTTTTCATGGAACGGTCCGGTTTGCAACCAAGCAAATCCACCGACCCCTGCGCATCATGAAACCAGATCTGTTTGGGCAAGTCATAGACATATTCTTTATATTCCGGATCGTCGCAGTACAGCACGCTTCTTGAGGTAAAGCAGCGTTCAAATATGCTACTGCCGCTATCCCAAGCAATAGTGGCATTGATATGACCGTCAAGAATCCGAAGAAGGGCTTTCGTATCAGGAAGCTTGTCATTTTCAAAATGGAGCATTCCCATCCTGACGACACCTTGTTCAGAAGTTTTATCTCCACTCACGAGTTTTCAATTCCAATCTTTTGACATTAGATCCGGCAATCCGCCACGACCGGCTACAACACACCCATTATAGAACAAATGTTCGACTGCATAAGACTGCGATTATATAGCGCCGCTCCATCATTCGCAACGACTGCGGCAGGCTGAGACTTCCCCGGGACTGAAACGGATATTCTTCTTCGCGTGGCCCTTCCTCGGCTAGCCTCAGACGCATGTGAATCAGGAAACGCAAACTCACGTTCCGGAGTCTTATGCTTACAGTGCTATACCCCGTGTTCGACTATGCCGATTTTGACCACGAAGCCCATAAATTGAATTCCGCAGCAAGCAGGACATATCAACATAGAACCATTGGCATCCGCGCAATAAATGTCTTTTCCAGATTATTAAAAAAATGACCGAACCCGACTACTTTTACAGTAAAATAGGTCAAAATCTTTGAAGGGGCAACGAAATGACGGCGGACAATCCATCCTTGACACCGGAGCAGCAACATGATTGCGAACGCTTGCTTTCCAAATCACAAGAGGCGTTCATTCTGGCAATAGAACTGTTCAATCGCCCAACCATCAGGTACAGGGTCGAAGGATGCGCGTTCTTCTTGTGCAACGCGTGGGAGCTCATGCTCAAGGCATATCTAATCAAACGCGATGGATACGAATCCATTTTCTATCCAGGTAAAACGCAGCGCACACTTTCTCTGGCGGACTGTATCAAAAAGGTTATGACCAACGACAAGGATCCTGTCCGTCTCAATCTCGAATCCATCGACGAACTTCGCAACACTGGCACTCATTTCGTGGTCGAAGAATACGAAATCACCTATGGCCCGATATTTCAAGCCAACATTCACAACTATGACGACAAACTCCGCGACTGGCACAGCATCGAAATATGCGACAGCATCCCTGACAACTATCTTGTGCTTTCCGTCAATCGTACCGATCTTGACGGTGAGACGCTGCGTGCCAAATACACCCCGGAAGTAGCAGCACGCCTGCTACGTATGCAAACATCTATAGATCAAACAGCTGAAGTAGAAAACAACATTAAATATTCAGCCTACTTCCACACTGAATTCGTTTTGTCTAAAAAACATGGCATTCCAATCCAAGTGGATAACAACGCCGATACACATGCACGCATCATCAAACAGCTCATCAACCCGACCGATAAATACCCCTATAGCATGAAAAAGCTCATCGAACTGGTCAATAGGAAGCTCAAACACCGTAGCATCAGCTTTGTATACAACAACGACCAGAACGCTAAATTTAGCAGGTATCATTTCAGACTCTTCATCGCCTGCTATGACATGAAACAGGAGAAAAAATACTGTTACGACCGTTCATCACCCGAGGAACGGAAAAACGGAAGACATTCGTACATCTATTCGGATCAGGCGGTCGAATTCATCGTCGATGAAATCGCCAAAGATCCGCAGCACATCATTCAAAAATTGAAAAACAAAACGACAAGAATGGAAAAATGATACAAGGCCAACCCCAGGGGCAAAGGAATTCTCGACCTAAAGTCTTACTCCCATTCAGGAACCCAGCCGTTATCCACTCAAGTTGGCCTTGTAGGAACAAACTTACACTACCCGTATGTCAATTGCCGCAAATCGACGGAAAAACATAGCGTGTCGGGTCTGATAAAACATGTCAATAACCGGGGCGCTAGCCTGAGCGTCGGAGGCATCCAGCACGCAAGCATCCCCGGCCCAGCGAAGAACAATCGCCGAATGGATTGTGCGGTACATAGCACGAGGCAAGCCACACGTCACTCAATAACAATCTAAGTGATCCATCGGTCTCATGCCAACACGATACGACCATGCGAAACCTGCAGCATAGACACCCCGCCCCACACCCCCATCTCCGCATGGTTCTTCCTCGACAGGGAACAGACCAAACCCAACCTCAAACGCACATGAATCATGGAATGTCCCTGTTCTAGAGCCTCATCCTCACAACGTTCTACCTCGTGTTCGGTAAGACCGGTCAGTTCAAGCCCTATGACAAAGAGAGCACTCCCTGTCAGTATGAGTTCATGATGATATATCGTTATCCACGTTGTCTTCGACAAGCAATCCCCCTAATTCATAAAAAGAGATATAGTTATCTCATGCCGTCGGGTGAAGAAATACAACGTAAAGGTGAGGAAGGCGCTCATCGAGCTAAAAGATGGCTCGAACGCACATTAAGAGCCAAAGTGCAATGGGTCAACCCCGATCGCACAGCCGTTAAAAAGTTAACCTACAAATGGCCAGGCGACAACAATACCTTCTCCTTTGATTTAGGTGGAACGTTCATTGGACAAGGCGATGACGCCGACAAAACCCGAGAAGGAGAAAATTTCTTCGCAGAGGTTAAGAACTACTCCAGCGCCAGTGACCAATCGTCCATGTTCACTGATTTTTTGGCAAAATGCTACGTGGCCAGAAAAGAAGATCCGAAATTCACTGACGTTTTTCTATGGATCACCTGGTCTCCATTTAGGGTTACAAAATGGAACCAGCTGCATTCACCAGAAGAAATCAAGAAAGCAATCCTAGACAAAAGAAATCGATTGAGATCTCTGAATATTTCAGATACTCAAGAAGCGGAAAAAGCCCTTTCCCAAGAGGAAGAGTTTCTCAATAGTTTGTCCAAAGACATATGGCTCCTAGTTCTTTCAAAAGAACAGGAAGATTTTCTAACTATTTCCAGAGAGGAAATGGGAGTAATAGCACAATATCGTACGGGAAAAGAAGGATGATGATGTCCTATGATGCGCAGCGATGAAATCGAAACAATTCAATCCATAAAAGATAAGACACGGTATTACATCGAACAGTGCAGTCCAGAATCAAATATCCGATATACCGACTATTTCAATCATACTTTTATTCCAGATATGGTCATCGACTGGAATAAACAAGAAAGATATTTATATATACGAACAACGTCCGATATTAATTGGATATTTGAGGATGCAAAGCTATTAGACATTTTCCATCCAATCATTCTCACAATCGAAGATTTTAGTGAAATTACCGATAAGAGCACTCTTGAGCTTCAGAGCAAAACCATCAACTCCCTCATCAGCAACACCATGACTTTAGGGATGCTTGCAAAGCAAAATCGGGAACAAACTATCTATAAAATCGTCAACTACCCCATACCTCAGTATGGGCGCGGACTTTTTACAAAACCCTTAGCAACAAAGACAGCGCAAGATTTTATCGACGGAACTAACGCTGCAGAATCTCTTAATGGGAATCAAGTAGCGCAATCATTGCAGACAATGCACCAGGTTATGTCCAACGACGGAAGAAACCAGATTGATTCGTTTTACCAGGCATTATGGTGCGGACATGGCGGAGCAATAACCGACTATCCTTCGCCCGCTTTATTGGAGAAAGAGATTAATGACGAAGGATGGGACTATCTTCTTTCCCATTCAGACGAAAACACGCAATGGTCATCTATACCCGCAAAGCTCACACTTTCACAAACGTCTCAGCTGAATGCACAAAAACACCCCTACAGCTTCAATTCTTTGATTGCAGGAAAGGCAAACACGATTGCTGTTAAAGCAGCAAAAGTTGTTCGAACACCGCCATCTTTATTCTCCGAATCAGCATATCTTCCTTTTTGGCACTGGACCATCGACGAAAAACATCTAATTGCCACAAATGGAACGACACAAATTATATTCTCGGATTCGACCGAAGATATCAAGAAGATGTATGAGTCCGAAAATATTGCAATGCATGAAGGACTGGACGTTGACACCTTTATCCATAGAGTGGCTGGATTAAAAATACAACGAGTTCAAGTAGACAACCGCGACAGTGTAACTGTTTACAATATTCCGGACTCTAAAATTCAAAAAAGCAATACCCTGCGAATGTTTGGGAAGAATGCCCGAGTCATATCCTGTGAAGTGCAGATTTCAATTTCGAAGAGGGAGAAGAATATCAAATTTGATTATATAAATGGAATTGCAAACGTTCAACGAGGGGCTTGCAATCTTCAAGCTTTCGCGCAGACAATTATTCCCGCTATGGTCGATTTAAAAGAATCAGAATATGATCCCTTATCATATCTTTTCATGGAAGAGGCACAAGGGGTTCTTTTCTAATATTCCGCTAACGAATCCCGATACCTTAGAAAAGAAGCAAAATGAAACAAGTATATGAAACGCTTGGCGATAAATGGGATCTAGACCAACCAACCACAAAGCTCTTCGAGGAACGCTTGAGAACGGCAACTCCAACTCCCCTAGACTGGGTTGTCATCGATCGATTCGAAAGAAAGGAATGCGACAACAGGCACGATAAGGCGGAATATACCCAGACCACGCATTGTGCGCTCATCGACAATGAGAGCGATTCCGTCGCCAAAGCCCTGCACAATTTCAGCATCCCTGGATTAGGCAAATTTGACCTGCGCGTATCAGAGCGAAGCACAACTGGTTATGAACCCTGCTATGGCCTTCGATCAGAGAAAGCTCCATTCTACGGCTTCTTCACGCAAGTGCGCGATGCTCTAGGAAGCACAACGCCGGAAGTAGACATCTTGCCGTCTTTCCTTTGGTTTTGGGATGCGTACAGGGTAAAAGATGAGTGGAAATACACTGACGCGACCGGGAAAGAGTTGCCATTACTCCGCTTTACGCTGGACACTTCCGAAGACGATGAGGCAAATTGGAAACTAGAAGTCAGAGCGCTGGAATTACGCACTTTCCTGTACTACTGCGATAAAGAACTGCTGCTATGCACGGATGATACCTATGCCGGTCTTCCTTGTGATGATGATGCCCGGCAGGAGAACAGCAGAGACTGGTGTTCATATACTTTTATGAAGGAACCCGAAAAACCTTTGCGGAAAAGCGTAATAGCACTATTCGGGAAATACATAATCCATGGCGCGAAAAACACTCAATTTCCGCATTTTTTTGATGACGAGACAACGGCAGAGTATCCGAATTTCATCATTGGACTAGACCCAGATGGCGAACCTATTGCCGCCAGCTGCAATCCATCCCAGCTTTCTGGATATCCCGGCTCTGGCCCAAATCACCCAAATAGATTTGAGCGAGTTTGTTTCCAATCAGAAGTGCTACAGAGATATTCAACCAATCCGGATAAGTATCAAATATCGGACCGCTCCATTGCCTGCGTAATTAATGGAAGAACCCTATGGCAGCTTGACATCAGCACGAACTCCGATGGTCTTGTCGAAGCATACTTAGGAGATCTAGGCAGCAGATTGCCTCATAAGGAATTGCCGTACTGGAAATCCTTTAATATCGCCCCATCCGGCACTCCAAATCCCAACCGGGTATTGCGAGATCACTTCAATATACCCACGGACGCCAGCGATGCGCCCGTTCTAGAACTTATGTCCGCTTTCAGAAAAGCCTCCGAAAACGTCAAAGAGCAGCTAGGCGTAAGTATCTGGAAAGAGCCGGATAGCCACACTCTCAAAAAGATCAACACGCTTGCAGTGCCAACAGTGGACAACACTGAAGCATTCAACAATGCGATGTTGGCTTTGACGAAAGCGCTTGCAGATACCCTAGACGGAAAGCAACTACGTAAGCTCTCGGAAAACACCGACGAGAAAATTGGACCCATACAATTAGCAATCTCGTTTTTCCAATCACAAGGAGCCGACGCATCACCCTTCGAGTACCTGAAATATGTGCAGGATTTCCGTTCTGGAGGAGGTGCAGCGCATCGTCCTAATGGGAAAGGCGATGCATCAAAAAGACTTCGCAGACTGTTAGGAGATTGCACATCCACCGATTGGAAAGAACGGTTTGTTTACGTCTGCAATCAACTTACCGATGGATTTAACTCGCTCGCAGCTTGGCAAATCCAAGATACAAATCAAGGAGAGAAGGAAGCATCTGACGGAAAGAACGTCTGACCAGTATCCTGGCACCAACAAGAAAGCTGCTTTAAAAACCTGTTTATCCAGCCAAGAGACTTCCACCAAGCGGCGATCGACCGATGCATCCAACGCTCAAACACCGATGAGTAACCATTGATAAACAGAAATCCGTGTGACCAACACAAAGTTGGCCACACGGATTTTGGTTATGAGGACTGTCACAGGAACATTGAAAAACAAATGGCCGGAACGCCCGTCACGAGGACAGGACTCCGGGAACAAGCCCTCGGAAACGAACCCCCGTCAGTTCTTCTGGTTGGGGACGAGCATAATCTCGCCGTCGGCAATGCCCTTGAGATGCTGGCCGTAGGGGCTCTTGCCGTAGCGCTCTGCGGACTCCATGAGCTGGTCGCACGTGATCCAGCCGTTCTCGTAGGCGATCTCCTCCACGATCGCGATTGGCAGACCCTGCGCACGCTGCACGGTACGCACGAACTCACCCGCCTCAAACAAAGAATCCATCGTGCCCGTGTCCAACCACGCGTAGCCACGCCCCAGCGTGCGCACGTTCAACATGCCCGCATCCAGGTACATGCGGTTCAGATCCGTGATCTCCAGCTCGCCACGCGCACTCGGCTTCACCCGCTTGGCGTACTCGACCACGTGCTCATCGTAGAAATACAGGCCGGTCACCGCGTAATGCGACTTCGGCTTCGCAGGCTTCTCCTCGATCGACACGGCCTTCCTATCCTCATCGAACTCGACCACGCCATACCGTTCCGGATCGTCCACATAGTAGCCGAACACGCTCGCACCTTCGCCGGACTCGGCCTTCGCGACCGCGCCACGCAGAGTCGCGCCCAGGCCATTGCCGTAGAAGATGTTGTCACCCAACACCAGCGCGCACGGCTCGCCCGCAATGAATTCCTCGCCCAGCAGGAACGCCTGCGCGAGCCCGTCCGGGGACGGCTGAACCTTGTAGGAAAAGCGCACGCCATAATGCGATCCGTCGCCTAGGAGCCGTTCGAAGTTCGGCAGATCCTTCGGCGTGCTGATAATCAGGATGTCGCGGATCCCAGCCATCATCAGCACGCTGAGCGGATAGTAGATCATCGGTTTGTCGTACACCGGCAGCAGCTGCTTCGACGTGACCGTGGTCAGCGGGTACAATCTCGTGCCCGAACCGCCAGCAAGAATAATGCCCTTCATTATAAAAGATTCCCTTCTCTGCGGTTTATAAAAACCTAATTACACAAGTCTCGGGCGGTTTCGCTGAGGAAACCGCCCGAGACAAATCTGTTACTTCTTGAGTTCCTTGGTGACGTATGCCTTCAGGGACTCCTCCCAGTCCGGCACGTCCAGGCCCGTGGCCTCGATCTTGGCCAGGTCCAGCGCGGAATACGTCGGACGCGGGCTGACCGGGGCCTTCGCGTTCGCGAAATACTCCGCGGTCAAGATCGGCTTGATTTTCCCGCCGTTGCCGTTCGTCAGATCGAATACCGTGCGCGCGATGTCCGCCCAACTCTTCACAGCCCCGGAACCGGTCAGGTCGTACGTGCCGTACGCAGCACCACTGTCGAGTAGGTGGAAAATCGCCTCGGCCATGTCCCCGGTGAACGTGAGACGCCCGTACTGGTCGTCCACCACAGTCACCCTCTCCAGCTCACCCTTCGCGACCCGGTCGGACAGGCCCATCATGGTCTTCACGAAGTTGTGTCCTTCGCCGATAACCCAGCTCGAGCGCAGGATGTAATGGCGCGGCGCGTTCGCGACCGCGATGTCGCCCGCGGCCTTCGACTGCCCGTACACGCCCAACGGGGCGAACCCCTCCGACTCGTCATGCAGCTCGCGCGTTCCGTCGAACACGTAGTCCGAGCTCACGTGCACCAGGGTGATGTTGTGCTCGCGCGCCACACGGGCCAGCAAGGCCGGTCCCTGCGCGTTGGCCTTCCACGCCAGGGCGCGCCCCTCCGGGGTCTCCGCCCTGTCGACCGCGGTGTACGCGCCCGCGTTGATGATCGTGCCGTACAGGCTCCAGTCAAACCGGCCGTACTGTGCCGGGTCGGAGAAGTCGAACGTGTCGATGTCGTTGAACTCGAAACCCTCCAAACCATGCGCGTCCACGTAGGCGCGGATCGCGCGGCCCAACTGGCCGTTGCAGCCGGTGACCATCGTGCGGCGCGGGGCCATGGGCTTGGCGTCCCTGAGCATCGGGTGGTGCAGGTCCGCCTCGGAGCGTTCGGAGTCCTCCAGCGGGATCGGCCACTGGATGTGCAGGTCCGGGTCCGCGAGGTTCACGAAGGTGTAGGTCTTCTTCTGCTCGAGGCTCCAATGCGCGTTCACGAGATACGTGTACGCGGTGCCATCCTCCAAGGCCTGGAAACTGTTGCCCACGCCACGCGGCACGTAGATCGCCTTCGATGGATCCAATATGGTCGTGTACACCTGGCCGAAGGATTCGCCCGGACGCAGGTCCACCCACGCGCCGAACACGGAGCCCGTGGCGATCGAGATGTACTTGTCCCACGGCTCCGCGTGGATGCCTCGCGTCACGCCCTTCTTCGCGTTGAAGCTGATGTTATTCTGCACCGGCCCGAAATCAGGCAGGCCCAGGTTCGTCTGCTTCGCGCGCTGCCAGTTCTCCTTGAACCAGCCACGGTTGTCGCCATGCACCGGCAGGTCGAACACGACCAGGCCGGGAATGTTCGTCTCCACGGCCCTCAGATCCTTCTCGAAATCCATCACTCACTCCATCCTCAAAAAACATCAAAACACATACGGAAACCGGCACGCCCGGACACGCGTCCCCCACGCGGACGGACAAGGAAAGGGAGCATGATCCGATTCCCCCGCCCGTCCACGCGGTCCGGGCCTCACTGGCCCTGCTGCTTGTAACGCTCCTCGGTCGCGGCCTTCGCCGGCTCCCACCACGCACGGTTCTCGGTGTACCATTCGATCGTCTGCGCGAGGCCCGATTCGAAGTCGGTGTGCTTCGGCGTCCAGCCGAGCTCCGTGCGCAGCTTGGTCGAATCGATCGCGTACCGACGGTCATGACCCGGACGGTCCTTCACCCAATCGAACGCGTCCTCATCTTGACCCATCATCCTCAGGATCATGCGCAGCACGGTGATGTTGTTCCTCTCACCGTCCGCGCCGATCAGATACGTCTCACCGATACGACCCTTCGTCAGGATCGTCCACACGCCGCTGGAATGGTCCTCGGTATGGATCCAGTCGCGCACGTTCTCGCCCTTGCCGTACAGCTTCGGACGCTGCCCGTCCAGGATGTTCGTGATCTGACGCGGGATGAACTTCTCCACATGCTGGAAAGGCCCATAATTGTTCGAACAGTTCGAGATCGTCGCGCGGATCCCGTACGTGCGCGTCCACGCGCGCACCAGCATGTCGCTCGCGGCCTTGGTGGAGCTGTACGGGCTGGACGGATGGTACGGCGTATGCTCCGTGAACCGTGCCGGATCATCCAACGTGAGATCCCCGTACACCTCGTCCGTGCTCACATGATGGTAACGGATCCCATACTTCCTGACCACCTCCAACAGACGGAACGTGCCCTCAACATTCGTCCTGAGGAACGGCTCCGGATCCGCGATGCTGTTGTCATTATGCGACTCGGCCGCGTAATGCACGATCGCGTCATGACCAGGCACGATCCTGTCCAACAGATCCGCGTCGCAGATATCACCCACGACCAGTTCCACACGGTCCTCGGGCAGGCCCGCGATGTTCTCCGGATTGCCCGCGTACGTGAGCTTGTCCAACACGGTCACATGCACGTCCGGATGATGGTCCACCACGTAATGCACGAAATTCGACCCGATGAAACCGCAGCCACCGGTCACGATAATGTTCTTGGGAATAAACGTCTTTTCAACCATACCCCCGATTTTACAACGACCCATCCACCTCCACCCCATACGGTGTCATGCGTAAATTTTCCGAAAAAAGAAAACGTTTTATGTATATATTTCATACAAACTTTATCCAATAGCCCCGAACTCACGTTTGCATCCACCGAAAATTTTTGCAAACTCCTTTTCAACGCTCCTTCACGCCACAACTTGCAATCGTTACGCATTCCGCATCCACAAATTGCCATTCAATCGGGGGCTACCCCTGCAAAAACAACGGCAAGTTTTTGCAAAAATCATTGTTATTGCAGCAACGATTTTCATTGACATTCTGCCATTTTCCACTCTTTAGCACTCTGCAAAAGGTATAGAATATACAGCATACGTTCGCAATAGAGCAAACGTTATCAGGGAAGATAAACCCCCGTCATAAGGGGCCGTCAGTAAGGAACAAAGGAGTCATGAAACATCGGAAACCCGCACCGACCTGGCATAGGCTGGGGCTGAAGATTAGCAAGAAAGTGGTGGTCGGCATCACCGCCGCGGCGACCGCCTTCGGCGGACTGGCAATCGCCAGCACCGCAGCACAGGCCAGCACCGATCGCGACAGCTACGCCGACACCGTTGAAAACACCACGTTCGAACAGGCGCGCAAGCATTACGGACTGGCGCAGCAAATGAGCGAGGGCGCCACCCTGCATGCATGGGAGTGGAGCTTCAAAACCATTGAGGAAAACATCCCCGCTATTGCCGAAGCCGGTTACACCTCCGTGCAGACCGAGCCGATTTCCGCTATTCATAACGGCGGCAAGGGCATGATCTTCACCGAGAACTGGTACTACGTGTATCAGCCGACCGACACCACCATCGGCAACTGGGTGATGGGTACCGAAGATGATCTGAAGAGCCTGTGCAACACGGCTCACAAGTACGGCGTGCGTATCATCGTCGATGTGGTAGCCAACCATATGACCGCGACTTGGGGCGCCATCGCCGATCGTTGGAAGAAGTCCGAGTACTACCACCACGACTGCAATGACGGTGATGTGCAGGATTGGAACAACCGCTATCAGGTGACCCACTGCAAGCTGCTCGGCCTGTATGACATCAACACTGAGAACACCGAAACCGCCAACATGATGCACGATTTCCTCGTGCAAGCGGTCAACGACGGTGTGGACGGGTTCCGTTTCGATGCGGCCAAGCACATCGAACTGCCGGACGAGTATAACGGCTCCCAGTATTGGAACATCATTCTTAACAATGGCGCGCAGTTCCAATACGGCGAAGTGTTGCAGGATTCCATCTCCCGCGATAGCGACTATGCAAAGCTGTTCTCCAGCCACAGCAAGAACGGCGGCGGCGTCACCGCATCCTCCTACGGCAGCAAGCTGCGCGGAGCCCTGAATTCGAAGAACCTGAACGCCGGCACCCTGTCCGATTGGAGCAACTCCGCCAGCCCGAGCAATCTTGTCTCTTGGGTGGAATCGCATGATAACTATTCCAATAGCGATAGGGAATCCACCGGCATGAGCGAGTGGCAGATGACCATGGGCTGGGGCGTCATCGGTTCCCGCTCCCAGACCATGCCGCTGTACTTCGACCGCCCGGTCGGTTCCGGCGGCAGCCAGCCACAGTTCTCCGAGGAGAGCAAACTCGGCGATGCCGGTGCGGATTCTTGGAAGGATGCGCAGGTTGTGGCGGTGAACCACTTCCGCAATACTATGAACAACAACAAGGCTTCGGAGTATCTGCGCAACTGCGGCGCGAATTCCTGCCTCATGGTGGAACGCTACATCAAGGACGGCAACTTCAAGAACGACGGCGTGACCATCACCAACATGGGTGATACGCAAGAGCTGTCCGGCACTGCCACCAACCTTGACGACGGCACCTACAAGGACCAGGTCTCCGGCGGTACCATCACCGTTTCCGGCGGCAAGATCACTTCCGGCTCCGCTCCCGGCGGCAAGATCAGTGTGTTCTTCACCGACAATTCCGGTTCGGTCTCCGCAACCCCGGGCGACAGCTCGTTCAAGACGGACACCACTACCGTTACCCTGAATGCGAACAACGTCACCGATGCCACCTACACCACTTCGGAGGGCAAGTCCGGCTCGTATCAGGATGGCGACACCATCACCATCGGCGCCTCCACGGCAATCGGTGACACCATCACCGTGAAGCTGCAGGGCAAGGATGCGGATGGCCAAACGGTCTCCGCAACATACAAGTACACGAAGAAGGATCCGGCCGCCACCAGCACGGCTTATGCGAAGAAGCCGAGTGCGTGGAGCAACCTGTACGCCTATGTGTATGTAGACGATTCGAGCGCCACCACTTTGAAGGAAAATGCGAAGTGGCCGGGCGAGCCGATGACACAGGTCGCTTCGGGAGACACTTGCGGCAAGGATGACGAGTACAAGTATGAGATTCCCGACGATCTCGAGGGAAGCAATACTCGCATCATCTTCAACGATGGCAATGCCACGAATACCCAGAAGTACCCTGCCGACACCACCGAAGGCGTAGATGCCGCTGGCCTCAAGATCGACGGCAATTACGCTTGGGACGGCAACACTTCGTCCGGCACCTGGGAGGCCCGCAATTGCGTGGTCATCCCGACCAAGTCCGTGAGGATTGATCAGTCGGATTACAGCGTGGACCTGTCCGAGGGCGTGGCCACGAAGCAGTTGACCGCCACGACCGATCCGAAGGGCGCGTCCGTGAGCTGGAGCTCGTCCGACAAGGACGTGGCGACCGTCACCTCGAAGGGTCTGGTCACCCCGAGGAAGGCCGGCAAGGCCACGATCACCGCGAAGTCCGGGACCAAGACCTCGTCGATCACCGTGACCGTGACGGGCCAGCTTCCGCCTGATCCGGTGAAGGACAACACCATCTACGCCGCCAAGCCTTCGGGCTGGGGCAAGATCTACGCGTACGTGTACACGGGCGACGGCGCTACCGCGGCGAACAACGCGGCCTGGCCGGGCGTGGAGATGACCGCCCCGAGCGCGACCGACGGCTGCCAGCAGACCGACCTGTACAAGTACGTGGTCCCGGACAGCCTCGCCAAGGGCGCGAAGGTGATCTTCAACGACGGCGGCAGCCAGCAGTATCCGGGATCCCGCCAGCCGGGCCTGGACTACAACGGCGGCATCGTGAAGTGGGACGGCTCCACCGCGGCCCTGGGCGCGGTCGAGTGCGAGACCACCATCCCGGTCACGTCCGTCTCGGTCTCCGGTGATGGCGTGAGCGGCGGCAAGCTCTCCCTGAAGTCCGGGGCGAGCGTGCAGCTGACCGCGACGGTCAAGCCCGACAACGCGACGGACCGCAAGGTCACCTGGACGAGCTCGGACAGCTCCGTCGCGAACGTGATGGGCACCGGCGTGGTCACCGCCGGGTCGAAGGCCGGCACCGCCACGATCAAGGCCACCGCGGGCGGCAAGAGCGCGAGCGTCACGGTGACGGTCACGGACGTGCCGAAGCAGCCGATGACGGTGTACTACAAGCTGCCTTCCGGCTGGAAGGACGCGAAGATGGTC
>ENA-OXUB01000029-OXUB01000029.1-human-gut-metagenome-genome-assembly--contig:-NODE-29-length-98925-cov-28.255801_pt1 | contig 98925 bp, 75 predicted proteins | sample MGYA00249345_ERZ652652 | MGnify/ENA primary metagenome ERZ652652 (study PRJEB26925, sample SAMN05826496) | human gut metagenome | biome: ENVO:2100002; feature: ENVO:00000062; material: ENVO:00002003... | reverse complement strand
TCCGTACGTACGGTGGTGTGAGAGGTCGGTAGCGTGAGCTACCTCCTACTCGATTTTTGATAACAAAGACGCTACAAAGTTTGATGAATATTGTCTAGAACTTCAGACAGAAGATCTGAAGGAATCTTTTCCATGTATTCAAAAAGACGTGCGTGATAGTCAAACGACTTTAGTTGCTCAACAAAAATAGTTCCTTCAATTTGTGTTCGACTGTCTAACGATACGTGCAGTGGATGGTAATACTGACCGTGAGAGATTGGGACACACCACACAAATGGGGATGATGTTGATAGACGCTTTTGGCTAATGACTAAAGCAGGATGCCATCCTTGCTCTTCATGTCCGCGAGAAGGATTGAAATTAATCATAATAATGTCACCTTGTTCAGGGATGTACGAGTTATTAACTGTAGCCGCCAATTACCAAATCTCCTTTCCAGCCGGATGATTATCAGACCAGTTTTTTAGATCATCCGGTTGTTCGTATGAGTCGGGAGTGCCGTTATAATTTGCGTACTTCTCGGCCAACGTTGGCTTTGTAATTGGCTCTAACGCTAATAATGATTTGCCATGATAGTTAATTTTAACCACTTTAATTTTTGTCCCTTCACGCAGATCGCCAGCTTCCAGAGTTTTCTTAGTTAAGAAAATTCCATGACCGTTACCCCATTTTGCAACTTTTGTTTTGCTTACTTCGTCAGGCATACGAAGCGCTCCTCTCTGGTTTTTAGTTAAGTTTAACCTGATGTTTAACCGTAGTCAATGAAATAAGCATTTGATTCTATGGCGTCACAACGAGTGTTTGAAGTAAACATTGGAATACGATATAATTAAATACGAACATAAGTTCTTTTAGCTAGACTGTTAATCTGTCATGGAGGAATACAATGGAACGATATCTATACCTTAAGTTTGTGGATCCTTCCTAATTTAAATGTTTTTTTAGATCAAGGGGAACTTCACTTTGGGAGTACCACTCAGTATCGAAAAATCGAAGAAGAAGGAGGAAATGATTGGATTGGCGATAAAAATGACGGAAGCTTGATTTACCCTGAAAATGTCTTGCCGAATATCCACGCATTTTTGACCTATCAAGGTACTCAATATGAATTGTCAAATCGTGATATATTAGGATTGAAAACGGCTATTAATGAAAATATTTTTTGTATGACGAAAGTTAATATTCAATCTGATTTAGGAAATAATGAGTCTCAAAATAAGTTTTTGTATGAGATGCATAACTCCATCCTTGCCGATCAGCGTTATCCAAAAAAAGTAGTTTTTCTAAACGAATATGAGAACTTTATCAAAAAAGTAATATTGTCCCTCGACATTTTAGGCTATTCTAGAATTGATGTAGCACTTGGTAATATTTTATATGATGATAGATATGGATTGGCTTATCAATTGAGTATGAGGGATATAATGGGCCGTGGTTCGTCTTATTGGGTTAATTTTATTAAGGAAAAACGTTTCGCTGTTGAAAGGGAACAGCGATTAATGATTCCCGCACTAAATATGTTCGACACTGAATTCGGAAAAAATATTTCAATTGGGTCTATTAGACCATTTGTTACAGTGTATGATAACTTGTCAGATTTTGTTGATCAAAATTCCACGAACTAGTTTTATTTTTATCTTGAGAGTATTTTCATTAAAAAACCACTTAGGTCTTGAATCCTAAGTGGTTTTTTAATGAAATTGTAATTGGGATCATGCTTTTTTGAGTGAAGTAAACAGTCATTACAGCCGCTTATTCAACTCATCGCCCAACTTCTCAAACCCAGGCTTCCCCAGCAAAGCAAACATATTGGTCTTATAAGCTTCAACACCCGGTTGGTTAAACGGATTAATCCCGTTAAGGTAACCAGAAATGGCGATCGCCACTTCAAAGAAGTAGATCAAATACCCCAACGTGTAAGGGGTCTGATCCGGAATGTGCACGCTCATGTTTGGCACGTTGCCGTCGGTGTGGGCGAGGGTCACCCCTTCGAACGCCTTGGTATTTGCAAAGTCCATGGTGCGGCCTTCCAAGTAACCAAGGCCGTCCAAGTTGTCGGCTTCCTTCGGGATGTCCATGTCATGATTTGGCTTGTCAACCTTCACAACGGTTTCCATCAGGTTCCGCAAGCCTTCCTGGATATACTGGCCCAAGGAATGCAGATCGGTGGTGAAGTTGGCTGATGATGGGTAAATGCCCTTTTCGTCCTTACCTTCTGATTCACCGGTCAATTGCTTCCACCACTCAGCGAAGTACTGCATGTTGGGTTCGTAATTTTCGAGCAATTCGGTGGTGTAGCCCTTCCGGTACAAAATGTTCCGGTAAGCGGCGTACTGGTAGGCTTCGTTCTTAGTCAAATCAGGATTGGTGTAAGCGTCAGCCGCATCGGCCGCTCCTTTCATCAAATCATCAATGCTGGCACCGGAAACCGCAATTGGCAAGAGGCCAACCGGTGATAGGACGGAGTAACGGCCGCCAACGCCATCGGGAATGACAAACGTTTCGTAACCGTTGGCAACGGCTTCCTGATGTAAGGCACCATGAGCCTTGTCAGTCGTGGCGTAGATTCGTTTCTTAGCGCCCTCGGCCCCGTACTTTTCGACTAATTTATTCTTAAAGATCCGAAAGGCAATTGACGGCTCCGTGGTCGTTCCGGACTTCGAAATCACGTTGATTGAAAAGTCGCGGTCGCCAATCAAGTTTAGCAGATCATAAACGTACGACGGGCTCAGTGAGTTTCCGGCAAAGAAGACTTGCGGGAACTTACGGCGATCATCTGGTAAGTAATTGAAGAAGGTGTCGTTTAAGAAATCAACGGCCATCTTGGCGCCCAGGTAGGAACCGCCAATCCCAATCGCAACGAAGACTTGCGAATCGGATTGAATCTGTTTGGCAGCCGCCTTGATGCGGGCGAACTCTTCCTTGTCATAATCTTTTGGCAGGGTGAGCCAATCCCGGAAATCACTGCCGGCACCGGTACCTTGACGCAGCTGTTCGTCAGCGGCATTCACCATGGCCTGCATTTCGCCCAGTTCATTGTCGTGAACGAACTTCGTTAGTTTGGAACTATCAAATTTAATGTGAGTCAATTTGTTCTTCCTCCTAAATAAATAAGCGCTTAACTTAATGATATCATTAAATGAAGGGCTTATTCTGTAAAATACCGGTTAAATTTGGAGAATTTCGGTGACCGCAACGGCGATCAATGCTTAGCTGTAATCCTGGTTTAAGGCCGCCGCAAATTGGCTGACCTCATCGGCCGTGTTGCTGGGGCCAAACGAGATCCGAATGAACCGCCCAGCTTGTTCCTCGGTTAATCCCAATGCCATCAACGTGTTGTCCGGGCGGGGGTCCTTGATGCTGCAGGCACTGACTGTCGAGAAACAGTAACCGTGCTGGCCCATGGTTGTCGCCGCCATTTGTCCCTGGGTGCTTGGCAGCAGCAAACCGCAGATTCCGGGGTACTCAGCCCAAGCAGCAATCGGGCGAATCGACGGGGCGATCAGGGATAATAACTGTTTCTTGAGATCACTGACGTGCTTCAAATTAGTCGCCTGATGATCCCAAGCCGTGCTCAATGCCACCGTGGCGCTGACAACTTCCGGAACGGCAATCGTGCCGGGGAGAAAGCCATTCTGCTGGAAAACGTATTTGTATGGCGCCTTCGTGATGGCTTGCGGCGACAGGTAGAGAATCCCGCAGCTTTTCGGCCCGTTAAACTTGTGGGCGCTGGCACTGAAACCGGCGACCCGGCTTAAATCCAGCGGAATCTTGGCCAACCCTTGAACGGCATCGACAAACAGCGGCACGCCGGCAGCCGTTGCCACCTCGTTTAACGCAGAGATATCTTGGACGATCCCCGTGATGGCGTTAACGGCCTGCACAATCACCAGACCGGTTTCGGCGGTGATTGCCCGCTTCAGAATCGTCGGGGTGACGTGTCCCTTGTCATCAACTGGCAAGGCCTTAATTTTGTAATTGGCCGTCTCCTCAAGATACGTTAATTCCTCGTATACCGACGAGTGTTCCAGGGGACTTACCAGAATTTCCTTCTTCGCCGTTCCCGTGGCGAGACTTTGAATGCCGAGATGGTTACTCTCGGTGCCGCCGCTGGTGAAGATCAGGCCTTCCACCGGCACGTCCAGTAATTTAGCAATCGTGGCCTTGGATTCATTTACCAGCTGGCCGGCGGCGTTGCCCGCCTGGTGGAGGCTTTCACTGTTCGCATAAAAATTTTCGGCAACTTCCCGGTAGGTATCCAGCGCTTCTCGACTCATCGGGGTGGTTGCGACGTGATCAAAATAGATCATTTGGCACCTCCTTTAAACACTCAGCTGCAGCATCCGGCTCAGGGCCTTTTTAGCCCAGTAAGCCGTCTGCGAGTCGACTGTAATGACGTGACCGGAGTGGCCGGCCGCCAATTGATCCATGGTCCAGGCCAAATGGGGCAGGTCAATCCGGTTCATCAGAATGCAGGCACATGAAAATGGGTTCAGGAACATGACCCGTTTATCGGGGTGGTTGGCTTTCAGGCGGCCAACCAGGTTGTTATCGGTACCGATGGCGATGCGGGTATTTTCCGGCGCGTTTTCAACGTACTTAATTAGGGCCGAGGTCGAACCGACAAAATCAGCCGCTTCGGTCACCTCATGGGAACATTCCGGATGAACGATGATTTTAACGTCGGGATACTTTTGGCGGAGATTATTAACGTGGCCGACATTAAACTGCTGGTGAACCGAGCAGTAGCCGTTCCACAGGATCACGCGAACTTTTTCGGGATGATCCGCTTCCAGAAAGTCCTGTTGGGCGTGCCACAGACCAATTTGGTCGGCCATAATTCCCAAATCCATTGCGACGTTGCGGCCAAGATGCTGGTCGGGCAAAAAGAGCAGGTGTTTGGCCTGTTTGAGCGCCCAGGTCATGATCTTCTTGGCGTTACTGGAAGTGATCGCCACGCCGCCGTGCTCGCCGACAAACGCCTTGATGGCGGCCGATGAGTTGACGTAGGTGACGGGGATGATTGACTCGCCGTAGTGGGCGGTTAAGAATTGCCAAGCTTTGCTAAGCTGAAACGGGTTGGCCATATCCGCCATCGAACAGCCAGCCATAGGATCCGGCAAAATCACATCCTGATTATCAGCGGTCAGAATGTCGGCCGTTTCCGCCATAAAATGAACGCCGCAGAAGACGATCTTTTTGGCGGTGTGGTTATTGGCCGCAATTTGGGCGAGTTTCAGGGAATCGCCGCGGGCGTCAGCAAACTGGACGATTTCATCCTTTTGATAGTGGTGGGCGACCAGCATCAGGTCGGTGCCAAAGTCAGCCTTAATTTGTCGAATCCGGGCAACCTGGTCTTCGGGCGCTTCGTTGTAGTACCGGTTAAAGGCGACCTTTTCTTTTAAATCTAGCATAGATTATGTCATTCCTTTCAAACGTGATTGATGGGCAACAGGCACGCGGTGAATTATCCTGCCTGATCCGGAACCACGGATTCTTCGATGTAGTTGGCGCCCAAGCTCTTCGGCGCTGCCTGGGCTGCCTTGGCAATTTTTTCAGCACACAGGCAAAGGTTGGCGATGGCAAATTGCGTCGATGTGAGTTGGGTCGGGACCGGAGACGGGTAGTCGAATTGGTCGAGCCAGCGCAAAAAGGTCTTGAGACCAGTGCGGGTGCGAACAACGCCTAGGTACTGCCAAGTTTTATCCTGAAGGGCTGTCATGGTTGGCAGAAAGGGATCGACCCTGGAGTTTGGCAATGCGGTATTTTTGAAAGTCTCAGTCGGTGTAATGGTCATAATTTTTTCGGCGGCCTTTTTCGCGCTGACCAGGCAATCCAACAGGGAATTGCTGGCCAATCGGTTGGCGCCGTGGACGCCATTGCAGGCGACCTCTCCCACTGCGAATAGATGCGGCAGGGATGTTTGGGCTGACAAATCAGTTGCCACGCCGCCCATCATGAAGTGGGCGCCGGGTTGAATTGGGATCCGCTTAGTTGTTCGGAACGGGACGTGGTGGTTGTCCAGATTCTCGGTAACGCCGGGGAACCGGTCGGTGAAGTTGGGAATTGCTGAAATGTCCAGGAACAAGTCGTGGCCCTGACGCTGCCAGGCCTGCAAATGACGGGCAACGACATCCCGGGGTGCCAAGTCCTTCTTGGGGACGTTGGCCATGATTCGGTAGTTATTTTCATCCACCAGAATGGCACCGCTGCCGCGAATTGCTTCGGTAATCAGGCCGTAACAGCGGCCGTGAAGCGTCAGCAGGGTTGGGTGAAATTGCATGTAGGCCATGTCCGTGAGTTTAGCGCCGGCCCGGGCCGCCATGGCGATCCCGTCGCCGGTAATCGTGGCGTTGTTGGTGGTCAGCGGAAACAGGTTGCCCAGACCACCGGTTGCCAGGACAATTGCGTCGCCATTAAGGGTCGTCAGCTGCCCGGTTTGGGTGTTGCGAACAACCACGCCGGTGCAGACCCCGGATTGAATCGTCAGCTGCAGAGCTTCCGAATTCGTTTGCCAATGCACTTGGTGGAGTAAGGATTGGACGAATGACGTTAGGGCCGCTCCGGTCCGATCCCCATTGGCGTGAAGAATCCGGTGGTGACTGTGAGCGCCCTCAAGTCCGAAGTCCAACTGACCATCAGCTTTGCGATCAAAGGGCATTCCGGCTGCAATCAGCCGTTTGATCAGGGTTGGGCCAGTGGTGACCAGCTGTTTGACGGCGGTTTCCTTATTGTGATGCGCACCGGCAACCAGTGTGTCGGCTTCGTGTTCAGCGGGGGTGTCGCCGGGATCCAGTGAAGCGGCAATTCCGCCCTGAGCCAGCATGGAGTTGCTGTCCTCAGCACTTTTCTTGGTAATAATGGTGACGTCGCAGGTCGTTTGCAGCTGAGTTGCCAGGTAACAACCGGCCAGACCGGCGCCGATAATAATGACTTTTCGCATGACGCACTTCCTTAGATAAGTGATTTGGTTAGGTGACAGATTAGTTTCAATAAAAGTAATTTGGACTTTAATTTTCCTAAAATAAAAGTAAAAGGTACTTTAAATTAGTTAGTATAAAAGTAAAAACGACTTTTATTAATGCAATGAGTATAGTCTATTCATGATCCAAATTTCAATAGGGTTTCCCCTTAATTTTGAACTTTCCAAATTTAATTTCGCCGTTGTGACAACAAAAAAGCCCGATCCAGCGCTGGTTGCGTTGATCGGACTTTACGATGGTGATTGAATTAAAGAATTTGGCAGAACTCAATCGTTTCTTGATTGGGTCCCAGAATATTGAAGAACCGAATGCCCTTGTCCCAGAAAGAGGGGATTGATTGAATCTCACTGTCTTTGAGGTTTAAGCCCTGAGCCTTTGCATCAGCGAACGCCTTGTCGACGTCGGTGGTGTTTAGGGAAATGTGGTTAATGGCCCCGGTAGTCATAGCGACGGGATCGCCCTCCCAGGTTTCGATGGTTAAATTGCCGAACCGCATGAAGGCACAGCGATTTTCACCGTTATGAAACAGGCCGGCCTGATCAAATCCCAGTGATTCATAAAATGCGATGGTCTTGTCTAAATCTTTTGAAGGAATGCCAACGTGTTGGATTCCTGTAATGTCATCTTTGATTGCCAAAGTAATCTGCTTCTTTCTGTTTGATTTAACGAATTATCTGTTACGTCAATGTTATTCCGAATGATGCTTAAAGGTCTTGCTTCCCAACGTCCAATGCTTGATGTTTCAAGCCAGGGAAGACGCGGCGATCCGCAATTCCAGTAATTCCCCCTTGGAACAAGAATGCGAAAATCGTGCCGATACCGAAGTTAGTAAACTGTTGGGTGATCACAAAGGCGATGATCGCCATAATGGTTGGCGGAATGTAAGAAGCCCACATCGCCAGGTTGGCATTGCCCTTGAAGTATTTGAATCGTAAAATCTGCATTAAATCATCGGCGGGGTGCAAGACTAAGTTGACCCGTTGATAAATCGAAATTCCCGTCCCAATCAGGGCAACTCCGAAGAAGTTAAGCAGAATGTAGAAGATAATCATCCCCGTGGAATTTGCGGCAGGCAGGCCCTTGAAGAACGAGTACTTGCCGAGGAAAAAGTCTTCGAAGATCTGGATCAAAGCGGAGAAGGGCACCATGAAGATCAGGTTCCCCAAAGCTCGCCGCCAGCTCCAATGACCCACTAAGATGGCGTTCAAGATTGTAATGACAACCCCTAAAATCAAGAATGCCCAGAAGAGGTTCCAGCCAAAGGCGACACTTAAGTTGGCTTCAGCCGCGGTCCAATAAGCCGATCCCAAGTAGGAAGGGTGAATTTTCGCGCTGGTTACCAGTGTCAGCACGTTTCCGGCTGAATTGATAAGCAAAGAAATGATGAAATAGATAATCGATGTGGACATCGAGATGGTGCGACCGGTTAACAGTTCGCTGTTAGCGGTATTTTCGTTACTTGCCATGATTAGTCACCTACTTTGACAACGGCTTTTGAAATTCCCTTAACCTTACCCTGGAGAACTTCTTCAACTTCATTAAGTGATAATTCATTGCTGATGAGGGTTTCAACGTCTAACTTGCCGCCTTGAAGCAATGCGATGGAATCTTCAAAGGCGTTGGGGTTAATGAATGAGCCCTGGATCGTCAATTGTTTTTGGTAAACTTCGTAAGTGTTCATTGCGAAATGTGCATCGGGAGCGCCAACACCAAACATCAAGACCTGACCACCCTTGCGAGTTGCTTCGATGGCCTGTTCCTGAGTTTCGGGACGGCCAACGGCTTCGATCACGATATCGTAGGCGTTAATCGGTAAGGAAACTTCATTCGTGTTGTAAGTGTTGGTAACCCCAAGCTTGGTCCGGTTAAGGTCGAGCTTCTTGTCTGAATGCCCGCTTAGGTCAACTTGGTGAACGCCATAGGCTTGGAGAATTTGGGCAAACAGTTGGCCTTCAAAACCATCACCGATTACCAGTGCGCGTTGGTAAGGCGTCACGTTTAACAACTGCACGCCATGAACAGCACATGAAATTGGTTCGATGGCTGCGGCTGCCTTGAATGAAATGTCATCAGGAATTGGGTAAACCACTGAAGCGGGAGCGGTGAAAAATTCTTCCAATCCGCCATTTCGGGTAACCCCAACGGCTGATAAGTTATCACACAGTTCTGGACGGTCAGTATGGCAGTAGAAACACTGGCCACAGTAGATGTTAGGATCAACGGTGACCCGGTCGCCAACTTTCAGGTTGGTAACGTCTGAACCAACTTCGGCAACGACGCCTGAGTTTTCGTGGCCTAACACGATTGGGGGAACGGCGTCGGCTGAACCTGGCAAGCCGTTGTAAAGTGCGTGATCGGTGCCACAGATTCCAGCATACTTGGTTTGGATCTTAACCTCGTTGGGTTTAACGGTGGGTTGGTCGATGTCTTGAACTTCCATTTTCTTGGTTGCGGTTAATACTAATGCTTTCATTAATAGATCTCCTTTGAATTTGATAGAGCAAACGTTTGTGACAGCTTTCAAAAAATAAATGCTGGATCGCATTTGTAAAAAATACCAGTTACGTTGTCAGCAATGACGAAATCTTTTTTCATTTATGGATCAATCGGCGCCTAGCTCATCGCAAAATCATTGATGAAAAAATCATTCGTCTTGTGAATACTGATTCAATATAACACATATTTTTAAAAATAAAAGCCCTTTAAACCCATACTGCAACTGACACAAGACCATATGGAAACGCTTAACATATTGTGGCAGAGCGAATTTTTTAAATAAAACAGACACAGAAAAATATGTAAATTAATTTCATTGGGAGGCAAATGGGTTTCGTGTCCAAATCTATGAAACCGGTTAAATGAAAATCCATTTCAAAGTTTATGGTAATCATCACAAGCAAAAAAACCAGGTAAGCCCTCCGTCGACTTACTTGGTTCATTGTTTACAGTGTAAGGAATAATCGTTTCTACAAATTTACAATCAGGTGTTGTTACAGTTGTTTCCGCAGCTTGTTGCCGAGTTCTTCGTATCCCGGTTTGCCAAGCAGCGCGAACATATTGGTCTTGTAAGCTTCAACGCCCGGTTGGTTGAATGGGTTGATACCATTCAGGTAACCGGAAATTGCAACCGCTACTTCAAAGAAGTAGATCAGATAGCCCAACGTGTATGGGGTTTGATCCGGAATGTGGATGCTCATGTTCGGTACGTTGCCGTCGGTGTGGGCGAGGGTGACGCCCTCAAAGGCTTTAGTGTTGGCGAAGTCCATCGTGCGACCTTCCAAATACTTCAAGCCGTCCAAATTGTCGCTCTCTTTTGGAATATCCAGGTCGTGATTTGGCCGATCAACTTTCACAACGGTTTCCATCAAGTTGCGCAGGCCTTCCTGGATGTATTGCCCGAGGGAATGCAAATCAGTTGAAAAGTTTGCCGATGATGGATAGATGCCCTTCTCGTCCTTGCCTTCGGATTCACCCATGAGCTGTTTCCACCACTCGGCCAAATACTGCATGTTGGGTTCGTAGTTTTCCAATAGCTCGGTGGTGAAGCCCTTGCGGTAAAGAATATTCCGGTAAGCGGCGTACTGATAAGCCTCATTTGTGGTAAGGTCGGCGTCTTTGTATTCATCGGATGCGTCGGCGGCGCCTTTCATCAAATCATCGATGCTGGCACCGGAAACGGCGATTGGCAGCAGGCCAACCGGGGAGAGAACTGAGTAGCGGCCGCCAATCCCATCAGGAATGATGAAGGATTCGTAGCCGTTGGCGTCAGCTTCCTGCCGCAACGCGCCGTGGGCCTTGTCAGTTGTCGCGTAGATTCGCTTCTTCGCGCCGTCAGCGCCGTACTTTTGAACCAGTTTGTCTTTGAAAATGCGAAAGGCAATTGATGGTTCGGTCGTGGTTCCGGACTTTGAAATGACGTTCACGGAAAAGTCCCGGTCGCCAATCAGGTTGAGGAGATCGTAAACGTACGATGGGCTCAGCGAGTTGCCGGCAAAGAAGACTTGCGGGAACTGCCGCTGATCATCGGGTAAATAATTGAAGAAGGTGTCGTTTAAGAAATCAACCGCCATCTTTGCGCCGAGGTATGAACCGCCGATGCCAATCACGACCAGAACCTTTGAATCTGACTGAATTTTCTTGGCAGCTGCCTTAATGCGGGCAAATTCGGTCTTGTCGTAATCTTTCGGCAGGGTGAGCCAATCCCGGAAGTCACTACCGGCACCGGTACCTTTGCGTAATTCGTTATCGGCCGCGGTGACCATTGCCTGCATTTCGCCTAATTCGTTGTCATGAACAAATTTCTTTAATTTAGAACTATCAAATGAAATGTGTGCCACGTTGATTCCTCCTCAGATTAAAGTATTTGACAAAATTCGATGGTTTCTTCGTTTGGACCGAGAATATTGAAGTACTTAATTCCTTTTTGCCAGAAGGATGGGATTGACTGAATTTCCTTGTCAACTAACCGGAGTCCCTGAGCTTTGGCGTCGGCAAATGCTTTTTCAACGTCCGGGGTATTCAACGAAATATGGTTGATGGCGCCCGCCTTGCGGGCAGTTGGATCACCTTCCCAAGTTTCGATCGTCAGGTTGCCGAATCGCATGAAGGCGCAGAGGTTTTCACCATTGTGAAACAGGCCGGCTTCTTCAAAACCAAGTGACTCGTAAAATGCGATTGTTTTGTCTAAATCAACTGAGGGAATCCCAACGTGTTGGATTCCGGTAATATCATCTTTAATTGCCAAAATGCATGCTTCCTTTTTGAATTTATTTTTGACTGCTAGTTATTTTGTGGACACCGTGCCACCCGGGGCTCGTTATTCACTTATAGGACAGCTCCGACGCCCCTGGCACTAACGTCTAAGCCCAAATTGGTCAAAATCCAGGCCCGGGATTTCCACCAATTCGGGCTTAGACACCGTGCCACCCAGGGCTCGTCGCTCACTCATTTTTTCCCACATCCAATGCCTGATGGGTCACATGCGGGAAGATGGTCTTATCCGCAATTCCGGTGATTCCACCTTGGAACAGGAAGGCGAAGATCGTCCCAATTCCGAAGTTGGTAAACTGCCGGGTCATCGCAAAGGCAATGATCGCCATGATGGTTGGCGGAATGTAGGACGCCCACATCGCAATGTTTGAATTGCCCTTGAAAAACTTAAACCGCAGAATTTGCATTAAATCATCGGCTGGGTGAAGAACGAGATTTACCCGCTGATAAATGGAAATTGCGGTGCCAATGAGGGCGACGCCGACAAAGTTTAACCCGATATAGAAGGCGATCATCCCAGCGGAGTTGGCCGGGGGAAAGCCTTTGAAGAACGGGTACTTGCCAATGAAAAAGTCCTGAAAGATCTGAATTAGCGCTGAAAATGGCACCATGAAAACCAGGTTACCAATTGCCCGGCGCCAGCTCCAGTGGCCCACCAGAATGGCATTTAAAATGGTGGTGAGAACCCCGAGGATGAGAAAGGTCCAAAATAGGTTCCAGCCAAAGGCAACGCTCAGGTTCGCCTCGGCTGCCGTCCAGTAAGCTGCCCCCAGATATGACGGGTGAATTTTTGCACTGGTCACCAGCGTTAAAACGTTGCCGGCAGAGTTAATCACCAGTGACAGAATAAACAGATAGATCGACGTTGACATAGATATTGTTCGGCCGTTTAGAACCTTTTCTGGGGCCGCGGTCGTTTGGACCTTGTGACTATTCAATATTAATCACCTACTTTAACAACGGCTTTCGAAATGCCTTGAACCTTACCTTGTAAGACTGGTTCAACTTCTTCAAGTGATAATTCGTCACTGATAATTGGATCAACGTTCAACTGACCGCTTTGCAGCAGGGCGATTGAATCTTCGAAGGCGTTTGGATTGATAAATGAACCCTGAATAGTTAATTGCTTTTGATAAACTTCGTAAGTGTTCATTGAGAAGTGGGCGTCTGGCTTGCCAACACCGAACATCAGAACCTGCGCGCCTTTTCTGGTAGCTTCAATTGCTTGTTCCTGAGTTTGTGGCAATCCAACGGCTTCAATGACGACATCGTAGTCGGCTGGAATCTTGTCACGGGTGGTGTTGTAAGTGTTTTGAACGTTGAACTTTTCTTTATTCAAAGCCAATTTCTCATCGATAATTCCGGCAAAGTCAACTTGATGGCAGCCGTATGCTTGCAGCAACTGAACGAAGAGCTGGCCCATGAAGCCGTCACCGATAACCAAAGCCTTCTGATAAGGGGTGATGTGCAGCAACTTCATTCCGTGAACGGCGCATGAAATTGGTTCAACGGTTGCGGCTTCCTTGAAGGTGACGTCATCAGGAATTGGGTAGACGTTGGATGATGGTGCGGTGAAGGATTCTTCCAGGCCACCATTTCGAGTAACCCCAACGGCGGATAAATTGTCACAGAGTTCTGGCCGACCGGTGTGGCAGTAGAAGCATTGGCCACAGTAGATGTTTGGATCAACGGTCACCCGATCGCCAACCTTGACGTTGGTGACTTCTGATCCAATTTCAGTGACAACGCCGGAGTTTTCGTGGCCGAACACGATTGGGGGAACGGCGTCAGCTGAACCTGGCAGGCCGTTGTATAAAGCGTGGTCGGTACCGCAGATGCCGGCGTACTTGGTTTGAATCCGAGCTTCATTGGGCTTTAATGCGGGTTCGTCGATGTCTTCAATTTCCATGTGTTGTTTTGCTGTAAATACAAGTGCTTTCATTTTAAATATCTCCTTTGACTTTCAAACAAACGTTTGTGGTAAATGATGGGGTGAAAACGCCCCCCAGCGGCAATCCCTCAAGTTTCAACGGGACTGATCCTTACTTGTTGTACTCTTTGAGCGCTAACGCAAAGTCGCCGACCGTAGCGGAGCCGTTATCCTTCACCAATGGCATCACAATGTACTTGTCGACGTCGCCCACGTCAACGTAATCATTGAGCAGGTCCTTAAATTGGCTTCTAACCTTCTTGAGGAATGCTTCACTGACAACGCCGCCGCCAAAGACGATCTTGGCTGGTCGTAAGATGAGCGTCACCTGGAGCGCTGCTTGGGCAACGTAGTAGGCCATAATGTCCCAAACGTGATCGGTTAACGGCACGTCCTGGCCCTTCTTTCCGGTGCGGGCTTCAAACGTTGGCCCGCTGACCAGACCTTCAAGGCAGTCGCCGTGAAATGGGCAAATGCCCTTAAAGTTCAAATCGTCAGGATGACGCTTCAGCCGAACGTGGCCCATTTCGGGGTGTCCGAGATCACCAACAAAGTTGCCGTCGATGATTGCGCCGGCACCAACGCCGGTCCCGATGGTGTAGTAGACAAGCGAATTGATCTTTTCGTTGAACAGGGTTGCCATGACATATTCACCATAGGCAGAACCGTTAACGTCGGTTGTCCAGGCAATTGGAATGTCGAAGTCCTGCTTCAAGCGGCCGACAAAATCAACGTTCTTCCAATGAGGCTTGGGGGTGTTGGTAATATACCCGTACTTGGGTGAATTCTTCCGGATCTCAATGGGGCCAAATGACGCGATCGAGATGGCCTTGAGATCTTTAAATTGTTTGAAGTAGTCAACCGTTTTCTGAAGGGTTTCTTCAGGCGTTGTCGTTGGAAACTTCGTCTTGTCCAAAATCCGATAATCCTCATTACCAACGGCGCAAACAAATTTTGTGCCGCCGGCTTCAATACTGCCTAATAACATGTATTAATCACCGACCTTAAATTTATTCCATATGGAAATGATGTTGTTCATGAATACGCTTTCAATATAGCACATCTGACTGGTTTGTAAATGTAAAAACTAGTTGGAAAAGAGCACCTCATTTTCATAACAAATGCTTGGTATAGACCACCGCCGATATATACAAGTGAAAATATAGAAATAAATTTTTTTGAGAAATTTTTTCTGGCCGGGAAATCACCCAGAATCCTTAAATAGTAACCGTTACCAACACCTTAACAATAGTAAAGTAACCGGTTACGTACTAATTAATTCAATGCAACCGGTTGCACAAATTTAAAAGTCATGGCATAATAAATCTTGTAAAAGCAATTATTCAGAATTCTAGGGAAAGATATGGAGGAGTCAATATGGAAGAGCGAAGTGCTGAAGCCGCAACGAAGAAGTCCGGCTTACCCAAGTTACCAGCGACGACTATTTGGATGATCAACTTTGGTTTTTTGGGCGTTCAAATGGCCTTTACCTTACAAAGTTCACAGATGAGCCGAATTTTTCAAACAATTGGGGCGGATCCTAACAACCTGGGGTGGTTCTTTATTTTACCGCCGCTTGCCGGATTGATCGTCCAGCCAATTATTGGTTATTACTCAGACCGGACCTGGGCACCGAAATTAGGCGGACGCCGGTTACCTTACCTGGCGTTAGGAACCTTAATCGCCATTATCGTGATGTGCCTGCTGCCCAACTCGGGGAGTTTTGGATTCGGGTACGCATCGATCACCGCGCTGTTATTCGGGGCTGTGACGGTTGCTTTACTGGACGTTTCCTCAAACATCGCGATGCAGCCATTCAAGATGATGGTTGGCGATATGGTCAACGATGATCAGAAGAGTTATGCCTACGGGATTCAAAGTTTCTTATCAAACGGTGGGGCGGTTATCGCTGCCATCTTCCCATTTATCTTTACGGCCCTTGGCGTTGCCAACACGGCAAAGAAGGGTGTGGTTCCCCAATCAGTTGTCATTTCATTTTACGTTGGGGCCGCAATCCTGTTGTTAACAAGTTTACTAACGATTTTCAAAGTTCATGAATATGATCCTAAGACTTACGCTAAGTACCATGGCATCAGTGAAGAAGCCAACACCACTGGCGGTAACTGGTTCTCCCTGTTGAAGAAAGCACCAAAGGTTTTCTGGACGGTTACGCTGGTTCAATTCTTCTGCTGGGTTGCCTTCCAGTATCTCTGGACATACTCAGCCGGTGCCATTGCCCACAACGTGTGGAACACCACGAACGCAGCATCAACCGGCTATCAAGCAGCTGGTAACTGGTACGGGGTTTTAGCCGCCGTTCAGTCAATCGCCGCGGTTGTTTGGTCATATGTTTTGGCAAAGGTTCCTAATAATCATCACAAGTTGGGTTACGCGTTGAGTCTTGGTTTGGGCGCTATCGGGATGCTTTCGGTATTCTTTGTTCACACGCAGTACATGCTGGTCGTTTCGTTTATTCTCGTTGGGATGGCGTGGGCCGCAATGAACACTTACCCATTAACCATGATTACGAACGCATTGTCAGGCGAACACATGGGGACCTACCTCGGCCTGTTCAACGGATCAATCTGTTTACCACAGATCGTCGCTTCCCTCGCCAGCTTTGGCCTGTACCCGTTACTTGGACATGGTCAAGCCAATATGTTCCTACTCGCAGGAATTGTCATGGCAATCGGAGCGCTCTGCGTGGGCTTAATTAAAGAAACTTACAAGGCTTAAAAATAGAAAGGACAGTTCTCGATGAAACGAATTTTTGAAGTGCAACCTTGGAACATCGTCACCCATAACTTTAATCCGGATGATAAACGGCTCCAGGAGTCGATGACCAGTCTGGGAAACGGCTATATGGGGATGCGCGGTTTCTTTGAAGAAGATTATAGCGGCGACACCCTGAACGGCATTTATCTGGGCGGCGTCTGGTATCCGGACAAGACCCGGGTTGGCTGGTGGAAGAATGGCTATCCGGAATACTTCGGAAAAGTTGTCAACGCGGTCAACTTCATTAAGATGAACGTGAAGATTAACGGCGAGAAGATCGATTTGGCCAAGGATCAGTTCAGTGATTTTGAACTTAATCTGGATATGAAGAAGTCGTTGCTAACCCGTTCATTCACAATTACTAAGGGCGCCGCAAAGGTTGCCGTCAAATTTGAGCGGTTCCTCAGCGTTGCCCAGCAGGAACTTTCCGTGCAGCGATTAACCCTGAAAAATGTTAGCAGCTCAAAAGCGGCCATTACCATTGATTCCGCAATTGACGCCGATGTGAAGAACGAGGACGCCAACTACGATGAACGGTTCTGGAACGTGGTGGCCACCGATCAGCAAACGGAAACCGGAAGCGTATTAGCGCAAACCACGCCAAACCCGTTTGGCACGCCGCAGTTCACGTCAGCGATGGAAATGCGCCACGTTACAACGCTTAAGCCAGTGGCCGTTTCTGATTCAAACGCAAAGCAGGTCGTCAATGAGTTTGCGGGTGAGTTAGCCCCTGATGACGAAACAACCTTTGAAAAGCGCGTTATTGTGGTGACTTCACGGGATTATGATTCCAACGACGCTTTAAAAGCCGCCATGAATCAGTTGAGTGACCAAGTAGCCACGCAATCCTACGACGACTTATTTAATGCCCACGCTAAAATTTGGGCGGACCGCTGGGAGAAATCCGATATCCAAATCGGTGGTGATACGGAAGCCCAACAGGGAATTCGGTTCAACCTGTTTGAACTATTTTCCACCTACTATGGTGAAGATGCCCGCTTGAATATTGGGCCAAAGGGCTTTACCGGCGAGAAGTACGGTGGCGCAACTTACTGGGATACCGAGGCGTTTGCCGTTCCGGTCTATCTCGGCATTACCGATCCGAGTGTCACTCGGAACCTGCTCATGTATCGTTACAAACAGCTGGATGGCGCTTACCATAACGCCAAGCAGCAGGGCTTAAAGGGCGCGTTGTTCCCAATGGTCACCTTTGACGGCATTGAATGTCATAATGAGTGGGAAATTACCTTTGAAGAAATTCATCGAAACGGTGACATTGCCTTTGCGATTTATAACTACACCCGCTACACCGGTGATACGTCATACGTGCTCAATGAAGGTTCTAAAGTGTTGACCGAGATTTCCCGTTTCTGGGCTGATCGGGTTCACTTTAGCGAACGTAACCAGAGCTACATGATTCACGGCGTAACCGGCCCTGACGAATACGAAAACAACGTTGACAACAACTGGTATACCAATATTTTGGCTCAGTGGACGTTGAAGTACACCTTGGAAATTCTGGATCAGGTTTCTCCTGAGCAGGCTAAGGAACTGGGGGTCAGTGATGCTGAGAAGAAACAGTGGCAGGATATTGTTGATCGGATGTATTTGCCGTATGACAAGGATTTGAACATCTTTGTCCAACACGACGGCTTCTTGGACAAGGATCTCAAGCCGGTTTCTTCGATTCCGGAAGATCAGCTGCCAATTAATCAGCACTGGTCATGGGACAAGATTCTGCGCTCCCCATACATTAAGCAGGGGGATGTTCTTCAGGGAATCTGGGACTTCATCGATGATTTCACGCCGGAACAAAAGAAATCCAACTTTGACTTTTACGAACAGTACACGGTTCATGAATCCAGTTTGTCACCAGCGATTTACTCAGTTTTGGCTGCTGATCTGCATTATGAAGACAAGGCGGTTGAACTCTATGAACGGACTGCCCGTCTGGATTTGGACAACTATAACAATGATACGGTTGACGGGCTGCACGTTACGGCAATGACTGGCGGCTGGCTCGCAGTGGTTCAGGGCTTTGCTGGGATGCGGGTTCGTGATGGCAAATTACATTACGCCCCATTCTTACCAAAGAAGTGGGATCACTACTCGTTCCGCCAGGTCTTCCGTGATCGTCTGATTGAGGTTGACGTGGACCAAGACGGCGCCCACTTTAAGTTGATTGACGGTGAGCCGATTACGATTGATGTGGCTGGTAAGGCTGTTGAATTAAGTAAATAATTGAGTTAAGCAGGTAACCACCTTAGACGTGGCGACCTGCTTTTTATTTTGCCCAGTTAGGGTTTAGAATCCAATTCCCCCAAAATGGATAGTTGACAATTAAATGAAATCGGTTACAATTGGGTCTGTAGATTTGAGTAAGCGCTTACGCAAACACAAAATTAATTTACTAATAGCCAGCAGAGGTGACCTATCATGCAAGAAACAGCTTCAAAACCAGCAGGTGAAGGTGTGCAGCGAATTCTGAATAAGACGATGCGCAGTAATTCTTTTCTGTGGAATATGAATATTGGCTTTTTTGGTGTCCAGATGGCATTTGCATTGCAGTCAGCAAACATGTCACGAATATTCCAAACGATCGGGGCTAACCCGAATGATATTGGGTATTTTTGGTTGGCAGCGCCAATTGCGGGCATGTTTGTCCAACCCTTAGTGGGGGCTTTTTCAGACCGAACGTGGACGCGGCTTGGACGCCGACTGCCGTGGCTTTACGTCGGTGGATTGATTTCAATTATCGTCCTGATTTTAATGCCTAACGCCGGGAATCTCGGCTTAGGATATGGTTCCACAGCATCGATGATTTTTGGGGTGTTAACACTGCTCTTCTTAGATGTTTCGTCAAATATGGCGATGCAGCCCTTTAAAATGCTTAGCGGTGACATGATTAATGAGCAGCAGAAGGAAAAGTCATATTCCATCATGACTTTTGTACTTAACATGGGACAAGTGGTGGCTTCCGTCTTTCCATTTATTCTGACGGCAGTTGGGATTTCGAACGTTGCCGCTCACGGGGTGGTCCCAAATACTGTGAAGTTTACCTTTTACTTTGCTGCGGCCACGCTATTGGTTTGCTGTATTTATACATTTTTTAAGGTGCACGAATTGCCACCGAGAGAATATGCTGAATTTCATAAAATTTCTGCGGAACCCCAAGCTAATCAGCGTTCTTTGTGGGAGATTATCAAAGATGCCCCAAAGGCTTTCTGGACTGCCGGAATTGTTCAATTGTTTTATTGGGCTGGGTACATGTACATGGCAACCTATGCGACTGGTGGGATTGCTGAGAAGGTTTGGGGGACCACTAATGTGAGCTCCCGTGGTTTTCAGGATGCTGGAAACTGGTTTGGATTTTTAAGTGCTGTATCCGCAGTCGTTGGGGCGATTTGGCCATTATTTATTGTTCGATTTCCTAAGCAGCGACGTCAACTTTGGGCGCTTTCTTTGGTCGTAGGTGGTCTTGGATTGGCTTCCGTATTCTCAGTTACAAACAAGTATGTGCTGATCATTTCATTTATTGCGTTTGGCATGGCTTGGGGAGCAAACACCGTTGTGCCATTTACGATCGTGACGAACGCTCTTGATGGTCGTAATATTGGCACTTATTTAGGGCTGTTTAACTGCACAATCTGTATTCCTCAGATTTTAGCAAATCTGGTTGGAGGCAGCCTGATTGGATTGTTTGCCGCCAATCATGGTGTGGGTGCCCAACACATCATGATGCTGATTGCCGGAGTCTTACTTGTTGTGGCAGGAATGAGTGTCACCCTTGTGAAAGAAACATACGGTGAAGTGGAAAAAGCAACGAATGAGGAGTTATCAAAATGAAAAAATGGTGGGAAAATGCAGTTATTTACCAAGTCTATCCAAGTAGTTTTCAAGACAGTGACGGCGACGGGATCGGTGATTTAGAAGGGTTTATTAACCGTCTTCCCTATATTGAGAAATTGGGAGTAGACGTTATTTGGTTAAATCCAGTTTACAAATCTCCCAACGTTGATAATGGCTATGACGTAAGCGATTATGAAGACATTCAGCCTGTCTTTGGTGATATGGCAACCTTTGATCGGTTGTTAGATGAGGCTCATAAGCGCAATATAAAAATCGTGATGGATTTGGTGGTTAATCATAGTTCTGATCAGTTGGATTGGTTTATATCTTCTAAGAAATCAAAAGATAATCCCTATCACGATTACTATATTTGGAAAAATGGGTCGCCAGACAAATTGCCAAATAATTGGGGATCATACTTTAGTGGGCCTGCATGGACGTACGACGATAAATTGGGACAGTACTATTTGCACCTCTTTGCAAAAGAACAACCAGAGTTAAATTGGCGTAATAAAGCAATGCGTCAGGATGTTTACAAAATGATGCGGTGGTGGCTCGATAAAGGTATCGATGGTTTTAGAATGGATTCAATTAGTTTATTGGATAAGCCGGCTGGGCTGCCAGATGTGCCTAATCCAGACCATGCTAAGTATGCTGATGCACAGCCAATTGTGGCTGACGGTCCGCAATTAGGCCAGTATCTAAAGGAAATGAACCGGGAGGTGTTGAGTAAATACGATGGGGTTTCAATTGGTGAAATGATTGGATCTAAAGTTGACGACGCCCGTGAATATACTGGCCGAGACAATCACGAATTGGATATGATTTTCCAATTTGAGCATGTCACATTGACTCCCAATCCGGATAAACGGCTTGGAAAGTGGAATGATGAGCGGGTCAAACTGACCGATTTGAAAGCTTCTTTATCCAAATGGCAGTATGGATTAAACAAAGTTGGGTGGAACAGTTTATATTGGAACAATCATGATCAACCTCGCGCTGTTTCGCGATTTGGAAATGATTCGGATGAATATCGTGACGTTTCAGCAAAAATGTTGGCATTGGTTCTTCACTTATTAAAGGGGACACCCTATATTTACCAAGGTGAAGAGTTGGGGATGACAAATGCCCATAACACTTCGTTGGCCCAATACCGGGATTTAGAAACGTTAAATGCCTATCAAGAAATTGTTGTCGATGAGAAACTGGTTTCACCGGAAAAGATGCTGCGGTTTTTTGCGGAGATTTCGCGGGACAATGCTCGAACACCCATGCAATGGGACGATTCTGAAAAGGCCGGGTTTACTTCTGGCAAGCCGTGGATCGATGTCAATCCCAATTACGTCAAAATTAACGCCCAAGATGAAGTTGACGATCCGCATTCGGTGTTCAGTTTCTACCAAAAACTGATTAGCTTGCGTCACCAATCTGATCTCATTGTGTACGGTGATTATGAAGAGCTTGATCCAGAGGATAGTCAGGCATTTTGCTATAAGCGTCACTATGGCACCCAGACGTTACTTGTTATGAGTAACTTTACGGACCAATCGGTGATTCGGGACTATGGCCAGGCCAGCGGGAATCAACTGGTCATTTCGAATTACTCGGATGATCGTGGAACAACGCTTAGACCCTATGAGGCAAAAGCTTATTTGATTCAGAGATGATTTGAGTAACTAAGCACTACTTTTTAACGTTACAAGAAAAGGTGTTCAATTGGTTGTTCTGAGAGAACAAGTAATTGAACACCTTTTTTGTTAAGCATGTCTTAAAGCAATATGTCGTTAAGCTAGCGGGTTGTGTTGCGCGGGTCAATTCTAAAGGGAATCAAGACCTTTGATTTTCTATTCTTGGGGGATTGTAATAAATACTCAATTGCAGTTTTACCCATCAATTCGAAGTTCTGAGTAACACTTGATAACTTGGGCCGCGTTCTTAAGCAGGAATCAGTACCATCAATGCTAAGAATGGCAATTTGTTCAGGAACGTTAACACCCCGATCTTGAAAGCCATTTAACATTCCCCAGGATACTTCATCGCTTGCGGCGATAATTGCATGGAGATCTTGGTGATGACAATAATATGTTGCGGCCTGAATGCCGGCATCATAACTGAAATTACCATCAAATTTCCAATCCTGCAAGAAGCGCACGGAAGCTTGTTTTAATGCTGCTAAGTATCCTAAATATCGTTGGCGCCCGACAAAATCGGTTGTTGTATCTGCGCCGGCAAAACCAATTTTTTGATAGCCTCGGTCTAGCAAAAATTGGGTTGCTTGGAAACCAATTTGATAATCGTTGGATGAAATATACGGGGTTGAAAGTGGGGATGCTGTTCCAACCAGTAAGCTGACGATCCCCAAATTGTTCAGCAATTGGATTGTTTTGGCAGTGGGGCGAATGGACACAAATAGAATCGAAAAGACACGCCGTTCCATCATTCGCTGGCAAACTTGATCCAAGTCGTTAACATCATCCTTCTTACTTTGCATCATAATGGTATCAAAGTGATTCGTTGTCGCCGTTGAAACAATGGCGTCCACGACGATATTGCTAAAGTTGGTGTTGAGAGTTGTGTAAATGATGCCAATGGTACTACTTTTCTGGCTTGCTAAATTAGACGCTGAAATATCTTTATAATAACCAATTTCTTCAGCAATTTTATGAACTTTTTTAGCGGTTTCCTCACTGTATCTTCCTGTTTTGTTTAAGATCCTTGAAACAGAGGCGGATGAGATTCCCGCAAGTTTAGCGATATCAGAAATTTTAGCAGTCATGATAGATTCTCCTAATTTGTAACTTATTCAATTATTATACAATGAAATCCAAATTGTTGTTGACTTGATCAAGAGGTGTGAAATCTCACCGCAAAAAGAGGATCGCGTAAAGCTGACATCAACAGTTTGGATAATATGACCGGGTGTTGAGCAATAAAAAGACCAACCTAATTGATTGACCCGTCATTCCAAATATCAGATACTTGATGTAAGCGATTAATGTAACGATTTATCAATGATTCTTGATGATTTGAACAAATGAGGAGGAATTGACATGGCACTTAAAATTGGTGTGATTGGTGCGACCGGAATGGCCGGCAGCGCGATTACCAAGGCGGCACTTGATCAAGGAATTGAAGTGACGGCGTTTATTCGTGATGAGGAAAAGGCCCGCGGCATGTTTGGTGATCAGCCAACTTATCGGGTCATTGATGTGTTTGACATTGGTAAACCAGACATTGCCGATTTGGACGTCGTTGTTGACGCCTTTTCACCTGGTCACGATCCTAAAAATGTTGATCAGCATCTCGAATTGGCCCAGCATCTGGTGGAGTTGGTCAAGGGCAGCGATAAGCCGCGGCTCTTCTTCATTTTGGGAGCTGCCAGTCTCAATATTGGTGGCGGCAAGCAGTTACTGGATCAACTGGAAACCTTACCTAATAAGGAGCAGTGGATTGCGACGCCTCGTGCTCAGCATAAGGAGTACAACTTCCTGCTGCAAGCCAAAGATGTTAACTGGGTTGCCATCTCACCAAGTCGAACCTTCAAGCCGGGTGACTTTGCCCCTTACGAATTGGGACACAACGATGTGTTGACAAACGCTGAAGGAAAGTCGGAAGTGACTTCTGGCACCGTCGGCAGGGTGATTGTGGATGAGATTATGAATCCGGCTCATCATAATGAGCGGTTTACGGTTGTGAATAAGTAACAATATGAATCATTGTCATGGCAGTTCGGGCTTGTCCCGGACTGCTTTTTGTTGCAAATCTGGTTAAACTGACTTATCACATGTTAACGACTGCAGTTTAATAGATTCGTTGTAAAATAGGAACAAACAATGAAGTTAAGGAGGTTCTCATTTTGGCAGACAACAATGCAGCGTGCGCTTGGCACCCACGCACCAAAGAGGATTCGGTATTCGAGAAAAAATTTACCACCGAGGAATTACCGGTTGAGCCGAACCGCTACCATTTAGTTTGGGGCCGGTTCTGTCCCTGGGCAACGCCGGTGGCAATCTTAATTGATCTAATGGGGTTAGACAAAGTGATATCGAAAACCGCCATCTATAATCTGCGCCATTCCGGGATCGACGATGATTGGTTCTTTGGTGCGAGTGAAATGGATAAGGATCCGGTCTTGGGGACCAGTCGCTTGTCGGAGAATTACAAGCAAACCGATCCGCAGTTCGATCAGCGGCCGACAATTCCGGCTTTAATTGACGTGAAGACCGGTAAAGTCGTTAACAACAATTCAGACGATTTGATGAATGAATTATCAACGGCTTGGCAGAAATACTTTGATGCCAATGCCCCCGACATTTTCCCGAATGTTCAGAGTGAGGCAATTTTGCAGCTGAACGACGTAATTGTGAAGGACCTTACTTCAATTCCAGGACAAATTAGCACCGTCACTTCGCAACAGGACTATGAGAAACTCGCAAACCATTACTTTGATCGGCTTGACTGGCTGGAAGAACGACTGGCAACCAACCGCTTTCTGCTTGGAGACAAGATCACCCAACCTGATATTCGCTTGTTCGTGGACCTGGTTCGCTTTGACCTGGTCTTCTACTATCAAAGTAAGCTCAATAAGCGGCGTTTGGATGACTATCCAAATCTGTGGCGGTATGCCCGTGACTGTTACCGAATTCCGGCATTTCGCAACAACACCGACTTTCAGGCAATTAAGGAACACTTCTATCAGGTTTCTGATGATCCGATTACATCATTGGATCGCGTATTGCCAACAGGACCGGATGAAAGTCGCTGGTCGGCGTTTTGACAACCGTATTGATGTGAATCTCGTTATTGCTGAAGAATGCTAAATTCTTCAGCTTTTTTTATTGATGATCGATCACTACTTGGGAAAACGCTATATACCCTGGACAGAACATCAGCAAAGGGAGAACTGATTTGGTTCGCGAACCAGTTTGCACTCAGGCTTCACAAAATAGTTACATTTTGGGCAAACTTCCTTCGTATATTCCGCCTACCATATAACCTGTATAACGCTGTTGACCAACGCTTTGAAATATAGCGTTGCTGAAATACTGGTCATTGTCAGCTTGATTGAGTCATGATCGCCTTGTGGCAGCGGTGAGGCGGGGTATAATTAAACAAAAAATTTGGAATAGGAGTTCTCATTCATGATTACCTTCAATCATTTGCAAAAAGTCTACGAGTCCACCCAAGCGTTAAAGGACTTGTCATTGACCATTCCGAACGGGAAAATTTTTGGCTTCCTTGGCCATAACGGTGCCGGGAAATCCACCACTTTAAAAAGTTTGGTGAGCATTATTGAACCAACCTCCGGCAGCATCGCCGTCGACGGCTACGAATTGGCCGAACACCGATTGGACATTAAACGCCGGATTGGGTATGTGCCGGACTCACCCGATATGTTTCTGGAGTTAACGGCCAATGACTACTGGGATTTGATTGCGTCCGCCTATCAGATTCCTAAGGAAAAGCGGGAACGCCGTCAATCTGAGCTTGCCGAACTATTCGATATGACGGCACATGCTGACTCGCCAATCGGTGACTTTTCTCATGGGATGCGGCAGAAGACGATTGTCATCGGGGCGTTATTACCGGACCCGGATATTTGGGTGCTCGACGAACCGATGACTGGTTTGGATCCGCAAGCAATTTATGATTTGAAGCAATTGATGCGTTCCCACGCGGCGAAGGGCAAGACCGTGATCTTTTCGACCCACGTGTTGGCAACCGCCCAAGAACTCTGCGATGAGCTGGCGATTCTCAGACACGGCGAACTGATTTATACCGGATCGGTCAAGCAGTTACTCAGCACCATGCCCGATGCATCGCTTGAAACGATTTATTTGAAGATGGCCGGGCGGCAAGCTGATCAAGCCACCGTTAATGATCTTGAGGGAGGGACCGGCAATGTTTAATCGTCAACTGGTTCAACTGATGAAGATTAATTTGCTATATGTCAATCCTCAGCTGACTCGCCGTCAACGCGAAAATGGCAAAACCGGATCCGCGTTGTATCGGTCCTTGATTCGCCAGTATGTGTTGCTGGGCGTGATTTTCACGGCGTTGTATGGCGGGTCAATGCTGCTGGTTAATTTAAGCAAAAACGTCGCTGTGTTCACCAATTTAGTCGCGTTATTTACGGTGATCGGCCTTGCCCAGAGCATCACGGCCATTGACAATGTCTTTCTTGAAAGTAAGGATTTGGCGGACTACTTACCATTACCGCTAAATCCGTGGACAATCTATATCGCAAAGTTTTCGGTTGTGGGCCTCACGGTTCTGCCGGTCATTTTGCCGGTTTGGATCATGTTTGTGATTGCCGGTTTGGTTCCCGGACGGTTTATTGGGGTTGGCATTACCGTTGGAACGCTGCTGTTTTTACTTTACTACATATTCCTGTTCGTCCTTTGCTCGGTAGGCATTTTCAGCTTTTCGCAAACCAAATTGTATCGCCGGCACCAGAAAATGATGACGTTCTTGATGACCGCGTTATCGATGATTGCGATGGTTGTTGCCATTCTGGTGATGAATATGAGCGAAGACAACAAAGTTCATACGGCAGTGATCCCCGGATTATCTCAACTCCATCAGGTGATTGTTTCGCCGTTGAGCCTTGAAAGCTTGATCACCGTGGCGGTCCTTATCCTTGCAACGGCTGTTCTTGGGGTTATCTTGCAGAAACGTCTCTTACCCAAAATTTTGAGCGGCGCCAACACGCAAGAGATCCGAACGGTGAAACGGAAGCATCGTCCTAATCAGGGGATGGCCCGGCAATTTATCCGTTACAATCTGGGTCTGTTGGGGAACCCAACGTTATTAATGCAATCCATTTCGCAAACCATCTTTCCGATTGGCTTTTTTGCGATTATCATGGTCTTTCAAAATGGCCTTTCTTTGCGCAGTTTAACGGTTCGCGATGCTGGAGTCACCTTTCTTGCTGGCATCATGATTGCCGTCATGACAATCAATCAGGCTTCGTTATCAGGGGTGTTCATCTCCCTGGAGCGGCAAAATTTAGGGTTTATTAAGTCGCTGCCAATTGATTTCAAAGGATACCTCTGGTTAAAGTTCAGGATTGTCACGGCGATTCAGGCCGTCATTCTCTTAGTGATTGTGGTTGGCGTTGGTGTCTTGACGAAGCTCGTTTGGATTGATATCCTAACTCTGGCAATTGGCGCCTTGGTGGGTAATTGGCTGAGCAGTTTATATAACTTTACCCGCGACTGGCGATTACTCGATCTGACGTGGACAAACGCCACCCAGCTTTTTAATCGTGGCGGTGGCAACATGGCGAATGGATTTGTGTTGTTGGGCGGAATCATTATTGGCGTTCTTCTAGTGAGCGGATACGCCGCTCTAGTCACCGCCTACTCGCCGATCGTGGTGAATGCGGTCGCAATTGTCCTAATGATGATGGCTGGCACGGCCGTTTTGATGCACTACTACCGTTATTGGAAATCAATTAAATTAACGTTATAATAATCAACCTAGGAGGTCTAAAATGCATTTAACGTCAAAATCACACGACTCTAAGACTTGGTCAATCAGCTGGCGCTTTGGCGTAATTGGACTTTGTTTGTACCGATTTGGCCGCCACAAGCCCGATTGGCCTTCTAAAAAGTATGTTTCCAAATTGTTTGGAGGGTGGTTTCTGTTAGTGCTTGGCATGATCTTTGCGATTCCAGCCCTGACCGACCTCTATTTTACCCGAAGTATCGACATATTCGTCTGGTTTGGCCTGACACTGGTAGTGTTGGCGATAGTGAGCGTTGCCTATGGAAAATGGGCGGCGGCGTATTTTGACAAAATGGGAAGGTGAGCGTCATTCATAAGAAGAGGCATTTATTAATTATTTTTGGGATGGCAGCGGTGGTGTTGCTGCTGACGCTGGGATATACGGTGGTTGGCAACGCCGAGGCCTCCCCTGAAGTGACTGAAAGCAAAACGCTTCCCAAATCACTCATTGGCCACTGGTACTTTTACGACCGGGCCCGTGATAAATTTAGCCAGCTTGCCGTTACAAAGCATTCGGTCAAGATTGGCAAGCAACGGGTTGCTGGTAAAAACCTGACTGTCGATAAGATTCACATGGCGAATCATTACCAATATTCCTTTACTGATAAGCGCCATCAGAACGCTTGCTTTGCGGTTTACCATCCGGCTAAAGCAAAGGTCGCGGGCAAGAATCATCGGGCTATTTTGATGAACGGTCGTTACGTTTACTTACCCTTTAAAACAACCGCAACTGCTGTGGTGTCCAAGGCGGACCGTTATTAATGGTTGGCTGCATCAGGGCATGTACTCATTAGGGATGCCGGAAAGCGTCCTATAATTGGAACTTTCTAATTGAAACGGGTCCTTCATCGTCCTATCATGGAAATTGACGATGGTAATCGTTGAGGGAGGAATAGTGAATTGCAAAGACATATCTATGATTGTCAACAAGGCTGCCCAGTTGAAAGCACATTACAGATTATTTCGGGTAAGTGGAAGAGTGTCATTATTTACCATCTACTCGATGGCACGAAGCGATTTAACGATCTCGAAAAGCTCATGAGTGACTGCTCCAGAAGAATGCTGTCACTTCAACTCAAGGAGTTGTTAGCCGACGGGGTCATTTCCAAGGAAGTTTTTCCATCCGTTCCTGTAAAGACGACGTATTCGTTAACTGAATTTGGCAGAACCCTCGAGCCGGTCATCTCATCGATGGAACAGTGGGGGATCATGTACAATCAGCTCCATCGAAGCCAAGCATCGGTTTCGGAAGTACAAAAGTAGCGATTTACTCGCTAACGAACTAAAAATAAAATGACCAATCATACTGCGATTTCCCGCTGAATTTTGACGGGGAATTTTTTTGACCATATGGATTTAAAAATAAAAGATGTTGGCGGGCCTCAACAACTTGGTTTGTGACTATAATGTGATTAAACCAAAACTGTTTTAGAAGGAGCCATTATCTTGATTAAATATAAATACGACGTTCAGTGCCTGATTGACGGTCATGATCTGGACGAAAACGCGATTGACGCCCATATTAAGGCGAATTTTGAAGGGGACAGTCTGATTGCAGTTGGCGATGACAGCCTGATTAAAATTCACTTTCACACCAACAAGCCCTGGGAAATCTTGGAATACTGTGCCTCATTAGGTGAAATCTTCGACATTGTCGTTGAAGATATGGATCGGCAGGCTCGGGGGTTGAAGGGATAAACGTAGAAGGCAGTAGCTACTGACATTGTTCGGTAACTACTGCCTTTTAGACGAATACTTATATATACTTATATATTAGACTAATCGATCTGACGTTCCCGTTAGCATCTTTGCAAATTGCGTTACCAATTCCTTTTGACGAATTCGGATAGTAATTCCAGTATTGTTTCGAAAGCCTGGATCTGAACTGAGCCAGAGTTCATTATCATCGATGATTAGACAATTAGGAAGGTTTTGATCATAAAAATTCAAATCAATATTCCGATTGTCAACCGGTAAAACCGCATTGGCATTTGAACGATGAGTCATTATAAGGATATGGCATTCAATCGGCAAACCGGCAATCAATCTTTGTGTTAAAAATTGATTGACTGAATTTGTGCAAATCAATACTTTTTGTGAATTTGCGATGGTACTTTGGATCTGATCCTGATATTTTCCTTCAAACATTGTGATGCCGGACTGTTGGCTGTATTTGTCACTTGTAATTTTAAAGAATTGCGACTTATATGTTTTCTGTCTTTTGCGGTACATTGATGCAAGCATTGGGACAAACATATCCACATAGTCATATACTCGGATTTCCGTTTTGTTGTCGAGGTTTCTCTGGGTTCTTCCTAGATATTGTATACTGTTTCCCTTCCAAGAATGGGGCATTGCAAGAATTAATGTATCAATTGTGCCAATGTCAAGCCCTTCACCTGCAAACTTACCGGTTGCAAGTAGGATATACGGTCCCTTACATTTATTGACGGCGGCAGTTGCCTCCGCGTTTTCTGAACCCGGTTGTTCACCGTATATTGTGTAAACTGAATGATGGCTTTTCAGCAAAGCCTTCAGTTTTTGTATGTGTTCAACCCGGTTTGTTAGGAGCAAAATATGCCGCCCCTCTGCAAGGTTTCGGACAACGTCTCGGATAATTGCGTGATTACGATCGGAATCATTTATGAGGGCTTCATAGTTCTCAGTAATTGATAAATCTGTGAATTTGATTTGGCCCATCCCAAACGTAGTGAACCTTGGTATGACAATTCTAGAAACATTTGCCAGTGAGTGTTCCTCAATTGGCGCAGTTTGGTATCGTATTGGACCAAAGTGCATAGAAATGATTGGTTCTTGTCCGTCTCGCCTAAAGGGAGTGGCGGTTAATCCATATAGGTATTTGGACCGGATTTGCTTAATGATTTGCTCGAAAGTAAACGCTGCATCGTGATGGACCTCATCACTGATGACCAGGCCGTACTCATTTAGTATTTTGGTAGTTTGGTCGTTATCTTTAAACGACTGAATCGTGGCGATGTCGATAATTCCACTGCGATTATGAGTGCTGCCGTAAAATTTGCCGATTTGATCTTTTCGCCGTTTTCGGCCAGTTTTGGTAAATTCAGTGATGAATGGATCGTCTGAAATTTCTAAAAATTGGTGAAGACGTTCTCCCCATTGTTTGGCTAATCCTTTATCGTGAACCAAAATAAGTGTGCTGACACCAATAGTAGCAATTATTTTGGCAGCAATCACTGTTTTTCCGAAACCAGTCCGAGCTGACAAGATGCCGTCACGATGTGTGACGATTGCGTTCAGTGCTTTTGCCTGTTCACTTGTAAGTTTTCCAGTAAAGGTTGCGTGAATTTTATGGCCGACAGATGTTTTATCAATCCATGTTGTATGAGGGATTAAATTTTTTAGCTGATTCTCTAGTCCGCGTGGGACGGTTAGGTAAGTACTGTTTTCTTTAAATAAATTAATGATTCTTGGCGTATTATAAATTGGCATTCTTTGACGCTGACGTTCATAGAATTCTGGATTTGGAAACGAAGCTAACCATTTAATTTGTAGGAGCTGTTTTGATGTAAACTGGGCTTTTTTCAAAATTAAAACAGAGCTACGAACAATTCTAACTGGTTGGTTGATAATTGATGGCTGGTCAAGCAGATTTGGTTGAAAAGGATGACTGTCGAACAGCCGAAAATCATTTTGGAGAGTAAAGCTGCTTAGTGATTTATCAATGGCAGATTCACTTAATGGAGAAGTTGATTGTAAAGCTTGCCATTGGTCCGGCAGAGGACGAAAGTTACGGTCTACGAATACACTCTTGCCACTACGTCTTCTGGTACCTTGTAAGGGCCCAGCAATTAAATTACCCAATTTATCCTTTTGAATAATGTCTTGACTAGGAAATAGTCGGTCAAACGCGCTAAATGAGATTTCCGGAGTATTTGCCATGGCTTCTTTCAGTAATTTGTCACCAAGTTGGCGGGCTTTTGAAGCGTCGATTCGTTCAGAGAAAAAGATCCAAATATGACAACCATTTCCCGATTGTGATAACTCAATGAGTGTCGGAATACGATGTTGATCGCAAACCGTATGGATAGAATTCGTAATTGCCTTCCAATGGTTTCCTTCGTGGTGACCGTCAACGTCGAGAACTAAATATTTGGTGGTGTTATCTGGAAACATCGGATAAAATCCCAGAAATTCTTTCCCTGATAGGTGCTCTCGAAGTGCTTCATCCGTCAATGCTATCCAATGATCAAGCAGAGGGCGATTGTCTTTGAATGGGACAACGGGACTATAGAAGTATTTTCCATGACGTTTATTGAAGTAGCGATGGGCATACACGTCGGTTCGCCCAATAAAGCGACGCTTGTAAAGATTCAGATGTGCCTCTAATTGAGAGTTAGATATCAGTAAACTTTTGAAGAATGATTGAAGTTCAGCTATTGGCATGGCGTAAATTTGTGAAAAGCCAACTTGGCGAAAAATTCCAACTCTTTGATGTGAGAGGGAGCCTTCTCCAATGCAAACTGTAAGTAATTCATATTCCTGTCCATCCATTTGAAATGTCTGATAACGATTATTCATATTTTGCCCTCATTTAGGAAACCCGATGTTTGTTATATAATATTTTCTACATTCTAACATAAATAATAATCCGAGAATAAGCTTCAGTATCTGCGGCGTTGGATTGCTATTTATACGATAAGCTGTATCTGGTTTTGATTGATAATCCATTTATGATACTATAAGTCAAAAGGAGGCGATCCCGTGTTAGCAGTCAACCATGTCACAAAGCAGTTTGGAACGGTTAAGGCGCTTAATGGTGTGACCTTTGACGTTCCGGACGGCCAAATTACCGGGTTGATCGGCCAAAATGGGGCTGGAAAATCCACGACCTTTCACAGCATCCTGAATTTCTTGAACTATGAGGGCGAAATCACTTGGGATGGTCAGCCAATCACTGAAAATGACTTTGATAACATCGGTTATTTGCCGGAAGAGCGGAGCCTGATGGCTAAACTCACCGTTGAGCAGCAGATCGTTTATTTAGCCCGTTTGAAAAATAAGCCTGCCAAAATCATTCGGCCCCAGATTGACGATTGGATGACCAAGTTTGCGGTAAAGGGGCAAAAGACCGATAAGATTAAGAGCTTATCCAAAGGTAATCAGCAGAAGGTTCAGTTGATTTGCACCCTAATTCACCAGCCCAAGTTAATCATTTTGGACGAACCGTTCAGTGGCCTTGATCCGGTGAATGCGGATTTGTTGAAGCGAGCGATTCTTGAAGCCCGCAGACAGGGCGCCGCAATTATCTTTTCCAGTCATGATATGGCGAACGTTGAGAGCATCTGTGATCGACTGGTGATGCTGAAAACGGGTAACGTGGTCCTAAATGGTGCCCTTGGGGAAGTTCGGGAATCCTTTGGCAGGTCGGAATTATACGTGACGACGGATTGGCAGGAAGGCCAACTCGCTGAATTATCCCACGTTACCAACGTCACGCATTTGCGGGATCATCGGTACTTGCTTCATTTGGATGATCCGGCAGCCGGTCGGGATATTTTTGACCGATTAACTGGCGGTCACTATATCGAAGAATTTAGTCAGCAGCCCCCAACTCTGGATGAAATCTTTCGGTTAAAGGCGGTGACGAATCATGAATAAGACGTGGATTGTCGCCCTGGAGACCTACTTGCGTCAGGTTAAATCATGGAGCTTCGTGATGCTGGTGGTTTCACCATTTCTACTTCTGGCCGTGTCACTGGGAGTGGGATACTTTAGCGGTAGCTCAAATACCAATTCCCAGCGGATTGCCGTGATTTCGGATCAGCCGCAATTACGGGCTGCGTTTATAAAGGACAATCAAGCCGATGTTAGTCGTGATGTCACAACGGTTGCCGCTGCTAAAAAGCGGGTAGCCAACGATAAGCTGGCCGGTTATTTGAAATTATCGGCCGATTCAAGGCGGGTAACCGGGCGATATTACTCACAAGATTCCATTTCCAGTTCAATGGAAACCAGCGTGAAGGGATTTCTCAACAAGACCCAGCAGACTCTCAATCTGCAGAATGCCAAGCTTAAGACCACTCAGTTAAAGGCCTTGAGTCAGCAGCCCGTCTTTAAGCAGCATATTCACAAGACTTCGGGAAGTAGTGATATTGCAAAGATTGCCTCATTTTGGATTCTGGTATTTGTGATTTATATGGTGCTGTTAACCTACTCGTCAATCACCGCCCAGGAAATTGCTTCGGAGAAGGGGACCAAAATTATGGAGATCATTTTCTCCAGTACCAAAGCGTCGAAGTACTTTATTGGCAAGATTACCGGCGTCATGATGGTGATTTTGACGCAAATCCTGATTTACTTGGTAGGCGGGGCCGCCTTTTATTTGGGCCTTAATCAAATTGACACCTTCAGGAAGCTTTTTGATCAGTATCGTTACCTGATTCAGCCGGTTATTGGCAATTTATTGAACGTTAATCTGCTGTATCTGTTCCTTGGGGTGATCATTTACACGATTGTGTCTGCGTTTAGCGGGGCGTTGGTTGCTAAGGCAGAAGACGCACCAAAGGCGGCTCAACCAGCGATTTATCTGGGGATGACGGCGTTCTTCTTAACCTTCCCGTTCCAAAGTAATCCGACCGGGCTAATCGTCAAAGTGTTATCGTACGTCCCGTTCTTCTCGTCGTACTTCATGCCGCTGCGGGTGATCTATCATCAAGCCAGCCCATTGGAAATCAGCTTGTCCCTATTAGTTCTGATTTTAACGATTGGGTTGCTGGCTTGGTACATCAGCCGAATATACGAGGGTCTGATTTTACAGACCGACGACAGCAGTTTTTGGAAACGCTTAAAGCGAGGCCTGACGTATCAAAACTAGAAAACGTTAAATTTTGATTTTTCTGGAAATTCTTCTAAAATCTCACGGCGATAACTGGTATGATGAGTATAAATAGATCCGCGGATTCTAAGCGGCTATAACTGATCTCAAAAAATGATAGATTGCGAGGGATTTTTATGAAAATTTCAGTTCAAGGCAATTTGGAAACAAAACCGCTGGTCGGCAGCTATGCCGAAGTTGAGAAGAAGATCATCGCAGAGTTGGATAAGGCGCAGGTAAAGGACGGCAAGAAGCCGCTCTCGAAGATTTCGGAAGAAGTCGTGATTGAACCGTACCGAGACGGCGCGTATCCATACCACGCAATGTTGTCGGAGGCGGCTAAGATGTACGATCTATCACCAGAGATTCAAAAGGATGCGACGGTGTCGGAAGAGTAAGCAGAGTGCGACGAGACCCGGGTGGCACGGTATCTAAGGGTAAAATGACGGAAATCCTGGTTTTGGATTTTTGTCATTTTACCCTTAGATGTTAGTGCCAGGGTCGTCGGAGCACGTTTTCACTATGTGGCAGGAGACCTACCGGAAACCCTGGCCTTGGGTTTTTGCTGGTTAGGGCTTACACGTTAGCGGCAGTTGCGTCGGAGCACGTTTCCACTACGTAGCAGGCGACCTACCACAATCCTGGTTTTGGATTTTTAGTTTTCCTGCTTAAGATGTTAGTGCCAGGCCCGCCGCCCTAAAGGAACTCACCACCGCTTTCAATGCGGACTACTTTGGAGCATGGCCTGAAAGTAACGTTTTCCACGCCCGCTCTCATAAAATTAAAATAAAATGAAAGGGATAATCTCCGTGTCAATAGGGATTATCCCTTAATTATCTTATACTATCATCAAATAAATTTAATTAATTGCCATTTTCTTATTTACATTTAATATATTCTCTGCTAAGATGAAACCATCTTATGAAAAGAGGAACCCGAATGATGAAACAAGCCAATTTAACTGAAAACTTAAACAGCTCGATTATCCGCATTATTATTAATACTGCGGGCTAATTAGAGTGCCCGCAAGCAGATTGCGGGCAGGATTGGCGTTAGAAACACCAAGGACTGCTACCACAGTTCTTGGTGTTTTTTTATATCTCAAGTGTAACCCGGGTTCACCTTAGGAGGTGATTCATGAAAACGGAATGAAAATAGTGTCCATAGCTTCAGAAAGTGATCATTAATTCATAACCAATTAAATTTATAGGAGAGTGATTTTTTTATGGAAGATACGCCTACGACAGCAGTTGATTCCCAAGCTGAATCAACTGAAGATTTACAAAGAGATCCGGTGCGAACAGTCATCCTGGCCTCGATGATTGGAACCGCCATTGAATTTTTTGATTTTTACGCATATGGTACCGCGGCAGCTACATACTTTCCAACGGTATTTTTCCCGAAAGTAACCCCAGCAATTGCCCTTATTTTAAGTCTATTGACATTCGGGGTTGCCTTTGTGGCCCGACCACTGGGTTCCTTAATATTTGGCCACTTCGGTGATAAACTCGGAAGAAAGAAAACATTGGTTGTTTCATTACTGACAATGGGAACCGCGACGGTTGTCATTGGCGTTTTGCCAAGTTACGCAACTTTAGGACTTCTTGCAGTGCTTCTGCTTTGCCTCGCCCGATTTATTCAAGGGATTGGTCTTGGCGGTGAATGGTCTGGTGCCGTTCTGGTTGCGACTGAAAACGCCCCCGCTAACAAACGGGCACTCTATGGCGCCTTTCCTGAACTTGGTGCGCCAATTGGTTTCTTCTTAAGTAACGGTTTGTACTTTGTCCTTGAATCAACCCTAAAGCCTGCTCAAATGCAAGCATTCGGCTGGCGGATCCCGTTCCTGGCTTCAGCTGTATTGGTTGTTATTGGCTTGGTTGTTCGGGAAAAGATGCAGGAAACGCCACTATTCCGTTTGGCAATGGATCAGTCAAAGGTTCAAAAGTCACCATTGGCTGAAGTATTCGAACATAATTGGGCATCAATCCTCAAAGGAACCTTCATCATGGGGGTTGCCTATACCTTCTTCTACCTATTAACAACGTGGTCACTGAGCTACGTGACTGTTGCAATGAACCTGCCAACCAAAGAATGGCTGTTAATGCTCATGCTTGGGGTTGTCTTGTTCGGTGTCATGATTGTCGTTGCATCCTTGTTTGCTGACCGGCTTGGCCGGAAGGGCGTTCTGGTTACCGGGACGATCATGATCATTGCATTTGCCCTCGCGTTTCCATTCTTCCTTCAAGGGAAGGGAAACGTTGGCGGCGGCATCTTCTTTATTTTCGTCGGCTTCTTCATCTATGGGATTATCTATGGCCCAGTCGGTGCTTTATTGCCAGAATTGTTCCCAACCGCAACCCGTTACTCTGGTTCCGGAATTGCTTACAATTTAGCAGCCATCATCGGGGCAGCCTTTGCGCCAACCATCGCGTCATTCTTGGTTGATCGTTATGGGATTCACTCCGTTGGCTTCTACTTGGCATTAATGGCCGCTATTTCACTGGTAGCACTGTTGACGACAAAGGAAACCAAGTCGATTGATTATACTAAATAATTTTGAATGAGTACAAAAAAGCCAACTCGCTGCTGAGTTGGCTTTTTTGGGTCTAATATAACGATTAGTTTGTTCCTGCAACGAGTTTGGGATGAACCAATTTTAATCAAATGAATTGAATTTTCAATCTCCGATGGGTGCCAGCGGCAATTTGGCTTAGCACTTGGGTTGAGACGTTCATTGAACCGTGTTCAATTCGTGAAATTGTGGACTGAGGTTTGCCAACTAGGGCTGCAAATTCACGCTGATTTAGATGAAGGCTTTTCCGAAGGTTGGTAACTGCAACCGCAGCATCTAGATTAAAGGCGGATTGTTTTACCTCTGAGGCAAATAAAGGATCATTTTGGCCACGCTTTTTACTGTAATCGTCTATTTTACTCATATTAAATCATCCTTTCTATGAAAATATGTATTCCGACGATTTCGCCCCTTGCGCTTCTCTTTCTCAGGTGTCTTTTCAACCTTCTTAGTGAACCCATGAGTGATAATGTAGTGGCTATCTTCAACATGAAAATAGATTGCTCGTTGAATATTAGATCCAAATTTGGAACAAATTTCATAGAGATTGGATTCGATTTTTTTAACCCACTTTTGTCTTTCAGATGTCCTAAGACCATATTCTTCGATTTTAGAAATTGTTGTGACTAATTTTGCGGCGTCTCTAGATGGAAGAGCGTCCAAGAAGGCCTTGAATTCGTCCCAGTTATAATAATCAGAAGTAATGTTTTTCATCATTCTATGATAGCGGGTTCGCGTTCAAAATTCAATCTAATTAAAGTTGACTATAACAAATTTAGTGGATCTTTGGACTGCCTTGGTATACTTAGAGATGTTTTGTGTTTAAACAAAACGCGTTAGAATTAAACATAAAGACAAATTGCGCATCACGAAAGGACATCTATTCATGTTTGTTTTCAAAGAGTTTCAGCTTGATGAAATGACTATTAAGCTTCTACTACCTGAAACCAGTCAGGCTCGGGACCTGTACCGGGTTGTTAAGGAAGATCGCGACACCCTCAAACTGTGGATGCCATGGGCCAACGAAACTCATTCCCAACGATCAGAGGCTGAATTTCTCAAGTACATTCAGGGGCGGATGGTCGATGACAAGGTGTTTATGCTGACAATTGCGGTGAACGATGTCGCTGTGGGGATGGTCGACTTACATAATATCGACCGGGCAGATCGCCACGCCGAGGTTGGCTACTGGCTTTCAAGCCAGGTTCAGGGCCATGGCATCATGACTGAATCGCTTAAACGGCTGATTGAGTATGCGTTTCATGAAATGGGCCTCCATAAAATTCTGATCCAAGTGGATACTGAAAATGATCGCAGCAACGCCATTCCTAAGCGCTTGGGATTCAAGTTGGAAGCGACGTTTCAAGACCAAATTTATTTTCATGGCCAGTACCGCGATTTTTACGAATATGGGCTCATAAAACGCGAATAGGGAAAGTTCAGTGTAAATTCACGGCCAAAGTCAGCCCGAAATTTGTTAGAATAAATTATTAGAATTGCGATGTTTCTTGGCCTCAAAATGGGGTACAATTAAGTTTCAAGTCTTCGACTAGAAAGTGTGTCTGCATTGAATAAAAAAATTATGTCCGGATCTTTCTGGCTTTCATTTGGAAGCATCTTCTCGCGTGTCCTGGGGATTCTCTACCTGATCCCCTGGTTGGCAATGATGGGAAGTCCGGCACATCAAAACGCGGCCCAGGCGTTATTTAACACGTCCTATACGCCGTATGCGCTGTTCATTGCACTGGGAACGGCGGGCTTTCCGTCTGCGGTAGCGCGACGGGTGGCCTTTTATAATGGTGAAAATAAATTTTTAAATGCCAAACAGCTTGCAAAGGTCGGCTTTGGGATCATGCTCATTTCCGGAGTCATCTGCGGAATTGTCTTGTATTTGATTGCACCCCTTTTAGCGGCCAACAGTCCGGTTGTTTCCCAGGAAAGCTCGATTATTTCGATTCGGGTGCTGGTTCCGGCAATTGTGATCTTACCTTCCATGAGCTTTGTTCGTGGATGGTTCCAAGGCAATCAAGACATGAAGCCGTACGGGGTTTCCCAACTTTGGGAACAGTTTGTCCGGGTTGTCTTTATTTTAGCGGCCACTTACATCGTGATTAATGTGTTTCACAAAACATACGTCCACGCGGTGTACCTGTCCGTGATGGCCGCACTGATTGGGGCGGTTGCCAGTTACCTGTATCTGGGCCTGTATTTTCAAAAGCAACGACCAGAATACGCTGAGAAGTCCCGCAACAGTAAGCCTTATGATCTGGAAGGCACCAAGCGGATTTTCAAGATGATTGCGATCGAGACGGTGCCATTTATCATTGTGGGTTCCGGAATTTCGATTTCCCAGTTGGTCGATCAGCTGGTCTTCAAGCAGGTGATGCAAAACATTCTGCACCATACGGCCCTTTACACGCAGAATATCTATACCATGTTTTCAGCCAACCCCACTAAAATTACGACGGTTGTGGTTTCGTTAGCCATCGCGGTGGCCGAAACTACCTTACCAATTTTAGCAGCGAGTCGAACTGCCGGTCGTAACGATATCGGTGATTTGGTGGTCCAAAACTTGAATATGCTGGTCTTTGCGTTGGTCCCAATTGTCACCATCCTGAGCGCGCTATCCTTTGAAACCAACGGCGTTTTCTTCCCGTTTAGCTTCCTGGGGGGCAGGTACTTGTTCTGGAACCTCATTCAGAGTTTGATTTTGGGGATGGCGATTAATAGCTTAACGCTGCTGCAGGCGCTGCATTACAGCAAGAAGGCGATGTATTACTTAATCACCGGACTGGTCCTCAAGCTGATCATTCAGGTGCCACTGGTCACTCTGCTGCAAGGATTTGGTGCCATTCTGGCAACCGGGATTGCGTTTAGCTTGGTCTGCTTCTTAAGCCTCCGAGAGATTCATAAGGAATTTAAGGTGGACTTTACCAAATTAGGGGCCAATATTCTGGTTAACATCGTCTTCGCCGTGATTGTAGGTTTCGCTATTTCCGGTCTGCATCGGGTGATGCTGCCGACCACTAAAATCTCGGCATTCCTGTTCGCCGCGGTCTTTGGGTTGGTTGCATTATTGATTTACCTGGCACTGACAAATGCCACTGGCGTTTCCAAACGGGTATTTACGAAGAAAATTGGGTATAAGTACTTTAAGTATAAGCATTTTGAGTGATATTCAATTTGATTAGTGGTCGTAAACGGCGACCATATAGATTTAAACTGCGCCCCTTGAATTAGATTTGCTAATTCAAGGGGCTCAGTTTAGTCTATCAGACGCTTTTTTTGAGAAGTGCTTGATTAATGTTCCCAGCCACACAATTTATAACCGTGATGCTTTGCCCAGCGTAAGCTGACGTGGGATTTACGGCCAGCGTTGTTTAACCCGCGGCAGCCTTTGGAATAGTGATATCGCTTGCCGTGATTTGGAGCAATCCACACATATGTAGTTCGAGCGGAAACTTCTTTAGGTGGGAGCGATAATAAACCACCACCCATTGTGAAGACCGCGACAATGGCAAAGGTGGCTTTCTTGAGTTTTGACATCATTGATTCCTCCTATAAATCATTACTATGTGATTAATAATACAACCAGTAGTTTATCATATTTTATTTGAGATGAATATAAAAATGCTTATATTTTCATCACTTATTTTCGCAAGTTGGTTGATTGTCGAACTTAAACCGATTCTTTCCAACAGACACTAAAACCGCCCACAATATGTGAGCGGTTTTAGTAGGCTTCAGATATTAAACTTTTGCCGGGCTCTGGTCGACCGCTTCGCGAATCTGCTTCGTGTAAGTTTCAATTGCGGCCGGGGCTGCCTGCTTTTTCTTAGCAACAATATCGACAATCGCGCTGCCGATAATGACACCATCGGCAATGCTGGCCATTTGTTGGGCCTGTTGCGGCGTGTGTACCCCGAATCCGATTGCGGTTGGTACATCTGTGTACTTCTTGATTTCAGTAACCAAATCCTTCAAGCCATTGAAGAATTCGTTTCGTTCGCCAGTAATGCCCATTGAGGAGACCACGTAGATAAATCCGGTGGCGGCTTCGGCAATCATCTTGATTCGGTGACCTGAAGTCGGGGTGATCAATGGAATGATATCGATGCCGTATTTGTCGGCGATTGGAACGATCTCGCCCCGGTTTTCATAGGGGAGATCCGGAATGACCAAGCCGGAAACATTCAGCTCATCACAGCGTTTCAGAAAGGCATCATAGCCGTACTTAAAGACGATGTTGAGATAGGTCAGGAAGACGAGCGGGACGTCGGTTTCTTTACGAACGGCAGCGACAATGTCGAAGACCGTTTCGGTGTGGACATCGGCTTTGAAAGCCCGTAAGTCGGCTGATTGAATGACCGGGCCATCAGCGACCGGGTCGGAAAACGGAATCCCTAGCTCAACGATGTCGGCACCGTTCTTGGCGAGGGCGACGACGTTTTTAACAGTGGTATCAAAATCTGGGTCGTCGGCAACGACGAATGGAATGAAGGCCTTGTGATCTTTAAAAATGGCGGATAAATTACTCATCAATATCGACTCCTTTGTATTTGGCAATGCTTGCGACGTCTTTATCGCCGCGGCCTGAAAGGGTGCAGACGATGATTTGATCCTTGGACATCTTTGGGGCGATTTTTTCAACGTAGGCAACCGCGTGACAACTTTCGATTGCGGCAACGATGCCCTCTTCTTTAGCAATGTATTCAAATGCCTGAACAGCTTCGTCGTCAGTAATGCCAACGTATTGGGCGCGACCGGCTTGTGCTAATGCCGCATGCTCGGGACCAACGCCGGGGTAATCCAGTCCGGCTGAAATAGAGTAAACCGGGTCGATTTGACCGTCACTGTTTTGCATGAATAAGGACTTCATGCCGTGGAAAATTCCAACGGAACCGCGTTCGATAGTTGCCGCGGTGCGATCGGTATCAACACCCTTACCAGCGGCTTCAACCCCGACTAATTTAACGGATGGATCGTCGATGTAGTCGGCAAAGCTGCCGATGGCGTTACTGCCGCCGCCCACGCAGGCAACGACCATATCCGGCAGGCGGCCTTCTTTGGCTTCAACCTGTTTCTTGGATTCCTTGGAAATGACACTTTGGAAATGCTTAACCATTGCTGGGAATGGGGCGGGACCCACTGCTGAACCAAGCACGTAGAGGGTATCATCACTTCGACGAGCCCATTCCTGCATGGTGGCGTTAACGGCGTCCTTTAGAACCATCGAACCGGTGGTCACGGGATGCACTTTGGCGCCTAGTAATTCCATTCGGTAAACGTTGAGTTTCTGCCGGTCGGTGTCTTCCTTACCCATGAAGATTTCACATTCAAAGCCCATTAAAGCGGCGATGGTGGCCGTGGCAACACCGTGTTGGCCGGCCCCGGTTTCGGCGATTAATCGCTTTTTGCCTAAATGTTTAGCGAGAAGCGCCTGGCCAATCACATTATTAATTTTGTGAGCCCCGGTATGGTTAAGGTCTTCGCGCTTCAAGTAAATCTTGGCGCCGCCGAGGTCCTCGGTCATGTTCTTGGCGTAGTACAGGAGTGATGGCCGGTTCGCGTAGTTAATCAGGAGATCGTTTAATTCAGCCTTGAAGTCTGGATCATCTTTTAAGGTGTTGAACGCCTTGGTGATCTTTTCCAGTTCCGTCATCAAAGTTTCAGGAATGTATTGGCCGCCAAAATCCTTGCCGTAGCGACCAGCTTGTTGGGTTGTTTGTGTATCTTCATTCATTGTTTTCATAAGAGTACCTCTTCTTTTGCGTTTTTAATAAATCGGGAAATTTTGTCGGCATCCTTGACACCGTTAGTTTCAACACCGCTGGAAACGTCGACGATGGCTGGCTGAACAATTTGAACGGCCCGGCTGACGTTTTCGGGTGATAGGCCCCCAGCAAGAATCAATGGCCGGTCAATGTGGGGGATTTGTTTCAAATTCAGGAGTTGGCCGCTGCCCTTGCCGGAATCAACCATTAGGAAATCGGCTTGAGAAGTCAGGTCGATGGATTGACGTTCAAAGACCTGGATGACTTCAAGTCCAGCTGCCTGGAGCTTCTGAATTTCTTCCGGCGTACTTTTGCCGTGGAGTTGGGCAACGTCAATCGCTCCGGCTTGATAAATGGCTAAGATATCGTCTGGGGACTCATTGACGAAGACGCCAACGGTCTTGATGCTTGAATCAACAAGTGATTTGAGCTTCAAAGCGGTCTTCAGGGATACCTGATGCCGACTAGGGGCGAAAACGAAGCCCGCGTAATCAGCTTCAGCAGCGTTGACTGCAATAACGTCGGCTTCTCTCATAAGCCCACAAATTTTAACTTTAACCATCATCTAAGCCTCCTTAAATTCTCGAATCAGTTGCGGTTTGTTGGCTGCCCGCATGAGTGTTTCCCCAACGAGCACGGCGTTGAAATTCGCCTTTGCCAATTTGGCAACGTCTTCTTCAGTCTTGATACCACTTTCGGCAACCACCGGGATGCCGGCGGGAATCATTGCCCGTAATTTTAAACTATTATTGAAATCAACTTTGAAATTTTTGAGGTTCCGATTATTAATGCCAATAATTTTGGCACCGGACTTTAAGGCCCGGGTCACCTCTTCAGCCGTATACGCTTCAACGATTGCCTGCATCCCCAAGCTTTCGGCTAACTCGCGGTATTCGCGAAGTTGCTGGTCATTAACGATGGCGACAATCAGCAGAATGATTGAAGCGCCGGCAGCCTTTGCCTCATAGACCATGTAGGGATCAATCGTGAAATCCTTGCGGAGGGTTGGCACCTTCACTTGAGCACTGATTTCTTTCAAATAATTAAGGTGACCGTTAAAGTAGTCGGGCTCTGTCAGCACCGAAACGGCATCGGCACCCGCTTGATCATAAGATTTTGCGATGTCCAAGTAGGGAAAGTCGGTGACGATGGTTCCCTTGGACGGGGAGGCCTTCTTGACTTCCGAAATGACGTGCATGCCTGGTCGGTTTAATATTGAAAGAAAATCATCCTTGGTGCTGGCCGGCATCTTGGCAACTTCATCCTGTAACGCAGCCGCTGAACGGATCCGCTGATGCTTGGCGAGTCTTGTTTGGGTGACGTTGACTAAATCGTCGAGGATCATGCCACCACGTCCTTGCGTTTATCTGAGAAGGCCAGCAGCCGGTTGAGTTCTTCAAGGGCCTTGCCGTCGTCGATGGTTTTGGCTGCCAAATCAATCCCTTGCTGGATGGTTAATTCAGGATGAGCTAAGTGAAGGGATGCGCCGGCGTTTAATAGAACGATGTCGCGCTTAGGGCCCTTCTTGCCAGCTAAGATATCGCGGGTAATCTGGCCGTTTTCTTCAGGGGTACCGCCAACTAGATCGGCGCGTTTACTGCGTTTGAGTCCGAATTGTTCTGGGGTCAGGGTGTACTTGGTCAACTTGCCGTCCTTTAACTCCACAACCGCGGTTTCATCGGCAGTTGTCATTTCGTCTAATCCGTCACGACCGTGGATGACCATGGCATTTTTAACGCCGAGTTTCTTCAAAACGTTGGCCAGTGGTTCCAGAAGGCTTTCATCGTAAACTCCAAGTAGCTGCCGGGTTGGGTTGGCTGGGTTTGCCAGCGGGCCCAAGATATTGAAGATGGTTCGAAATCCTAATTGTTTTCTAACTGGGGCAACGTACTTCATGGACTTGTGGTATTCCTGGGCGAACAGGAAGGCCAAGTTGTTTTCCTTTAAGCTTTCGTAACTGGTTTCCGGCGTTTCGTTGATGTCTAAGCCCAATGCTTCCAATACGTCGGCGGCGCCGCTCTTAGATGAAGCTGCCCGGTTACCGTGCTTGGCAACTTTGGTGCCGGCAGCGGCAATGACTAGGGCACCCGTGGTGGAAATGTTGAATGTGTTGGCGTGATCACCACCGGTACCGACGATTTCCAATACGTCATCGTCTTTGATGGTTGGAAATTTCAGGGCGTGGCTTCTCATGGAAGCTGCAGCCCCGGCGATTTCGTCGATGGTTGGGGTTTTAGCAGTTAATGCAGTCAAGAGGCTGGCAGTTTCAATTTCGGATGCTTCACCGTTCATGATTTCGTCTAAGACGGCTTGGCTTTCATCAAATGTTAAGTTTTCGTGGTTAACAACTTTTTCAATGGCTTGTTTGATCATAATAAATTCCTCCAGTGGGATGTTTGATTTTAGTGAGTGACTGAATTTCGGTTAGCTGAAATTTAATATGAGAACCGCCATCGTTTAATCTCGTTTGTCTGCATTTGAATGACCTCCATTTGATATACAAAAAATCCGCCCATAACTTCAGAAAAGTTAAGGACGGATTTTTCCGCGGTGCCACCTTAGTTCAATTAATCGGGTCTCCAACATTGGTTCAAATAGACTTAAGTTGAAATTCCCAATTAATTACGCTTAGCGAGAGACTAACATCCCTCCGACAACTGACGTATGCCTGCACGTTTCTCCGTACTTGGAATCTTTCGGGAGAACCCTCAGTGGTCCATTTAATCATCTGCGTTCGATTGCACTCTCAGCAACGGCAACTCTCTTTGCGTGCACAATGATCTTGATCTCCACTTCATCGGTTTTTCTCATGGACGAATAATTAATTGTTGCTTGTATATTAGAGCCTAATAATAAAAATGTCAATGATTTTAATTAAACTTTTTTCAGCTAACGACAAATTGTCCTGTAAAAATTAGGGAGATTGGCAGCCTTAAAATGAGCTGGAAGGCGGAAATTTAGCGCTGTGATCGTGTTTTAACCTCGTTGATTAGTAGATTTGAATTGCTAAAAACGGCTCAAAAAAATATTTTTGAATATGCGATTATCCCGCATCGATTTTCTACCCTCATCAAAATCTCATTGAAACTTTTATTCTCAAAGATGACGGCTCAGTTAGCTGAGCGTGCGGAAAGCCCCAGTTGTCACAAAATTAATTGGTTTTTTGGAGAAATCAGCAACTGGCCGCCCTGACAGTCAGTAAACCGCTACCAAATGAGGGTTGTTGATGAATTGGCCAACATAACTGGCAAATCCCCTAGTAATCTTTATATGGGTGTGGTATCACGGTAGTAAGAAAGATCCCATGAGCACTAAATAATAGGGGAGTTTGGAGAGTTTTGATATTCAATTTAGATTAAATACACCGCAGGGACAATTAAAGGAAACCGCGAGTCATCGATTACACCATACGAAACATGCCATCGATGAAGAAAAAGTCGTGGGTGATTTGGCCACAATCGCCAATATGATCATGTACGTTTCTTATATAAGCCAAATCATTGAGAACTTAAACGGTAATCCAACGCCGCCCATTCAACCACTATGCGCCGCCATTAACGCCGCGCTGTGGACTTGGTACGGCTGGGTTAAACCAAAGCGTGATTGGATTTTAATCGTGGCCGATGTGCCGGGGGTCATTTTTGGCGTCCTGACGGCGGTCACTGCCGTTATTTAATAGCAGCGGGTCATTTCAAACAGAAGAAAACACAGTAAGCAGTTGGAATTTGGGTAAGCATCCCAGAATTCCAGCTGTTTTTTATTTGTGGCGCGGAATTTAATTGAAAGAAGATTCACAAGCAAAAAAGAATTTTATCATTTTTTGGTAATTGATTTAATAACTAAAGTCTAAAAACATTCCGGATAATCCTCGTTAGTTCCTGCCCCATTGTAATGATTTTTCGAAAATATTTGGTAAGGATTTATCAATATTTATTGTGAATAAAATAACTTATAGCCAATGTGTTGCCAGTGTAACCGATTACATATATAATAAAGTCGATTTATAAAGTGGTTTTATAAAACTACTTAATGTAACTCAAAACTTTATCAAACGAGGTGTTTTTCTTGAAGCAATATCTTTCGTATGCGTTTGGGACGTTTGGCCACGACGCATTCTACAATACGTTGAGCATTTATTTCATGATGTTTATCACTAGTCAGCTCTTTACCAATTCCAGTGACGCCGGAATGGTGGGAATCGTTACGACCATTATCGTGGTTATTCGGGTCAGTGAAATCATGTTTGACCCGATGATTGGTGCGGCCGTTGACAATACCAAAACCCGGTGGGGGAAGTTCCGGCCCTGGATTATGATTGGGTCAGTGGTGGCTTCAATCGGGCTGGTGGTTCTGTTTTCTGATTATGGTGGTTTGAGTACCAGCAACCCATTGTTCTATTTGATCTTGCTGGGAGTCACCTTTTTAGTCATCGATGTTTTCTATTCATTTAGTGACATCGCCATTTGGTCCATGTTACCAGCATTAAGTATCGACAACCGGGTCCGAACCCATTACGGAACGGCGGCCCGGATCGGTTCCACCTTAGGGGCGCAAATCGTCATTGTGATTATTACCCCGGCAATCTTACTGTTCTCGCACTGGATTTCCAAAGTACCATTTGGTCAACAGACTCAAGCCGGCTGGTTGGGTTACGTCGTGATTGTGGCGCTTCTCTGTTCCGGTGGCGCTCTGGTTACCTGTTTGACAATTAAGGAACAGCATAACCTCATTCGGAGCAACACCAAACACACCAAGTTTATGGATGTGTTCAAGGTGATCGGTCGCAATAAGGAACTTCTGTGGATTGCCTGCTCCTACTTCCTGTTTGCATTCAGCTACGTTGTGACCAATTCATTGTTGATGTACTACTTCAGATATCGACTTGGGGACGCCGCTGCCTACACCTGGGTTGGCATTATCACCTGTGTGCTTGGGGTTGTCTCGGTTGCCCTGTTTCCGGCCTTGGAAACTTGGATCCATCGAAAGGCCATCTACGTGGGCGGCATCGCCTTCATGCTGATTGGCTACGTAATCTTCCTGTTTGCCGGTCAGAGTCTGCCACTGGTACTCGTTGCGGTAGCATTCTACTTCTTCCCGTACCCACTAATCTTCTTGGCAACCTTGATGGCTATTACGGACAGCGTTGAATACGGCCAATATGTAAGCGGTGTCAGAAATGAATCCGTTACCCTATCCGTTCGCCCGTTAATTGATAAATTAGCCGGTGCGGCTTCTAATGGAATTGTTGGGTTGGTTGCGGTGGCTGCCGGGATGACTGGCAATGCCAAGCCAGCTGACATCACGGCTCATGGTGTATTCCAATTCAATATGTTCATGTTCTACATTCCGATTGTCCTGCTGGTGATTGCTGCGGTGATCTTCTTTGCCAAGGTTAAATTATCAGAAGTTGAGCACAAAAAGATCGTTGAAGAACTTGAAGACCGTCTGGAAAAACAGCAGGCCCAACGTCAGGCCCACGAAGTTTCTTCAGAACACGCCACGCTAAATGATGATTCGCAAGGTTTGAACCTCACTGATAAATAATTGGATTCACTAAACCGACAAAGCACCCGTGAGACCAAGATTGTGGCCTCACGGGTGCTTTGTTAGGGTTTGTGAACTTAAATGGATTCGACAAATTCCGTGACGCTGGGAATGGCGGCCCCGATAGCGACTGGGCGAGCGGTCACGATTCCAAGTTCCAAGTAGGAATGATCCTCAGGAAAGGCGGTGATTTTGCGAATTCGTTTATCGAGCTCTTCGATGATTGACTGGTCAAGATGGCGAATCAGTTCGCCGGCGATGACTAAGCGGTTGTCGAGAAACATATGCAGGTTATTGATGGCTTCTGCCAAGTGGTTGAGGTAGTCATTCCAGCGCTGGGTAATGCTGGGATCCCCGGCTGCTAATTGCGCCATGAAGTCATCCAGGTTCTCGTCTGCATTTAACAGCGAACTAATCGAGCAGTAGGTTTCGATGCAGCCGTAGCGGCCGCAGTAACACTGGCGATCGCTGTGGGTGTTCAAGGTGATGTGCTCCATGGTTCCACTGCGGCCATTTTCCCCGGAATAAATCCGGTTATTGATCATCATTGCGGTTCCCAAGTGTTCCCCGATGGATAGATAGGTGGTGTCCTGATTGCTGTGAGTGAGAAATTGTTCGGCAACCGCAACGCAATCCGCATCGTGATAGAAAGAAACCGGATACGGCAGGTGGCGACTGAAGACCTCGGTGGTTAACCCGGTCGATGCCAGGATTTTGCCGTAGAGGACCTTTTGGCCATCATGAGAAATGAGCCCCTGAACACCGATTCCTAAGTGAAGAATGCGGGCGGTTGAAATTTTATGGTGGGTGGAGAAGGCTAGAATCCAGTCGCATAATCTCTTGAAGTAGGCATCGGAATTTTGATACTGAATTTTGAACGTATCGGTCGCGATTTCTTGACCATTCAGATCCAGAGCTGACAGGTTGGCTTGCTTGGCGAAAACTTCGAGGCCTAAGGAAACCTTGCTGCGGGCGGCAACTGAGTAGGCGGTTGCCCGCCGACCAATTGAGGATTCAAATTTCCCGTCGGTCGTGATCAGCTTGTTTTTTTGCAGGCGTTGAAGATTCTGACTGACGGTCGGCAAACTCAGGTCGAGATTAGCGGCAATTTCCTGCTTGGAGATTTTTCCCTGTTGGTAAATGAAACGAAAAATCCGCGAGTAGTTTGGCGTTTTAGTACTTTGAAGTGACTTTTTTGAATTCATGACAGGTTATTCCTTCCTGATAGAGTGAAAGTTCTTAATATCAAAGTATCATTATGTGAAAGAAAAAGCAATTTTATAAAATGGCTTAAAAATATTTGATCATTTAAAACTGGGCTTTTTGCTGAATATCTGAAACTTGATTTTGGTCAGCACAAAAATTTATGAGTGATAATTTTTAAATTTTACAAAACGGTTTTACAAAATATTTTATCACTATGAAATCCTTTATTATCAATGATTATTGCGCTTGAAATCTGGGAATAGAAATAAAAATGAAATCGATTACAAAAAAGTGTTGACACAGATCTGATTTAGCCTTATAGTTAATTTGCATTAAGGAAAGGCGTTTTACAAAACGTATTTACAAAATGCATTAATCAGCACCTAATCAATTATTTAATTTATAGGAGGCACCAAAATGGGTATTTTAGAAAGAATGTCCCTCAAAGGTAAGAAAATGTACGTTACTGGCGGGGCACAAGGCTTAGGAAAAGCAATGGCTACCGGCCTTGCTGAAGCCGGCGCTGATATCGCGATTGTCGATATTAACGAAGAAAAAGCCAAAACAACTGCCAAAGAAATTGCGGACGCAACTGGCCAAAAGGCAATTGCGATTAAAACCGATGTAACTGATCCGGATCAAGTTCAAAAGATGGTTGAAACCGTTGTTTCTGAACTTGGTGGCCTGGACGCTGCATTTAACAACGCTGGAGTTTGTATCAACGTTCCAGCCGAGGACATGTCATATGAAGACTGGTTGAAAGTGGTTAACTTGAATTTGAATTCAGTCTTCCTATGCTCACAAGCAGCTGGTCGTTACATGATTAAGCAGGGCAAGGGTTCAATTATCAACACGGCTTCCATGTCAGCCCACATTGTTAATCGCCCACAACCGCAATGTTCATATAACGCAACGAAGAATGGGGTCATTCAATTGTCGAAGTCATTGGCCATTGAATGGGCTAAAAAGGGCATTCGGGTGAACACCATTTCTCCAGGTTACATGGGAACTGATTTAACGCTTAGTTCACCAGATTTGAAGCCATTAATCAAGACTTGGAATGACTGGGCACCGCTGGGCCGTTTGGGTCGTCCGGATGAATTGCAAGGCATCGCTGTGTATTTGGCAGGAGATACCAGCAGCTTCTCAACAGGGGATGACTATCTGGTAGATGGGGCGTTTACGGCGTGGTAAAAACAAGAGTGTGACGAGCCCTGGGTGACGCGGTATCTAAGGATGACTTGGCGGAAATCCTGGTTTTGGATTTTGGTCAAGTCATCCTTAGATGTTAGCGTCAGGGGCGTCGGAACACATTTAATCTAGGTGGCAGGAAACGCGGAAATCCCGATTCTGGATTTTTAACTTTTCATCCTTAGATGTTAGCGACAGGCTTGTCGAAACCCGTTTCCACTAAATAAAAGGTAATCAACCACCAAGACTAATTTCTCATCACAAACCCAATTACTTGCTAAAATATCGAGGGACTTAGGACGACCACTATCAAGTCCGGTCCCTCTTTATTTCAAATAAGTTTGTGAAAAAACTCGATAACTAGGGAAGAAGGCAATTTTGATGAAGTATTTAATTGGTACCGATATCGGCACTTCCGGAACAAAGAGCATTTTAATGGATACAGAGGGTCATTTGATTGCGCAGGACTTGGAAGAATACGACGTCCTGACACCGAAGCCGCTTTGGGCTGAACAGTGGCCCAACGTCTGGGTTGACGGCGTCAAGGATTCCATCAGAAAAACGGTCGCCAAGTCAGGGGTTGATCCCAAGGATATTAAGGGGATTGGGATCAGCGGCTTGTACGGCGGTTCCGGCATTCCGGTTGACGAAAACATGCAGCCGGTGCGTCCGGATCTGATCTGGATGGATCGTCGGGCTCAGGAAGAAACTGAATGGGTCAAGGAACATGTTGATGGCGATCGATTGACGGAAATTACCGGTAATGACGTTGTTGATCCATATTACGGGTACACGAAGATCTTATGGATTAAGAATCACGAACCCGAAAACTGGAAGAAAATTCACATGTTCCTGCCGCCTAACAACTATGCCATTTATGAACTGACCGGTAAGGTTTCGATTGATCATTCCGCTGCCGGAAACATCGGCGGGCTGTACGATATTAATACCCACACATGGTCCGAGGAAATGATGGCCGCAATGGGAATTCCAACCCACATGATGCCAACGCCAATTGTTGATTCAACGACCGTTGTCGGTGGGTTGACCGCTGAAGCAGCCATTGATCTTGGCCTGGTCGAGGGCACCCCAATCATCCCAGGCGGGGTCGATGTCGGCGCTGCTAACGTTGGAATGGGAATCTTCAAGCCTGGAAAGTACGTTGCCGCTATCGGGTCATCAATGAATGCCGCCCTAGTGAGTGAGAAGCCAATCAAGGGCCAGGGATTGATTGTTTGGCCATATCCTTATAAATCCGAAAAATTGGTTTACAACTTCTCTGGTTCCGCAACTGCCGGTGCGATTACCAAATGGTTCCGCGACAACATGGCGCAATTCGAAGTTGAGAAGCAAAAGCAGGGCGGCGATAACGCATACGTTGCCTTGAACAAGGAATCAAAGGGGATTGAACCCGGTAGTGAAGGTCTGGTTGTCTTACCTTACTTCATGGGAGAACGGGCACCTATCTGGAACTCCGATGCCAAGGGGCTGGTATTTGGCCTGTCACTTGCCCACACGAAAGCTCATCTGTACCACGCCTTCCAAGAAGCGGTCTGCTACGCACTGCGCCACAGCATCGAAAGCACTGGCCGTGATTTAGGCGAATACATTATTATTGCCGGTGGGGTTACCAACTCACCGGACTGGGTTCAGATGTTTGCGGATGTAACGGGTTACGCCGTTCGGACGCCAATTGAGGATGCGGAAGCCAACCTTGGTGACGTGATGATGGCCGGCATTGGTACCGGAACGTTAAGCGTTGAAGATGTTCAAAAGTGGCAGGTACTCGGACCAGAAGTGAAGCCGGATCCTGTCCGCCATGATATTTATAACAACTACTATCACCTGTATCGCAAGCTATACAACGACTTGGAAGGCGACATGCACGACCTGAGTGAAATTCAAAAGGACGCGGTTTCCAAGCTGAAAAATTCTGTTGAAGCCTAGACTTTGAGTGATGCACTTGTCACCGACTTGCGGGCGGTAGAGACGCTCAAAGATCACTAAGAAAATTTTGCGAAAAAACACGTTACTTCCTAGAAATTAGGAGGTAGCGTGTTTTGTGATTATAGGACCTTTAAATTGGTAATGAGAATACTTCCGATAATGACCAGAACGGTCCCAGCAACAATTTTAACCATTTGATCGGCCGTCTTGTATTCGTGGAGAACGTAGATGCCGCCAAAGGTTCCCACAATGATTCCCAGCTGGGACAGGGTTGTGGCGGTTGCCTGGCCGATTGTCGGGTTGGCAGCGGAGATGAACATGAAGAGGTTGCCGATTGCCCAATTGATCCCAGTTGCGAAATTTTTGACGGTTGGCAGTCTGAACAGTTGACGTTCGTGGAGGATAACCAGCGCAATGATCAGCGACCCGATGATTTGCCCAATCGCCTGGGGGGTGATCATTGCCGTCATGTAGTTGATGCCGTTATTGGCGTTGCGGACGTGGTGACTGATAAACCCAAACTTGACTAGGAGGTTTGGGAAGATAAAGTACAGGGCGAACCCAATGGTTGACGCTAATAGGGCGAGTAATCCTTCGCCGTAGCTCTTAGGGCGGGCCTGCGAAAGTCGTTTTTCAGCCTTGGAACGAGCAGCGATTGCCAAGGCACCAATTGTCACCAAGGCGATTGAAAGGATTCCGAAAGCCCAGATTTTGACAGTTGCCCACTCTCCTAAAATTGACGCGGCTAGAAGGGCATTGGCCACAATTTGGGCAGCCGTTGACAACGGAAAGGCGGCCGACACGCCCATTTTCTTGTATGCAATGAATTGGCCGGCGGTACTCACTGCCCAGAATAGGCCGGACCCCAGGCCAACCAGCCAGATTTTGCCAGAGACCTGAATGCCGTTTGGAATGACGAAGAAGCTATAAACGCCGAGTCCCAGTATGAGGGCCCCACAAGATTCCCCAAACGTTTGCTGAGCCGCAGAACCACCGAGTTTGGTGCCGATAATTCCGGTGGCACCCCAAGTTAATGGGGGGATTAGTGCTAATAAAATACTCATAATCAATTCTCCCGATATTTAATTGTCTAGATTTTTGAATAACAGGAGAAATTATATCATACCTCTGATGGAAGGGATCCCCCTTAATTGAGTCGGTGGTGGTATAATTTTCAAAAATGGCAGGAGGGTATTATGAAAATCACAATTTCACTCGCTCAGATGGACATTGCGTTTGGCGAGCCAACAAAAAATTTTGCGCAAATTGAACCATATGTTAAACAGGCGGCCGCCGCTCACGCCGACATCGTGGTGTTTCCTGAAATGTGGAATACCGGTTATGACTTGACCCGCTTTTCCGCCATCGCTGATCCTGATGGTCAACAGACGCGGCAGTTACTGTCAGGACTGGCTAAAAAGTATCAGCTCATCATTCACGGCGGATCGGTGGCAATTGCTCAGAACGGCGCCTTTTTCAATACGACCTATATTTATGGTCCGGACGGCAAGCTGATGACGACTTACCAGAAAGTGCACCTTTTTGGTCTCATGAAGGAGGATCAGTACCTGGCGGCCGGTCACGAGGAGGATCACTTCGCCATCAAGGGGATCAATTCGACCAGCGTGATCTGTTACGACATTCGCTTCCCTGAATGGCTGCGAACGCTTAGCCTGGATGACAGCCGGGTGATTTTTGTGCCGGCTGAGTGGCCAACTTCGCGAATTCCCCAATTTAGACGATTGTTGGCAGCGCGGGCAATTGAGAATCAAAGCTTCGTGGTGGCGGTTAATCGGGTCGGGAATGATCCGGACAACCCATTTGGCGGTCATTCCGGCGTCTATAATCCAATGGGTGATGAATTAGTCACCCTTGATGATCAACCGCAATTAAAGACCATTCAGATTGAGACCTCTGAAACCGATGATGCCAGGGGATTCATGCCGGTGTTTGCGGATCGCCGGCCCGAACTGTATCGTTAAAAATAGTCAAAAAGTGGCTCACCAAGCAGGAATTGAATGAAACTGCTTGGTGAGCCACTTTTTTAAATTCGATAGGGTCTATTTGAAATTCACCATGACTATTCGTTTACGATGATGACCCGGCCATCATGCTTTTCTTCGAGCAATTGGTGACCTTTCACAAAGCCGTCGCGGGTAAATGGCAGCGTGTAGCCAATGTTGACGGTCAACTTACCCTCGCGCATTAAGTCAACCACTGCTTGGAGGGCTTCGCGATCAGTCATGGCATTGGTCGGATGAACGTGAACGAACTTCAGCGGTTTGTCAGTTACCGGGGACTCGTGAGCCACGCTGGCGATAGTGCCGTTTGGCTTAACCATCTTAATGTCATCCTCGGTCCCGGCACCATTCATGGCACTATTAATCACAACGTCGCCGGTGTCGGCAAGGACAACTGCCGGATCATCCTGATCGTAGGCGACAAACTGACTGGCGCCAATGGATTCAACAAATTGACGGTTGTGGCTGGAGGCAATGCCAATGACAGTTGTCCCAAGATCGGTCGCAATCTGAACGGCAATTGAACCGACGCCGCCAGCAGCACCCTTAATGATCACGGTTTGACCGGGTTTCACGTCCGCAAAGTACTTAACGGTCTTATAAGCGGTCAGCCCAGGGGTGATGAGTCCAGCCGCTCTGGTGGGCGTGATCCCGTCTGGAACGCGAACGGTTGCGTCGAGATCGGCAAGGACAAATTCCGCGTAACCCTCCTCGGTGTGGGTCAGTACAAGTTCCCCCTCACCAAATTCAGTGACTTGACTGCCAACGCTTTGGACTTCACCAACCACGTCGCGACCGGGAATGAGTGGGGCCGACGTGCCACCGCCATAGCCACCGCCAGCTCTTTCCGCACGTTCACGGTTATTTAACCCAATCGCAATTGTCCGAATCAGCAGCTGGTTGGGTGCCGGAGTGGGGGTCGCCACATCATATTCCTGAAAAACTTCGGGGCCGCCATGATGATTATAACCAAATGCTTTCATAATATTAACCCTCCTTAATTGAATGGTATTCGTCGCTTTCGAGCTAAGTGTAAGCGCAAACACCCCCAATCGCAAGGAAGTTGTTCGGTGACTAGTGACGCTGCTTGAGTTCAATATCCTGAGAGTTAATTTGGTTACGCATCAAAAACGCGGCGCCCAGTGCTCCAAGCAGCACCACTACGGCTGATGAGATGGCGACGGCAATCATGCCATTATCATAGGCCTTGATGACAATCTGTTGAAGGCCGTGGGCAAAGGGCATCCGTTGCATTTTATCGGAGAAGGCAACGCCGTGGCCGGAAAATGGTCCCGCGTTAATTAAGGCGTCCTTGATGCCACTGAGGGCTTTGGCCGGCATTGAGATTGACGACAGATGGGCGTTGAGGTGGTTTTCATACTGGGCATCTTGAATCAGTCCCAGACCAACAACCCCAACCGTTGTCCCGAATTGGCGAAAAACGTTCAGCAGCCCGGAGACCATTCCCATTTCGTTGGGAAGGGCGCCTTCCATGCCGGCGGTGTTTAGCAGTGGGTTGACCATGCCGTTGGCAATCCCCATTAGCACCATGCCCGGCCAAAGCCCGGCAAAGGTGACCGTGGGCGTGACGGCGCTGGCCATTGAGAAGAAGCCGAGACCGGCAATGACCAGGCTGCCAACGATCATCCATTTCTTAGAGTACCGGGCACTTAAAATCCCCGCAACTGGTCCGAGGACAAGTGACCAGCCGCTAATTGTGAGCTGCCGGACCCCGGTTTGAACCGCCGAGTAGCCGATGTAGTTTTGCATCAGGGCGGTTAGAAATGTGTTATAAGCGTAAATCCCGCAGCCTAACGCGAAGGCCACTGAGATCGTTCCCAGAAAGTGCGGTCGTTTAAAAAACGTCACGTCCATCATTGGGTCGTCAGCTTTTAGTTCAGCAAACACAAATACGATCATAATTACGATCCCGCCGGCAATGAGGCCGCTGACCCGGGGATCCAGCCACGTCCAGTGGGGGTGGCTTTCCTTAACGATGAGGCCGTAAATAATGGCAAATAAACCAACTGCGGAAAGCCCCATCCCAATCAGATCAACTTTGTGATTCTTCCCATAGCTTGGCGTCTCGTTGACGTAAATGACGGTCAAAATGACCGCTAAAATCCCGAATGGCACGTTAACGTAAAAGATTGCCGGCCAACCGAAGTGTTCGACCAAATAGCCGCCAATTAAGGGACCGGAAGCCGAGGAAACGCCGATGACGGAACCGAGGATGCCCAATGCTAATCCCCGGCGCTTACCGTCAAAGTTAGACGCAACCAGCGCCATTGACAACGACATCATGCCAGCGCCGCCAATCGCTTGAATTCCCCGGCTAATGTCGAGGGTCAGCAGGTTTGGCGCCATTCCGTTGATAGCGGAGGCGACGACGAACAGAATGAGTGACCCTAAAAAGATCTTCTTGCGGCCGTACATATCGCCAAGTTTCGACATGATGAGTAAGGTCACCGCATAGACCAATGTGTAGGCGTTCAGTACCCACTGCAAGTCCGTGAAAGTTGTTTGAAAATCTCGGACCATGGTTGGCAGGGCCACGTTGACAACCGTGACGTCCAATAAGCCCATAAAAACGCCGAGTCCCATTGCCGTCAGGGCAATCCATTGGTGGCTTGAACTTTGTTTATTCAAAAATATCGCTTCCTGTTCCGTGATTTTTAATGGTTATAAATACTGTTTCACAATTGTTTAGATTGATGTAATGGTATTTTGACGCCTGGTAAGCCATTATCGCTCTTAACAGCCCACCCATCATAGGCCGTTTCCAGCGATAAAAGCAAGAATTTACTGTTCCACTTCCAGATACTTTCATCTCAACATGAAAGGCATGAAAAAACTGCCGGACAATATCCGGACAGTTAGGGTGGCACGAAAATTAACGGTTCATGATCTTATAAATCATGTATAAAATCAAGCCGACAATCAGCGCAATTCCGATCATTGGCTGCTCATTGAAAATGAAATGGATGAAGCGCACCGAGTGGATCCCGTGGATCATTCCCGGAAAAGTTTGAAAAATAGTCATATTTACGAGCTTCTTTCTAGTATACTGATAATGAATACTTTTTATGGGTTAGATAACGCGCGTCAATTTCGATAGCTCGACTGTTTTTAAGTCGTTGGGGTTGGCATTGCCCGCAAAGAATTCTATTATTATTCTATACTAACTTATTGGCTGGAGGGAACAATGACACTTGACTGGTCCACAATTTTTAATGCAATCGTTGTAATTAACGCGATCTTTGCGGTTATCACGGTCTTTCGAGAGAAACGGGATATTGCCGCAATTTGGGCATGGCTGCTGGTGCTGGTCTTTCTGCCGCTGGTCGGCTTTATTGCGTATGCGTTTTTGGGTCGGAAGCTGCCTAAAAATCGGTTATTCAAATTACATAAGCACGTGCAGATGCAACTGGATGAACGGCTCCGAGAGCAGCGACGCCAGTTGGGACACGACGCGAAAACCCCAGCGGATGAAATTGTCAGCAAGAATCGTAATGCCGTCGATATGTTTATGACGACGGATTCAGCGTTTTTATCCCGCCAAAATAAGGTGCACATCTTTACGAACGGTAACGATTTGTTTCACCGGGTGATTGAGGACATTGAAAACGCCAAGAAAAGTATTCATATTGAATTTTATACCTTTTACAACGATCAAATCGGCAATGAAATCCGTGACTTGCTTATTAAGAAGGCCAAGGAAGGTGTCGAAGTTCGGGTCATCTATGATTCTTGGGGATCAATGGGGACAACCCGGAAGTTCTTTAAGCCGCTCAATGACGTTGGCGGCCACGCCTATCCATTCTTGAACACCCGATCAGTCCTTTTGGATTTCCGGATTAACTTTCGTGACCATAGAAAGATTATTGTGATCGACGGGATGATTGGCTACACCGGCGGGTTTAACATTGGGGACCAGTACCTTGGCCGCAAGAAGAAGTTTGGTAACTGGCGCGACACCCACATTCGGATTATCGGGTCCGGCGTGTTCGGATTGCAGGCTCGTTTTATTTTGGATTGGAACGCAACCAGTCCCCGGGGTCAAGTTGACGAAGACGAAGTTCAGCCAAAGTATTTTCCGGTAACCACTACCAAGGGAAACGTGAACATGCAGATCGTTTCCAGTGGACCGGACTCGGATTTGCAGCAGATTAAGATGGGCTATATTAAATTAATTACCATGGCAACGAACTACTGCTGGATTCAATCACCATACTTGATTCCAGACGACAGCGTGTTGGATGCGCTGCGGATTGCCGCGATGTCCGGCGTGGATGTCCGAATTATGATTCCAAGCATGCCGGATCACCCGTTTGTCTATCGGGCAACGCAGTACTATGCTCGGCAGCTGGCCGAAGAGGGCGTTAAAATCTATTACTACGGCAAAGGCTTTATTCACGCCAAAACGATGGTAATTGATGACGAAATTGCGTCGGTTGGGTCTGCTAATTTGGATTACCGCAGTTTTAAACTCAATTTTGAAATTAACGCGTTCATCTATGACCAAAAATTTGCCGTTGACTTACGAAACATTTTCTTTAATGACATGACCGAAAGCGAACGCCAGACGCCGGAAATGTTTGCCCAGCAATCCCTGTGGTTGAAGTTCAAACAGACCTTTAGCCGGCTGCTGTCACCAATTTTGTAGGTCGAGACCATTTCAAGCGGTCCTCATTTTGGGCCCTTCATATTATTGAGGCATTATAGTTGTAACTGCTTACATGAATCAGTTATAATCATGGTGAAAGGTGAATGACTAATCACCTGTTGGGCAAACGAGGGAGAATGCAGATAGAGTTGACTTGCGCCGGGCCATCGCGCCTGGATCCGCGTAGTTTGCCGCTTTATAACAGAGATATTTAACGTAACATGATACCCGACCAGCTAATTTTGGTCAATGATTGGTCTTATACCTTTCAACAGATACCATCTCGGAAGAGCGCACCGTCATCTAGAGGATGAAGGGGCGTTCTTTTTGTGGCTTTTACAGTTATTTTCCGCAGAGGCGGTAACTTCTCTAACAAAAAATTAAAATCCGGAAAATTTTGGCGGCTGGTCCTGATTTTTTTAACTGGCCCGTTGAAGGATGCTTTCCGGGTCAAGAGTCACTCAAGCCACACTTCCAAGTAATTATGCATGATTCCGCAAATTAATAAACCACAGTGGTATTATTAAAGCGTCATCATTATCTATTACTTGAGGGAGTGATATGTTTATGAAGTATTGGGGGAAATTAGGAATCGTATCGATGTTTGCTGGGCTGCTCTTTGGGGCGGTCAATGTTCAGCCAGCAGCGGCTAAATCCAAGCAAAAGACACCGACTAATCCGATTTCAAAGGCTTTCACAGATATGACGTCAACCAACATTATTAAAGCTCAGAAATTGGGCAAAAATGATGACGTGACGTTCGATATCGTCCTAAAGCCAAGAAATGAACAAGCCATGTATCAGCAGGCATTGGCGGTGAACACACCCGGGAATGCGGACTTTAAAGATTATTTAACGCCCGCGGGGATCCGGGAGAAATTCGGCCAATCCACCACAATTACAAATGACTGGAAATCTTATCTTAAGCAGCATCATTTGCAGGCCGATGTAATGGATAATGGCTTGTTACTTGTTGTTGATGGTAAAGTTAAAAATATTAACAAAACTTTTCGGATGGATCTGAATAAAGCCACGTATCATGCTAACCCGCTTCAGTTTGGGAAGGCCAAGCCGAAGATTCCCGGCAGACTTTCTAAAACCGTGTACACGGTTGTGGGGATGGCTGATCACAATTCATCCAGGTACTTTTTCCCGAACACCAAGGTTCAGCTGGCGATGAATGGCGCGCAGGCTGATACCACGACTAACTTTGCGAAGAAGGGCGGCTATACAAGCCGGTTTACGGACCGGTACAACGTTGATTCGCTTTATGGTCAGGGTGCCACGGGGAAGGGCCAGTCGATTGGACTCATCGGCCTTGGTGGTATTCAACGCAGTAATGTGCTTCATTTCTGGAATCACGAGGGTGCCAGCACAAATCCATCCCGGCTTTCCGTGAAACAGGTTCCCAGCGACATGGTTGTCTATGCAAAGCAATTAATTCAGTCAAACAGTATGGAAACAACTATGGATGCTGAGTATGCCGGCTCGGTTGCGCCTCAAGCCAATGTGCGAATTTATTGGTCAGAAAGTGCCTTTCCAACCCTGGTCAACGCAATCAATTCCTATTCAACCGCATTTAACGAAAATCGGGTTTCGGCACTTTCTAGCAGCTGGGCACTGGGGCCAAATTCATACATGCAGCTGTTAAAGCAGCGAAAGGTACTGACACCGAAGTATGCTGATTTGTATAACTTGGTATATGCTCAGGGTGCCCTGCAGGGAATTTCACTGTTTACGGCATCTGGTGACACGGGTGCGGCCAAGTACGCTTTTAAGAGCGTTCATGGCAATCAGGTATTAGTCGATCGGACAATTAATGAATCGGATCCCGGCGATACCAGCCCGTGGTTGACATCCGTTGGGGGAACAACATTGCCATTCAAGCAAACAAATTATGGCGTGACCGTGAACGTTGAGAAGGAACGAGCTTGGGGATATGATTATTTCTGGCCGATTTTTGAAAGCCATCCAAGTCTCGTTCAAAAAACGCCTTCGATGCTAAGTCAGACAGGCGGCAGTACCGGAGGATTCAGCGGCGTTTACCCAACACCTGATTATCAGAAGACCGTTCCTGGCGTCAATACATTTGCGGCTCGCCAGTACTTATCCAATCTGAATCAGCCAGCCTTTAATCCGGCGCTGCTCACGGGGACCGCAACGGGACGGAACTATCCGGATGTTTCCGCGGACGCTGATCCATCAACGGGTTACATGATTTATCAAAAGGGCTTGTCGAAGAGCGGCTGGAAACTCAGTGGGGGAACCAGTATTGTTGCTCCTCAGTTTGCTGGAGTAACGGCGCTGATTAATAGTGAACCGGGTCGGACCCGAATGGGCTTCTGGAATCCGCAGCTTTATCGACTGGCAACCCAGTCGGATACGCCGTTTCATCCGATGAATGATACTGAAAATAATTCAAATCTTTACTTCACTGGCCAGCCAAACACCGACTATAATCAGGCAACTGGTTTGGGAACGGTTGATTTTGGTAAGCTGGCACAGGTCTACAAATAATTCATTAGCAACTTTTCTAAGAACTTCATTTCGTTATCATGGTCGTTCTAAAAGGCAGTTATCGACAAATCAATTGGATTTGTTGGTAACTGCCTTTTGAATTTCTGATGTTTGGAATGGGGGTTAACGCTATTTTTTGGAACTACACCAGTCAGCAACAAACGCCGCAATTGATTTGGTGTAATTCAACAGCTGTTCGAAGCTGGCACTTTCGTTGTCACTATGAGCTTCCACCAATTCACCGGGGCCGTAACGGATTGAAATTTCAGATCGCCGGGTAACGTAATGTTGAGATCATTCAATAGTTGGAAAATGAATAGGTCAGCGGCCACGGCCCCCTTCATATCACTGACACCCCGGCCGATGAGGGTGTCATCATGTTTGACGAGTTTGAACGGGTCAGTGTGCCACTCATCTTGATTCTCAAGGGCGGCAACGTCAACGTGACCGTTCAAGATTAAACTGTGATAATCAGCGGATGCCGATCCCTTCTTGACCCCGGATACCAAGCGGTCCTGTTCATAAAATGGCTGTTCGGTGGTGGTGAAGCCATTTTGTTTCAGCTGAGCTGTAATGGCATCCTGAATAGGGGTGGTATTTCGGGCCGGTGGCGACACGGTATTGAACATGACTAAGCGATCGAGCTGCTCCAGTAGTTGTTCCTGGTGGGTATCAATGGCGGTTAATAACTGTTCCTTAATCGAACTCATGGCATAAATCCTTTCTAAACGAAAAAACTTCCCAACGGCAATGGATCATGCCAGGGAAGTGTTAAGTACAGACTGAATTTCTTTGAATTGATTTTAGTTTTCACGTGTTGATTCAAGTCGCTTTCCTACGCGAGTGCTAACTCTCAGGTTCAAAGGGTTCCAGATTGGTCTCAGCAAATTGCTCCCCTAGCTGAATTAAGGATAGCATATTTTTCGAGGCGTGTGGCAGCGAAGAACATAAAAAAACCGTTCGGGACATTGGGAGACTGGGTCTGTCAATGTGACGAGCGGTTTTTGGTACTCATTTAGTTAATTGAAACGGGGTTGCGTTTTACTTACTTAAATCAACCCGCATATTAATCATGTAAAGCACAATGGCTCCAATGGTCATAGTGACAAATTCACCGATCCCAGCAGTTAACCACGTACTCCAGAATGTTGGCCAGAAGGCGCCTGGGGCAATAAAGGCAATTTCAAAGCCAATAATGAACATGTAAAATGTGCCAATCAGAACGGAGGCGACCATCTTTGCCGCAACCGACTTCATGCGTTTGGTAACCAAATAAATGGTGACCAGATTAATCAGGGTTTCAAATGTCCCAACCACCATATCAATCGCGCCGTTTGGTGACGTGATATTGGTGATGAAACAAGCAACGGTAATGGCGATGATGTAGCGCTTGTTAAATGGGACGAGGTTGTTCAGTCCTTCAGAAAAGCGGAATTGAACGGGTCCATAACTTACGGCTGCAAAGACCATCGTCAACACGATGTAGAGTGCAGCAACAACGGCAGCTTTGGTCAGGTCCAACACGCTGTCGATGCCGATAACATTAGTCTTAGAATTCATAATAAATTCCTTCCTTAAGTAATTATTCAGTTGTTAGTCAACTTTTTAACTTTACCGCTTTTTTCAGGTGAGGTCAAAAACTTTTTATCGGTTCAAAATCCAGAGGAAGAAGACGAAGACAACGGCCAGACCGTACATCATGGCGCTGACTTCCTTCCCGCGCTTGGCGGCGATCATCGTGATTGGGTAGGTGATAAACCCAAGGGCGATTCCGTCAGCAATACTGTAAGTAAACGGCATTCCAACCAGGGTAATAAAGGCTGGCGCAGCAATTTCGAACTGTTCCCAATGAACGTTTTTCAATGACTGAGCCATTAAAACGCCGACGATAATCAAAGCTGGCGCGGTTACCTGACTGGTAATCACCGTCAATAATGGCGAGAAGAAGGTGCCAAGGACAAACAAAATCCCAACGACAATTGCAGTAAAGCCGGTTCGACCACCCACCGCGATTCCGGCAGATGATTCAACGAAGGCACCCATTGGGGAGGTTCCAAGGATTGAGCCGACGGCCATCGTTGACGAATCAGCGATCAAGGCGCGCCCAATTCTTGGAATGCGGTTGTTCTTAATGAAGCCGGCCTGTTCAGCGAGGCCAACCAGGGTTCCGGCGGTATCAAAGAAGGTGACCAGCAAGAACGTGAGGACAACGACAATCAGTTGCAGTGAGTTGATGCTGCCAACGTGGGTGATTGCAACGCCAAAGGTTGGTGCCAGGCTTGGCATTGGTGAGACCCATTGATGCGGCAGCGGGATGAGGCCGGTGACCATCCCCAGAATGGCGTTTAAAACCATTCCGATGAAGATGGCGCCGGGAACCCGCATACTCATGAGGATGACGGAAACTAACAAGCCGAAAATCGTTAACCACGTGGTCCCGACATGCAACGACCCTAAGGCGACCAAAGTGTCCTTACTGGACTGAATCAGGCCGCCATCGTTCATCCCGATAAAGGCAATGAACAGGCCAATGCCGCCGCCAATTGCGGCTTTAAAATCAGCGGGGATCGAATCGATAATCTTTTCCCGTAACTTTAAAGCGGTCAAAATAATGAAGATGACCGAAGCAACGAATACCCCGGCGAGTGCCGTCTGCCAGGGCACCTTCATGCCCAAAACAACTGAGTAGGCAAAGAAGGCGTTAATCCCTAAACTAGCGGAAATTGCAATCGGATAGTTGGCAATCAGCCCCATTAAGAAACAGCCGAATGCGGATGCCAAGGCGGTTGCCGTAAAGATGGCGCCCTTGTCCATCCCGGTTACTCCGAGAACGTTTGGATTCACAAACAAGATATAAACCATTGAGACGAAGGTGGTAATTCCCGCGATGGTTTCTTTGCGGAAGTTGGTGTTTCGTCCCTCAAAGTCGAAAAACTTGGCGATTGAATTAATCATAGATAATAGCTCCTTATTGTTCGGATATAAAATAAAAACACCATTTTTTATACTATCATTATAACTGATTATCTTCAATAACCGAATTAAATATTCAGCATTCTCCAAATTGTTGCATTTTTAAAACGCTTTCTTCGCGATTTTCAGTTCTGACTTTGGGATTGCTGATAATCGTGGGCCATTTGGGTAACTAACCGTTTCATGCCAGCGACATCCAGGACACTGTCCGTGAATTCCTTGCGAACTAATTCATCGGGTAAATAGACATCGTACTTGTCAAACGTTGGCACTTCATTTGGAAATAGCAGATCAAGGGTGGGAAAGTCTTTATTGGCTTCCTCTTGAATGATTTGGAAGAATTCATCCGCGCTGCAGTCCATTGCGAACTCCATAAAGTATGGCCGTGATGAATTAAAGCCACGGAGATTGAGCCGATCGGCACACTTGATTCGTAATAGCCGCTCCAGGGCTAAGAAGGTGTAACTGCCAGTCCACGGGAAGAATGCCCACATCTTACCGCCAAGATTAACCAACTGATTGGCTGGTAAGCCGGCAACGTGTGCGGTGTCGCGCATCTGGGTCAGACGTGCCTGGGCATTTCCCTGCAAATAAGGGTATATCTTGGTTTCATCCAGAACTTTCCGCATTCGCTGAAGAATCTTTGGGTGAATGTCGCCGGCAACATCGCCGAAGAAGGCAGGAATGCGGCCTTTAACCTCATGACAATAAACCTGATGGCGCTTTGGATCGACGTCTTCAACGACCCAGACCCGGCCGGCAATCGCGATCTTATCACCAACGGGAGGCGGCTTGACGATGGTTCCGAGTTCTTCTGATTTGGAATGAACACTAAACTCTTCGTTGTCTTGGAAAACGGCATAGAACTTATAGTTATTAACGACTCGTTCGCCTGCCATGCCAACAATCAGGCCGCCAGCTGGGGTTCGCTCAATGTGGTCAGTTTTAAGGAGATGACGGAGTAAAATTCGGTAGTCATCCTGACTCACATTGTGAAAATAGGCTAATCCCAATACCCTTGAAGCGAGTTCCGCTGGCGTCATTTCACCGCTGGAAGCAAGCGTGCTCATGGTTTGGTGATACAGCAAACTATACGGCAGTCGATTAGTCCGGGGCGGCTCGACCCATTTTTCTTCGAGATATAACTGGACCAGCGCGATCCCCTGTAATAAGGGCCAGGCAATCAGGTCAGGAAGCATTGCCCGGGATTCGGGGTGCTCTTCGCGCATGACAAAATGCATTTCCGGTGGGTTTCCTCGCCGCCCGGTTCGGCCCATTCGCTGCAAGAAGCCCGAAACGGTAAATGGCGCGTCAAGCTGAAAGGCACTTTCCAATTGACCAATATCAATTCCCAATTCGAGGGTCGCCGTGGCGCAAGTGGTCATATTGGCGTCTTCGTCCTTCATCTCATCTTCCGCCGTCTGCCGAAGCGCGGGTGACAGGTTACCGTGATGAATTAAAAACCGGTCGGGTTCGTGATTATATTCCGCGTACGAGCGTAACTCTTGGCAGACGGCTTCACATTCTTCCCGGCTGTTGGTAAAGACCAGACATTTCTTACCCCGGGTATGTTCAAAAATATAGCCAATTCCCGGATCAGCCAATTCAGGAGCCTGATCCGTTTTCGGCCCGATTAACGCGGCCGGATCGAAATCTTTATCGGATGCCTGGGGATCGGTTTTGTAAAAGTGTTCCATGGATAGGCGCCAAATTTGGCCGGTGCTATTGACCTTGGGCGCGACGGTTTGGTGATCGCTGCCGGCGCCTAAGAACTTGCTGGCGGCCGCGATATTACCGATGGTTGCCGACAGCCCAATTCGCCGCGGGTGAACGGCAGCCAATTTTGCGAGGCGTTGGATCAGACAGAAGGTTTGCCCGCCCCGATCGCTGCGTAAGAATGAATGCAGTTCATCAATCACGATGTAGCGTAAACCATGAAAGAGGTTCGGAATATCCATGTGCTTGTTGATCATGAACGATTCTAATGATTCTGGGGTGATCTGTAAGATCCCGGATGGATGCTTTAACAACCGCCGTTTGCTTGATTGAGAAACATCGCCATGCCAGCGCCACACGTTAATGCCGGTATCCTGACAAAGGTCGGTGAGCCGCTCGTACTGATCATTAATTAAGGCCTTCAACGGGGCAATGTACAAACACTGAATTGAATTGGAAGGCCGTTCACTCAGATCAGTCAGAATCGGAAAAAAGGCCGCTTCGGTTTTTCCCGAAGCAGTGGATGCCGATAGCAGCACATTATGATCGGTATTAAATATTTCCTCGGCCGCCGCAACTTGAATGGCGCGTAAATTATGCCAGCCGCGATTGTAAATATAATCCTGGATAAACGGTGCATATCTTGAAAATACGTCCATGACGCACCTCCTTAACTAAATGGTGAACTCAGTGTAGTCCTTGTCTTTTTTATCAGAAACTTCCTCAGACTTGTGATAGTCGAAATTGCTTGAGGATAATAATTTTTCGACCGTGGTATCAGGATTTTGCCAAACAATGTCTAAAAGCTCAATGAAATCCCGAATGACTTCTCGGGGCGTGATGTTGGTATCGGCGCCAATTCGGGCGTATTCAATCTTGATGAACTTCGCTAAGTCCGCCTCGGTAATGGTGCGTTGGTAACCATACAGTTCGGCATGCATATTGGCCAGCTTTTCGACCAGAACCAGCATCTCTTCAGCAGTTAGCGGTTCAAGTTTAATGACCGGCGCGTACATGTCACGGGCCCCGGCGGTCGCAAACTTTCCTTGGGTTAACCGTGAATGAAGAGCTTCATAACTATAGACGCCCCGGCGGCGATCCTCAACGGCTTGCGGGGTGCCGCCCATAAGAATTCCCAGATACTTTGCTTTTCCTTGAAGGGTGTCATTGTACATTGTTAAAATTTTTTCGTAATTGTACTGGCGGCTGATGCTGTTTGGGATCTTGTAAATATTCACCAACTCATCAATCATAATGATGAGGCCAGCATACCCGGCCTGCCTGAAGAATGAGGCAAATAACTTGAGATATTCATACCAGTCATCATCGGAAATGATGACGCTAACGCCCAGTTCCTGTTTGGCTTCGGTTTTATGCGTGTATTCGCCCCGGAACCACTTGATGACCTTGGCCTTTGTGGCGTCATCGCCCTCAAGATAAGCGTGATAGTACATATTTAGTAGTTTTGCAAAGTCAAAGCCGTGAACCAGTTCGCTCAGTGATGAAATGACCGCGTAAATTTTCTTGTCGACGGCCGCCGCAAACTGGGGATCATCGACGGTCAAACCACTGTCACTGGCAACGCTGCTTTGGACGGAACTAATCCAGCGGTCCAAAACTAAGGTAAGCGCGCCGCCTTCTGGTCGGGTCTTGGTCGCGAGATTCTGAATGAGTTCCCGGTAGAGGGCAAGCCCCTGACCCTTGGTTCCCTGAAGCCGCCGCTCTGGTGATAAATCGCCGTCAACGACGACAAAATTCTTGTCCATGACGTAGTTGCGCATGGTTTGCAGCAGAAAACTTTTTCCCGAGCCGTACCGGCCCACGATAAAGTGAAAGGAAGCCCCGCCTTCAGAAACGACGTCGACATCGTGAAGCAGGGCTTCAATCTCTGCTTTCCGACCGACAGTCACGTAGGGAAGGCCAATCCTGGGGACAACCCCGCCTTTAAGGGAATTTAATACTGTTTGGGCAATTCGTTTTGGAACCCGTCTCATTTTTATGTCTGCCACGATGCATTAACTCCTTCATTCTAAAAATAATTGTTCGAGATCCTGACGATAATCTTCGACGATGACCGGCTGATTATCAGCATTAAATTCGATGACCGTATCACCAATTTCATCGAAGAGTTTTTCGTTAATTTGATCAACTAAAATCGAAACCATTAAGTGATGATCCTTTAGGTATTGCTGCCAGGGCTGACTTTTTAATAGCGCGACCACCAGCATGGTTTCATCAGCGTTTAATAAAGACTGGCTGCCAGCCGGGGCCGGCTCTGGAGAAGGCTGGGGTACTGGTTCTTCCTTTGGTTCAGTCGGGGCCTCTTTTTCTTCTTCGGTTAACAAGCTTTCCCGGGTCAGTGACGCGTCCGTTCGGATTTGGTCGAGACTATCCAGATTAAGCGTTACCCGTGGCCGGCGCTTTTCGTCCTGAATCCGCTGATAGGTTTTAATGCCCGTCAAAATGGCCTGCTGGACGGTGGCATTGAGTTGCCGGGGCTTAAGCGGGTGGCCCAAATGAAAGGATTTCCGGGCCAAGCGATCAATTTCATGCAGGAGCGTGTTGAGCTTCTTGTCCTGGTGTTTGACTGGATAATAGATATTAGAACTGCATGTTCGGGCGCCTAAATGGTAAATGTGGTCGGCATTAACTTGATATGTTTTAAGCTGCGGCGGCTTTTGAAAATAAAAGACGGCACTTCTAAAGTACGTGTGGGAGGTCGATACCCGCGTGGCAATGGCTTGATTGAAGTAATCAAATTGACTTGTTTGCCGTAAATCGAGAATCTGCTGCCAGACAACTTTCAACAATTCAGCGAACTGCTTCGGCGACTTTTTCAACAACAGACACGACTTGAGATAGGTTGAATGGTTTTTAAAGACCGTTAGCAGCTGCTCGGGTGAGTCATCGGATGGATGCAATAAAATCTGGTAGTCCTGATCTGCGGTCAACCTTTTTGCGAAAACGGTCCGGGCCTTTTGCTGGTCAAGTTCATAATACAACACGTAGTCACATAGCCATAGATCAAGCAAATCGCGCATTCGTGGATGATAACTGGGCCCGCACTTATCACGAAATTGGATGAGCTTTTCGTAGCCTTCGTCAGGCGAAGCCACCCCGATATTATTTAAGAGTTCGTAAATGTAAAGGTAGGCGTACGAGGTGCTGGTAACCGGGAAATGTCCCTGGCGTAATTGAGTTCGCCAGGTAAAATACGTCCGTAATTGATGAACCGTTAATTCGTGATAGACCGGAAAGTATCGTTTCAACTCATAGGTGGCGTCGTAGTGATCTTCATAGTCGGCCATCATCTCGCCCTGATGGTAAAAATTGTAAGCAACGATTTCAGATGACGAAATCGTGTAGTCATAGGCGTGTACCATCTTCTCGATTTGGGAAGGGACATGTGGCTTCTTCTGGGCCTGGGAGTGCGTCCTTGAGCCAATTGGCAATTGAATTTGCTGCGCGTGATAGGGTGTGTCTGATTCGTTATCAGGCGGTAAATAAATCATTTGTTCCTGGGGAGCGGGTTGTTGATCAGCTGAAAAATGTTTAAGTGAATAGTTCAGCACCTTCTGCAGGGTGATTTGATCAATTGATTTTAGCGAAGTGCCGACCCACTGCTGATTGGTTGTGAATTTGGGTGCCGAAAAAGCCGGCAGATCCTGGATGAGTGGCCTGAGACTGCCGCAATAGATATCCAAGTGAACCGGTTCGTCTCTGCTGGCAATTACAAAGGGCCGTCTTAAAACCGGATGAATGAGGACTTCGATGTGCTGGGATGCCTCGCCCGATAATACAAAGTTCAATCCATAGTGGTTTGACACCAGATCAGTCAGTTCTTGCCAGTTCATCGATCGCACCTCCCCAAATTATCAGCATAATTGAAAATCTTTAAAATAATGAATGACTAGTTCCAAGCAATTTTACCGTAATCACCTAAAGTATACAACGCCGACGAGATAAGGTTGCCATTTTACCAAAAGAGCCAATAATCACACGCGTTTAGCGGGATTATTGGCTCTCGAGCTTCAGTAAATAGCAACCGAAACTTTTTTAGTTTCCTTTATAAGGTGCTCCTGAAAAATAATGACGCCTGTTAACTTATTTACTCAACGTTTTTAACATTGATGAATTAAAGGCGTCCAGGTCGTCAGGGGTCCGGCTGGTGACCAAGTTGCGGTCAACGACAACCGGCTGATCTTTGACGACAGCACCGGCATAATACAAATCTGGCCGAACGGTTGTATAGGCCGTCATTGCGCGCCCCTTCGTGAGGCCGGTCTGAATGAACAGCTGGGGACCGTGACAAATCGCAAAGATTGGCTTATCAGCCAACAGAAAGGCTTTGACAAAGTCGACAAACCGCTCGTCGGCCCGCAGCTGATCTGGTGAGAAGCCGCCGGGAATCAGCAGGCCGTCAAAGTCGTCCGCAGAAACGTCCGCGATGCTTTTATCAACCGTGATTGAAGCTCCATGCTTACCGCTGATATGGTTACCAGCCTTATTTTCAATTGTGATGACCTCATGGCCGGCATTCTTTAACGCGTCAACGGGAGAGGTGTATTCAATGTCCTCAACGTCGTTTGTAACAATTACAGCAATTTTACTCATCGTAAGGTCCCTTCCTTTTTTCAGTGTACCAACCATTTTACGCGAATTATGAAAGGCGGGCAACTAATTTGAAGGAAGAATTTCACTATTCGAATGGTTTGAACGCGTTATCAATCATGTTGTATTCTTCGTCAGTTAAGCTGATGTTAAGCGCCTTGGCGTTGCTTGTCACTTGCTCGGGAGTTTTAGCCCCGGGGATGACTGCCGTCACGTCAGGATTCTTAATGTACCAAGCAAGAACGGTTTGCGCGATGGTGGCGTCGTGGTTGGCTGCAATTGGCGAAAGACCGGCGACGGCCTCATTAATTGCCTTGAATCGGTTACCAGAAAAGTTGGGATCTTGACTTCTCATATCATCTTTTGGAAAACTTTGCGGTTGATTTTCGTATTTACCTGTAAGGAGTCCGGAAGCCAGCGGGAAGAATGGTACAAATGAAATGTGTTCGCTTCTCAAATACGGGAAGAGGTCTCGTTCCGGCTGTCGGTGCACTAAGCTGTACTGGTTTTCGATAACGTCAACTTGATGATTTTTATTGGCTTGCTTTAGCTGCTGAAGGGAGAAGTTCGAGACGCCGATTGCCCGAATTAATCCTTGCTCTTTTAGAGACTGAAGGGTTGCGACGGCTTGATCTTTAGCGGTCGTTTCATCTGGAAAATGAATATAGAAGATGTCTAGGTAATCGGTTTGCAGCCGCTTAAGGCTCGCTTCAACAAAGCGTTTCAAATCATCCGGCTGATTACTAATGGTTGTTTGCCCGTCATGAACAATTTGGGCGCCCTTGGTAGCAACGATGACTTTGGAGCGGTCATAGTCCTTGAGAACTTTGCCAATCAGTTCTTCGGAACGCCCCAGGCCGTAAGCAAACGCCGTGTCCAGCAAAGTGATCCCACTGTCCAGGGCGGCACGCACGGCAGCCATGCCAGCTTCTTCGTCTAAGTTTGGGAACAAGTTGTGGCCGCCAACGGCATTGGTCCCTAAACCAAGCGGGGTGGTGGTGACATCTGATTTACCAATGGTAACTGTTTTCGCCATATCGTAATTCCTCCTTTGATTTCTTAGCTTAATTATGATACACATTAAGGTAAGTGCAAAACATTTCGACTAGATTAGGAAGGTCACATTCATGAAAAAATTATTAATTTTAGATAACCATAGTTCAGTTGTTGGGGCTTTACTGCCGCTGCTGGATGAAAATGACGATATTTCATATCATGTGTTCAGCGGTGACCTTCAAAGCAGTGGGGATTATTTGCAACAATTGAAGGATGTGGATTGGGTTTTGGCAGCCGTTGGGGTCAAGGATGCTGATCTGGATTTTGAATCGCTATTTGACGCGATTGACGAAGTGGCTCCCCATATTTCCCACTTTATCATGCTGTCTTACGCTGGCGTTGATGATGAATTAACGGCCCCAATCCACTATCGGGACGTGGCCGACCCCACGGAGTTTATAAAACAGCAAAGATATGCAATTAAGATTGTCGATGAGTCGGAAATCCCGTATTCTATAGTTAGAATGGTTACTTTAACCGATGGGCCCCGCACCAACTATGACCTTTATAATGAAGGGGTGAAGATGCCGGCTGGTCAGGTAGTCGCAAGCAACGTCGCCGATCTGGTATTCGACATGCTGGTTAACCAGAAATTGATTAATCGGTCAGTTGGAATTGTGAATGCGTAAGTCACACAGACCTTAAAAAATATCGATAGCGAGGAGTGATTATGAATGGCAATTAAATTAAATGCAGAACAGATTAAACAGTTAAAGCAACAGTTATTTGTCGCCAACCGGAGTTCCCACTTTGTTATTATCACGGCCATCTCTAAAAATGAAAATACCGCCGTGAAAATGGTGACGGACTGGAATAACTACTTAAATATGAAGTCGAGCAACTCCGACAAGTTTGACTTTCACGTTATTCGTGACATTCTTCCAATTACCGATAACTTGGTTTATTGGGCGGTTGCCCAGCAAAATCTCCACACCGCCCAGGCTCAGGGTGACCAGAGCGAAGCAATTGTGAACGATCTGGAATATTACACCAACAAAGTAATGGTGGAAAATAAGGTAAAGAGCGCGGCGACCAATGGGTAAGTGGCTTCAGCCAGTGACTTTTGATTGACGAAGCGCCAATAAAGAGAGGGGTTGTCATGCGAACGTGGAATATCCATATTCGGTGACAATCCCTCTCTTGAGCCGTTTAGGTGAAAATGAAATGAAAGTGAATTAAGATACGTCATTTCATTGCTGAAAGTAAATGATGACTATGTACCGCCTGGTTGAATCCAGGCGTTATTAGGAGAGAGGACCGCTCGGCTTGTGAACTTGAAAGATATATTGGGGGTAGATCGTAAATTCTTGCTTCCGATATTAAATCGTAGTGACCGAGCGGTTCTCGTAAACAAGATCAATGCAAGCATAAAGCTTTCATTTAGGTCAAATAAATGGATGCATCGTTACATCCACCTATAATAATAGACTATTTTTTCCAATGTTCAACGAATTGAACCTATCACCGATAACAGACTACTTAATGTTTTTTGAACCCTGTTCGGATAATAAAAATGTTACTGTGAGATTAAGGATAAAGGGGTGAACCACCGTGACACTACAATTTGTTCTTGGCACTAATGGATACGATCACCAAGAGAAATTAGTTGAGATTTTGAAAACGCAGCGTGCAACCAACCCGGCCGACCGGTTCTTTTACTTGGTTCCAAACCATATTAAGTTTGAATCAGAAGTTGAAGTTTTAAAGCAGCTTGGCAATCCTGATGAGGACGTGACCGCTCAAAGCCGCATTCAAGTGCTGTCATTTACCCGGTTGGCCTGGTATTTTCTGCGGAATACCCCGCAGTACCAGAAACAACGGATTAGTGCCGCCGGAATTAATATGCTGCTGTATCAAATCATTGTGGATCATCAGGACGACCTGATTTTATTTGGCCAGGAAGCCCATTTACCGGGATTCATTGATCAAATTGCCCACCAAATCTCCGTGATGCAGGTCGGCAATGTTTTACCAGCCGATCTGATGAAAATTAATGAAAATAAAGATGCAGCACTTTCAAATGATTTTCGTGATAAACTCCATGATTTTGCGATTATTTACACGGCATATAAGCAACAAATCGATGATCAGTACTTCGATAGCCATGAAGTCTTGAATCTGTTGAGCGATTATCTGGGGCAGCAGGATCTCTCTTCGGATCACTTTTACATTGCCGATTTCTCCAAGCTGACCGCCCAGGAGTGTCGGTTAGTTGAGACGTTGATCCAGCGGGGGGCCAGCGTGACGGTCTCGTTAATTCTGGACCAGCCTTACCGAACGGAGCTGCCGGAACAGCCTTCACTATTTTATCAATCGGCCAAGTTGTTTTTACGACTGTATCAGTTTGCCGCTCAGAATAAAATTGCCTACCTGCCGCCGGTGTACGCAAACCGGCCCCGGGTAAAGGACGATTTGCTGAAGCTGGAAACTTATTGGATTCAGTCCAGCGGTTTAGGAAGGATCACGGCGGATCGCCAAGTTGATCCCGGTACCGTTCAGATTTATCAAGCTGATAATCAGTATTCAGAATTGGATCAGGTGGCCACAATTATTCGTCGATTGGTTGCCAGCGGTCGGTACCGCTACTCCGACTTTTTGGTGCTGACCAGGCATTTGGACGCCTACGCCGCAATTTTGGATCCGGTTTTCACTACCCAGCAAGTGCCGTATTTCAAGGATATTGAAAAGTCGATGGTTGATCATCCGCTGGTTGATCTGTTGAGCGCACTGTTTGACATTAAAGATCCGTCCCGGGCCCGTAACTATCGCTATGATGATGTGATGCGCTTCTTGAAGACGGAGCTTTTTGTGCCCCGGGATGCTGATGGCCAACCGATGGCGATCGCAGACTACCGGCAGGCCGTTTCCGTGACTGAAAATTTGGTTTTGCGAAATGGCTTTGAAGGCAAGCGTTGGACGCAAGATGAGGACTGGCAATACGTTTGGATTGCCGATCAGGATGATAGCCCGGCGTTGACCGACCGTGATCGGGCGCTGACCCACCAGGTAAACGTGATTCGTCATCTGATTAAGGATGCGCTGCCTCCATTTTATAACCGCTTTTATAAGGCCAAGACCAATGCTCAGGCAGCGGCGATTCTCTATCGGTTTTTGGTTGACAACGGCGTCGTGAGTCGCTTGGAAGAATTGCGAAATGCCGCCGTTAATCAGCAGGATTTAACCCGGTCCGACGAAATTGAACAGGTTTGGCGGACGTTTTGTTCGCTTCTGGATGAAACGGTTCGGATCTTAGGTGATAAGCCATTTATTCCGCAAGACTTTTGGGACTTACTGCATGCCGGTTTTGAAGGGGCAAATTATTCACAAATTCCTTCCACGCTGGATCAGGTGCAGGTGTCTGAAAGCGGAATTGTCCAGATGAATAATCGAAAAGTCACGATCATGATTGGGTCAAACGACGAAACAATGCCTGAACGAATTGTGAACGAAGGCTTATTTGGCGACGATGACGTTGCCCAGCTTCAGGATAACTTGGCTGACGACCAATACTTAAACGATCCGGCAGATGCCCAGATGGCCGCTGATCCATACTTAAATTATTTGGCGTTTACCACGGCCACGCAGAAACTCATTTTTACCTATACTCAGAAACTCGCTGACGATGCCGGGGTGAACTTATCTCCGTACGTGCAGCGAATTGCCGATCATTTTCGTCTGCAGGTCATTCACAGACCGGCAGTTCCGGCAAATGACGGGCCAATTGGCACCTACATTGGGTCCAAGCGGGCAACGCTGCACCACATGATTCAGGTTGTCCAGCAGACCTATAAGCAACGGGCGGAACTTTCGCCAACCTGGAACTATATTTTCAACCAGTTGCGGGCAGATTCGACCATCTCGCCATTAACCAACCGGCTGCTTGGCAGTATTGACTACAAGAACGTCCCGGTGCCGCTGAGCCAGCAAATTGCGGAGGAACTTTACGGGTCGGCCCTCAATATTTCGATTTCACAACTGGAATCCTTTTACCGTAATCCGTACGAATACTTCCTGCAATATGGCCTAAAACTGCAGGAACGGGATCAGTTTGAATTGTCACCGGCTTCGACTGGGCAGTTTTTCCATGAGGCCCTCCAGCGCATCATTGCGGAGGTTCATGATCAACACATTGATTTGAGAAGCCTTAATGACGCTGACGTGACCCAAATGGTTGCCGAAAACGTCGCCAAAATGTTGGAAGATCCTGATAATTTCCAGTACGTGATATTAACCAGTTCCAACCGGATGCACTACATTACCATGCAGCTGCAGGCAACCATTCAACATATGATCCGAACGCTGCGTGACCAGCAAAAGTTAACCCCGATGCGGCCTCGTAGTACCGAACGGGTCTTTGGACAGCCGGCCCAGAACGCACTCAAGGGGTTAAGCTTTGACCTGCCAAATCATAAGAAGGTCAACGTTCGGGGTCGAATTGACCGGATTGACTCGATGACGGCCAACAATAAGCGGTACTTTGGAATTGTGGATTATAAATCCAGTGATAAGAAGTTTGACTTTAATGAAGCCTATAGTGGGCTTTCTATGCAGCTGTTGACGTATCTGGATGTTCTGCGGCATAATCTGCCCGATCTTAATCCGGATTCCGACGATGCGTTGCTGGCTGGCGCCCTGTATCTGCATATTTTCAACGCAAAGTTTAAGCCGGAAGACTTTAAGAAGGGCTTGGAAAAGTCACTTTTGAGTCAGCATAAATACAAAGGTATTTTGGTGGAGGATGCCGATCTGATCGCTAACCTCGATGAAGATTTGGCCAATGCAACCGGCACCTCGGCCGTCTATCCGTTCACGACCCTGAAAAAAGGTGGGTTGAGCGCGAAATCATCAACGATTCAACCGGCAGACCTGAACGCTTTTCTTGATCATACCGAGGGATTGATTGTTGATGCTTCTAAACGGATCTTTAATGGTGACACCACCCTGGCACCAGTCAAAATTGACAACTATACGCCGATGCAATACACGCCGTATAAAGCGATCATGAATTTTGACCCGCTATTGCCGGAAAATAATTATCGGAATTTATTGAAACTCAAGAAGAACGACATCATTGATAAGTTGAGGGGGAAGCAATCATAATGCAGTACACACCTGATCAACAAAAAGCAATTAAAGACCGCCCGGAAGGCAACGTTTTGGTGTCGGCTTCGGCGGGATCCGGGAAAACCAAGGTGTTGGTGGAACGAATTATCGACATGGTTAAGAATCAACGCATCAACATTGACCAACTCCTGGTGGTTACCTTCACTAACGCGGCGGCTAAGGAAATGCGTGAGCGACTGCGGGATTCGCTGCAAACTGAGTTTACCAACGCCAGCAATCCGGCGGTTAAGAAGCATTTACTGACACAAATTCGCAAGGTTGCCGTCGCCGATATCACCACGATGGACGCCTACTGCCAAAAATTAGTTGCGCGTTACTACTATATATTGGGGATTGATCCTAATTTTCGAGTATTATCAGATAACACCGAAATTCAGCTGCTAAAAGAACAGGTCTGGGATAACGTTCGTGAGGAACTGTATGGTCAGGACGCTGACGGGACGTTTGCCGCCCTGACCGAAAATTTTTCCAGTGACCGCAATGATGACGGTTTAACCAACGTTGTTTTTCAAATGGATGAGTTTGCTAACGTTAACCCTGATCCCGATGCTTGGTTGGCATCGGCTGCCAACTTTTACGAAATTGGGGATGCGGGATTGCTGGGCAGTGATCTGTACAAATCGTTAATTGCCCCCCAAATTGCGGCGGCATTCAAGCGATTAATCTTGACGCACGAAGCCATTATTAAAGTGTCACAGGATGCCGAACTCGAAAAGCATGAACTGTTATTTTTTGATCAGCTAACCAAGATTCAGGACATTCAGCGAAAGGTCGATTCGGCCAAAAACTGGGATGACCTTCGCCAGCTCCTGATTAATATTGAATTTTTCAGCCTTAACAAGGCGCGGATTCCAAAGGACGCGCCAGATTATCAAAAGCAGGCTGGTAACCAGATTAAAAATCTTAAGAAAGATATGACCACGCAGTGGAAAAAGCTGATCGACGGCTACTTCCAATTTAATGAGCAGGATAACCGCAACCTCATGGATGCTGCTAAAGCCCGGATTGAAAAGCTGGTGACGGTGGTGCGGACATTTCGGGCCGCCTATAAACAAGCCAAGGCCCGCCGTCACTTGATGCAATTTATTGATATTGAGCATGCTGCTTACGATATTTTGAGTGACGCCAGCGAGCAGGGCCAACAGGTTCGCCAAAAGCTGATGAATCAGTACGCCGAAATCATGACGGACGAGTATCAGGACAATAATCGGCTTCAGGACGCAATCTTGAATCGGATTGCCCGTCAGGATGCCGGTAATCGCTTCATGGTGGGGGATGTGAAGCAGTCGATTTACCGCTTCCGGCTGGCGGACCCGACCATGTTTGTCGCCAAACAGCACGCGTTTGAATCCCCGACGAATCCTGATGAACTGATTAGTTTGTCGGAAAACTTTCGGTCGACGCAAAATGTGGATCGGTTTACCAACCTGATCTTTGAACAAATTATGGATCAACAGGTTGGCGATGTTGACTACACGGGCAAGTCCAAGTTAAAGTTCGGCGCGGCATACTACCCAGAGGAGACGGATCAAACAATTTCCCTGATTGTTTACCGCACCAAGTCCGTCGTTGCCTCCAACCAGGACGCTGACCCGATAACTGATGAGATCGAGGACAGTGACGTGGGTCAGGCAACCATCATTGCCCAGAAAATTCGTCAGCTCTACGATGCTGGCCAGAAAATTTTTGATAAGGATTTAGGCAAGATGCGGCCGGTGAGCTATGGTGATTTTGCGGTGATTTCGCCAACCCATAATAACGAGCTAACCCTTTCCGACGTCTTTACACAGTACGGAATTCCGGCAGAAATTACCGGCGCCAAAAGTTATTTTAAAACCACCGAAATTCAAATTATGATGTCGCTTCTCGCAATCATTGATAATCCGTTCCAAGATATTCCACTGGTTGCCGTGCTGCGCTCACCAATTGTTGGATTGGATGAAAACCAGCTGGCCTACCTGCGGATTAACCGGCGGACCGGTAATTACTATCAGGCGGTGCTTGATTTCTATCACCAATTTGAAACTAGCGAACCAAATGATTACGCCACCGCTATTTATCCCAAGATTGACCACTTCTTAAAGCAGCTGACGCACTTTAAGGACGTTGCCCAGCAGGATGGGTTGGTGGCCCTGATTTGGGACATCTATACTGAAACCGGCTATCTGGACTATGTTGGCGGGATGCCTGCCGGACTGCAACGGCAAACAAATTTGCATGCGCTGTACGAACGGGCTGCGGACTACGAGCGGAATGGCTTTAAGGGGCTCTTTCAGTTTGTTCAATTCATTCGGCGGATGCAGGATCATGATCAGGATTTGGCAAGTGTCGCCCCAACGGCTTCTGATAACACCGTTCACGTGATGACAATTCATGGCAGTAAGGGGCTTCAATTTCCAATTGTATTTCTTAGTGACGTTGGCAAGAACTTCAATCAACGCGATATCGTTGGTAACTACGTCTTAAACGATCATTGGGGCATCGGGATTTCCTACCTGAATCCTGAGACCAGAGAGGTGCGCACACCCCTTCAGAAGCAAGCCATCGTTGACATTACCAAGAATGCCAGCTTGTCAGAAGAGATGCGAAAACTCTACGTTGCGATGACGCGAGCCGAACAGCAGCTGTATCTGGTCGCTAAGGTTAAGGGGGATAAGGACGGCGATGACCAGCAGTTGATTGACAAATGGCAGGGTCAAACGGACGCAAATCAGCTGGTACTGCCCGCAGCAATCCGCAACGCGGCCAGAAGTTATCTTGACTGGATTGGCCCGGCAATTGCCCGTCATCCGGTCATTACTAGTCAATTTGGGGATGCCGATAATTTCCGAGTTCTCCAAGATGATCAAGCCGCCTTTCAAATCGAATTTTATGACGACGAGAAAATCAGCGACTTGGCTGGGGAACAGGGCCAAACTACCGGATCCGCCAACGAATTTATTCAGAAAATTGACCAGCAACGGCCCCAGCTTAAACCGACGACGGTTGCCGCAATTTCTCAAATTATGAACTTCAATTACCCTCACGCTGCCGCTACCAAGACAACGGCTTATCAATCGGTATCGGAAATTAAGCGGCTCTTTGATGATCCGGATAATGCCCAGCTGTCGCCTTACTCAACCCTCGATGTGAATCAGGTTGCCCAAACCGGACGCTACCTAAAGGCTAATTTTGATGCGCCCGATTTCATTGCCGAAGGTGGTACCGGTCAGCCGGCGCCAACCGAAGTTGGAACCGCGACCCACCTGGTTCTTCAACAGGTCAATTTAACGAGTAGCCCAACCAGCCGGTCCCTTCAAGAATTAATCGGCAACATGGTCAAGCAGGGAATTTTGTCGGAAAAGGTGGCTAGAGCCATTAACGTTGACGAAATTGTGGCCTTTTATCGCGACCCACTAGGAAAAGAGCTGTTGGCCCATCCAACGACAACCTACCGCGAAGTCCCGTTTTCACTGTTAATGAAGGCTAAGGACGTCTTTTCCGCATTTCAGGATAATGATGACCAGCGGATTCTCATTCACGGGATTATTGATGGTTATGTACTGGCTGATGATCATGTGACGCTCTTTGACTATAAAACGGATCGGATTACGCCCAAAACCGGCGTCGCTGACATTGTGCACCGGTACCGGGGCCAGTTAAAGCTGTATGCCCTGGCGCTTTCGAAGATTCTCAAGCGGCCAATTGATCATCAATATCTGTACCTTTTGTCTGCTAATCGGGTAATTGATATTGACAAATCTTAAGCACCGGTAAATTTCAGAGGTCGTTTTCAACCATCAAATGGGAAAATGCTATAATTGAAGCAGACTTTGATTGAAAGTGAGACACGATGCGAAAATATATCCAACTAGTTGTCGTTTTCCTTCTGGCAGTTATTCTTTCCGGCTGCGGCAACGATCATGCAGATAGTCATCATAACGGCGATAAGCCAAAGACCGCGAAAGTTATTAACTGGAAAAAATCATCTCAAAATAAACCATATCCGAAAATTACAACCAAAAACGCCCGGTATATTTTAGTATCTCTTAAAAAGCAACGGGTATATATTATGAGTCCGAACAATCGGGTTCTCTACACGATGTACGCTTCAACCGGCATTCATAATTCAACGCCAAAGGGCACCTACCATATTCAGCAGGAACACGGGAACTTCTTCTATAATGGTAAATCGCGTGAAGGTGCCCGCTACTGGACATCCTGGAAGGATCACGGCATTTATTTATTTCATACGGTGCCAACAAACGCCAAGGGCCAATACATTAAATCCGAAGCGGCGCATTTAGGCAAGCGGGCCAACTCTCATGGCTGTATTCGATTGTCAATTCCTGACGCTAAATGGATTAACCGAACCGTTCCGGTGGGGACGAAGGTCAAAATCGTCTAGTTTGGCCGATGACGGGTTGCATTTTCTAACCAAGAATGCGTATGATAATTAGAAAATACTTAGAGGTGTTCTGTTTGGTTAAATTTAATACACTATTGGTTAGAGGTGGCAAACCCGACGATAACCACACCGGTGCGGTGAACGTGCCAATCTATAATTCGTCGACTTTTCGTTATCCCAAATTAGGGGCGCCCGTTCGCTGGGATTATGAGCGCTCGGGCAACCCGACCCGCGATAACGTGGAAAATGTTTGTGCTGAACTGGAAGATGGTGACCGTGGGTTTGCGTTTTCCAGTGGCATGGCTGCCATTCATGCGGCCCTTTCCCTGTTTAAACCAGAGGATCACATTATCATTGGGGACAACATTTACGGTGGGACTTTCCGCCTGGTAAATGATTTCTTAAAACCACGGGGAATTAAGTTTACGGCTGTGGATACCCAGGACATTAACGCGGTGGAAAATGCTTTTACACCGGCGACCAAAGCAGTGTATTTTGAGCCGATTACCAACCCGTTACTGAAAGTATCGAGTGTTCAGGAGATTTCCAAGGTTGCCCATGAACATGATGCACTGGTAATTGTTGACAACACATTCTTAACACCATATCTTCAACAGCCGTTAGATCTGGGGGCTGATTTAGTTTTACATTCTGCTACCAAGTATTTAGGCGGGCACTCCGATATTATGGCCGGCATTATCGTTACCAAGGGCCAGCAGTTGTGTGATAAGGTTTATAACCTGCAGAATAGTATCGGCGCAGTTTTGGCCCCCCAAGAAGCTAATTTACTGAGACGTGGCATTCAGACGCTGAATATTCGGATGGATCGCCATTTGGCCAACGCTAAGAAGATTATCAAGTATCTGGAAGCTAACGATAAGGTTGCCAGGGTTTATTACCCAACCGTCGACAAGAACAGTCGGGATTATCGAATCATGAAACGCGAAGCAAACGGTGCCGGCGGAGTACTGTCCTTTGAATTGAAGGATGGCCTTGATGCCGCTAAATTTGTGAATAGCTTGAAGCTGATTATTCTCGCGGTTAGTTTGGGGGCGGCTGAGAGTTTGATTGAAGTGCCGGCGTTTATGTCCCATTTTGAAATTCCAAAGCCGAGACGGTTGGAGATGGGTATTAAGGACGAACTGATCCGGTTGTCAGTCGGTCTTGAAGACGTCGATGATTTGATTGCGGATTTGGATCAGGCGTTTGCGAAGATTTAACAATTGAATGAGTCAATTATGATTTCAAGAGCAGTTGGTTTACCTCAAAGGTAATATCAGCTGCTTTTTTTTTGGTGGCAAAAAACCGGATGAAAGTTAAGCCATTTTTAATGAATAGAGTAGTGGTTATTTCATGCACGTTTTGGTCTAAAAATGTGGAACGCTGTTGACTCGATTGTTAATTAAAAGGCTGATTTTATAGCGGTTAATCTAAAACGATAGCCCGTTGGTTTTATCGTGGTTTTTATTCTGTACTACCTAGGAATAATTGTGGTATAGTGATTTTGTAAATTTTTTTGGAATTTAAAACATACGGTTAACTTTTGAATATATGTACCTATTAACATGGTTAATAATCAGGGATCTAAAGGTGATTTGATAAGCAAGGTCAACGCATTCAAAGTAAAGTTATTGTGAGTTTTTGGATTATTAAAGGGACGATTGTTTGGGGTAAAAAGGCGTCCATACGGTGGTTTGTTGCATTAGTTTAAAGTATACGGGGGTATTGCAGGTATGAAAGGTAAGAATCTTTCAAGAAACAATAAGTGGGGTAAGGCAGAAAAATCAGATCTGCATTACAAATTATATAAGTCTGGCAAGCAATGGGTAACCGCCAGCTTATTCATGTTGTCATTAGGCGCTGTGTTAATCACAGCGCCTAATCGTGTTTGGGCAGATACAGTGAGTACGGCGACAGCCGAAACAACTGAATCTGCTACTAATTCCGCGTCTGGTGAGGTCGCCACTTCGGTTGCCAATGCATCGACAGCTGAAGCCAGTGCAACCGCTCAGAAACAGGTCGTTGAACCGCAAACAACAAGCTCGAGTTCAACTGTGAGTTCTTCTGCTGCTTCTTCGGCAAGCGATTCAACCGCCGCCTCTGCTGCTTCAACTAAACAAGCAACTTCGACGGCAGTATCTGCTGCGGCTGATATGGTGAATTCATCCAGTTCAAAAGCAGCATCGTCGGCCAATCAAAATAGCGCCAGCGCATCCGATAATGGCACGGTTGTATCAGCCGGCAGTGGTGTTTCTGAAAGTAATGCCACTCAGGAGGCGGGATCAGCTGCCAGCGCTGCGAGTTCTTCAGCACGGGATGCTCAGACAGACACTACGCAAAAACCAAGTGCCGCATCATCGACAACTAACTCTCAAATGATTGCAAGTGAGCAGTCGACAAAGAATTCGGCAAGCGTTTCGTCGGTAACAAGTCGTTCGACTGAATCGGCTAGCGATAGCAACCCAGTTTCCAAAAGCGATCAGTCGGCAACAAGTGCCACAGCGGCCAAGACTTCTAATAAGTCAGCAACTGTCACCGCTGCGGTTACCTATGATCAGAAGACAAATACCATTACGTTACCAAAAGATGCAACGGCGGAACAGATAACCGAAGCCCAGCAAAAAGCGAAAACGATTTATACAATGACCGCTAAAATGCCAAGCATTGTGAGAGATGGCGCCACAACAACGACGCCAACGTCTCAATCTGGCACAACTGCCGCCACTTTTGATGAAAAGACAAATACGTATACGATTATTGATCCAACGGATGCCCAGATGACAGCGTTAAAGGTGACCGCTCAGCAAATGGCGAATAAGACTGGTAAGGCAGTGACCATTAATGCGGTTGCGGCATCGAGTACAACCGCTGCGGCGACTGCTAAGATTGATACGAGCAGTCCCTCTTACAAGGCAGGGATGAATGATGCGTACGCTGATGTCACTAAGGCGGACGGAAGCGTGCCGGACATTGCGGCAATTATTGATGACTATAACAATAATAGTTCAATGCAGGATGCGGACGGTACCCCGGCTTGGAAAAATGGTGTTATCTATAGTCAATCGAATAGTTCGGAAACTATCTATCAGGTCTTAGTTGTAGTTGGTGGGACAACTAACTTTCAGGGTAACTACTACTCTCGAGTCTTGAATGATGGTAAAGTGCAAGTTCCGCTTTCAAAGACATCCACGTTAAATAATGACGATTATAATGCCGGTTATGCAGCATACCTTAAGCAGTATGCTGCGCAAGTTAGTGGCTACATGAATCAAGTTAAAAATAATGTCCAAGATCCAGATCTTGCAGATAAGTTAGTTAATACAATTGCTTATAAGAATGGCGATCTAAACTCCAAAGGTGATTGGATTTCTCAAGCTGGGGCTGCATTAAACACGATTTATTCTTGGGTTATGAAAGCTCTGGGTCAAAAAGATCCAGTTGGGTCTAATCCGGATATTTTTAATTACAATACGAATGACTGGGATTCGTCACTGGGGATTCAGTCCCCCAAAGCTGTCGATACGGCGTCAGCAAGTATCAGTACGGTTAACAATTTTATTGGGATGGCGATTTCATATATTCAAAACGGGATTATGAAGCAGGCACTTTCGGACGCACGATCAATTGGCGGCCTTCAAAGTGGCTCAATTAGTTTGCCAGCGACGCTTTCTGAGGCCCTATCATTAAATACACCTCTGAAAAAGATTGCAACCGCTTTTGGATTTGGTGACGTTATTAATTCAACAATTGTTAATCAAGTGTACACTTCGATTGCTCAGGGCATTCGGAATGATATTTCGTTTAATTTCCAACAGGGGATGGATGAAGCTATCAATTTGGCGTTGAATGGTGGCACACTGGACTCGGCAACCCTGGCCCGGTTTAAGACAGTCGGTTATGATCCATCTGGTAATACGTCGTTAGCGACAACAAATACCACGTCACCAACCGTTTCGTACATTAATAAGAGTGATCAACTTGGTGGCAACACGACAAATTTCGTTGAGGCAGTTGGATTTGACTATGGTAAACGAATTGCCCAAAGCATTGTTGATATGGCGGTTAAGGACTCCACGACTGGAGCTCAGAAGACGACGGCCAGTGACATTATCACTCAGATGCATCAGAATAAAATCATTACGGATACTGAGTATAACCAGTTAACTCAGAGCAATTATGCTGATGATAGCACCCTTCAAGGCTATACGGCGGATGCCTCTGGCGCTCAGAAAACCATTTTGGGATTATATGAGGCAGAAATTAATGCCATCCAAAAAGCGAAGAGTGATTACGTTTCTGATCCAACCGGCGATTTCACCAAGTCAGCGCCTTCCTATACCAATGAGGGCAGTGGTAATGTTCAGATCTATGATTCAAAGACCCAACAATGGTCAACTAAAGCACCTGATACTGTGACGATCAGTGACTATTCGAACATTATGAATTATTTGCAGTCAACGAATGTTGGGAGTCAAGGACAAGCGGCTGCCGATAGTCAATCTCATAAACAGTTGGATGGTGGGGTTGCCATTATTGACTCGACAGATAAAACATTTTCGGCGGGTGATCGGTCAAAATTGGCATCACAACAGTTGAAAGATAATGCTGATGCGATTATTACAAGCCTTGGGGTTGGCTCAATGGGTAAGACCCTTCAGGCGGCCTATGTAAATGCTTATAACAAAGAAGTCAAATTAGCAAATAACGCTTACGCTGCCGGCCAGCTCGCTGCGCAGAATCAAACAAAGAGTGATGCTTACAAAACAACAAATGTATTGCCGGCTGTGACGGATTCAACGGTGAAGGTGACGATTGATGGGGTTACTTATTCAGCAACTTCTGACGGAACCGGATCTCTGTATAAAGAGGGAACGTCTTCGGGCGAACCTTCAGGAACCGCGTTTAGTGATGGTTATAATGCAGCCGCCGCTCTTATTAACAATAATGCAATTTCATCAGACCAAGCGGTTGCTGCCGATCAAGCTGCGAGTGCCGCTGTCTTTGCTAAGAGTGCTTCTGATTACTACGCGGATGCCAGCTCTGCTGCAAGTGCTGCCTCTTTAGCTGCTAAAGATTTGAGCGCTGCGGCTGAAGGGGATTCGGGTGCAAGCAGTGACGTTAAAATAGCGGTTGATGCTGCGAGTGACGCAGCAGCGGCCCTGAAAAGCGCTTCTGCAGCTAATAGCAACGCCCAGTCTCAAGCCGCACTTGCTTCTAAAGCAGCTACTGATGCTAAGGCGGCTAAAACAGCCAGCGATGCCAAAGCTGCTGCCAATGTAGCTACTTCTGGTAACGGGATTGCCAGTGGTGCCGCCAGTGATGCGAGTGCTGCTGCAAATGTTGCGAAAGATGCAGCCAAGCGTGCCAGTGCCGCACAGACGGCTTATCAACAAGACGCGGCCAAATCCGCGGCGGGCAGTACAGCTAGTGATGCGGCGGCGACTTCAAGTGCTGCTAATGAAACCAGTGACGCAGCTGGGAGTGCCGCCAGTGCGGCTAAAGACGCGAGCGATGCGGCGAGTGATGCTGCCAGTTTAGCAAGTGGTGACAGTAACGCCGCCAGTGCGGCCAGGAATGCCAATGACGCGGCCCAACGGGCCAGCGATGCTAACAGCAATGCGCAGGCAGCATCCAAAGCAGCCAGCGACGCCAACTCGAAAGCGGCTCAAGCAGCTAAGGATGCCAGCGCTGCGGTTGCCAAGGGTGATAAAGCTGCTGCTAAAGCGGCCAGCGATGCCGCCAGCAATGCCGCCAGTGTGGCTAAGGCGGCTAGTGATACGGCTGCTCAAGCAGTTAAAACGGCCAGTGATGCGGCGAGTGATGCCAAATCTGCGGCCAACGAAGTGGCCCAAACGGTGGCCAGCGATGCGGCAAGCAGTGCAACCACCCATGCGAATGCGGCGGCTAGTGATGCGGCCGTGGCCCAGGATGCCGCTAGTGATGCCACACAAGTGGCCGACGAATTAAGTGCGGCCGCCTCGGCTGATCCAACTGATCAAAGTGCCACAGCCGCCTATCAAAAGGCTAGTGCTGCTGCTAGTGATGCGAATGCGCAAGCCGGTAAAGCGACTAGTGCGGCCAACGATGCCAAGACGCAGGCGGATGCCGCCGGCAAAGCGGCGAGCGATGCCCAACAGGCAGCGGATCCAACGAGCGCAGCGAAAGCTGCCCAAGGCGCTAACGAAGCAGCTAACACTGATGCGAATATCGCGCATGATGCCGCAAGTGCGGCACAAGCCGATCGCAAAGTGGCGAGCGACGCACAGACGCAGTATGAACACGACGCAGCCAAATCTGCGGCGGGCAATACAGCCAGTGATGCGGCCACGACTTCAAGTGCCGCTAATGAAACCAGTAACGCAGCCGGAAGTGCGGCCAGTGCTGCCAAAGATGCGAGCGATGCGGCCAGTGATGCCGCCAGTTTAGCAAGTGGTGATAGTAACGCCGCCAGTGCGGCCAAGAATGCCAATGACGCGGCCCAACGGGCCAGCGATGCTAACAGCAATGCACAAGCGGCTTCCAAAGCGGCCAGCGACGCCAATTCGGCTGCGTCTCAAGCCGCCAAGGATGCCAGCGAGGCAGTCGTCAAGGGTGACAAATCCGCGGCTAAAGCCGCCAGTGATGCCGCTAGCAACGCCGCCAGTGTGGCTAAGGCGGCCGGTGATACGGCTGCTCAAGCAGTTAAAACGGCCAGTGATGCGGCGAGTGATGCCAAATCTGCGGCCAACGAAGTGGCCCAAACGGTGGCCAGCGATGCGGCAAGCAGTGCAACCACCCATGCGAATGCGGCGGCGAGTGATGCGGCCGTGGCCCAGGATGCTGCTAGTGACGCCACGCAAGTGGCTGACCAATTAAGTTCGGCCGCCTCAGCTGATCCAACTGATCAAAGTGCCACAGCCGCCTATCAGAAGGCTAGTGCCGCCGCCAGTGATGCCAATGAGCAAGCCAGCAAAGCAGCCAGTGCGGCTAGCGATACCAAGACGCAGGCGGATGCCGCCGGCAAAGCGGCGAGTGATGCCAAACAAGCAGCGGATCCAACGAGCGCAGCGAAAGCTGCTCAGTCTGCTAATTCCGCGGCGAGTGCCGCTGCCCAGGATGCCAGTGATGCGGCGAATGCCGCCCAGACAGATCAAAAAGTGGCTAGTGACGCGCAGACAAATTATCAGCACGATGCGGCTAAATCTGCCGCTGGCAATACTTCCAGTGATGCGGCGACGACTTCCAGTGCCGCTAATGAAACCAGTGCGGCCGTTAGTGGGACCGCCAATTCCGCTAAAGCAGCGAGCGATGCGGCGAGTGATGCCGCCAGCTTAGCAAGTGGTGACAGTAACGCCGCCAGTGCGGCGAAGAATGCCAATGACGCGGCCCAACGGGCCAACGATGCTAACAGTGCTGCACAGGCAGCTTTCCAAGCCGCAAGTGATGCTAACTCGAAGGCGGCTCAAGCAGCCAAGGATGCCAGCGCTGCAGTTGCCAAGGGTGATAAAGCTGCTGCTAACGCCGCCAGTGATGCCGCTAGCAACGCCGCCAGTGTGGCTAAGGCGGCCAGTGATACAGCTGCTAAGGCTGGTAAGCAAGCCAGTGATGCGGCTAGTGATGCCAAGGCCGCGGCAAATGAAGTGGCCCAAACGGTAGCCAACGATGCAGCCAGCAGTGCAGCAGCCCACGCAACCACAGCCGCAAGTGATGCGGCCGTGGCCCATGATGCCGCGAGTGCTGCTAGCCAAGCTGCCAGTGACTTAGGGACAATCGTTAAAACGAATCCAAATGATGGCAGTGCAGCAGCCGCCTATCAAGCTGCCAGTAATGCTGCCAGTGATGCCAATGTTCAAGCGGGCAAAGCGGCCAGTGCTGCTAGCGATGCCAAGATGCAGGCGGATAAAGCCACCAAGGCGGCCAGTGACGCCAAACAAGCAACTGATCCAGCCAGTGACGCCAAAGCAGCTACGGAAGCGAACGCAGCGGCAAATGAAGCAGTAGTGACGACTGCCGGTGCTGCAGGTACTGCCCTTGTTGATCAGCAAACAGCCAGTGCCGCTCGGCAGAGAGTGATTAATTCTCAAGCTGCCGCGGCTCAGGCCGCTGCCGATGCGGCCGCAGCATCAAGAAGTGCCGCTGCTAGTGCATCCGCTGCCAGTGCTGCCCTTGCGGCTGCCAGCGCGGCTGCTGCAGCTAAAGCTGCTTCGGACGCCGCCAGTGCCCAGTCTCAAGCTGCTGCCAATAGCGCAGCTACAAAGCATGATCAGCCTGCGACTCAAGCTAGCGAAGAAGACTATTACACCGCGGTAAAGGCTAAAGCAATTACGACTTCTAAAGGTCTCTACCGATACAGTCGCAAGACGTTCAAACACGCTAAAAAAATCGGATATGTTAAGCCGGGAACGGTTCTTCACGTAATTGGTATCGCCAAGAGTGGCAATGCATATCGATTTGAACTTGGTGATGGGTCATTTATAACTTCACTGAAGTCTTTTAGCCGATTCGGCCATATTCGCACATCCGCTTATCACTATGATTCACGAGGAAAGTGGATCGTCACTGGTCAGAAAGGCGTTTATGAATATTCAGGTCAGGCGTTCAGAAAAGCCAAACGGGTTGGTTACTTGAAGAGGGGAACGGTGCTTCAGGTAAAACGAATTGTTAAGAGCGGAATCACGACGCGATTTGAACTAACTAACGGGCATTTTGTCACCGCTAAAAAGACAATGGTGATGAATGTGCGTGGTAAAACATTTGAGTATGCGACCCCTCAGAACGTTAAGGTGGTTGCTGCTCATGGTATTTTCGAGTACAAAACCAGTAATCTCGCAAAGCGCCACCGTGTAAGAAGTATCAAGCGGGGAACACACTTGAAAGTTACCACATTGATTACACAGGGTAATAAAATTCGTTTTAAGATAACGAATGGCAATTATATTACCGCTGATGTCAGAATGGTTCGGTTTGTTCAAACCAAGTAGGTGATGCTCCAGGTCTTTTAACTGATGACTTGAATTCAGTTAACTTAAAAAATTCAACATACCAAAAAGTAGGCGGGATCAATGAATCATTAATCACGCCTACTTTTGGATACATATCCGTTGATTTGGAGGAAAAGCAAATGTATTACTTCATAAATAATAATATTACCGTTAAACAATCAGGAATTGGGCACGCTCAGCTAAAGCGGCTGGAATTATTTAAGAAATATAAACAGCCAGCAAAACTAATGACGACTGATTATAACCGCTTCTTATCGGACGCATTAGCTGCCCACAATCTTAAAGCCACTGACATCGTCAATTTGTTTGACTTCTTTGGTGGAACTGAAACGGTTTCTCCTCGGAAGTTCGGCATAGATGACTTTCATTTTCCGAGTCGATTTGACGTTAAAAAAATCGATGATCACTATGACGTGACAGAAAATGGCCGGTTAAATTGTCGGATTGTGATGCGAAAGGACAAGCCCGATTCGGTGGAATCTGCAACTTACTTTGATGCCGCTAAACGAATCATTCAGGGGGATTTCTGGGACTCTCGCGGCTTTCGAGCCTTACAGCAGTTATATGATCGAGATGGCCATATTCGGGTCCGGCGCCTTTTGACCGCGAATGGGGAACCCTTTTATGAATCGTACCATTATGGTAAGAAGTTTGATGCGAATGATACAACACTATGTCGGTTAATTAATTATCACGGCACGGACTGGGAATTTAATGGAGTCAAGGAGCTTACCCAATTTTTCTTGGATGAGTTGGTTAAGCGTGATCGATCCCGGGACGAAGATGATGTTTTGATTAGTGACGCAAGCTTAGCTGATGCTTGGGCACTAGTGCATATGCGTCAGCCGGCCTTCAAGGTCATGCATTTGCATAACAATCATTCAAATAATTCAGATGATGTGATGCATGGTGGGTTAAACTTCAACTATGAATATTCCCTGAATAATTTTAACCAGTGGCAAGGGATTATCGCCCCGACTGCCTCACAAGCTGAAGATGTTGCGAAGCGATTTGGCGATCGGCCAAAAACATATGTTGTCCCGGTTGGAATTGTGCCAGACACGCTAATGGCACTGCCAAAGCAGCCCTTTGATAAGCGACAACCCGGTAAGATTGTCCAGATTGCCCGATTATCCCATGAAAAGCGGATTGACCACGCCATTAAAATCATGGCTAAGGTGGTCAAAGAAGTTCCAAATGTGACCCTGGATATCTACGGCTATGCAAATGATGACAGTGGTAAAATCGCCAAGAAATTGGTTCGTGATTTGCAGCTTCAGAAGGTTGTGTCGTTTAAGGGGTATACGACCGACATGGATGCGGTTTATAACGGGGCCCAATTGTCAATTTTAACCAGCTCGGCTGAAGGGTTGCCGCTGTCGCTGATTGAAGCGCAATCGCACGGATTGCCGTTAGTTTCTTATGATATCAATTATGGACCGCGGGACATTATTAATGACGGTAAAGATGGCTATCTAATTAAGTCCGGTGATATTGATGGGATGGCGGCAGCAGTTGTGAAACTTATGACTAGCGATTCGTTGAGGGCGCACTTTAGTGATGCCGCTTATCAGGCGCGTGCAAAATACGCAGAGGAAAGTGTCTGGCAATACTGGCAGCAACTAGATAAAGATGCCCGTCAATTTTTTGACAAATTGAAGGAGGCCGCTGATTAATGTATTATTTTGTGAACGAATACCTATACGATAAAAATTCGGGCATTGAGCACGCTGAATTCAAACGACTTCAACTATTTAAACATTTGCACGTCCCAGCTAAGTTAGTGACTCGGGAATACAATCCGATGCTGCACCGAATTATCACTAAGTTTGGGCTTGAAAGCGACGATGTCGTCAACATGTTTGATTTCTTTCAGGGAGCCGTCCAATTAGATACGGATCAGGCAAAGATTCAACGGGCAGCTATCAATTCTCATTATGAAATTGAGCCGGATCCAACCATTAGTAAGGTTTACCGGGGCGATCTTTTGAATAATCGGGTCCTTTTCATTGCTGGGACATACGGCCAGTTGAATGTGGTTGAATCGTTTGACCGCTATCAGAATCTGATCCGGGCTGAACAATGGGATTGGCGCGGTTTTAAAAGTTGCATCAAATATTACGACGCGGATCGAAAAGTGATTCGCGAAGAATACTTGAATCCTGAGGGAACGGTTGTTATCGAGGCTGCTTACGGAAGTGACGATATCGCCCAGAGTGACATGACGTATATTCGGCTTGTGAATTATCAAGGCGAGGACTATTACTTTTACAATATTGAGGAACTGTTTGATTTCTTCCTGTCTGAACTTGATAAGCAGCAAACACCAGGTGAAAATACCTATATTGCGGATCGCCCCTTAACCACGTATAAGCCGGTTATGAATATTCCCGGCACTTCGCGGAAGTTTATTTATTTGCCAATGGTTCAAACGGAAGCTGATGCTAATGACAAGAATCGCAGTTATATTTTGGCAACTGGGAAGCTCAATCCAATTTATGAGTATGCGTTTGCCAAGAAAAATATTGATAAATTGAGTGGGATTATTGTCGCCACAAAGGCACAACAGGCCGATATCGCTGACCGAGTTGAAAAAATCATTCATGCAGATGTTCCGGTAATTGCGATCCCCGCCGCGACGGTGCCGGGGCCCCAAACCACCCCCACCGCTAAAAAAGATCAGATTATTTTCGTTGGCCGGCTAGGAAATGGTAAGGGGATTGTTCGGCTCATTGACATGTTTCAACAGATTCATAATAAATTGACCACCCTGAAATTGTTAATTTATGGGTATGGGGAGGCTGAAGCGTCAGCCCGGCAGGAAGCAAAAAATTTGGGAATTGAGGATGTCGTTGACTTTAAGGATTACCAAGTTGATTTAAAATCAGCATACGCTGAGTCAAAGCTGTTTGTTACCACGACCGAAACGGATGTTGAACCATTGGCGATGACCGAGGCCGCAAGCTTTGGCCTGCCGATGGTGGCGTTTGACATTCCTTATGGTCCCCGGGAGGTGATTCATGACGGCTGGAATGGTCTCCTGTTTCGTGATGGGGAGTTAAAGGAAATGGCTGAGGGAATTGTCGCGTTATTGAAGGATCCCCAACGGCTTGAAGAATACGGTACGAATGCCAAAAAAACGGCTGAACAATTCAGTGACGCAGAAATTGGTAAGCTGTGGCAGGAAAAAGTTATCACGGACGGGGTAAGAAAGTGACATCGAGACCAAAATGAACGACTTAAAAAGCGGGACGGATAAACGGGATTCCTAGTTGGAGTCCCGTTTATCCGTCCCGCTTTTTATGGCAAGAAAGTTAGTTAACTTAAACTGAACAAATTTACGAGAATGACGCCCATTACTAAGACGATCCCGATCAGGCCAATGGAGAATTTGGTAAAGAATTGGCCGTTAATGTGGTCCAGCAAGAAAAAGATAATCCCTAAACAAATGATGCCGATGATATACATTGTAATTAAAGCGGTTTTAACGTCCGTATCAGAAAGTACCATTGGATTCTCACCTCATTACTCATATTGTACATCACGGCCGGGTGGGAAAGCCAGAATGACCTGACGTTGTCTTAGTCGATGATCAACTGGTAGGCGTATCGGGGGGATGCCTCAGCATCTGTTTCGGCCATGTAAATGGTGCCTCGTTTGGTGAAACCGTTGGTCGTGATCACGTGCTGCATGCCCTTGTTATCGGGGTGGGTGTCAATCCTGACGTCCTTGTAACCCAATACGCTGGAAATGGTAATTAGGCCGCTGATCATCTTCTCAGATAGGTGCTGGCCGCGAAAGGCTGATGACATGGCAATTCGGTGAATGGCGGTGTATCGGCCATGAACACCGTTGAGCCACTCACCATCGTGGATTTCAAGGTAGCTGACATCCAGACCCTGATGAAGGGCGGCGGTAGCGGCAATTTCGCCATCAATAATCAGGACGTATGTAATCCCGAATTTGACGTCATTTTCTAAATCCTCATCGGCAGGGTAGCCATCCTGCCACTGGTCAATGCCTTGTTTTTTGAGATATGCTTTGGCTTCTTGAATAATTTTTTTAATTTCTGGAAGATCCTGATTTGTTGCTTGACGCAAATATGTTGCTGGCATTAATGCTCACATCCTTTGGAATATTTCTAATCTCAATCATTAGATTTATTTATCACGAAAGAGCATTATAGCCCAAGGATTTTTGGAATGCAACCGGAAAATAATTTATCCGATTAATGTTTTCATCAGGCCCTGAATATCCGTTGTCGAGCAGTCGAATTGGGATTTTGTATGACTTAAAAGCGGCTTAGTTATCCATCCAAATTGAATGGCAACTAAACCGCTTTTACAGTAATGGTGGGTGTTTCATTGGAAATCCCCATTATTTTTCATCATCGTCTTTCTTTTCGTGCTTGTTGATAAAGTCGTTTGTCTTTTCAGCAACCTTATCCTTGGCCTCTTCAAGCTTTTCTTTGGCCTTCCCAGTTGCGTTTTGGAGTTTGCCCTTTAACGCCATCTTATCATTACCCGTTGCTTCGCCAAGACCTTCCTTGGTTTTGCCGACGACCTTATCGGATTCGTTCTTTAACTTACTCATTTAAATCCACATCCTTTCTTATTTCTATCTTTATCATAAGTGAAACAATGGGCAACTAGCAAAAAATATGCCTGGGATAATGGACTGGGGGGTGTGGTAAAATGAAGTCAATAAATGAGGGGCGGGATCAGCATGACGACCAATGAACGTACGGGACATAAAACCAAATCATCTTCTGAGGGCTTTTTTAGTTTGGTCGGTTCAATGGCGTCGAAACTGCTTGGTGAAAACACCTTCGCAAAAAGCGCCATCGCGGCCGAACGGGTGGCAAACGGGGCCCATAGTTCGCTTGACCGGCCGCTGGATACAGGCTTGGCGTTAGCTGATTTTCAATTGACCAAGCAAAGCCAACTGGGTTACTTGATTGCCGTTAAAGATCTGATGGCGGTGACTTTTGACCAGTTCACATTTATGATCGAATGGGCCATGGGCGAGCAGGCTCCCGAAATTGTGAATCGCGCGGCTGGACCAGGTTATCACGATTACTTACGCCAGGTGGACGATAGTCAGGCATTTACGGCCGGCTATCGGACAGCGGTGATTCATTTTGTTCACGCAATTGCCGGTGAAGGGGGATTCATTCCCGAATTTGAAAATCAACTCGATGATCTTAGCTTCGAACAAACGGAGTGGCTGGTCAATGATTGGTTTGATCACGTTGATCAGTATCTGCACGGCATTTATCCCTTTCAAAAATTAGCGAGCACCGCTGATGGCAAGATTGCAAAACAGCTCATTGATGAGTATAATTTCGGCTTTTTATCCAGTTACCAATTTGGGGATAATTCGCCAATCCTAACGCATTATGAGTACCGGGGGCCTGATTTTACCGACGAAGTGCATCTGCCCGCGATGATGATGGGGACCCTACCTGAATTTCAATTAACGGACGCGATTCACCACTTTATTAGTGTGCAAGTCGCTGGCCTGTTTAATCTGCTGCTGTCGGTTGGCCTGCACGCATTCTATGTGAAGACCCTGACCAGGACAAATTACGACTGGCTTGGGCTGCCATTGGCGGGATCAGTGGATGCGGAGAAGATTATGAGGGCGGTGGTTCAAAACGAGGCCACCATTATTGAAAAAGTGGGGATTCCCACCAGCATTTCAGCGGTTGCCGCGGCGCTGCCAATTCTTGACCTGCATGGCGTGGCGACCACCCGAAATCCGGAAAACCAAAACTATCAGCGCCAGTTCATGGTGGTGCTTGATAACCGCCACCAGCCGCAGATGAATGTGCTTGGCGAACCAATGCCAGTTAACTATGGGGTATTCGATCAATTATTCTTTCATTTGCAGGAGAAGCTTCTCCAGCCAATTTTTGTGCGGTATATTTTAGTCCGGAATCAAGCCCTCCAATATTTTAGGGAGCACGGGCACTTTCGGGATGGCCATTTACCGGCTTTCGTCATCAGCAATCCACAGTCACTCACCGAATATGTTGGTGCTTTGGCCGTCATTCATGTGAAGCACTTTGAGTCATTGATGGACCGCGGCATGGACGATCATACAAATTTGACGGTGGCGGGTAGTCTGAGTTCGTTTAACCATTTAATGCGGGTAGATGAACAGCTTTCCGCTCTTGATCCTGATTATGAACATCGCCCAAAACAAACTAAACGGGTTCTGTATTGGCTTTATCAAAGTCAGTTTGCGGCGAGTTTGCCCGCCAGCGAACGAGTGACAATTTAAAAAAACCGCTTGGGCTTCATTTCTTCTCAACCATCATAGGAGAGAAATGAGTTTCCAAGCAGTTTTATTTTTTGCCAAAGTATGACGAAAGTTTTGAATGTTCAACGGGCTTTGATCAGCATTGCCGACCCCATGCCACCGCCCATACACAGGGATGCGATGCCGTACGTTTTGCCAGTACGCCGAAGGTTATGGATTAGGGTGGTTAAAATTCGGGCACCCGAATCCCCCAGGGGGTGGCCCAAGGCAATTGCGCCGCCGCTGATATTTAATCGATCATCCTTAATCTTAAGGTCCCGACTGACCGCCACACATTGGGAAGCAAATGCTTCGTTAATTTCGAACAGATCAATATCGTCAGTTGTCATTTGGTGAGCAGCCAGCGTTTTTTTGATGGCGTAGTAAGGGGCGTATCCCATGATGGCGGGGTCGATTCCCTGTTCAGCGTAACCGATAATTTCGGCCAGGGGCTGTTTTCCCAGTGCCTTGGCGTTTGATTCGGTGGTTAAAATTAGCGCTGCTGCACCATCGTTTAAGCCGGCAGCGTTTCCTGCAGTGACGGTACCGTCTGATTCAAAAGCTGGCTTAAGCGCCGCTAACTTTTCGATTGTTGTGTCAAATCGCACCGGCTCATCTTGAGTAATGAGCGATTTTGAATGGTGATCGGTTAACGGGACAATCTCATTGGCAAAGTTGTTCTGGTGGATTGCTGCTTGAGCCTTAAGATGAGAATGAAGTGAAAATTCATCCTGGGCTTGGCGTGAGATGTTAAATTTGCTGGCAACATTTTCGGCGGTGATTCCCATTGGTCGATTGGAAAAGGCATCTTGAAGGCCATCTCTTTCAAGACCATCGTATTCAGTAATCGAGCCGAATTTTTTGGGGCGCCGTTGATTCATATTATAGAACGGAACGTTTGACATGCTCTCCGTTCCGCCTGCCAGAATCATCCGAGACTCGCCCAGTAGAAGGGCCATCTGGGCCTGGCGGACGGCTTTTAGTCCGGAACCACAGACTTGGTTGACGGTGAAGGCCGTTTTGTCCTTGGGAATTTGGGCTTGAAGTTCAATTTGCCGGGCAATGTTTTGCCCACTGCCGGCTTGAATGGCATTCCCGAAAATCACCTGGTCAATTTGAGTTGGCGATAGCTGGGCATCAGATAGGGTGGCTTTTGCGACGTGAATCCCTAAGTCGACGGCGGTATGATTACTGAGTACCCCGTTTAATTTGCCGATGGGGGTTCGTTTTGCATTCACGATAACGATTTTATCCAAATATTGACGACTCCTTTTCTGTATTCATGTGACAGTATACCGACAGTTGGTCAATAAAGGCGAACTTATGCTTCTGTTTTAGCGTTTTCTTAGCTTTTTCAATGAAATATGAAATAATTTGAGAAAACCTGTTGACCTGACCTGAAATAGCTGGTAATATATTATTCGTTGCTTCGATACGAACAACATATACCAATTGCTTCTAAAAAGTTTTTCTTGACTTAAAAGATTCGATGATATATAATTAATTTCGTTGCTTAAAGCAAGAAGCAACAACAACTTATCAACATGAAGCGTTAAACAGTTTCAACAAAATGTTTGATGCTTCGAAGGTAGACCTTTGAAAACTGAATAAAATTTTCGACAAACAAATTGTGTAGGGTGCTTCGATTTATTCGAAGCCAAATT